>FWWL01005442.1_pt1 | contig 19876 bp, 19 predicted proteins | sample 2228331 | NCBI WGS metagenome assembly FWWL01 (sample SAMEA103939775, study PRJEB20133) | metagenome | reverse complement strand
TTATCGACAATCTTTCTTATAGCCACTAGTTCTTTTTCGATTTCTTCGACTGGCTTGTTTTTTTCTCTGTACTGTATGAGTCTTACCTCAGCTCGTGACTCAACCACTTTTTTTATCTGTTCGACCAGAGGCAACCTAGTAAAGTCAGGTTGAGAGTGCGTGATGAAGTAGTACTCTGCCTTTTTTGGAAGAACTGGTTTGTGTTTTCTCATCATCTTAGCCCTTCAAAAGCAGTATCTGAATTATTCTGTTTTAGAAGCAGTTTTTTAAACACTTTCCTTTTGTCTTCTGGCAACTGCCAAGGATTTTCCCTTAAAAACTTCTCTTATGTGTAGCTCCTCTACTTTTCTGGAGCTGAGCTTTCTGAGCAGGTTTTCGTATTTTCTGTAGGCTTTTATTGCGCTTGCGAGAGCATCTCTTTCGTGAGTTGATTCATACTTATACTTTTGTGTAAGCGATGTCTTTTCCAGCTCAGTTATGACTTTTTCTGGTTTGTAGAGCTTTGCGTCTAGATTTCTTGCTATAAAGCTTATTTTTTTTGGAACGTTGCATACATCTGAGGCAATTATTATTGGATATCCGTATTTGAGAATTTCGATTATGATCTCAGAAGTTTTAGCGTTTCGTATTGAAACAAGTTTTATCAGATTGCCGCTAGTGCTGAGAACAGCTATTCCTGTGGTTGTACCTGCGTCGATACCCACTATTATATTCAGTAAATCACACTCCCTAGCATATAACTAATTTCAATTTACAATTTAAAATTTGTGTTTTAAACATATAACTCCATAACATCTCTTATGACTTCCACAATACCATGTGTAATACTGCTTGGCGGGGAAAGCAAAAGGTTTTACCCTTTCAACGACATTGGAAAATCTAACTTCCCTCTCCTTGGCAAGCCATTCATAGTCCACTTGATAAGCCGGCTGAAGTCTGCCGGCATGAAGACATTTTATTTAGTTACTAACCCTAGAAGTGACTACAGTTACTTGAAGAGCTACTTTCCAGACCTAAGCTTTACGCAGATTACACAAGAAAAACCGTTGGGTACAGCTGACGCAGTGATGACGGCTGAGCCTTACGTTAAAGACGACTTTGTGGTAATTGCAGGAGATACTATCTTTGATTCCAGCATAATAAGTGAGCTTCTGATAAAAAGCGAAGAGCACAGAGATACAAGCATAGTAGTGGGCAAGTACTACGAAAAAACATCAGAATACGGACTATTTTCTGAATCTTCAAACATAGTAAGATCGGTTTTAGAAAAACCAGCAGAACCTACACCAGGATATGTGAATACATCAATATACTTTTTTCGCAACGATGTGTTTGACAGGCTTCGAAAGCTTCAAGCATCTCTCCGTGGCGAGTACGAGCTTACAGATGCTCTCCATGGGTGTTTCCTCATGAAGACCGATGCGTTCTGGCACGAAATAGGATACCCGTGGAAGCTGTTTGAGGCCTTGGAATATCTTTTCACGTTTCAGAAGCATTCAGTTCATGGAACTGTAGAGAATTCAGTCATCAGAGGTAAAGTAATAATTGAGCCCGGTGCAGAAGTTGTGAGTAGTTATATCGAAGGTCCGGTTTACATAGGAAAAAATACCTCTATCGGGCCTCACTCATATATTCGGGCGCATACCTCGATAGAGGCAGACTGCGAAATTGGTGATTCAACTACTGTGAAGAACAGTATAATCCTTCAGTTTACCAAGGCAAAGCACCTTACCTATATAGGTGATTCTGTTATAGGAAGAGACTGCAATTTTGGTTCTTCTACGCAGATTGCAAACTATAGGTTTGATTCAGGAGAGATATGCATTTTATCTAATGAATCAAAAAAGCTCAGTACAAATAGACACAAGCTTGGTGCTTTCATAGGTTCTAACGTTAGAACAGGGGTGTCTACTGTGATTTACCCTGGCCGCATAATAGGAAGAAACAGCTGGATCTATCCTGCTACTGTAGTAGACAAAAACGTTCCTGAAAACAGCAAGGTATATACTAGGTTTGATACCTTTATAGATCAGCGAGATGTCTCGTCTCAGCCACAAGAGTAAAAGCTTTTAAGAGGGTGAATAATGTGGATTACGATCTATGCGTAATAGGTGGAGGTCCTGGAGGAAACTATGCTGCCTACAGAGCAGCTTCTCAGGGGTTAAAAGTAGTTTTGGTAGAAGAGCATCATGCGATAGGTGAACCGCTTCACTGTGGCGAGTGTCTTTCTGCGTTGGCATTCCAGAGACTTTCCCTCAAGCCTGAAGATTCTTTCATAGAGCGCAACGTAAAAGGCATAGACATAATCATGCCTGGAGATGTGAGGTTTCGCACAAGAGAGAACGGTTATGTGCTGGATAAAGTGTCTTTTGAGCGCCATCTCGCAGAGCTTGCCAAGACACAGGGAGCAACCTATCGCTTGGGCGAAAGAGCGCTTTCTTTTTCGTCTGATGCTGGTCTGGCAATAGTAAAGACTTCCCTGGGAGAGGTACGAGCAAAGGTAGTCGTAGACGCTTCAGGGGTGAGCGGTTTCGGGATAAAACATTTCCTACCAAACGAAAAAGTCATATATGCAACTGGTTTGCAGTATAGAGTGGATGATATAGAAACAACAGATTTCCTTGAGTTTTTCATTCTTCCTAGGTATGCTCCTCACGGCTATCTTTGGATTATACCAAAAAAGGAGCGAAGCGCAAACATTGGGTTGATAGCGCATACCGATGGAAAAGCCAAACAGCTCTTGGAAGAGTTCATGATTAACTATCGTCTGGCCGACAAGCCACGTTCTCGAATTTTTGGCGGTCTTGAACCAGCATCAGGTCCTGTTTCCAAAACCTATTTCAACAGGATGCTTCTGATTGGAGACGCTGCTGGTTTTACGAGTCCTCTTTTTGAAGGCGGAACTCACTTGGCTATGATGTCTGCAAAGCTTGCGGTAGAGGTGGTCTTAAAAGCGCTGGAACGCAACGATTTCTCAGAGAAGACTCTTGCAGAATACCAACAAATGTGGAAAAAGGAGTTTCCTTCATACGAGACGCTTCTGAAGGGAAAAGAGACACTCTACTCATTTACAGATGAAGAACTGAAGCGAATAGGCTTGCTAATGCCAAAGGACTACGAGACTATATCTCTAATTGATAAAATTAGAATAGGCCTGAGGTTAATCACTTTTGACAATGACCTTCTTCGGAAAGGAGTTATGGAAGTATTCAACTCTTTTGCACATTCAAGAGCAGATCATTATGGGTGGTAATTATCTTCATGGTGAAAAAAGATTTATCTTGTACATAATTATTATCTTTGGGATTCTATCAGTTGCAGCAGCATTGCAGTACGCTCACAACAAAGCAGAAGAAATAAAGAGAGAAGACCTGCTTGGCGAACTCGACAAGCACTATTTTGCATGGATTGAAAGGGTTCCTAAATACCAGAAGATTGCGTACAATACATCTATGCATGGTTACGTGGTTACCGCAGAATCTAGAGTAATTGCTATACGTCCAAATTGGCTTATAGAGGAAGAAGGTACGATGAAGATCCAAAATCATACGCGTTTTTATCTATCTGGGACAAATGGGTCTCTGAGCTTGCTCAGCGTTTTCATTCAGCTACAGATGCATGACAGATACAGAGTGCTTCAGGAGGTTATATCTTTGAACTCTACAGTTAAGTGCTACGTTGTGTCTGGTATGGCAAACGTTTCATATCAGGCAATTTTCTGTTTTACAGATCAGAATGATTTGATTCATAGCGAGTTCACTTTATTTGGTGAGCGGGTTTCTATAAACATTAGTTATTTTAGCTGATTAAACCGAACAAAAAAACCTTTATTTAAAAATTTCTAAGTGTTAAATCAGTGTATTGCTAAGGTGATCGAGATGGAACTGAAAAAAGGCGTGCTGTTTATCAGTTTTCTTGCTGTAGTTGGATTGTTGATATGGGTTTTGTATCCACAGCAATCGCGATCAGTTTCTCTTCAAAGTTCTCCTGTAATAACAGATGTCTATATCTACAAGGATGCTTCTCTGGTGAAAGTTTTCTTTCCGAAATCTGGCGACTACCTTTTGACACAACAAATCCAGGATTCCAAAGTATTTGATGTTTCCGGAAAGATCTCGAAAAAGGAAGTCCCGGTGCCAATTGACTCAATAGATAACTTCAATTTCCAGAAGCTTATACCAAAGCAAGTAGTAGTTAAGCTTGCAGGCGACAAAGAAATTAGAGGAAGACTTCTCGACATGATTGTAGATGGATCCGGCTCATCAAACAAGCTTGTTTTATGGGTCAATGATACATCTGAGTTTATGATTTTACCACTGAACGATGTTAGATCAATAATCCCGCTAGAAATAGATCTTCAGAACAAGACAGTTTACAGGGTGGAGGATTCAGCTAGCATGACCTTACTTCTTCCATATTATCTGTCAGATCTTTATTCACTCTCGCTAAAGTTGGATATAAAAGACGATTCAGGCACTGGTTTTGCAGATCTATATCTGACTTTTAAGAACAAAATAGGCAACCTTAACGATACCAAAATCCACCTTTCTACAGGTCTACTGTGTATAGATGGTTGTTATTATCCTTCCATAGGTTATACATACCCATATTATTCATACTATACAACAAGTGGAGATGCCTCACTACCAACCTATTCTAAATCAGTTGGATCAGAGAGTGATACAGCAGAGTTAAGGCAACATGATATCGATACCATTTACACAGTAACCATTCCAGAGAGTTCGTACAACGAAGTTCATCACATCAAATTATCTTCCATCAAGGTTAATTACAAAACAACATATGAGTGGAACACATTTGACGAGCCAGGGGTTTATATGGTCATAAACTCTTCTGAAGCAGGCATTCCAGCATCGACGCTAATGCTCACCAAGAACGGAGCTCCTCTGGCAATTAAACAGCTAGGGCCGATTTTCGAGAAGGGTTCCAAAGAAGTAAAGATCAAAAAGCTTGAAAGCGTTATGGCAAAAAGAACAGTCAAGGTTTCAGAAAAGGATTATGACTACTCAAAAGGGACTACCACCTCATCTACCTACGTGGTAGAGCTTAATATGACCAACAACGGTAGAGAATCAGTAAATCTATTAGTCACAGAACCTGTTACCAGAACATATTATGGATATTATGAAGATAGCAGCTCTTACAGATTCGTAGTGCAGAAAGTGGAAGGAGTGACTGATTACAGAGTTACTTTCTCCAGCATAGACTTTGATGTATCATTAAGACCAGGAGAGTCAAAAGTCGTTACACTCTACTATAAGGTTTACTATCCATAAGCTACTGTTTTTTTATTCTTTTTTCCTTTATTATATACTCTCTTTTTCTACCACAATTATGGCAAATTATTGATATTCTGTTTTTTGATATGCGCGTTTTTGGGTATCTCCCTAAGTATGTATCACAGTGCTTGCAGAACATCTTTTTTATGTTCCAATCGAAGCTGAGCTTGTAGTGCTTTTTCAACTCTTTTATTCTTTCTACATATTCGCTTGAAAAATCAGGATACCTTTCACAGTTTTTTAGTAGTTCGAAAACCCTTTCTCTTGCAATTCTCCGCAATACTCTTCGTTTTTTCCTCTGATTTGCCATTAAATCAAATTTCGTTAGCTGTTATTAAATCTCTTTGGCATTAATTACTTTTAAGATGCAAGACCAAAAACTTAGCTCGTTCATGCTCGAGAAATCTAAACTATCCATGCTTGCAAACCTGCTTAGAAGCGAAGGTTATTCTGAAATACCAGTTCGTTCACATCATGAGCTTGCAAGGTATACCAATGATCAAGGTTCGCTTGCCATACTCTATAAGAGCGGGACAGTAGTAACAAAGAAAATTGATACCCATCATATGGTATCGAAGCTATATAATGAAATGCTCGCAGACCATAAACTAACTTTTGGGTGCGATGAAGCAGGCAAAGGTGAAGCAATAGGATCTATTTTCTGTGCGTTAGTTGCAATCACTCCACAGCAGGAACTATTTCTAAGGTCTAAAGGGATTAGAGATTCAAAAGAATTAGATAAAGAAAAAATCCTCGATTACGACACCATCATAAAAAAGAATTCTTTTTACATCAAGGTAGTTAAAATAACACCTGAGACAATAGAAAGGGCTCGCACAAAGAAGAAAAACTTGAATGATCTTTTGACTATGGCTTATGAAAAGCTTATTAGCTCTGCCGTAGGGTACTTTTCTTCTCACAGAAACACAAACTACTACGGGATAATTGATGAATACGATTCTGTAGAAACACAGAAAATAATAGAAAGATTTCCATTCGTCGTTTCATACCGAAAGGCAGAAAAATTTATACCTGTGGCCTCTGCCAGCATAGTTGCTCGAGCAAGCTACTTACGAGAAATAAAGAAGGAATTTAAACCTTGGAAAAAATTCCAAAAAGAATAGAGCGCTGCGACTGATTTAAATATTTTATATAATGAAACTTCCTATATGGTTTCGCAAGGAAAGAAAGTTTTTATTACCGCTGCATTGCCCTATGCGAACGGTCCTCTGCATCTGGGTCACATAAGAAGTACTTATCTTCCTGCAGATATCTATGCAAGGTATCGGAGGTTAAAGGGCGATGATGCGCTTTACGTTTGTGCAACGGACGAGCACGGCACACCTATCGTATTAGCTGCTGAAAAGGCAGGTATGTCTCCAGAGGAATTTGTAAATATATATCACGAAAGAGACAAACTTGAATTTCAAAAGCTTGGTTTCAGCATGGATATTTTTCACAGGACTTCAAGTCATGAAAATAAAGAGATGACGATCCATTTCTATGAGACTCTAAAGAAGAACGGCTACATATACAGAAAAAAGGTAGAACAAAACTATTGCGAAAAGTGCAAGCGTTTTCTTCCAGACAGATTTGTGATAGGCAAATGCCCGAAATGCGGCGCAGAAAACCAGTATAGTGATTATTGCGAAGTATGTGGTGCTACTTATAAGTCAGACCAAGTTATCTCTCCGAAATGTATCTCTTGCGGTACTGCTCCGGTAAGAAGGGAGAGCGAACATGCTTTTTTCAGGCTCTCTGCGTTTTCAGATCAGCTCAAGAGCTACCTCAAGACAAATCCAAATCTTCAGCCAGAAGTCACTAACTACGTTTTGAATTGGATAGAAGAAGGTCTTATTGACTGGGACATAACAAGGGATCTGAACTGGGGGATCCAAATTCCAGATGATCCGCAGAAGGTCTTTTACGTCTGGTTTGATGCTCCGATTGGATATCTCGGGTCATTAAAAGCTCTTAAGAAAGAAGAATGGAAAGAATACGTAGATTCAGAAATGGTCCACTTCATAGGAAAAGACATAATTTACCATCATTTCTTATTCTGGCCTGCGATGCTGATCGGTGCAGGCATAAAAGTTCCAGACATGATAGCTGTGAGAGGTTACCTCAATTTGGAAGGTAGTAAATTTTCTAAGAGCAAGAACTGGTTTGTCTCGCTCTCAGATTACCTTGAGGAGTTTGATCCGGATTATCTGAGGTACTACATGACAACGATCACTCCACACGACCTAACGGATGCAGATTTTCAATGGAAGGACTTTCAAGCAAAAGTAAACAACGAGTTGATTTCTAATTTCGGCAACGCAGTAAACAGAATACTCTCAATAATAAAGAAGGATTTTCATTCAACAGTACCTGAGCCAAATACATTTACTGAAAAAGATAAATTGCTTCTCGGGAAGATATCTCATGTAAAAATTAGGTATATTAATCTTATGGACGATTTCGAATTCAAACAAGCATTAGAGTTAACGATGGCATTTTCTACAGAGCTCAATGTCTATCTTTCTGATCGCGCACCCTGGAAGGCACCAACTAACGAGAAACAGACCATTCTCTACTGTGGTTTAAGAGGAATAACTGCTTTGGGTACAATGCTTTATCCCATAATACCTTTTGCGTGTGAGAGGCTCTTCATGATGCTGAAGGTGGATCCTAAAAGCATTTCAGTAGATCAGATAGACAAGGAACTCGTGACTCCGGGCAAGAAAATAGGTGAGGTAGTACCTCTTTTCGTTAAAATAGATGATAAAAAAATAGAAAAACAGCTAAAAAATCTCATGAAATAATTAATCTGCTTTAAGGTTTTCTAAGAGATCTATGCAGTTCTTTACTTCTTGTTTATTGACGACAACAAAAGTTATGTTTAAGCAGCTAAACGTTTCGAGTATGTTTATGCTTCTCTCAAAAAACTTAAAATATAGGTAAGAGACTACTCCTGGCGTGTCTTCTATTTCTTTTGGGTGTTCTACGACCACTACTGCGACGTCTTCATAAATTGTTTCTAGAAGTTCTTTTTGCTTTTCGTTTACCACTGCAAGTTGTTCTTCCCCAAACTTTATGTGAAAGATCTTTTCAGCAGACAGTAAATCTTTTGATTTTGGCCTTCCTACAGTATATCCAGTGTGTACGGCGTAATTACTATTTCTTAGAATCTGCTTGATTTTATTGAAAGCATCAATAAACCTCATGCCATTTAAACGGGCTTCTATGTATCTTCTAATAGCCATCATTACTGCGTCGCTATTCTCTATTTTGTGTTCTTCGCATATCTTTCTTGCTAAACCACGAATGTTCACTATATCCTCAGTTATGTAAAACATCAGAAAAGGTCTCCCATCAAGATAATTTTTCACTATTTCAGAAATCTTACTCATGTTTAAATTAATAGAAGATAGATTTAAAAGCCCAGACAACATTTTAAATAAACCATTTATCATACAAACAAAAACTTCTAAGATAAAGGTGTATCCCTGTATCAAAATAAAACTAATTTTTCAACAAACCGTTCTTTCCATCCTATCAGACCTGTTAGAAATCCACTGATTGATGAATCTTATAATACTCTAAAGAAATAAGCGCAAAAGCAGGCAGAAGAATAGATATAGACAATCTAACTACTGTAGTTGTTGCTAGAGATAAAATAGCAATTATTGGAGGAGAAACATTTCAAAAAATAAATGAAGAGCAATCGAAAGATAGCATAAGATTTAAAGTTTCTCTCGGTGGTACTTTAGGCGTAACAGGGCATGCGAAAAAAGCAACTTCTGATTTTTAAGTGGTAGGTATAAATAAAGGTAAGCATAAGAGTTTGTTTTTAGTGGTAAATATTTAAAATTTTTTTTATGAAAAAAATATAATTAATAACAAAAAGGTAGTTTATATGAATGTAAATGAAGCGGACGTAGTAAATGCGGGCTCAGGGAATCGCCAGCATGAACTTGTAGATGTTAGAGCAGAGATGCAGGTATTAGATGAAATTAGGTCCCGTTCTATGATGATACAAGGTAGGACTAATGCAGTTGGAAATGCAGTACGTGCCATCAACAACTTCCCAGCATATGCACTTCAGCAGGTAGCACAGAGAACTGCTTCTCATGTGATGTCACCTGCTTCATACAACAGATTCAGACTGATAAGCGGAATAGCCGTCCCGATTTTGTTGGGCGTAGTAGGTGTAAATCTCATACCAGGTCTTCCAATTGGTCTTCGTGTCGGTTTGTCAGCAGTAGGCACTGCAGTTGGTGTTAAGGCATTTACAGATGTATTAGCAAGGGCAAGTGTTATGCGTAGAACTAATAGGGAGATTTTATCTCTTTCCGAAGATTTTGCATATAATGGTCTAAAAAAGTCGGCAGGAAATCAAAACGATGCAGAAGCAGTTGCACAGATAGGTAGTGATATTAGGGGAGAAGATATAGCTAATGATTTTACAGTCATTTTAGGCCAGGGCAACAGAGACAATTTGAGAAATGCACTTAACACGCCTGAAGGTCAGAATATGATAAGATGTTACGCGAGAGCAGTGGCTGAAAGGGCAGTAGCTTTCGCAGCACATGATAACATAGATATGGCAGAGATTCAGCAGTTTTTGGAGCATCACACACAAGGCATCGCAGCTCTGATCGCAGTTTCAAGAGGTCATGATTACACAGAAAGTTCTGATGTACAAGAAGCGCAGAATATGTTGAATGCAGAAATTCAAAGATCAAGCCGGGCTGGAAAATGGTTCACAGCTATCAGATGGGCAATTGGTGCATTGGCGGGTTTGATAGTTGGCTGGATAACTTCTTTGAGATTCTCCGGTGGAACGCACGAGTCACAAGTAGGCGAGCAAGATGTTTCTGCACAGAAAGCAGGACAAGTAGGCCAGCAAGATGCTTCTCCACAGAAAGCAGGCACAGATAACGGTGTCAGCGCAGGTGTTTCAAAGCCGGAATCTCTTGCAGGAGGAACAACTAAAGCAATAGGTTCGGAATTATCTAGTGATGGTAGGAGTACCCTAACAGGAACTGGTGGATCAGCATCTCATGGAGAACAGCTTACGCAAGCGATGGCTGAAAGCAGTAGTCTGAATGTTTACGAAGACGAGATAGGCAAGCTCATAAAATATATAAGAGAGCACAGAGAGACCTTAGAAGGAAAGAACCTTAGAGAGATAATGAGGGGTGCAGGCATACGCTCAGATGTGCAAGACTCTCTACTAAAAAGCTTTGGTGAAGCAAATGGTTATGCTGCCTTCAGAAAAGAAACGCTCGGCTACTGGGCAGAATCACTTGACGTAAAGAACCTTGCGGAACATGTCTACACTGTAAGAAACAGTGCAAGGGAGCTGCTTCCACCAGGTTCACAGCATTTGTATGACCTAAACGAAAGCTTCAAACAGGCAAAGCTGACTCCGGGCACAGAAGATCCAATGTGGAGAGGAGCATTACAAAAACTACAAGAACGATTACACTCAGTGTCCCGAGACCCAAGCTCACGTCTACAACAAGGAATCAAAATAAATAAATAAGGCTAGAGACATTTCTAAAAGCCTTCAATTTTTAACTTTTTGTTTTTTATCCATCCTCTTCCAAGTACCATTCCATCATATGTGACTGTGCAGTATCCATCCCTAAAATCTATGTCGATCTTTTTATCTTTCAATAGCTTTTGAAGATCTTCATCTGAGATTTTTACTCTCAAGATTGACTCTTTTCCGTATGTCCTAAGAAAACTTGAAGATAATCTCTGTTCTTTAGAAGATGTCTCGCCCAGCTTCAGACCTATGCTTGCGTGTTTTTCTTTTATTCCAAGCTTTTCGACTAGCTCTAAAACTTGCTTGGTCGTGATCCTTATTGTCTTTCCAGATGTGATGATTTTCCAGTCATCCCTGAGTTTGATTCCATAAAAAGCTAATATATCTACATCTTCATTAACATTTTCCATAACCTATCCCTCTTTTCTAAGCAGTGCAATGAAAAAACCTTCGCTTTTAAATTCCCACGGAATCAGTCTGATCCCCAATCCGTCCAATCCCTTTCTACTACCTGGAAATTTTGATGTATCTATCTCTTCAATGGCTGCTCCTTTGTCTTTTACGAACTCTTCAATCAGCTTCTCATTTTCTGCGTATGTCAGCGTGCATGTCGAATAAACTAGGGTACCGTTTGGCTTAAGAAATTCCCATCCTACGTTTAGCAATAGTTTTTGTTTTTTTGTTAATTTTTTCATGGCTCTTTTTGAAAATATTTTGTATCCACTTGAGACTCCAAGTGAGCTGCATGGAGGATCCACAATTACATGATCAAAAATTGGCTTTGGGTTTATTTGTGTAGCGTCTTTGTGCCAGCAACACACATTTAGCATTCCCATTCTTCTCAAGTTAGAGACTAGTGCTTCCATTCTTTTTTTATTTTGCTCCACGGCTATGATTGCTCCTGTGTTTTTCATTAGTTCTGCGCAAAGCGTTGTTTTAGCTCCAGGAGCAGCGCAAATATCAAGGACACAAGATTTCTCTTCTGGCTTGAGTATGAATACAGGTAACATAGATGAAAGGCTCTGCGAAAAAACAAACCCAAAGGTATGCAGAAAAGTGTTTCCAGGTCTTCCTTTAAGTACCTCGTACACTGGATGCTTTAGAAAATTGACTCTTTTAACTGATAGCTCCGTGAATCTAAGAAGCTCTTCAAATTGTTGTTCGTTGATTCTCAAAGTATTTACTCTCAAGTGTTTCGATATTCTATTTACTGAATTTATGAGCAGCTCAGAGTCTATACCTATTTCCTGACAAACTTCTTCCAGATCTTTTCTATTCATATGCCTTTCACATGAGATAATCAATATAAACTATGTTGTAGTTTTTGATTACGGTGATCAAATGTCTTTTGAGTGGTATACAGACTTTGTCCACAAAGGGTATGTATCAAAGGCTGACGAGATAAAAGCACTTTTTTATTACGAGCCCATGGCAGGAATGCCTCTTGAAGAAGTTGTCGGTCGTCTCGCTTCAGAGTCTTCAATAGGTACGTGGACTACACTCAGCAAGCTTCCTGACAGAATAAGAAGGATGATGGGCAGGGTATACTTATATGATTCTACCTACGCATACATATCATATCCAAAGGATTTGTGGGAAACTGGTTCTATACCTCAGTTATTGAGTGGAATAGGCGGTAACATATTTGGAATGAAAGCAGTAAAGAGCCTCAAATTGCTCGACGCATACCTACCTAATTGGTACGTTAAGTCGTTTAAAGGTCCTGTATTTGGCCAATCTGCCATTAGGTCGATATTCAAAAGAAAAAAAGGGCCAATAACAGCAACAGTTCCGAAACCGAAACTTGGCTTTACTTCCAGAGAGCATGCTGAAATCGCTCTTGAGCTTTGGCTCGGTGGCCTTGACTGTGTAAAAGATGACGAAAATCTAACCAATCAGAATTTCAACAGGTTTAGTGATAGGGTGAAGCTACTCTCAAAGGCAAGAGAGCGAGCAGAAAAAGAAACTGGCGAATCCAAGGATGCATTTATAAACGTTACTGCTCCTGATCTGAAAGAGCTTGAGAAGAGAATAGAGTTGGTTTATGAGCACGGTTTCAGGTATTTTATGATAGATGTTGTTATTACTGGTTTCACTGCTCTCAACACAGCTACTGAACTAGCAAGAGAGAAAAAGATGGCGATCCATGGGCATAGAGCCATGCATGCGATGTTCACCAGAAAGAATCACGGAATGTCTATGTATTTTTTGGCAAAGCTGTGCAGGTTAATGGGAATAGATCAGATTCATACAGGTACTGTATTAGGGAAGCTTGAGGGCGACAAAACAGAAGTGCTTGCTATGAGGGACATGCTACTTTCAGAAAAGACCAAAGGTGTCAAAAACCTTTGTTTTGATCAAGAATGGCACGGGCTCAAGCCAACGATGCCTGTGGTATCTGGCGGTTTGCATCCTGGTATTCTGCCTGAAGTACTTAAGCTGTATAATACTGATAGCCTTGTATTGCAAGTCGGAGGAGGAGTTATGGGCCACCCAGAAGGTGTTTATGCTGGTGCCAGAGCAGTAAAGGATGCAATAACAGCCATACATGAGGGTTATACACTCGAAGAATATTCAAAAAAGAGCAAGTATCTTGCGAGCGCATTGAAGAAATGGGGTCATACAAAACCAGTCTAAAGTATCTCTGCATTAAGATAAAACAGGACTGTATTTTCTATTTCTTTTTTTTAGGGTTTTCATGCTCTATTATAGCCAAGTCTCCTAAAGTAAATTCGATGTCTGTTTCTTCTTCAGTTGCCTTAGTTATCACCGTAGGTCTTTCTTTTCTATGGTTTTTCTTTTTGCTGTTTTGGCTCATAGCACTTATCCTATTTCGTATGTCTTTCAGCTCCAGGTCTATTTTCAGAATTTCGCTTTTGTAGGCGTCTATGTCTTTTTGAATTAGCTTGATCTTGTTTTTCATCTTCTCTATTCTAAGGGCTTTGTCGTAAGACTTCTCCAGTTCTTCCATTTGTTTAATAAACTTTCTTTCGTGTTTTGGCGTGTGCGCCTGAGTAGATATCTTGAACTCAAGAGCTCGTAACTTTCTCTTTAACTGTTTTATGTCCATGCCACCTTCTGCCTTTATCGATTCGTTTATGGCTTTTTGTTGAACTTCTTTATATCTAATTTTTTTATTGAGTTCTACTATTCTATCTATCAGATATCTCTTTTTGGCTTCAAGCCCTTCAATGCGTGTTTCGTCGAAGACCGGTATTTCTTGCTTTTTAATCTCATGTTGTTCCAAAGTTTCTTTTTTTTCTTGACTCGCATTCACAGGACTTGGTGTATCCATAAAACTCCTCGTAAAATAAGCAATATAATGATTTGATATTATACTATAGTTTTTTAAATCATGCTTCAAGACATTAGAATTTAGTTAGCATTTTCGAAGTTTCTTTTAGCAGAGCGATTCCCTTCTCCAGGGCCTGTTTTCCTTTCTCGGTTATGGCATAATACTTCCTTCTCTCTTCATAGTGGCTGTTAAGTAGGCCTTCTCTTTCCAGCTTGTAGATCACTATATATAGCATTATCTTGTTTGGTTTGAACCCAAAATAACTAAATATCTTATCATCCAGCACATATCCGTAGGCCTTTTTCTCCTTTTTTAAAACGCTGAGCACATACAGCCAAAGATTGCCGTTTGTTATGGTTTCCTTTAACCTTCTGTATGGTTTTACCATCAAGAGATCGTTTTTCATTTAGTTCTACCTTTTCTGCGAGCTTTCATTTCTTCCTAAACGTAGGCTAACTATTTAATATTTATTAAATATTTTACATTTATTAATTAATATCTTTGATTTTCAGAGGTGGATTTGTATGTCAAAAAGGATTAGGGTTGGTATAATTGGAGTGGGCAATTGCTTTGCCGGTCTTTGGCAGGGCATTGAGTACTATCGAAAGAATGACTCCAAAGAACCCATAGGCCTTATGCATCGAGTCATGGGTGGATATACCATGTTTGACTTGGACTTTGTTGCCGCCTTTGATGTTGGCAGGAACAAAGTAGGAAAACCGCTCCACCAAGCAATGTATGAATCTCCGAACATGGTAAATTGGATTCCATTAGAAGAGTTTCCTCCTTCAGATGTGATAGTTAAACCGGCGCCAGTTCTCGATGGAGTTGGACTCTATGTTGAGAACAAGATAAATCCAATTGACTACATAGATCCAGAGAAGCTCCGTGAAGAAATAATTGACGAGTTGAAGTCAACAAAAACCGAGATACTCGTGAACTATCTTCCAGTGGGTAGTCAAAAAGCGACGGAGTTTTTTGCAGAAGTAGCACTTGAAGCGGGGTGTGCATTCGTAAACTGTATCCCTGTTTTCATAGCTTCAGATAAGGATTGGGCAGAAAGGTTTAAGCGTGCCGGTCTTCCTGTAGTTGGAGACGATATAAAAGGCATGGTCGGTGCAACAATTGTTCACAGGACTCTTGCAAAGCTCTGCGATGACAGAGGCACTTCGGTAGACAGAACATATCAGATAAATGTTGGCGGCAACACGGATTTTCTTAACATGAAGGAGCAGGAGAGGCTAGAATCAAAGAAGATAAGCAAGACCCAAAGTGTGGTCTCCCAGCTGTCTAGAAATATCTCTGAGGATAACATCTACATTGGTCCAAGTGATTTCATTCCGTTTTTGGGCAATACCAAGGTCGCATTCATTCGCATTGAAGGCAGGATGTGGGCAGACAGGAGCTTTAACCTAGAGCTTCGCTTGGAGGTAGATGACAAGGCGAATAGCGGCGGGGTGGTGGTCGATGCCATACGCGCGGCAAAGCTGGGATTGGACAGAAAAATATCAGGTCCTCTGCACAGCGCCAGTGCATATCTTATGAAAAGACCACCTGTGCAGTATCCTGATTCGCAAGCCAAAGAACTCTTTAATGCTTTTATTGATTACAGAGGGGAATCATGAATGCTCAAGTCGATAAGGAGCGTTAGAGCGCTTCAGGAAAGCTTTGGAAAGTGGCTTAATTTTCTTCCACTTTCTCCTAATCAAATAACTTTTCTGAGCATTTTGCTTGCTTTTTTAGGCTATTACTCTGCTCTCAAATTTGGTCTTGCACCTTCATTATATCTTTTCTTGCTTGCTTTTTTTTGCGATGCGCTTGATGGCGCCATTGCTCGTCTGCGACACCAGAGGAGTGGAAAAGGCGCATTTCTGGATGGGATTTCTGACAGATTAGTAGAGTTTTTTCTGATATTAACCCTTTTCAGCATGAACGTCTTTTCAGAATATCTCTTACTATTGGTGTTGTTTTTTGGCACTGCAATGACTGCATTTGTCAAAGCTTATTCTGATCACACTCAGGTAATACCAAAGGAGATTGCTTTAAAAATGCCTGGTTATCTTGAAAGAGCGGAGCGTTCTATGCTGTTGTTGCTTGTTCTGTTTCTTGCAGTTCTCGGGGAAATTTCTGCTGCTGATTTCTTGCTTCTAATTACCTCTGTTCTTTCGGTTGCTACATTTATTCAGAGGCTCTACTACGTTCTTACATTTCGGAAAACCAGTCAAGAAAAATATAGTCAAAAAATGTAGTTGGATTTTAAACATATTCATGTTAATTAATATGTGGAGGTAACTGCTAATGCAAGAACCTTTAGATCCTCCACATGAAAAACAACTGGATAAGCGCGTGATTCTTTACTGGTACATGCCTTATCTGCTTGCATCTCTCATAGTATTTATAATTATCTCTTACCTAATTACCGCAAACGTAATACCCTATGTTGATTTACCAGTCCCCATAATATTCATCTTAGTGCTTCTATTTTTTCTGTTCAATTTAGCTGTGCTAGTATACTATCGTATCCATTACAACCACTATACTTATGCGTTTGAGCCATATGGTATCGTTGTTAGGTATGGTATTCTAAACCGGACGAGAAAAGTGATGCACTACGAACTAATAACAAACATCAATTCTAAGAGAGACGTACTAGAGCGCGTGCTCGGTATCTGTACGATCTCTATAGAAACAGCGGCAGGCCAGCAGGGCGGGGAGACGACGATCCAAGGCATTGGTATTGCAGAAAGAGACCACTTCATAAGCGGAGCAATGGAGAGCATTAGTCGGATAAAGAATAATAACAAAAGAGATAATAAAGAAGACCAGAAAGTTGATACTCAACCTGAAGATCATGCACAAAAAACTCACGATACTTTGAACACTGCAATTCAAGAAATTGCTTCTCTTAAAGAACGAATTGATTCCATAACAGCCAGATTAACTAGGCTTGAAGAGCAGGAAGAGAAACGCTTGCGTCATGATTTATTTACTAAGCTTCACGAATCTTATTCTGAAAAAGATGACCAGAATAACCAACCTGTTTCTTCGGCTGCAGAGGGTTCTGAAGACGAATCAAAAAAGGGTTTCTATTTAACTCAGGAGAAACCAAGGGAGAAACTCTCAGCACCTGATCTAAGAAGTCAGCGGGCAGCAAAAATAGCACCCGTGCTAATCATGCCTAATAAGCGAAAGAAGAAGGCCAGCTCCAATAGAAGATCTACTTCTAAGCCTTCAAAGAAAGTAAAGGATAAAAAAAGAAGGCACAAAAAAAGATAGAGTATGGCAAAACGCTATGCCACTACAGCAGACATTCCTTTATCGAAAGATCCCTTGGATTGGGTAATTGGTCAGGACTTAGCAGTCAAGCTTGCACGTATCTGTCTGAAGCAGCATCGCCATTTGCTACTGATAGGTCCACCAGGTACTGGAAAGACCATAATAGCCAAAGCAATGTCAATGAAGCTCCCAGAGCCCAGAGAAGAGGTTTCGGTGATCCACAATCCAGAAAATCCGGAGAGACCACTGGTAGAGATCCGCACAAGAGATGATATCCTAAAAGAAAAAAAGGAATTGAAAAACATTGGAAAAGTTATATCTCCTGCATATGCTCCTGCACTGGTAGCTGAAAAATTTGGTTTCAGGTGCCGGCGTTGTGGGACACTCAGCAGTTCAAAAGAGTACTTCTGTCCTAGATGCGGTGCTGAGAAAAAGATAAACTCGCTTTCACCTTTTGATGATCTTGTGTATAGCACGAAAGGAAATTCTCTGCTTTCTCCAAAGCGTATCCATGCCACATCGATTAACAGCAAGGGGGAAGAGGAGATAGTAGTTTATGAGAAAAAGGGCGAATCTATAGTAGTAATCCCCTATGCAGATTACAAAAAGCTTCGGAGGCACAACAAAAAACGTATGCGTCACGTGATCCTTCCATTGAACAGAAAGCAGTTCGTTTATGCCACAGGCGCTAGCGAAGCAGAGCTCTTAGGTGACATCAAGCACGATCCCTATGGGGGCCATCCAGAGATAGGGATACCTCCTTTTCAGAGGGTCGTTCCTGGTGCAGTCCATGAAGCACATGAAGGAATTCTATATATAGACGAGCTTGCGACGCTGGGTTATCTTCAGAAATATATCTTGACTGCAATGCAGGACAAAGTGTATCCCATAGTAGGAAAAAACTCTGGTTCTACAGGTGCTTCTATCAGAGTTGATAACGTTCCTTGCAACTTTATGCTGGTTGCTTCAGTAAACGTAAACGATTTAGGTATGATAATTCCACCCCTTCGTTCGCGATTCATAGGAGATGGTTATGAGGTAGTAGTAAACACCTACATGGAAGACAACGAAGAAAACAGGGAAAAACTCAGGCGCTTCGTAGCCCAAGAGATAAGGAACGATGGAAAGATTCCGCATGCGGATATGGAAGCAACAGAAGAAATAATTGACTATGCCAGACGAATGTGTCGTCAATATGATGAGAAGGTAGGTCTTTCTTTAAGGCTCAGAAAACTTGCAGGAATAGTCAAGATGGCAGGCGATTTGGCAGTATCTGAAGAATCAAGTATCATAACAAGAGAACATGTTAAAAAAGCGATAGAGTTTGGGAAAACAGCAGAGGAGCAACTTGCAGAAAAATACGAGAATTGGTGGTCTATGAACAAAAGCGATTACACCATAACGAGAAAGAGTGGAGGTCCTGAAAGCAGATAGCTTTTATTTCTTTCCTCCAGCTTTTTTAAAATGTTAACCGGATATAGTAATATCTTCAGTTTCATTGCTTTGGCGGGTCCGTAGTCGAATGGTTAAGACGTCACCCTGACACGGTGAAGATTCCAGGTTCGATTCCTGGCGGACCCATAATATTCTTTAACACTCTTCAGCGTTCGCTTATTAATAAGATGTCTTTACCGTCCGTCTTTATTAATATACGACCGTTTATGTGAGTCATGTAAACATCTGTATTTACACTATCTGCTTTTGAGTTGTGGAGAGATATCCTTTCTAGTGTAGTGGATTGTGGAGAGGTTTCACTTCCGTCTGTGGTAAAGATAACGTACTCTGGGTTAATGTAGTCTAGAATCAAGCTACTCGTAGCGGATGCAGCTCCGTGTTGTGATGCTTTCAATACTTGGCAGTTTAGGTTTTCTTTATTACTCACCAGCTTTGTCTCAATAGCTTCATTACTATTTGAGAAGATGACCATGCAGAAATCGACAAATTCTACTTTAATTGCAGTACTATCTTGAACGGGATGGTTGAAACGTTCTTTTTGAGGATTTATTACTTTCAAATTTACGTTTTCAAAACTAAATGTCTTACCATATTCTACTGTTTCTACCCTTGCACCGTTTAGCTTTGCCTGATAAACAGCATTTTCAGTATTTTTACTTTTTAAGGAATTTTCGTTGAGCCAGATTTCGTTTATCTTGAATTCTTTTGCTATGTAGCTGATTGCACCAATCTCGTTGTCATCATCGATGGGTAGAATTACTAATTCGAATCTATCTATTCCTATCTCTTTTAGATAGCGAGCAGTTTTGTTATAGAGTGCAGCATTTCCAGCTCCAAACAGGACTGCTTTATCTCTTCTCTTTAATACGATTGCATCTGACCTTTCGGTAGGCAAGACATAAATCGATAGTAGTTGGTCATCGATGTCTTGTGGTGGTTTTGTGACTACTTCTTTTTTAGGCTTTGTCGCAGCCTCTTTTTTTTCAGAGGATGTGTTTTTTTTAGTGGTGT
>FWWL01005441.1_pt1 | contig 19877 bp, 16 predicted proteins | sample 2228331 | NCBI WGS metagenome assembly FWWL01 (sample SAMEA103939775, study PRJEB20133) | metagenome | reverse complement strand
ATACGCCCCTGCCTTCCCCCACCCCCGTCCCCCCGCGCGAGTTGACCATCTGCATCGGGCAGGAACCGCGCTCGCTTTATCTGTATGGCGGCAACGGCTCGCGCGCCCTGTGGAACATTCTGGAAGCCATTTACGACGGGCCGCTGGATTACCGCGCTTACCAGCCCCAGCCGGTGCTGTTGGAGAGCCTGCCTTCTCTGGAAAACGGCGGGGCGGCGTATGAGGCGGTTTCAGTCGAGCGCGGCGCTGAGGCGCTCAACGCCGATGGCGAACCGGTATTGCTCGATACCGGCGTGCGCGTCCTGCCGGCCGGCTGCCGCTCGCCGGATTGCGCCGTGCGCTGGGACGGGGTTTCTCCGCTGCAAATGGAGCGCCTGACCCTCACCTTCCGTCTCAAAGACGGCCTGCGCTGGCAGGATGGCGCGCCGCTCACCGCCGCCGATTCGCTGTTTGCTTTCCGCGTCGCCTCCGACCCGCAAACCCCGGCCGTCCGCTGGCTGACGCTGCGCACGGCTGCCTACCGCGCCGTGGATGAGCGGACGGTGGAGTGGCAGGGTCTGCCCGGTTATTTGCCCGCCGATTACGGGATGCACTTTTTCCTGCCGCTGCCCGAACACGCCTGGGGCAATTTGACTGCGGCTGAAATGCTGGAAAACGAGCAGGTCAACCGCCGCCCGCTGGGCTGGGGTCCATACCAAATCGACTCATGGACGCCGGGCGAAAGTATCCGTTTGAGCCGCAACCCCCATTACTTCCGCGCCGCTGAAGGGCTGCCCAAGTTCGACTTGCTCACCTTCCGCTTCTTCGGCGAGCCAGCCGATAACCACATCGCTGCCCTGACCAACGGCGACTGCGACTTCGTGGATGACAGCGTGGATTGGGAAGGTCAGTTGTACATTCTGAATGAATTGCAGCAGAAGAACGCCGCCGTCATTCAGGCTGTGCCGACCACGACCTGGGAGCAGCTGACTTTTGGCATCCGTCCGGTGGCTTACGATGCCGGTTACACCCCGTTCGGCGGCTACCGCCAGGACCTGCTCGGCGACCGGCGCACGCGGCAGGCAATGGCCGCCTGCATAGACCGCCAGGCATTGGTGGATCGTCTGCTGTACGGTTATTCGGCCGTGCCGAACGGCTTTTTCCCGCCCGATCATCCGTTGGCTTTTGCCGACCTGAACGCCCCGCCCTTCGACCCCGAACTGGGCCAGCGCCTGCTGGACGAAGTCGGCTGGCGCGATCTGGATAATGACCCCGCCACGCCGCGCACGGCGGTTGGCGTACCCAATGTGCTGAATGAAACGCCCCTCGTGCTGGAATACCGCACCACGCCCGACCGTCTCCACCAAATGACCGCCGAGCGGATTGCCGAAAACCTGCAAGCCTGCGGCGTGGGCGTTCTTCTCAAACTGGTTGAGCCCTTCGAATTGTTTGCGCCCGGCCCAGATGGAGCGCTTTTCGGCCGCAACTTCGACCTGGCGCAGTTTGCCTGGCAATCGGGGCGTACCACCCCGCCGTGTGCGCTGTTCACGGCTGCGCAAATCCCCAGCCCGGCCAACGGCTGGATCGGCACCAACATCAGCGGGTGGAGCAGCCCGGCTTACGATGCCCAATGCGCGGCCGCCTTGCAGGCTGATGCGCGTGATGGTCAGGGCTACCTGCAAGCGCAGCGCGCCGTTCAGCAGACCTTTCTAGAAGAACTGCCGGCCGTGCCGCTCTTCTTCCGCCTGCAAATTGCGCTCGCCAGCCCGTCCATCTGTGGCATGCAGGTGGACGCCAGCGCCCGCAGCGTATTGTGGAACATCGAAGAATGGGACAAAGGAGAAGGCTGCCGCTAGATGCGCCAGCCGTTGCGCATTACCGAAAGCGCTAAGTCCGATCAAGCCGGCCGAGCGCCTTCTGAATCGGCGTCCCTATCCCCAAGCCGCGGATACAGGTGCGGATTTTTGAAGGGGATCAACGCCAGCACGACCGGCTGCTCATAGTAACGCGCCCGGTCAATCACATCACCGGTTAGCAGCCCCACTGCCCCGTTTTGCTGCTTGGAATTCTGCCGCTCGAACAAACGGTCATCGGCTTCGCCCAGTTCCACCCCCTGACGGATCAGTTCGGCCAGCGCCGGCGGCAGGTCGAAAGTGGCGCTGCGCGCTTTGCCCATGCCCTGTCTGGCGAGGATCACCACCCACGCAAAGGCGCTCACCGTACCGTCCTGCTCCTCCACGCCGCCCTCGATTCCGGCCCAAAAGTCGGCCTGCGGCGCAGCCTGCCGGGCGGCGCAGGCGCGGTTGAGCGCGCCTTGCAGGGTTTCCCCATCCGTCATCGGCTGGCGGCTGACCCCGCTCTCCACCGAAACGCCCTCCACTTGCAAGCGCGCTTCGGGAAACATGCGCTCGAAACCCAGCCGCACCGCCTCGATTTTGACCGGATTGCGCGAAGCCACCACCACGCGCACCAGCGACGGCAAGACCGCCTCCTTCATGGTTTGACCGCCCTGGTGGCAATGTACGAGGGAATGTAATCCGCCAGCACACTGCTGGGATCCATGTCCTCGTAAAAACCGGTCAGCACAAACCCGGCCGCCAGTTGACCGCCGATCTGCTCATCCAGCGAGTGACTCCATTCCAGCGGCAGCCCTTCGTCCATCAATTGCTGCAATTTTTCGGGGGAAAGGTGAGTCAGGTCGGAATAGGGCAGTTTGTTCCTGACCACCAGCCGGCCCTGATCCAATTCGTCAAAGTCGAACAGATACAGCAGCGGATTGTTGAAACCAGCCAGCAGAACCCCGCCCCGCCGCAGCACGCGGTAGGCCTCGCGCCAGACCGGTATAATCTCCGGCACAAAGACATTTGAGACCGGATGCACAATCAGGTCAAAAGAGTCATTCCCAAAGGCCGACAGATCGCGCATGTCGCCTTCCACCAGCCGCAGGTTCAGCCCTTCCCGCTCGGCGACCATTTGATCCTGAGCCAGTTGGGCTGGGGAATTATCCAGCACGGTTACAACCGCACCGCAGGCCGCCAGCAGCGGCGCCTGCTGACCGCCGCCCGAAGCCAGACACAACACCTCGGCCCCCGCCAGCGGCGGAAACCACTCGGCCGGCACGAAGCGGGTGGGAGTCAGCAGAATCCGCAGTTCACCCCGCCGCGCGGCAGCCACCTCCTCCCTGCTGACCGGTATCGTCCACGAGTTTTGGCGGGCAACCTGCCGGTTCCACGCTTCCCGATTGTAGCCACGTATGTCCAAGGATGCACCTCCATTGTAAAAACTATCTGACCGCAACCTGCGCGGCAGGCCAGGTTAATTCTACCCCCCTTCGAGACGATAGCCGTAGCCGCGCACGGTGACAATGTAACGCGGTTCGTCCGGCTGCGGTTCGATTTTTTTGCGCAGCAGGAAGATGAAACGACGCACCGTTTTGGTGTTTTCCTGCCGATAGGCGCCCCACACTTCCCGCACCAGCTCGGTTTCGGCCACCGCTCGGCCGGCATTGCGCGCCAACACCTCCATCAGGCGAAACTCGGTCGGCGTCAACACCACTGCCTGACCTTGCCGCCGCACCTCACGGCGGTCCAAATCCACCTCCACATCACCGATCTGCAACACATTGCGTTGGGCTTGCGGCTTGTGGCGGGCGCGGTTGAGGACTGCCTGAATGCGGGCGTTCAATTCGGCAAAACTGAATGGCTTGGTGAGATAATCATCCACCCCCAGACTGAAACCGCGCAGTTTGTCGGACTCGGCGCTCTTGGCGGTCAGCAGAATGATGGGAACATCGGACATCTCCCGCAAACGGACGGCGACCTCCCAGCCGTCCATGCCGGGCATCATCACATCCAGCACCACCAGGTCGGGATGCTCGCGGTAGGCCTGACGCAACGCTTCATTGCCGTTGGCCGCCGCAATGACCGTGTATTTTTCCTCGCGTAAAAAGTCCTGCAAAAAACGCAGCAGGGTTGGATCATCATCTACCACCAGGATTTTGGTCATGGCGCAATCCCCTCCTCTTGTGAAGTCCCTTCCGCCTCACCCATTTCGACCAGCGGCAGCCAGCAGGTGAAACAGGCTCCCCCCTGCGGGTGATTTTCGGCGCGAACCTCGCCCTGCATGGCTTCCACCAGCCGGCGCACGATGTACAACCCCAGCCCATGCCCATAGACGGTACGGTTATCCTGACTGTCGTGGCGGTAGAACTGCTCGAAAAGGTGCGGCAGCGCGTCCGGCGGCAGCCCCGCCCCGTGATCGCGCACTTGCAGCCACAAACGCCCGTCCTCCACACCGGCCGAAACTTCGATTTCGCCCTCCGGCGCGTATTTGAAGGCATTATCCAGCAGGTGAAACAAAACGCTGGTCAAAGCCTGTTCATCAGCCAGCGCTGCCGGACAGTCCTCCGGCAGCGACCAGCGCACGCGATGGGCTTCCGGCAGGTGGGCAATCTGGTTCTGCAGCGCGGTATAAATCCGCCTGACCGGCAGCGGAGCCGGGTAGAGCGGTAGTTTACCGGCATCCAGCGCCGAGAGATCGAGAATGGTTTCGACGAAGTGGGTCAGACGGTCAATCTCGGCCTGCACCAGGCTCAGAATCTGGCTGCTGCGCCCGGAAAGCGGGCGGGTGCCGTACATCAGCAGTTCGATCCCGCTTTTGATGTTGGTCAGAGGGGCGCGCAACTCATGCGAAACCAGCGACACAAAGTCGGACTTGAGCCGATCCAGTTCGCGCAGCACGCGGTTCTGCGCCTCCAATTGCTGATAGGCCTGACTCAGGTCGGCTGTTTTTTCGGCCACCCGCTGTTCCAGTTCGCGGTTGAGCCGTTCCAGTTCGGCGCGGTCGGCCGCAATCCGCTCGTAGGCAGCCTGCAAAGCCGCCTGCTGACGCTTTTGCAGGCTGAGGTCATGTGCCGTGCCGGCAATCGTCAGGCGTTTTGCGCCGGAAGAGAGCACCGGCCGCAGGGAAAGATAAACCGGCAGGCGTTCCCCGCTGCTGCGCAGCAGCGTCGTCTCACCCGACCAGCCCTGCGCCTCGCCTCCCTGTTCGATTTTTGCCAGCTCCAGCCACGAATACGCTCCCGGCGGATCGGGCAGCAGGTCCGCCAGCGTGCGGCCGGTCAATTCGGCCTCACTGTACCCGCTGGCCGTCGAAAGCGCCGGGTTGACCAGAGTCAGCCGCCCGTTTTCATCGCAGATGAAGGCGGGCTCGGCCACGCTCTTTACCAGCCCGGCATACTGCTCAAACTCGACCTCGCCGGTCACCAGCCCCTGACGGGCAATCAGGCCGAGCACCAGTATCACGCTCACCACCAGCACCGGATGGTTGAACTGGTTGCTCAATTGCCAGTCGAGCAGGACAAACCATCCCAGCACCAGCACCGCCAGGATGGGCAGCAGGCTCTGCAGGCGCACCAGCCCGCCCTGCAGCAGGCCAGCCCCCGCCTGTCGGCGCGGCTCGGCAGGATGGAGCGCCCTGACGGCAAAGGGGGTGCCCAGCAAGGCCGCCAGCCAGAGCGCATCGCCCACCGCCCAGCCGAGATCGGTTGCAGCCCCAATCTGATAACTGCCCAGCAGCAAAGCCGAAGCATAGAGCAAATCGGTCATGGCATGGACTACCAGCGCGGCAATCAGCCAGCCAAACGGCAAGGCGGGGCGGCGGGCATCGCTGATCAACAGCAGATTGACGACCAGCAGCAACAAAACCAGATCGGTTAAGGGATACACCATACCCAGCGGGTTTCCAGTGGCCGGTAGAGCGTCAAGGCGTGGTTGAACAACCAGCAGAAAAATGAGGGTCAGCGAAGCCAGCGAAGTCAGGGTCATATCCAGCCAGCGGCGCAGCCGGCTGCCGGAAGAAGGCGGCCGACGCGGCAGCCGCACCAGGCCGGCACCCGCCAGCAGCGCGCCCGGCAGGTACAGCACATCGCACACGTTCGAGCGCAGCAAAAAAGCCGGGCTGACCGCCAGCAGCCCCATGCGCAGCAAGTCATTCAATGCCCACACGCCCAACCCGGCCGCCAGCCAGCGGTAACCCGTGCGCGCCTCATTGGGCACCACCGTGCTCAACCAGGCCGCCAGCCCGGCCAATGCCGCACTGCCAACCCAAATGGATAAACTGCCCAGCCAGTAGCGCTCCCACGGCTCGGTGGAACCCCACAACAGCCAGGCCGCATAGAGGGACAGCAGCAGGCCGATCGCCAGCGGCAAGCGCAAACGCTGCATGCGTTGGATCATGTTTGTATTGTAGCAAGCCGCGCAGAGCAGCGCAAGCCACGCTGTTGAGAGGAAAGTTCGGCTTGAGGCTACAGGCGAACGAGCGCCGTTGCAATTTATTTATTGGAAATTGGGTGGATTGAAATGGAGGTCAAACACCTAAGATATAATGACAACCAGTCGCAGCAATTTATAAGGTGTATAATATCAATAGTTGAAATTTATCTCTTTAAGAGATGTGTATTTTCTTCACCAGAACAAATATTCAGTATTCGCTGACTTAATTCGTTTATTCAGAGACGAACAGAAAGGCGAGAAAATGGGAGCGAATCAAAACGAAAGTGAAATAATTAAGTTCATAGATTTGTTTTGCGGCATTGGCGGATTTAGGATTGCCGCAGAACAAGTTTTTTCAAAATATAATATACCCGCCAAGTGCGTTTTTTCAAGCGATATTGATCGTTACGCCAGAGAAGCATACTACGCCAACTTTGGCGAATACCCTACCGGAGACATTACGCAGGTTAACGAATACGATATTCCAGATCATGACATTTTGTTTGCAGGATTTCCATGCCAACCTTTCAGTATTATTGGCAACGGAAAAGGTTTTGACGACACGCGCGGAACGCTTTTCTTTGACATTGCCAGAATTTTAAATGCCAAAAGACCAAAGGCTTTTATTCTTGAAAATGTAAAACAACTCATCGGGCACGATAAAGGGCGCACGCTCAAAAAAATTCTACACATCTTGCGCGATGAATTGGGTTATACCGTATATTACAAATCGCTCAATGCTTTAGATTATTGCTTACCCCAAAAAAGAGAACGGGTAATTATTGTTGGTTATTACAAACCGATGGCATTTGAGTTTCCTCCAAAACAAAAGTCATTTACGCCATTAAGCGAAATTCTTGAAAAGGATGTGGATAGTAAATACTACGCCTCGGACCACATCCGCGAAAAACGTTGGTCTCAACATAAGCCATCAACGAGCCCTTCTATTTGGCACGAAAATAAAGCAGGACATGTTTCATCCTATCCTTATTCTTGCGCTTTGCGAGCGGGAGCATCTTATAATTATCTATTAGTTAACGGAGAAAGAAGATTAACTCCAAGAGAAATGTTGCGCTTGCAAGGGTTTCCCGACTCGTTCAAAATAGTGGTTTCTGAATACCAAACTCGCAAGCAAGCAGGCAACGCTGTTCCCGTCAACATTGTTAGAGCCGTATTAGAATCTTTCTTGCCGATCATGCTGGAAGATATGGAGCAATTCCGCTTAAGTTCTAAAAACCCCATGCCTAAACTATCTTTTGCGCAACTTTCGCTAGAACATAATGAACGATATCAACAAGTCCCCTCGCTTGCGAACAGTAGATAAGGTTAAGCCTCCTTATCCGCTAAATAAATTCCCTTCTGGTTTTGGTCAAAAACTTGGAAGGGAAATCGTCTATTTGCTTGCCACAAAAGCAATGCCTTCGTTGGAAGGCTCTGATTGGGAACAGATCTTCGCTTCATGTATTGGCGCAAAATGGAAACCTTCTAATGTCGGTTTAGACGATGTGACACTTGGAGTTTGCGCTTGGGGAGCAAAAACTGTCAAGAGTCGTGATCCACACAAAGCGGAAACTGTCAGACTTATTTCAGGAAGAAATTCGCCAGCATATTCTTTCAATAAACAAAATCTAGATGAGGACGCTCAAGTACTAGGAGAAGCTGTTTTGCAGATTTGGAATACCCGCGTTGAATCACTGCGGGCAAAGTATTCGCACTTAAGAACAGTTGTGCTAATTAAATCAGACGACCTAACAAAACTTGCGGTTTTTGAAATCGAAACCGTACTCTACCCGCCAGAAAATTTTATTTGGAAAAGAAATCAGCGGGACAATTTAGAAGCTTACGAAAGAGCCACAAATATTCATCGTTTTACATGGCAACCGCACGGCTCTCAATTTACAATAATTGAATCCGTTCCAAAAGAATGCTTACTTATCGAAGTCAAGCCGCCAAGAACACTAGATAAGAATGAAGTTTTGAAAGCAGTACAATTTAACGAAAAGTGGATAACCGTCACAACTCGTAAATAATAAGATGACAGATAAGTTTTCCAAAAAACAACGTTCTGAAATAATGAGGGCTGTCAAGTCAAAAGGAAACAAGTCCACTGAAATAAAGCTAATTGAATTATTCAAAGCGCATAACGTAACGGGATGGCGTCGAAACTATAAACTCTTGGGGAATCCTGACTTTGTTTTTCCAAAAAAGAGAGTGGCTTTATTTGCTGATGGATGCTTTTGGCATGGTCATGATTGCAGAAATCTTAATCCTTCCAACAATGCCCAGTATTGGCAAAAGAAAATTAATCGGAATAGAGAAAGAGACCAGGCGATAACAATTGAATTAACTACTAAAGGCTGGAAAGTCGTGAGAATTTGGGAATGCGAAATCAACAAAGGAAACATACAAAAACTTATTGACGCAGGTATCTATCCGAGCAGCGAGATTTCCGGTATAAAGCCCCCTAAACCGGAATGATGGTTTATATGGCGCTTTCTAGCATTCTATCGCCTCGAAGCGCGGTTCTACATCAAGGCTTATTCTGCATCCTTCATCCCCCCTCTCGCATCAAGAAAGAGCGCACAAACCCGCAACATCATCCTTGACTTTTCGGCGGCTTTATGACATACTCAATTTACATTCACGGTGGCTTGCACCACCTCAACAGTCGCCATCCTAACGAAGAGGAGGTGATGCTGACAATGGCAGATAGTAGTAGTAAGCGTATGGCTGCGGCATCCCTCCTCGGTCCCCGATAAAGGTTGCCGCAGCCAAAGAAAGGCAGAAACCGCCCGCAAGGGCGGTTCTCTGTTTCAGCAGGCCGCCTTTTTGTAGTACAATCCTGCCCATGAGCAGCACACGCACACAAATTCTTCTGACCAATGACGACGGCATCGACTCGCCCGGCCTGTGGGCGGCTGCCGAAGCGCTGGCCCGCCTGGGTTTTGTAACCGTTGCCGCGCCGCGCGACCAGTACAGCGGCGCCGGGCGCAGCCATCCCCTGCAAGCGGATGGCATCATCACCCCGCGCTCACTGCAAATCGGCCGTCAAATCTGGACGGCTTACGCCATCGGCGGTTCGCCCGCCCAAACCGTCATGTTTGCCATCCTCGATCTGATGCCGCGCAAGCCCGATTTGGTCGTTTCCGGCATCAACTACGGTGAAAATGTCGGCAGCGGCATCACCGTTTCCGGCACACTGGGGGCCGCCTTCGAGGCGGCCAGTTTTGGCATTCCGGCGCTGGCGGTTTCCCTCGAACTGCCCAGCGGCGAGTATTACTCCCACTCGCGCGAGGTGGATTTTTCCACAGCGGCTTACTTCACCGCCTACTTTGCCGAGCGATTGCTCAATCTGCCCCCCCAGCCGGATGTGGATGTGCTGAAAGTCGAAGTGCCGGCTTCCGCCACCCCGCAAACCCCGTGGCAGGTGACCCGGCTCAGCCGGCAGCGCTATTTCTCCCCCGTTTCCAAACGCAAGGACGGGCTGGAAAGCCCGGCCGATGTGGACTTTATCATTCAGGTAGAACCGGATGAAATTGAACCGGACAGCGATGTATACGCCCTGCGCATTCAAAAACAGGTGGCGGTTACCCCCCTCAGTTTGGATATGACCTCACGGCTGCCGCTGGACGGGCTGGAACAGACCCTGCGCGGCAGCTCCTAAGGCGCATCAGCCGGCCGGCTCAATCCAGCGGCCTGCGCTGGCGTTCGGGCAGGCTGCTCACAAACACCTGCGCCTCATCGAAGTCCAGCACCTGACCGGTGCGCTTCAACCAGACCAGTTCCTCATCCCGAACGGTATGACTGCCGATCAGATGCACCGACTCGATGAACTGGCCACTGGTAATATCCTGAAAGATGCCTTCTCCCCAATCCACAACGACTCGGCCGTCTTTCAGCGCCAACAGCCAGCCTCGATTGAGGGTGAACCCCTCCGGCATACCGGCAATCTCCCCGCGAATTGCGCTCAGACAGCGGCTTTGACAAATGCCCCGAAGGTGGTCGTGCGCAGTTTTTCCACCAGTTGATCCTGCGCCTCGCACCACAACGGACGAATCGGGCAGTCTTCACCGAAGGGGCAGGCATCCTTGGAGTAGGTGCACTCGTTCAGCGCAATCGGGCCGTCAATGGCTTCCACCACTTCCAGAATGGTAATTTCCTCGGCAGGGCGTGCCAGCGTCACCCCCCCGTGCGCGCCGCGTGAGGTGTGAATCAAACCGGCAATCGAAAGCTGCGAAATGATCTTTGCCAAAAAAGAGGGGGGAATGCGCTGTTCCTCGGCAATCTGGCTGGTTGCAGCGCGTTGATTGGGCTCCAGTTTGGCAAGATAGTACATGGCCCGCAGGGCGTAATCTGCCTGACGTGTGATTTGCATGTCGTTCGATCCTCAATATTCAATTTGGGTAGGAATACTCTGGTTATATGTTCAGTTTATGAAAAAGCATGTGTTGGTGCAAGTGACAGAGGTCACCATTCCAGTTGACATTCTGCGTTTGCTGGACAATTTTTATAAAATTCCGGTAAAATTGGCGCATGGCCAATTTCCGTTTCTACTACCCCATCACGGTTCGCTACGGCGACCTCGACCCACAGTGGCATGTCAACAATGCTCGTTTTCTGGTCTTTTTGGAGCAGACCCGGCTGGCGTATGTTCAGAACCTGGGCCTGTTCGATGGCAAGGACTTTTTCAACCTTGGCATGATCGTAGCCGATGTTCATGTGGCCTACCGCGCCCCCATTCAGCTCAATGAACCGGTACGGGTGGGTATGCGCGTAACGCGCCTGGGCGGCAAAAGCTTTCAGACCGAATATGTTATCGAAAATCAGCAAAGCGGAGAAGTGAAAGCCACTGCCGAGATCGTCATGGTTGCCTACGATTTCCACCAGAACCGCAGTATTCCCATCCCCGATCACTGGCGCGAGAAAATTGCCGCCTTCGAAGGCATCCCACCCGGCCCTGCATCAGCCTGAAACCGCTCCTAAAAAAGGAAGGATATGAACCCCTTACCCGAAATCAACAGTCAGGAACTGGTTGACTTTCTGACCGGCTTGCTGAATACCCCCAGCCCGTCCGGTTACACCGAGTCAGCGATTGTCTATACGGCAGCTGCGCTGCAATCCATCAACGGGTTGAGTTACCTGCGCACCCGCAAAGGCGCGCTGCTGGCGGTCTTTCCCGGCGAGCGTGCCCTCCAGCCGCGCGCCCTGACCGCCCACGTGGATACGCTGGGCGGCATGGTCAAGGAAATCAAATCCAACGGCCGCCTGCGTCTGACACGCATTGGCGGGATTCCCTGGAATGCAATCGAAGCCGAAGGCTGCACCGTCTTCACCGTGGACGGCAAAGCCTACCGCGGCAGCGTCCTGCCGGAAAAAGCCTCGGTGCATGTGTATGGCGAAAAGGTCTCCTCCACCCCGCGCGACGAATCCAGCATGGAAGTCCGGCTGGATGTTCGCACTGCCAGCGCCGAAGAAACCCGCGCGCTCGGCATTCAGGTGGGCGATTTTATCGCCTTTGACCCGCGCGTGGAAGCGCAAAACGGCTTCATCCGCTCGCGCTTTCTGGATGACAAAGCCTGCGTAGCCTGCATTGTAGCCGCTTTTCAGGCCTTGCAGCGTGCCGGACTGCGCCCCAAGCAGACCACCTACGCGCTCATCAGCAACTACGAGGAAGTCGGGCACGGCGCTTCGACCGGTTTCCCCGCCGAAGTCGGCGAGCTGGTGGTCGTGGATATGGCCGCCATCGGCGAAGGGCAGACCTCGGACGAGTTTCATGCCACCCTGTGCGTCAAAGACTCCGGCGGGCCGTACGATCACGCCCTCAGCACCCGCCTGCGCCAGTTGGCCGAACAGCATCAGATTCCCTACAAAGTGGACATTTACCCCTATTACGGCTCGGACGGCGGCGCGCTGCTGCGCAGCGGTGCGGATTTGCGCGTCGCCCTGATCGGGCCGGGTGTGGATGCTTCCCATCACTACGAGCGCACCCATTTGGACGCGCTGCTGGCCACCACGCGCTGGATTCTGGCTTACCTGCTGGCCGACTGACCCCTAGCGCCGCAGGATGACCGCTGTTTCATCGCGGTAAATTTCCTGCCAGCCGGCTGCCGCCAAGCCGGCGCGCAGCGGTTGGCCGGCCGGAATGATCACCCAGTCCACCTGGTAGCGCGCCAGCGTCTGCTCCCAGCCCGGCGCAAGGCTGATCACGGTTTCGTACTCGCGCGTCAGCGCCTCGCCGTAAAAATCGGTCTGCCCGTCAATGAAGACGCGGTAATGCGGGTACAGGCGATAAAGCAGGTAACCACCCCAAGGGAAGTAGTTGAACATGCGCCCGTCTTGCGGGTGCTGTTCGATCCAGTCCACCGCTGCCACCGGAAAGACCTGCGCCTCGAAGCGGCTGCGTTCGCCCAGCGCCGGAATGAGCGCCAGCGAGAGAATCAAAGCCGCAACGCTCAGCGGAATCCACACCGCCCCGCGCAGCTGGGCTTCGACCGCCGCCAGCGCCGTTTCGATTTTCTCCCAGCCGCGCCTGCGCACTTCCTCCGTCAGCGCTTGGGAGAGGATCGGCACAGCCACCACCGCATACAGCGGAATGTTACGCGCACTGACCAGCCCCATCGCCGTCCAACCGGCCAGCAGCAGTCGCTGGGCAAGCGGCAAACGGACTCGCCCGCTCCCCACCAGCCAAACCGACAGGCCAATCATCAGCAGAAACGGGTAGAAAGCGGCCTGTTGAAAATTGGGCGGCAGGTACTCCTGGGTATGCCCGACCAGATAGCGGCTGCTCAAAAAGTCAAAGGCGGTTTTCCACACCCCAACGCCGGCCGGGTTGATCAGCGAAGCAGCCAGCGCCAGTCCGCCGCCGATCAGCAAGGTTCGGCTGAGCGGCGAAAGGCGAAAAGGCCTTTGGCGCAGGTCCGTCCACAACGCCTCCACAAAAAAGGCTGCCCCGATTACAAAACCGGCGATGAACGCGCCGTGCGTATTGGCCCAAATCAGCATCAGCAAGCCAAGCCACAGCGGTGAAAGCCGGCGGCCTTCCCGCAACCGTTCCAGCAGCATTACCCACAGGACGCTGAACAGAATGGTAAAGACGTGCGGGCGGGCGAGGAAGTGCAAACTGGCCGCCGCCAGCCCGATCAGCGTCACCAGCAGGGCGAGAATCGGCATCCGGCTGCGACGGCGAGCTTCCCCATAAACCAGCGTAAAGGCTGCCGCCAGCGTCAGCGCGGTGATCAGGACAACACCGCTCAACCCCAGCCAGCCGTCAGCCAGCGCAAAGACGACCTGCGCCAGCCACTCATGCGGGGTAAGCGGCTGCCCGGCCAGGGTGTGAGAGAAAATGTCCGCCCGCGGAATTTGCCCGGTCGCAAGAATGGTACGCCCCACCGCCAGATGCCGGCCGGTGTCGCCATCCTGATTGAGCATGCGCGGGGCTACGCTCATCAAGCCGAACAGCAGCACGGCAAATAACAACTCCGCCAAACGCGGCAGCAGGTAGCCGATGGGGGAACGGCGGGAAGCGTTCATCTGCTTGTATTTTACCGGAGAAATGCGCCGGGGTTTTCAACCGCGCCGTTTGGGTTTTCTGGCTGACAAAGCCACCCCATGATCCCCAAGCCTTGTACAATCCCTCAAAAGGGTGACTCGACAAGCCCTTAAACTCTGGTAGAATCATAAAAAAAGAAACCGAGTAACTGCTGCATGGAGCAGCGCGATCTTCGGGGAACATTCCCCAGCGTTATTGGCCCATTCAAGCAAGCGAATGGTTTGACAGGTTAAGGAGGATTACACCTTGTCCAGCATGGAACGTTTTACCCAACGAGCACGCCGCGTGCTGAGTCTGGCCCATCAGGAAGCCGAGCGGATGCGCCAGCCGCAAATCAGCACCGAGCATCTGTTGTTGGGGCTCATTCAAGAAGAAGGCGGGATTGCCGGCCGTGTGCTGCGCGACCTTGGACTGGAACCCGATCGGGTTCAGGAAATGGTCGAACGGTTGAGCGGCATCGGGCAATATCGCGGCGGAAAAATTGACCTTTCAGCGGGAGTCCAGCAGGTGCTGGAATTTGCCATTGACGAAGCCCGCCGGATGGGACATCATTACATTGGTACCGAGCATTTACTGTTAGGGTTAATCCGCTCAACCGAGGGCAGGGCAATGGACGTCCTGCGCAAACTGGGCATCACCCCCGAACAGATCCGCCGCCAAACCCGCCGTGTGCTGCAAGAAAGCAGCGGCAGCCCCCAATCGGGCGCTTCCCGCAGCAGTCAGGCAGCCCAGAGCCAACAACGGCAGGAACAGAAAAGCCAGAAAACCACCCTCGTGGATCAACTGGCTACCGACCTCACTGCGCTGGCAGAAGAGGGCAAATTAGACCCGGTCATCGGTCGGCAGATGGAAATCGAACGCGTCATCCAGATTCTGGCGCGGCGCACCAAGAACAACCCGGCGCTGATCGGCGAGCCGGGCGTCGGCAAGACCGCCATTGTTGAAGGACTGGCGCAACGCATCGTCGAGGGCGATGTGCCTGCTCCGCTGCTCGGCAAACGCGTTTTGCAGCTGGATGTTGGCTCGCTGGTGGCCGGCACCATGTACCGCGGGCAGTTCGAAGAGCGCCTCAAACGCGTCATTGACGAATTGAAGGCTTCTGGCGCCATCCTGTTCATTGACGAAGTCCACATGCTGGTGGGCGCCGGTTCGGCCGGTTCCTCGGTGGATGCCGCCAACATTCTCAAACCGGCTCTTTCGCGCGGCGAATTGCAGGTGATCGGCGCAACTACGCTGGATGAATACCGCAAGCACATTGAAAGCGATGCGGCGCTGGAACGCCGCTTCCAGCCGATCATGGTCAACGAACCAACGGTGGAAGAGACCATCCAAATCCTGCACGGCATTCGCAGCGCCTACGAGGAACATCACCGCCTGCAAATTTCGGACGAAGCCATTGAAGCCGCAGCGCGTCTTTCAGCGCGTTATGTAACCGAGCGCTTCCTGCCCGACAAGGCGATTGACCTGATTGACGAGTCATCCTCGCGGGTGCGCATGTACAAGAGCAAAGCCGCTACCACCGCCAAAGAGATCATGGCGAAATTGCGCGAAGTGCGCGCCAACCACAATCTGGCGTTGGAAGACGGCCGTTATGACGACGCTCAGGAATTGCAGGAATTGGAAGCCCGATTGGAGAGCGAACTGGAAAACCTGCGCTCCGGCTGGGATCGCAGCAGCAGCCCCATCGTGACCGCCGATGATATTGCCGAAGTGGTTTCGATGTGGACGGGTGTGCCGGTCATGCAAATGGCGCAGGCCGAATCGGAACGCCTGCTGCACATGGAAGATGAACTGCGCAAACACATCATCGGACAGGAAGAGGCCATTCAGACCATCTCCAAAGCCGTGCGGCGCGCCCGCTCCGGACTGAAAGACCCGCGTCGTCCGATTGGCTCGTTCGTCTTCCTCGGCCCAACCGGTGTGGGTAAAACCGAACTGACCAAAGCGCTGGCGCGCTTCCTGTTCGGCAGCGAGGATGCTCTCATCCAACTGGACATGTCCGAATTCATGGAACGCCACACGGTCAGCCGCCTGGTTGGCGCCCCGCCGGGTTATGTCGGCTACGAAGAAGCCGGTCAACTGACTGAAGCCATTCGCCGCCGGCCGTATTCCATCGTGGTATTCGATGAAATCGAAAAAGCCCACCCCGAAGCGCACAACATGCTGCTGCAAATCATGGAAGAGGGCCACCTGAGCGATGCGCGCGGTCACAAAGTGGACTTCCGCAACACCATCATCGTGATGACCTCCAACATTGGCGCAGATGTGATCAAACGCCAGAGCAGCCTCGGCTTCCCCCTGCAGCGGGATGAAGCCGAAGAGGAAAAACAATCCTACGAGGAAATGCGCAAGAAGCTGACCGACTCGCTCAAGCGGGTTTTCCGCCCCGAATTCATCAACCGCCTCGACTCGGTGATCGTCTTCCGCGCCCTTAACCGTGAGGACATTCAAAAGATCGTCTCGCTGGAATTGAACAAAGTGGCCGAGCGGCTGGTGGAAAACAACATCCGCCTGCGCGCCACCGATGCCGCCATTCAACTGCTGGCCGACCTCGGCTATGACCCGGATATGGGCGCCCGCCCGCTGCGGCGCGTCATCCAAAACAAGATCGAAGACCGCCTGTCGGACGCCCTGCTGGCCGGCGAGTTCTCCGAAGGCGATACCATCGTCGTGGATGTCAACGAAGATCAGGACATCACCCTGCGCAAAGAGGACAGCGCCTCCGGCGAACCGGAAAAAACGCTGGAAGCCAGCGCCTAATCAAACGCCATCCCAATCAATCCAACAAAAACCAGAGGGTTTCAACCCAACGCCCTCTGGTTTTTGTTTTTTTTTGAGAAGAATCAGACTTGCAAGACGCTAAAACATCCAATCCCAAAACTTCACAACCTCTCCCAATCCTCAATGGATAAACCTATTTGCCGAAGCAATCGTTTTAGTAAATCTCTGCTGATTTCTCCCCGATGCGGGTTGGGCAAGACCAGCCGAAGTTCATCTTTGACCATAAATTCGTGCTTGCCGCCTGGGTATGGGCCTTTGAATCCCGCTTTTCGAAGGATCGTAATGAAATCTCTCCTCTTAATCGGTCCGAAAACCGGCATACTCAGGCCCCTTCGGGTATCAGTTCCAGACCGCCTACCGCTGGCAGTTTATGTCCCAACCTCAAGCCCAAAATAATCCAATCTTCCAGCGCGCTTTGCAGTTCTTCCCGGCATTCTTCTAATGTTTCCGCCTGCGCCCAAACGCCATTGAAGCCAGGAATTTCCCCATAAAACTGACCGTCTTCGAGGATTTCGTATTTCGCGATTCGCATTGCGTTTTGAATATATGCGATCAACATCTTGCGCCTCCGCATGGACATTATACCTCATTAGCGAAAGATTGGCTTATTCGTATCGCAACGCTTCGACCGGCTCCAAATTGGCGGCGCGGTTGGCCGGGTACAGCCCGAAGAACAGCCCCACTGCCGTGGAGAAGATGGTGGCCAGCAAAATGGCATTGATGCCCACCACCGGCGTAAACGGCGTGCCGGATCGAGCAGCAACCTGCCCGACCACAAAGGCAATCAGCCAGCCAAATCCAATCCCGATCAGCCCGCCGAACAGCGAAAGCAGCGAAGACTCGGTCAGAAACTGAATCAGAATATCGCGCTTGCGAGCACCAATCGCCTTACGCAAGCCGATTTCACGCGTCCGTTCGGTGACTGAGACGAGCATGATGTTCATGATGCCGATTCCGCCCACCAGCAGGGAGATGGCCGCAATCCCGCCCAAAAACACGGTCAGCACGCCGGTAATGGTTTGCGCGGTAGCCACGAAGTCCTGCTGAGAGAAGATGGTGAAATCATCCGCGCCCAATTCGGTGCGGTGGCGGGTGCGCAGGATTTGGGCAATCTCTTCGGTGGCCTTCGGCACGGCTTCGGCGCTGACCGCCTGCACCAGAATCAAATCCACCCGGTCGCGGCTTCGGCGAATCAGCCGGCTTTGGGCGGTGGTGAACGGCACCAGAACCAAATCATCCTGACTGCCGAACGAACTGCCGCCTCTCGGCTCCAACACGCCCAGCACGCGGAAGGGCTGCCCCTCGATTCGAATCGTTTCGCCGGTTACCCCCTCGCGCCGGCCGAACAGGCGGTCGGCCACATCCGGCCCCAGCAGGGCTACTGAGGCGCGCCCCAGCAGGTGTTCGTTGTTGATGAATTCCCCTTCCAGCAGGCGGTAATTGCGCACCACTTCATACTCCGGGGTGATGCCGGTTACCTGCGTGCGGGTCTGCTCGCCGCCAAAGGTTATCGTGGCGTTGCCCTGAATGGCAGGAGCAACCGCCGCCACCGATGGCGCCTGAAAGACATCCGCAATCGCCTCGGCATCGCCCAGCGTCAACGGCTGCGGATTGCGGACATCTTCGTTGAAGTTGCCGGAAAACACGAACAGCAGATTGCTGCCCAGCCCGCTGATCGAGCCGGTAATCGTATCCTGCGCGCCGGTGCCCACCGCCAGCATGGCAATCACCGCCGCCACGCCAATGACAATGCCGAGAATGGTCAAGCCGGAGCGCAGTTTGTTGGCAGCCAGACTTTCCAGCGCTTCAAGAATTGCCTGTCCAAGGTTCATAGTCCATCCTCCACGACCAGCCCGTCATACAGGCGGATGATTCGCCCGGTTTGCTCAGCCACTTTTGGGTCGTGCGTCACGATGATCACCGTCGTGCCGCGTTCGCGGTTCAGCCGCAGCAACAATTCCATAATTTCCTTGCCGGACTTCGAATCGAGGTTGCCGGTCGGCTCATCTGCCATGATGATGGCCGGATCGTTGATCAGGGCGCGCGCAATCGCCACCCGTTGCTGCTGGCCGCCGGATAACTCGGTCGGGCGGTGATGCAGCCGGTCACCCAACCCCACCGCTTCGAGAGCTTGTTTGGCGCGCTCGGCGCGGCCGCGCGTAATCCCCGCGTATCGCAGCGGCAGTTCCACATTGGAGAGAGCAGTGGCGCGCGGCAGCAGGTTGAAGGACTGAAACACGAACCCGACTTTGCGGTTGCGGATGACCGCCAGTTGATCGCTGTTCAGGTGGGAAACATCCTCATTGTCCAGAATATACTGTCCGCCGCTGGGGCGGTCGAGGCAACCCAAAATGTTCATCAGCGTGGACTTGCCCGAACCGGACGGCCCCATGATGGACACGATTTCGCCGCGGCGGATTTTGACCGATGCGCCGCGCAGCGCGTGCACCTCCACTTCGCCCATCTTGTAGATTTTGCGAAGGTCGTGAGCCTGAATGACCCAGTCTTCCATCATTGCTTACCTCCGCACGAAGGGCGGCGGCCCGTTGGCTTCTAACTGGGTTGGCGGGTTGAGAATGACCACATCGCCCTCTCGAATATCGCCTTCTAGCACCTCGCTGATCGTATCTGAAATGGCGCCAATGGTGATCGGCACCGGGGTGGGAACGCCGTCCTTGAGCAGGAAAACCACCCGTCGGCCGTCGCGCAAGCGAACCGCGCGATTGGGAACAACCAGCGCGTTTTCGATCTGATCCACCACAATGTTGACCGCAGCGGTCATGCCCGGCCGCACTGCCTGATCGGCGTCTTCCAGTTCAATTGTCACCGTAAAATTGACCACACCGGCTACCGCCGTACCCACCTGACCGACCTTGACCACCTTGCCGTTGTACTCCTTGCCCGGAATGGCGTCAAAGGTCAGCCGGGCGGGCTGCCCAACCCGAATGCGGTTGATGTCAATTTCGGGCACCTGCACATCCACCAACAAGCGCGAAAGGTCATCAATGCGGAAGGCGACGCTGCCGGGGTTGACCTGATCGCCCACTTTGAGGTTGACTTCGGTAAGTGTGCCGTCAAACGGCGCGCGCAGGCGTGCCAATTCCAGCGTGGCTTCGATGGCGGCAATGCGCGCCTCAGCCGCGCGAATATCATCCGGATGCGGGCCGTCTTTCAGGCGTTCCCATTCGCGCTCGGCTTCGCGCAGATTGGCTTCGGCGACGGCCAAATTAGCGTCCGCTTTTTCAATTTCCAGCTCGTCCGGTCGGCTTTCTAAAAAGTTGAGGTTAGCCTGCGCC
>FWWL01004115.1_pt1 | contig 19885 bp, 15 predicted proteins | sample 2228331 | NCBI WGS metagenome assembly FWWL01 (sample SAMEA103939775, study PRJEB20133) | metagenome | reverse complement strand
CAGGATGTGGAGTAAGGACGACCTCTGATCTTGATGAAATAAGAATCCCTGGATCTTTTATGGAGTTTATGCCATCCGCATCGATCACAACGGGTTTTGGTGATGATGTGATGAGTCTCTTCATGAGTTCACGCGTATCATCATTAACACCAAGTCCAGGACCCACTGCAATGATATCAGCCTTTTCCTCAAGAAATCTCATTATCTCATCAAGGCTATCGATGCTAAGAACTCCATCTCTATCTGGCAGGGGAAGACACATCTCCTCAAGGACTCCTGACTGAAATGAATTGATTAATGACTGAGGCACACCCAGTGTGACCATCCCTGCACCTGTTCTCAATGCAGCCCTTCCTGCCATCAATGCGGCACCTGTCTTTCCTCTTGAGCCTGCCACTATAAGGACATGTCCATATGTACCCTTATGGGAGTACCTCTTTCTTGGAGGGATTATACTTTTAATATAATCCTTATCTATGGTCGATACTTTTAAGTTTTCGGATATGAGTAATTCCTGAGGGAATCCTATGTTTTCGACTATGAGCCTTCCTGTGAACTCAGCACCTGGATAAAGAAAGTGGCCCCTCTTTGGAAGACCGAATGTTACAGTGATGTCTGCCTTCACCGCTACTCCCATGATGGAACCATCATCTCCTGATACACCTGATGGTATATCGACACTCACAACAGGCATCCCTGAATGGTTGATCTTCTCTATGACCTGTTTTATCTTTCCTGTTATCTCCCTCTTTATTCCTGTTCCCAGTATGGCATCTACTATCACTGACATCTTATCTAACTTTTCGAAGTCATCCATATGGATAACTGGTATCTTTAATCTCTTAATCTTTTCGAGCTGTTCTTTTGATTCCTCTGTGAGTTTATCCTCATCTGAAAGAAGTATAACCTTTACATCCCATCCATTCCTTTTGAGATACCTTGCCACCACCATGCCATCTCCACCATTGTTGCCACCACCTGAAAAGACAATAGCCTTTCTGTAATCACTGTATGTGCTCTTTATATGCTTATATACAGACCTTCCTGCATTCTCCATCAATCTGAGGGATGGAATTCGGTACTCTTTAATAGCGATCTCATCTATACGTCTCATCTCATCTGAGGTGACCACCTTCATATCCTCTCCATCACCACCATCGCTACTGCATATTCCCTTTCATGGGATATACTCAGGTTTATGCGGATCTCAAACGGAATCTTTCCATGGAGATTAATATATGGTCTTCCCTTTTCATCATTGAGCACCTCCATCTCTCTGAATCCAAAGATCCTCTCACCGAATGCCTTGATGCATGCCTCCTTTGCAGCGAATCTGCCAGAAAGGGACTGGTAAAAGTCTGAATTCTTTCTGGATAGTTCTATCTCTCTTTGTGTGAATATCCTTTCGAGAAATCTCTCGCCCCATTTCTGGTGGGCATCCCTGATTCTCCTCACATCTATTATATCCACACCTATACCAGATACCATCTATCTCCTCGATGACTCTATTAACCTCTTCATCTCCCTTACTGCATTCTCCAGTCCCACGAATACAGCCCTTGCTATTATGCTGTGCCCTATGTAGAGTCCCCTCAATCCCTCGATAGAGGCGATCTCTTTTACATTGTGGTAGTTCAATCCATGACCTGCATTGACGAGTAATCCCACCTCTATCCCCTTTCTTACAGCATCTTTTATCCTTTTAAGTTCGACCTGTATATTATTCCCCCTTGCATTTGCATACATACCAGTATGTATCTCTACCATCTGGGTACCTATCTCACGAGATATCTCTATATCAAATGGGTCAGGATTTATGAATAGACTCACCGGTATGCCAGTATCATTGAGTCTCTTTATGAAGTCCCTGAGAACCTCCTTATTTTTCCTCACATCGAGTCCTCCCTCAGTTGTTATCTCCTGCCTCTTTTCAGGAACCAGGGTTACGAGGTCTGGTTTTACATCTCTGGCGATACTGAGCATCTCCGTGGTTGCTGCCATCTCGAGATTGAGCTCAACCTTCACAACCTCCCTCATCAGTCTGAGGTCCCTGTCCTGTATATGTCTTCTGTCTTCCCTGAGATGTACTGTTATGCCATCTGCACCTCCAAGGACTGCGAGTATCACACCAAGGACAGGGTCAGGCTCATGAGATAGCCTTGCCTGTCTCAGTGTTGCGATGTGATCAAGATTGACACCAAGGATCATATTGCCTCCCTGAAACCTTTATCTTAAGCCCATCACGGATTGTGAAGTATTAATGTTCGGTTAAAGAATCTGAAACACTCAACCATATCCGTAGAGGGCTATAATTTATAATATAGCATAGTTCAGGAATCTGAAGTCCTGAGGTTAAATCTGTCTTTCTTTCCCAGAAGAAGCAATACATTCCCTGCAAGAAATAAGAGACCTCCGATGAGTGCAGGGATCGCTCCAGGTTCCTTCGAGTACTCGAATATTGCATAAAGGTGTGGATAGGGTCTTACTGTCTTCAGATAGATTCCGATCCCATCCGAGATGAATGGTTTATTCGGTTTTATCTCATGGACTTTGTCACCATCACTGGATATGTATCTTATCCATGCAGACATATCATTTATATAACCCTCTCTGTCTATCGAAAAATCGATTCTTTCGATCCTGATGTAACCACTTCCAAGAGATATCTCTGAATCCTCTCTAAGTATAAAAAACTCCCTTTCAGAGGATATGGAACTCAGAAGGTGCCCGAGTAGTATGAACAGGAATCCAGCATGCATCAACTCTGGAGCAACAGTGATAAGAAATCTCCTTCCTTCTGACTTTCTTATTATGGACTGAATACTGCAGATAATGGTATTGAGAGTGAGTAGTATCGATATAACCAGGGCGGTCCATAACCACCATGTTATATGGAATGGATTTTTGAACATCCATCTTATGAGCGCAAGGAAATAGAGTTCACTGAATTCCTCATGAAATGGCATGGTTATTGAGCCATAGAAAAATATCACTGTCATGAGGAAGATAAGCACGAGGGCTGTGTTGAGGGATGTAAAAAATCTGATCATCGACCCCATACCCTTCATTTCAGAAAGAATGGGAACTCTTCATGAGAAGGCTCACTCCAAGATATGTGAAGAGTACCACCCCGAATCCTGTAATACCCGCAATCGCCATAAGATTATTCCATCTTTTTGATACTCTCATGTGGAGATACAGACCATAGAATAACCAGAGGATAACTGTCCACAATTCCTTCGGTGTCCATAGCCAGTATGTGCCCCATGCATAGAATGCCCATATGCCTCCTGTTATCATTGAGAATGAGAAGAGTGTATAACCCGTAAGGATTGAACGGTATTTGAGATCAAGGGACCTCATATCCTTCTTAAGAAGAAAGTCTATTCCGAATATCGCTCCGATACCGAAGAGTCCGTACGAGAGGAATGCTGATACCACATGTATCTCGAACCAGAATGTCCTGAGCACAGGAGGGATGGCTCCATCATGGGGTCTGAAGAGAAGGGATGATAATATGAATGAGCCTGACATGAGTGAGAGGAGTCTGAAAAAGAGTGTGTTCTTCCTTACATCCGTGAGAACCATGAATGGTATAGCCATCAGAACAGTGGATGCTCCAAGAAGGTTCAGTGTATCATGGGGACCCACCACAGGCAACCTTCCACTCGATAATCCCCTGAGAAGGAGATAGGATATGATAAGGATGCAGCCACCATGGAGGAAGATCCTTTTCCAGATTCCGAGTAATGAGAGGATACCGCCTGCGATGGGTAAGATATGAGGATTCAAAGGCTCTTCCTCACTCCATCCGGCCTCCACACAGGAGATATCACTTTATCTGGATTTATCATCCTGCATGGTGCCCATGTGATGGTGAATTCACCAAATTTTTTGTTTATCCTGTCCATGGCATCAAATAGAGCCTTTCTTTTATTAAAGAATATCTCCACCTGAGGTGGTACCTCCTCGAGGTTAAGGAGTGTAACACCGAGGAGTCTCACGGGTTCCTTGAGTCTCATGGAGTCTATTATCTCCATCGATGTATTATAAATGATATGGGTATCAAAGGTGGATGTCCTGAGCCTTTTCTGTCTCCTGAGTGTCTCAAAACTTCTGTATCTCAATGTCACCCCTATGGTCCTTCCCCTGAATCCGTGTCTTCTTGCCCTCATTGATACCATCTCAGAGAGTCTCAATATCCATGGAGATATATCATCACGCCTCCATATATCCACAGGAAGTGTGGTGCTGTGCCCTATTGAGCTGATGTTCTTTTCTTCTGTGGTCACATCTTGTGATGAGAACCCCATTGCCATCATTCTCAGTCTCTCCCCATATATTCCGAAGTAATTCCTGAGAAGACTCTGAGGAGCCCTTCTCAGTTCACCGCATGTATTTATGTTTAAAAGCCTTAACCTCTCTGCTGTCTTTCCACCAATGCCCCACAACTCATCGCATGGAATATCCTCTGTAATCTTAAGAAAATCATCTCTACTCAGTTCACAGAGGCCATCAGGCTTTGAGATATCAGAGGCAAACTTTGCTATTATCTTATCAGGACCAATTCCCACTGTTGAATTTATATTAAATCTCTTTTTTATCTCTGACTTTATCATCTCTCCAATCTTCAATGGAGAGCCAAATAGATGCAGAGACCCAGTAATATCGAGGAATGCCTCATCAATGGAGTATATCTCGACAGCAGGGGTAAAGGTGAGATATATCTCCTTCAATCCCTCTGCTGTATGGATGTATCTCTCTGTATCACCCTCAACGAGTCTGAGATGGGGACACACCCTTTTTGCATCGTATATATTCATGCCTGTCTTCACTCCAGATCTCCTTGCCTCATATGAGGCAGTGGTAATAACCCTTCTTGCCCCTCTGCCTGTAACAGCAATGGGCTTTCCCTTTAAAGAAGGATTGACCTCTGCCTCAACAGAGGCAAAGAAGGCATCCATGTCAACACACATGATTATCTTTTCATTCGATTGGTTCAGCGCCATCGATACTCCATATGAGCGAACGGGTATCGAAACTCAGTTGATAAACCGCACCCTCACCACTCACAGAAAAATGCCATACAGTGGTGTCACCCTTTTTTGACTTCCATATATAGTTTACCCTCTTTATATTTATATCCCTTCCATTCCATCTGAATCTCAATGGAGTGATGGGTCTATCCATCCCGAAAAGAACAAATACACTCACTTTTTCTGACATCAGAGCCTCCTTATGATGCCCACTACCTTTCCTATGATATTCACATCCTTTTTATTTACTGTGATGCTCTTCATCTCAGGATTTTCAGGCATGAGAGTAAGAGAATCCCGATGAAAGAAGACCTTCTTGAGTGTGGCCTCACCACTTACTGCCACCACACATATATCTCCATTCTTCAGAACATCAGATGGTTTTACGATCACATAGTCTCCAGGGAATATGCCGGCACCGATCATGATCACTCCTTTTATCCTTAATGAAAAACAGTCATCCCCAAAAATATTCCTGTCGATAACTATCTCCTCCTCTATATATTCCTCCTTGAGATTCGGCTCACCTGCATATATCCTTCCCAGGACTGGTATCCTTGTTTCTCTATGCCTTTCAGTGATGACTATACCCCTCGATGTATTCCTCACCTCCTTTATGAATCCCTTTTTCTCGAGGATATGGAGATACTGCCTTGCCCTTATCCAGCTGAAGCCAAAATGAGAGCCTATCTCCCTTATCGTGGGAGGATAACCTTTTTCACGGATGAATCCCTTTATGAATTCAAGAACCTCCTTCTGTCTCTCTGAGAGTTCCATACTTTACAAATGTAAAGTATAAGCCACAGATAAGTCAAGTTCTGGAGAATATCCTTTTTATCAGCATAGTGCCATAGCTGCCCCTTGGCAGGAAGAACCTTAAATGGAGGGTCTTTTTCCCGTCATATATCTCGTCATCTCCACTCTTAAATGAGAGAGAATAAGGTATCTGAATGGCATTTCTTTCAAAGGATTTAAAGAATGCCTGCCTTATGGACCTCAGGTTGAACATTGATCTTTTTATTCCCCTCTCATTGAATACCTCATCATAGATAAGTCTCGTGTTATCATCACATATCTCCATCCTGGATGAGGGAAGTGGTATGGTGAGATCTTTAAGATATGAGAATGTGGCTGAGTCAATCTCTTTATAGAATATATAATCACCAGCAACGCCTTTTACTCTCATGAGTCTTTTGAAAGGGAGTCTCGAGATGACTCTTCTCAGAACCTCATTCCAGAGAAATGATTGATATGCACTGAAGAACAGAGACATCTCCTCAGCTGGTATCCTCTGTAAAAGGGGTAGAAAGCCATCAGGATTGTCCATAAGATAACTGAAGGAGAGCCTCTCAAACTCTGTCTTTGCACGAGAAAGGCATTCCCTCCACCTTCCATAGTGCTCATAAATAAACCTCTTTCTCATCTTTTCATCCCTTCTGTCCTCAGGATGTATATGGGTAAGGTATATCTTGAGGGCACCATTAAAATGTCTTTTTATTATCTTTTCGGCTATAAAGCCCTGGAGAGGGTCATAACTTCCGAACCTCTGGTCATCGAAGTAATTGGGATAACCGTATTTCCTGATGAATTCGATCTCCATGACCGCATAATCTATCTCATCTCTGGTCAGGTCCCTTACAGTAATCTCGAAATTATTGCCCCTGATAAGATGTGGACCCATCCTTGTATCAGTGAAACCTATGAGCTCAATGGAGTAGTTCTTATCTATTAACTCCCTTACAGGAGGCTTTCTTATTGTTATATACTGAGATGTGAGTCCATATCTATCCTTTTTGCCACCATATGATATCTCTGAGGGTGGAATCTTCAATCTCCTTGATATCTCTCTTAAGACATCGAGAGTATTCCATCCCCTCTTTTTCAGGATGAAGAGTCCATACTCTCCTCTCTCTGAGGGATTGAGGTCAATGATCTCATTAACGATAAAGTCCTCAGGTCTTACCTTGATCTTCATGGATTAGAGATTTAAAAGAGAAGACTATATCCCTGATGGTTCAGTAACCCTTAATGGAAGTTCTATCGTGAATGTTGTTCCCTCACCCGGTCTACTTCTCACAAGGATATCTCCTCCATGGGATTTTATAATTCCATATGAGATGGAAAGACCGAGTCCTGTTCCCTTTCCGAGAGGTTTTGTTGTGAAGAATGGTTCGAATATCCTCGTGATATTCTCTGGAGATATCCCCACACCTGAGTCACTTATACTCACAGTGACCTTTTTATCATCCGATGAGGTCATGAGTGTTATCACACCCTCAGGTTTACCCTTTTCCAGGATGGCATCGAAGGCATTCTTTACTATATTCAGAAAGACCTGCTGCATCTGGTCAGGATCAACCTGAATCACGGGGATCTCACCATAATCCCTCTCTATCCTTATCCCATGGACATTGAGTTCATATCCGAGGAGTTCAACTACTCTGTCCATGATATCTCTCAGATCCACAGGTTCCCTTCTGGGAGGTCTCTTCCTTGCAAATTCCCTCAGATTCTTTATGATATTTGCTGCCCTCATGGCAGACTCATGGATCTTCTTTACCCTGTCTTTAATATCAGATGAAACAGATGGATCAGAAATAAGTATCTCGGAAAACCCTACTATTACCTGCATGGGATTGTTGAGTTCATGGCTCACACCTGCAACGAGTTCTCCAAGGGCAGCGAGTTTTTCTGCCTGTGCAGCACGGGTAGCAAAGTCTCTTATCTCTTCCTCTTTTTTCCTGAGATCCTTCTGGAGTCTCAAGAATGCATCCTTTACAGGTATAAAGTCCTTACTGAAATATATCTCCTCAACATCCCTGCCCCTTATGATCTCCTCGGATGCCATTATGAGGGAATTGATATTTTTGTTGAGGATCCTGTTCATACTCATGAAGAAGAGGATGAGCACAAGCAATCCTGTAACAAAGGCTGTAACAAAAAAGAATGTCACGAGCCTTATGGACCTTATGCCATTATTTATCCTTTCATCCATCAACTGCCTTCCCTTGATAAGGGCATCTGTGCTTATCTCGTCGAGTCTATCTATGATTGAACGGGTAGTGTCGGTGATCTTCCCTGATGTGGCTGAATCGTTCAGGCTCTCGATCAGAAGATTGAATCTCCTTATGGTATCGAAACCCTCTGCCTTATCATCCCTGTGGCATTCAATGCATCTTAGCATGATCCCTTCAAGATGTGACCTTGCATCCCTCAATGCAGGAAGAGTGAGTTCTCTTATACCCTTGAGTCTCAGGACCGTCTCATTGAGGAATTGCCTGGTGAGAAGACTCTCCTGGGCAATCTTTATCATATCCATGGCAGACTCGGACCTGAGGATATGGATGAGCATGAATATAGTGCCTGCTACAAAGACCAGTATAAGGGATGTGAGTGCTATTATGAACTTTGTCTTGATCATTTTTTTAATATTTTATTTATTTTTTTCTTCCTTTTAAATTGTAGCATATTTTCTGGCAGGATGGTTAAGAGATTCAGGCTGGTTTTCCATAAACAGGTGGTTTTTATCCTCTCACTAAAGAAAAGAGATATGAAGCATCAAGGAAATATTCTTATATATGCATTTCTTCTTAATTCTTTTATATGTTCCTCGAGTAATTTATTTGTCTTCTGTTCCCTCAGATAATGTTCTATTCCATGAGCCACATCATTGAAACCTCTGTTTTTGAATCTATCCTTATTTTTATCGTAAAATTCCATCATCTCTTCTTCAGTGATAAATACAGAGGATCTTATCTTGATATCTATATATTCATTTATAATCTCGTCATCACTCAATCTCTTCATTATTCCCATCTTCCTTGCCTCCCTCAGGAGGAGAATCCTGTTAATCATCATATCCATCACCTCCTCTGGCTTTATCTCCGGAAATCTCTTTTTCATATCACTCAATTTTTTACTGTAATCTTCCATGGTTATGACCTCATCATCTATCACGGCAAGAACCTTTTCGATGATCATCACTGATTGATCTCCATACAACTGAGATGGATAAGAAAAGAGAAGGAAGAATAAGATAAGGCTAAAATGCATGACCGAGGCTGAAGTGTAATTCACCCTTACTCTCTCCTCTTTCACGATCAAGCTTTTCTGCATAATCAAGCCTTACAGGACCTGCTGGAGTATTATATCTCAATCCTATACCCATAGTGTATTTCAACTCATCAATCGATATGTCTTTATATCTCGGAAAGACATTGCCTCCATCAGTAAATACCACAAAGGAGAGGTTTCTCAAGGGATAGAACCTCAATTCGAGATTTGTCTGGATAAATGCATTGCCCCCAACAGGAGTTCCATCCTCTGTCTTTGGTCCCAGACTGTCCTGCGTGTATCCCCTTACGGATGACCTTCCTCCAAGGAAGAACCTCTCAACCAGAGGTATCTCCATGGTCTTTCCAGTGGGCTTTCCTATTCCTGTCTTCACTCCCATTGCAAGGACAAGGTATTTCGATATGGATGTGTATTTACTTATATCGAACATAAATTTTATGAACTCGACCTCTGAGAAGAGGAATTCTCTGGCAAATTTTATCCTTCCACCTCCAAGGATGCCTGACCTGGGGTCAAAGGGGTTGTCTCTTGTATCATATATAATGCCAGGTATTATACTGCTTATGAGGAATGTACCAGTATCTTCCCTGGGAAGGATTATCCCTGGTTTTACATTGTATGTCCTTGTGAGGGAAAGTTCATGGTAGAGGGTGAACTTGAGTTCCTTTCCATATGGTATCTCTATACCGGTCCTTTCTGAGTATCTCTTCACATTGTAGATAGTTTCGCGGGTATCAAAATTTTTTACCTCCCTTTCCTCATACACTGGTGTTGCTCTCAGGGATATCATTGAGTCAAAAAGCCTTGGATCAAGGTAATCTATTATAAGCCTCTTTTCTATGGTGCTCAATTCTGTCCTCAAGGATATCTGTCTGTTCATGCCAGCCAGGTTTCTGTAACTTATATCAAAGAAACCCCTATATCTTTCGTATTCACCATAACCAATGCCCAGTTCCACAGCACCATGAGGTGCCTCTTTTACCTCGAGATGGACATCCTTTCTCTCTTTATCATCATGGGTTCTCAGTTCTATCTCCCTGAAAAGACCGAGGCGATAGAGTCTCTGCCTGTACTCCAGGAGTGAGGAATATCTGAATGGTTCTCCCTCACTGTAAGGTCTTTCTCTTTTTATAACCCTTATATCTGTCTCCATATTACCACTTACAGTGGTCTTTCCGAAGTAATATCTTCTGCCTTCATTAATATTGAAAATTATGGAGATATCACCATTATCCTTTTTTAATTCTACATCCACATCTGCATCAAAATAGCCATCTTCCCTCAATAGTTCGAGAATCCTCTGTCTTGTATCACTTATACTCAACTCATTGTATGCCATACCGGATGTAAGACCTGAATGTTTTATTATTGTTTCACTCGATAGGTGAGATTCTCCTTTGATGATTATATCCTTTATGAAATACCTTTTACCTTCTTGTATGTTTATACTGACATCCACCATTCCTTCTCTCCGGTCTATCCTCATTTCAGGTTTTTCGATTACAGCATCCAGGTATCCAAGATAGTTATAGAAATCATTCAATATCTTGATACCATCTCTCATCTTATCGGGTGAATAGATACTTCCCTCCCTGAGTCCCATTATCTCGATCAATCTCTTTCCATCGATAGTGTTTCCTGTGAAGTTTATACTTCTCAGGATGAATCTCCTTCCCTCATTTATTAAGAAGGTAATATTTATATTTCTTTCATCTTCCTCTTTCTGGAATGAGACATCAGCAAACAGATAACCGATCCTCTGCATCGCATCCTCAAGTCTCCTCGATGCCTCCTCGAGCACATCCAGTGTGATCTCGGTGAATATACCCTTTTTCATTTCATGATAAAAGGGAATCTCTTCGAGGAGGTAACTCTTATTTATTTTCCTGTTACCTGAAAAATTTATATTTAATCTCTTTCCCTCCTTTACATGGAATCTCAATATACCATCATGAAACTCATAATCCACTTCAGGATTTATATAACCCTCATCGATATAATATCTTTTAATAAACTCCACATCAGACTCTATCTGTGTCATATCGAATGGTCTATCCGGTCCTGATCTTATTCTCCAGACCACATCCGGTGGTCCTTCTATACTCTTTATGAGGAGGGGTTCATTCTCTCTGATATGGATAGTTATGGTCACCCTGTTTTTCTTTTTCGATATCCTGAAACTCGCATCTCCAGATGGAAATCCTTTTCTCTGCATGAACTCAATGAGGGATTCTCTTGCATCATCAAGGACTTCTTCCCTCATTGGCATCCCTTCCCTGAGTATAAAGGCATCTATTATCTCTTTTTTTGAGAGATAATGATTACCCTTTACCCTTATCCTGTATATAATCTCCCTTTCTCTGAGCCTTATCCTCACGCCTTCTCCCTCCCTTATTACTGTCATCTCATCAAAGAGCCCGGTCCTGTATGCCCTCTTTATTCCATTTCTCAACCCTTCAACCGTAAGGAGTTTCCCCTCCCTGATGTCGAGGATCTCCAGGAGTTCATCCTTCTTCATTGTTGTGAGCCCATCCACCTCTATATATGAAGGTGTAAACTCCATGCCTTCATCAGCATGAATGAATAACGGTATAAAGAGAGAGATAAGAAGTAGTGTGAGGACACATTTTCTATAAATAGATTTCATTCCACTCAGGTTGTTATTTTTATCTGAATTCGAATCTGAATTTGATATCACCACCCAGTGAACCCCTTTCATCTCTCTGTCCCACAAGTGAGACTCCTTTATTGAGTATATATTCAAGTTTTATAACCTGTTCTTCTGAAGAACCTGCTGTCGTTGTATAAAGGATGGATAGTTTATCACTCAACTTTTTCGATAAGGTTATCCTCGGTGCGACCTCACCTCTGCTCGATATGTAGGGACTTATAAGAACCCTGTCCACTCCTGTAAATCTCCTTGCCCTTTCCTCAAGGGTATCCTGCAACTCACCTGTTATGAATGAGGTCGCCTCCGTCGCTCCTATGCCACCACCGTATCCCCTGAGGGCAGTTCCTGTCTCACCCAGTGTGAGGAGGGCAATAATATCGACCTCATCAAGTGGTGGTTCAGAAGAGAGAGAGAGGTTAAATCTCTCGAGATGTCCATCCATAAAGAGATGAATCCTGTAGCCCCTTGCCTCTGTCTCTGCCCTGATCTGGAAATAGGGGTCGATCTTCTCAGACCCTGTAAAATCCAATGATGCATTCACAACCTTCAATTCATTGTTCCTGAAGTAAATAATCCCTCTCAGGGATTCTATCCTTCCAAGGATAATGGGCTTATTTAGATTTCCCCTGAGAAGGAGATCAGCCTTTATGGACATCCTCGCTATGTTGTTATCTATTATAATCTCTCCATTCTTTGATGGACCTTTTATCTTTATATTTAATTCTGCATTCATATAGGATGGTATCTTTGGTGGAATCTGCGGGATCTCTTTTTTTATGGATTTCATCAGATATGTCTTCCACTCTATATGTCTTCTGTAATCAGCCCTTTTGAGAAGCACCTCTCCTGAGATTGTATTTAACTGATTCACCCCTCTCAGATAAAGTTTTGAATCGAGGTTTGCATAAAGGTCCTTCATTATATACGCCCTCAGATCCTTTATATCCGCCTCGATATAAAATCTTCCGAGGTGAAATCCCTTCATATATGCGACCCCTTTTGCCTTTACCGTTCCACCTCCTATCTTTCCATTCATTGACTCGATGAGGAGTCTCGAACCATCGAACCTTAACGATGCATTAAGATCCATCACATCATAGGGGATATCCTCTATTCCCATCGTCCCATCTTTGAGGAGTAATGAGCCCGTAATGAGTGGTTCATCCCATCCCCCCCTGATATTTATATCGAGATTCACAATCCCCTTTATTGTCTCTATGGATTTCAGAAATCTCTTGAGTGGCAATAGATGTGTGTTTCCCTTTATCCTCAGGTCGTACCACTCAGATGGCATGAGCCTGCCATCGAGAAATACCTCGCCGCCCTCATTGACCAGATGAAATCTCTCAAGAGTGATGAGATTATTCTCTATATTGATCGAGATGGGGTCTTCATTCTTCAGTTCATAGTTGTATGCAGTGAGTCTAAGATTATTGAGCTCAAGAGTTCCAGAGATACTCCTCGCCCTTCCCCTTAATCTCAGACCTCCATCCATATTGAGTCTTATCTCTCCTGGCAATTCCCTGAAAAGGGCTCTGAGAAGATGTGTGTATTCACCCTTTTTTATCTTGAGAACCACTGAAGATTCTCTCTCAACGAGTGATATATTCCCCCTCAAAGAGAGCATCTCATTCATGAGGAAACCAGCAATATTCATCTCTTCCTTTGAGAGGATGATATCGAACCTCAATGGACCTGTGGATGCCTTATTGAGATATATATCATCTGCCCTTATATTCAGATAGAGTGCCGGTGAATCTATCTCGCCATGACCTTTAAGATCTATATTAAGATTGCCATCGATGATCTCTGTATCTATGCCGGTCTCAGCCAATCTTATGAAACCCTTTCCATGAATATCGTAGATCTTCCAGTTGAGAATATCAAGATATGCGTGGAGATTTGTTCTGGCCTCCTTTTTCACCTTTAAATCCTCATGAGACCTTCCTGGCATCGTTAAATAGAGTTCCATCCTCATTGCATTATTATCTCCATTTATGGATGCATTCATGTTGAGGAGGGGATAGCCTTTTTTAAGGAATCGACTGAGTCCTGGATATATCCTTCCTGAATCCACATTCTTCGAATCCATATGGAGGTCAAACACCGGTCTCTGAAAGAGTATCTTCTCGTCCTCCACAGGAAAGTATATCCTTCCCTTTAATCTGTGTTCCTCTGTTCCTTTAGTAAGTATGAATCTCTCGACTGAGACTCTTTTTCCATGTTCTGGAGAGTCCTCCATCTTCAATACCGCTTCGAGGGATTCCAGTTCATGGTTGTATATTAAAGGGTTATTAAGAATTATCTTCATGAGAATGTCAGGAGTCTTTATATTTCCACTGAGCCTCCCATCCAGAGTTCCCCTGCCATGTACATTAACACCCTGAGGAAGCAAAGATGAGATATCTTCTGTCGAAAGATGGTATACCATATCAAAGGTCTTTAGTCCTGTATCGATAATACCTGAGGTTCTGATGGATGAAGACCCTCCCTCTATGATGACCTCACCAAGATTGAGTTTACGGGTATCTCCGTCGAAATGAAATGATCCAGTGATCCTCTTTATCGATAAGAGTATCCTCTGAGGGTAATCAAGACCATTCTTTTCTTTTGTCTCCTCTATTCTATATACAAACCACCCCTCGGGACTGAACCTCCTTCCTTTATGGTAGAGGGCACCATTCACCCTTCCTTCTGGCAATCCTATGTCGAATTTTATGAGTTCAAGGAGTGACCTGCTCTCTATATCCTCACACCTTATATCGAGGCTGAAATCATCAGGAGGTATATTGAAGGATGCCTCTACCCTTCCTCTTCCCCCATAGAGGGATGCATATCCATTACTGAATATGAACCTTCCTCTACTGTAATGGATTCCTGTCCTCAAACTCACAACCTTAACTCCAAAGAGATCTCCTTTATTCAGCGTTCCATTTCCTGATATGGATGGATCCCTGATATCTCCATTTATTACTATATCGAATTCTGTCTTACCTGATATCTTCTCCTTCACATTGAGTATGGCCATCAGTCTTTCAAGGTATATTGAACCTGTGCTTTTGAGGTCGAGATTCAATCCATGTGATTCCCTGCTGAGAGATATCCTGCCAGTGGATTTGATCTCTGTTCGCTCTCCATTGATCAGGAGCCTTTTTATCCTTATCCCATCTTCATCCCTTACTGGCAGTGTAATCCTCGATGATATACTCAGAGGATAATCATACATTCTGTTAATAATGAATCTCTTTACATCGATTCTCAGGTCATTGATGTTTCTGAGGATTATTCTCACACCCGAGGCATCCATCTCTTTATTATTGAATAGAAGTGAAAGATTCCCATCTGATATCTCGATATCCCTGAACATGAGGAGGCCATGTCCACCCTCTCCCATGATTCTTTTCTTCAGATTCTCGATCCTCTCTTCATTCAATGTTAAAGATGGTTCTTTTAAATACAGTCTTCTGATATCCACTCTTTTATGTAAAAGACCTGCAATATCAGGATATAACTTTATCCTCCTCACACTCATTACTGTATTTCCATCTTTATCGACGAGTTTGAGATTCCTCACACCGAGATAGGTGGGAAAAAGATTGATATACATCTTCTCTGCCATGGTATTGTAACCCACTCTTGACTCTATGTATGGAAGGATAGCCTTTTTCAGGAGATTCGAGATATTCGGGGTCCTGAGTATTATGAATCCAGTAATCAGGATTAATATACCTGATATGATTGCTGAAATAATGATAAATCTCTTAAAGACCCTTCCCATCAGGTGTATTGTCTGTTTCGACCCTCCAGGTCTATTTTATATAAGCATCTGTCACATACCTGCGCATCATCCTGTGGCTGTTAAAGTAGTATGCGACCTTGCCTATGGAATTCGCCATCATATTGTGCCAGATATTCTTTTTTTCATAAAATGTGGGTATTATTACATGCTCAAGTTTTGAATAAAGGTCATCAGCATCCTTTCTGTCCGCATCAGGATCTATCTCTGGTGATTCAGAGGGATAGGTTCCTATTGACCATCCTGTGTAGTCTTCTATGCAACCCTCTATCCACCATCCATCAAGGACACTGAAATTTATCACACCATTATGTGCAGCCTTCATACCGCTTGTGCCTGATGCCTCCAGGGGCCTCAAGGGTGTATTGAGCCATACATCGACCCCTGATACTATTTTTAAAGCCATCTCCATATTGTAATTCTCAAGAAATACAATCTTTATATCATCCTTTAATATCTCCTTTATCTCGAATATCCTCTTTATAGCCATTTTGCCTGGTTCATCCTTTGGATGCGCCTTGCCTGCAAACACAAGTTGCAGTCTTCCTCGACCGATGACTCTCAATCTCTCGACATCATAAAATATCAGGGAAGGTCTTTTATATGCGGTTGCTCTCCTTGCAAAGCCAATGGTCAGGATGTGAGGGTCAAGACTCTCTCCTGTCATATCCTTTATATAATCGATCAGATCTTTCTTCGCCTCCATATGGGCATTCCATAATTCATCGTGTGGTATCCTTGTTACCCTCACCAGGAGTTCAGGTTCATTTGCCCAGCCAGGTATGTATTTATCAAGGAGTCTCTTAATAGGCTCGCATGTCCATGTGTAAGAGTGGACCCCATTCGTTATGGCATGGATGTGGTAACCGGGAAACATCTTCTGGGATACCTCACCATGTCTTTTTGCAACACCATTTATATACTTACTGAGATTGAATCCCAATCGGGTCATATTGAGGTGATCCTCACCACCAAATCTCTTGAGGACATGGAGCGGAAGGATCGGTTCGAGAATCCTTTTTACTATTTCATATGGAAATCTGTCATGTCCTGCCTCAACAGGTGTGTGGGTTGTGAAGACACAGAGTTCCTTTACCTTCTCATCATTCCAGACAAGCCTTTCATCCCAGACCTCCTCTATATCGCGCTTGAATCTTCTGAGAAGTTCCAGGGTAAGTAGAGATGAATGTCCTTCATTCATATGGTACTTCTTTATAGTGAATCCCAGTTCATCAAGCATCCTCACACCACCTATGCCAAGGACTATCTCCTGTTTGAATCTATAAGATGCATCACCTCCGTAGAGATAATCAGTTATCCCCCTGTCATCAGGACTATTTTCAGGAAGATCAGTATCAAGGAAGAATACCGGTACCCTTCCACCTGTGAGACTCTCCACCACATACACCCATGCACCGATCCTCACCTCCCTGCCTTCTATCCATACAGAGACCTTCTGGGGAAGGGGTGTCAGGATCTTCTCAGGATTCCAGCCACATGGCTCCTCTAACTGGGTACCGTCAGGTAATAACCTCTGCCTGAAATACCCCTTTCTGCTTATAAGGGTCACAGCCACAATCGGAAGGCTGAGGTCAGCAGCGGACTTTATCGTATCACCGGCAAGTACACCAAGACCCCCGCTGTAGGTCGGGATATCGCTTCTCAGTCCAATCTCCATTGAAAAATATGCGATCTTTGGCTCTTGTGTGAATTCTTTAAGTGTAAATGCCATGAAAATATGATACAATAAATCCTATGGCAATTGTAAGAATAGGATGCAGTGGATTCCACTATCTTCACTGGAAGGGTCCTTTCTATCCAGAGGAACTCGATGAGAGGTTCTTTCTTGAGTATTATTCCAGGAGATTTCGTACAGTAGAGTTAAATGTCACATTCTACAGGATGCCAGAGAGGGAGATGCTCTCAAGATGGTATGAGGAGACACCTGAGGATTTCATATTCAGTCTCAAGGGAAGCAGGTTTATTACCCATATAAAGAAATTGAAGGCATTCGAAGAACCCCTGAGTGTATTTTTCTCGAGAATAGACCTTCTCGGAAAGAAACTCGGTCCGATACTCTGGCAGATACCACCGAATCTTCCCTGCAATAAGGAAAGATTAAAAAACTTTCTTGAGGCATTGAGGCAGTACAATGTGAGGAATGTATTTGAGTTCAGAAACCAGACATGGATAAAAAAGGAGATATTCAACCTTCTCGAATCAGAGGGTGCCACATTATGTATGGCAGACTGGCCTGAGTTTCTGCAGAATCTGCCTGTCACATCTGATATTGTATATATAAGGAGACATGGACATGGCACATACGCTGTATCGTATACCGAGGAGGAACTGAAGAGGGATCAGAAACTCATCAACAGTTTTCTTAAAGACAAAAAGGATGTATATATATACTTCAATAATGATGCCAATGGCTACGCACCCCTGAATGCAATGCAGCTCATGGACATGATGAAGAAGAAAACACAAAAGAAAGACTCGGGAGCTTCGAAAAAGAGATAGATACTCCATCGTAATTGAAGAATCAGGAACTATCAAAAATATTCAATGAGATTGCTGATATGCTCGAACTCAAGGGGGATAATCCCTTCAGGGTGAGGGCATACAGAAAAGCAGGAAGGAGTATCGAAGGCCTGACAAGAGATATATCTGAACTCACGGATAAGGAGATCCTCGATATTCCCGGGATAGGCAGGGACCTTGCAGAAAAGATAAAAGAGTACATCAAAAAGGGCAAGATAGATATCCACGAGAAACTCAAAAAGGAGATCCCTGAAGGTTATTTAAGACTTTTGAGTATCCCCGGTATAGGTCCTGAGACAGCAAGGCTCCTCTTTGAGAAGGCGAATATCAGAAATATAGATGAGCTTCTTGACGCAATCAAAAAAGGAATACTGAGAAATCTTCCAGGGATTAAAAGGGCAAAAGAAGAGATTATACTTAAAGGTATCGAATTCATAAAAAGGGCTCATGAGAGAAGACCATTGGGAACTGTCCTTCCACTTGCTATGGAGATAATGAGGGAGTTAAAAAACAGAGCACCCATCGAAAAGATAGAGATCGCAGGAAGCTTGAGAAGGTGGAAGGAGACAGTGAGGGACATAGATATTATAGCTACATCAAACAAACCCTCCACTGTGATGAATGTATTCGTGCATCTTCCATCAGTAACTGATGTAATACTTAAAGGCAGGACGAAGGCATCGGTAGTGATAAATAATGAAATCCAGGTTGATCTGAGGGTGGTGGAGAAGGATTCATTCGGTTCTGCACTACAGTATTTTACAGGCAGTAAGGAGCATAATATAAAGTTGAGGGAACTCGCATCGAGATCAGGCATGACGATAAATGAATATGGCATATTCTCGAAAGATGGTAGAAGACTTGGTGGAGAAAGAGAGGAGGATGTATACAGGATACTGGGTCTTCCATGGATTCCACCAGAATTGAGGGAAGACAGAGGAGAGATAGAGCTCGCAGTAGAAAACAGGATCCCTGAACTCGTCAATATCGATGATATCATGGGTGATCTCCATGTCCATTCAGACTGGTCGGATGGAAGCCATAAGATAGAGGTGCTTGTTCAGGAGGCAAAAAAAAGGAACCTCAAGTACATTGCAATAACTGATCACACAAAGGGACCGGGTATTATCAAGGGACTTGACGAGGAGAGTCTCTTATCACAGATGGAATTGATAGACAGACTGAACAAGAGTATGGAAGATTTCAGGATACTGAAGGGCGCAGAGGTGAATATAAATTCAAGGGGTGGTATAGATATCTCTGAGGATGTTTTAAGGAGGCTCGAGATTGTCGTGGCATCCATACATTCAGGACTGAGAGACTCAAAAGAGAGGATAACAATGAGACTTCTTGGCGCGATCGAGAATCCATATGTGAACATAATAGGACACCCAACAGGAAGACTCCTTGGGGAGAGGGATGCATACGACGTGGACATCGAGATGATATTCAGGAAGGCATCAGAAAATAATAAGATACTCGAGATAAACTCTCATCCACTGAGATTAGACCTCAATGATCGTCTTATAAGGATAGCAAAGGATTATGGGATAAGATTCTCTATCAGCACTGATACCCATATGCCCGGCAATCTTGATTACATGAATTATGGTGTGATGATGGCAAGGAGGGGATGGCTCGGAAAAAAGGACATCATAAATACCATGAATATAGATGAACTTCTTGATAGATTGAAGAGAGAGATATAAAATAAGATATGCCTCACACAATAAATGTCAGGGTTTATTATGAGGATACAGATGCAGG
>FWWL01005440.1_pt1 | contig 19886 bp, 19 predicted proteins | sample 2228331 | NCBI WGS metagenome assembly FWWL01 (sample SAMEA103939775, study PRJEB20133) | metagenome | reverse complement strand
GATCCGGCCGGTAACATTTACTATTGGATGTACGGTGATGTCATTGAGGATGACACGGATCCTGATGTGGACTATCAAGTTGTCAAAAGCGGTTATGTATCAGTCACACCCATAAGTGTTTTCATGATGCACAGCAATATCTTTGAGAGACTGAAGGAGGTAGAGAAGAGTGAGAAAGATAAGACTTTTAGGTGATCCGATCCTGCGCAAGCAAGCCAAGAAAGTTGAGAATATAGATGACAACATAAGAGCTTTCGTCAAGGAACTTTTTGAAACAATGTACCAATCCGATGGTGTTGGCTTAGCTGCTCCTCAAATCGGTGTTTCGTTGAGAATCTTTGTCATGGATGATGGCTTACCAAGGGTTTTTATAAATCCGGAGATAATTTACTACAGCCCAGACAAGGTTGTCGATGAAGAAGGATGTCTCAGTATACCGGATGTTTTTGAAAACGTGGAACGAAGTAAAGAAATTGTGATCAGGTATTACAACGAAAATGGGGAGAAAAGGGAAGAACGATTTGTCGACAGATCTGCGAGAATCGTACAGCACGAATACGATCATTTGGAAGGTAGATTGTTCATCGATTTGCTATCTTCGGAAAGAAGGTTAGCGTTGAGGGAAAAACTGCTTGAAATAATGCGACAGTCCAGAACAAGGGGTTCGAGAGTTCAGCCATGAGAATATTGTTTTTGGGCACGCCAGAGTATTCTGCAAGGCATCTGGAAGCAATCCTAAACGAAGGTTTTGAAGTTGTTGCTGTGGTGACCCAGCCAGATAAACCTCGCGGAAGAGGGTTGAAATTGAGTGCCTCCGCCGTCAAAAACCTGGCAAGCAAACGAGGAATACCAGTTTTCATGAGGCTAAAGGAGGTACCATTCGATCATCTCAAGCCTGAGGTAGGCATAGTAGTTGCGTATGGTGCCATGATCAAGAAGCAGTACTTGGATCTGTTGCCATATGGTTTTTACAACGTTCATCCCTCGTTGCTTCCCAAATACAGGGGCGCCGCCCCAATTCACCGAGCTATTGAAAACGGAGAAAAGGTTACTGGGGTTACGATTTTCAAACTGATTGAAGAACTGGACGCCGGACCAATTGCGGTTCAGCAACAAGTTGAAATAGGTGAGTTCGAAAACTTCCGACAGGTTGAGGAAAAGCTGATAAAAGTTGGATGCAAGTTGTTGGTGGAGTTGCTCAGAAATTTGCACGTTGTGAAGTTGACTCCACAAGATGATCGATTGGCCACTTATGCGCCAAAATTAAATGTGAACGATTTGCTGGTTGATTTTTCGAAAACAGCTAACGAGGTGAAAAACAAAATCAGAGCCTATGATCCAGAGCCAGGTGCAAGGGCTTTCTTAAACGGTGAACCAGTGAAGTTGTTCAGCGTGGTCAGAATTGAACAAGACCAGGTACACGAACCAGGAAAGATAGTAAAGATAGACAAAGTTGGCGGACATATATCGACGGCAGATGGATTGGTGATTCTCTCGGAAATACAGTTTCCTTCTAAAAAAAGGATGAGTTTTTTGTCCGCAATGAATGGCAGATTGATTAAGATCGGCGATCGCTTTAAAATAGTCTAAGAAGAATGAAGAATTACGAGGGGAGAGGAACGGGTGGTCGCGGGTTATCGTACCCGAGGAAAGTCCGGACTCCAAGGGCAGGGTGCTGGGTAACACCCAGGAGGAGCGATCCTCGGAAAGGGCCACAGAAACTTCAAACCGCCTGACGGTTTTGTCAGGCAAGGGTGAAAAGGTGAGGTAAGAGCTCACCAGCGTCGGAGTGATCCGACGGCTCGGTAACCCCCACCTGGAGCAAGGCCAAGCAGGGGTTGGGTGGCCCGCCCTATTCCCCGGGTAGGCCGCTTGAGGAGGACCGAAAGGTTCTCCCCAGATAGATGACCACCCTCGACAGAATCCGGCTTACAGTTCCTCTCCCCTATCAACGAAAAGGAGGATGTCATGAAAAGATTTGCTGCTGTGATTTCTTATGATGGTAGCAGTTTTTTTGGCTTTCAATTTCAAAAAGGTGTAAGAACAGTTCAGGGTGTTGTTGAAGAAGCACTTGAGCGAATTTTCAAGGTGAAGGTTAAAATTGTGGGTGCTGGAAGAACCGACACAGGTGTACACGCCATAGGCCAGGTAATAGCATTTGACTGCCCCTTTGACATACCAGCTCACAACATGAAAAATGCTTTGAACGCCAATCTGCCAGAGGATGTGTATGTTCGGCAAGTGCTGGAAGTTCCGCAGGATTTCAACCCAAGGTTCCATGCTACAAGGAGAATTTACCATTACCTCATACTCAATTGTAAGACCCCAAACATTTTCAGCAGGAAATACTGTTGGTGGTTTCCATACGAGCTTGATGTTGAACTGATGAGAAAAGCAGCAAAATATCTCGAGGGTGAGCATGATTTCAAAGCCTTCGCGAAAGTTGAGAATGAAAGTGAATCAACTGTGAGAACAATATACCGAATCAGAATTCTCAGAATGAGAGATCAGTTGATCCTGATAAGGGTTGAGGGCAGGTCATTTCTCAGAAGAATGGTGCGAAACATTGTAGGCGCACTCGTGAAAGTTGGGGTGGGAGTTTGGGAACCGACAAAAATTCGAGAAATTCTAGAGTCAAAGGATCGTTCAATGGGACCTGCTACGGCACCTGCACATGGGCTCTACTTGTACTCGGTGGAGTTCTCCTGTTTGGACAAATTGAAAGGGTCAATTTCCTTGGGCACGAATTGGTCATGTACGAAGACAGAGGAGTGATTTATTACCTGGGATTCAACGACCCAAGCGAAAACGATGCCAAACTGATATCCTTGTGGCAAACACTTCCGGTGGTGAAACTCCTTTACGATGGACCAAATGATTTGGCCAGCGATATAGTCTCCTGTATGAACAAAAAAGGAGTGCTCACGGGAAGTGGGGATTTATTCTACGTAAAATTACGCGTAAGTCAGAATGTCTACGTGATGGAAGTCGCGTACAGAGATATGGTCTACAGCAATTCAATGAATCCAGGAAGGCTGGACAAATTGGGAGAGGAATTTGAAAGGGTTCTGGAAACTTTCTTTGGTGTTCTTGCTCTGCCAGAGGAGGGTTATCTAGTCAAAATCGTGGATGGAACCCCCGAGATCAAGAGGGTTCAAAATCTCACTGTTCCTGTTAAACTAGAGTTCGAGCGGAAACTGCATCGCGTCAAGGTTTTGGATCAAACATTTCTTGTTGAAGAAGGGTTTCATGATTTTCTTGGCAAGACGGTGTACGTTAATCAGGACATGGAAATAAGCCCCGTCAATTTCTTCCCAGATGTCGAAATGGTTTACAAAACTCAGCAAGGCTTCTTTTCTTACAGAGACAATAAATTATTTTCTCCTGATGGAAAAGTGATGGACGTTCAAGAACCATTTGAAGTAACTTTTGACGGACAGATAATTCAAAAAAGATATACCTTGAAGCTGGAAGGTAATATTTTGACTTCATCGGTTATAGGAAGGTATAGAAATCTACTAATTTTCGCAAGTGGTATCATTGCGCCTTTGGATCTTTCCTGGGCAATGAAAGTTTCAGGTCCTGTTGTCGAGTGGTGCGCAAGCGCCGATAAACTCTTAATACTTGACCTGTCGTCTCACCTGAGAATTGTAGATGTCAGTGGTCGAAGGATTGTACTTGAGAAGCACCTGCCTTTTGCTTGGGGTTTGGCCACAGATCATTCATATGTTTACGTAGGCGTGGGAGAAAAAATAGTGAAAATGAATTTTAACGGTGCGATAATCGAACAGTTCGATGGAAAAAATTTTGGCGTCTGGAAAAATGACTTGCATGTCATCAAAGACAATCGCCAGATTCTTAGAGATGGAGACGTTTTTGCTGTTTTTGAGGACACAAAAGCTGAGATATTCGCGAAGACGGTTCACAATTTTGACAACGTGAGAAGAGTCAGGTTCTTCGATTGGGGAATCGTGGTACATGGTAGTGTTGGTTGTTGGGTGGTTGAGAGATGAAACTGAGGCTAGATCTCTTGCTTGTCAAGAAAGGATTGGCACCGACTCGATCTCAGGCAAGTGACCTTGTTAGGCTCAAAAGGGTCTACGTGAATGGTTCACTGTGCACAAAACCAGGTAAAATACTTGACGAGAATAGCGAAATTGTTGTAATTACCCCAAGAATCTTCGCAAGCAGGGGAGCTGAGAAGCTTCAAAAGGCGTATGATCTTTTTGGAATTAGCTTTGACGGAAAAGTGGTTTGCGACATCGGAGCTTCTACTGGTGGATTTACACATTTTGCACTGTTGCATGGTGCAAAAAAAGTATACGCAGTTGATGTAGGAACAAATCAACTTGCCAGTTTTCTAAGATCGGACACACGAGTCGTTTGTATGGAAAATCAAAATGCGAGAGACCTGAAACCTGAACTTTTTGACGATCAGATAGACATAGTCCTTTGCGATGTATCATTCATCTCAGTCAAGTTGATACTCCAACAAATAGCATCGGTCCTCAAGGAAGATGGAGAAGCTGTTGTTCTCGTAAAACCACAGTTTGAAGTTGGATACGGGTACAGAAATAGCAGGGAAGCACACGTAAAATCGCTGAACGATGTTATCTTGAAAGCCCGTGAGGTTGGCTTAGTGCCCAATAACATCACGTATTCGCCTATAACAGGGGGAAGCGGTGACATAGAGTATTTCCTGCACCTTAAGAAAAAAGAAACGAACGAAATTGGTGAGCGTTTGGTCATAAATACGGTTGAAGAAGCGTGGAAAAACTTCAGGGGTGAAACGAGATGAAAAATATCCTTTTAACTGTTGCATTGTTTGCCTCTTTCGCCTTTTGTTTTGCTGGAAGCATAATTGGATTTGTACCGAAAGACTACGACTTTTTCTTGCTCTTTAGAGACAACGATAAGAATTACTCCAGACTTGTCTCGGTACCCTTTTTCAACTTCCTCTTCAAAGAGGAAGGACTTGAAATAGAAAGCTTTGTCTCGAGTCTGCTGGAAAACATAAAGTACACTCAAAGAATTGCACCAGAAGTGCTCTACAGTGCGCTGTCGAGAGATGTTTTGTACGCATCAAAGGGTACTAAGCTTGACTTTTCTTCTGTTTTCTCACTTGACCCAAATTATTACATAGAGGCCTTTAAGAACATCGGTATCAACTCCGTGGTCGTTTTCAGAACCGATGAACCAACCGATCTCATGCGGTTACTTGCGGCGTTGACAAACCTTAGACTAACCACAGACGGCGATACTTGGATAATGAGTGATACCGATGTTGCCATTTTTGCAAAGCATCACGACGGATATCTTGTTTTGGCTGGTAGCAGAAACGCATTGGAAAGAGCTATTGATTCCTACGATAGGCCTGAGGATCAATTGATCAACGAATTTGATGAGATTACAAAACTTTTGGAGGCAAACAACTGGTTTTGCGGGTTTTTCAAGGGTGATTCCTTTACATTCAACCTAACTGGCGGCAATTTTCAGACTACCGTCACAAAGTACGTAATTGTGCGCGGGGATATAACAAATGAATCACTGAAGATCACTGTCAATCAGTTTGTGTCCGATTTGAACGATTTTAAACGCAACATGTCGAGTGTTTCTTCAATGCTGGGAATGCCGCTTATAGGGGATTTTGCCTTTTCCGCGACTGTTTCAGGTCCTCTTGACATCGCAAGAAGTATCTCCTCGTGGTTTGAAGGGGCCCAGGAAGAGATCAAAAAGATTTACGACATAGTCTCCTCGATTCTTGCAACTAGCACCGACAGAGTTTACGTAACAGGCACACTCTACGGGGATAAAATCTTTTTCGCGTCCACATTCCCAATGTTGAAGGACTTTGATTTAAATGCGTTGATTCAATATGGCGCCAGGGATTTTGGGGGCGAGGTCCGTCTACCTATTCTGGATGATGAATACCTGGCATTTTTCACGCAGGGCAAAAATCTGATCGTGACCAACATGTCTAGATCGGAGTACGAAAGACTGTCAGCGAGGAAAAGGCTGAGAGATGAGTCAGCTTATCAATACTTGTCCAAGCGTTTTCCAAATTCCGACATGGTGAGGGTGTACATAGACCTTGGAAGTCTTTTTCAGTCTATCCTTGGGGTAAAAGCCACTGGAAAAGCTCTAATATCTGGTTACGTTTCGGAAGAATCTGTTGTTTACGTTGCCGAGGTGATGTGACATGCCATTGGTTATTTTTGATAGAAATAAATTCGCGTTGAAAAGGTACTGGAAAATTGTTCAGAAAATCAAGGAGAGAGAAAAGCTCTATGCGAAAGCAAAAAACGCTGAACTCATAGAAGCCAGCAGGAATTTGTCCAATCCAGACGACTTAAACACGCTGTGCGATGCGTACGCTATCTGCAGAGTTGTTGCGAAACGGACCATCGGTCTTTATCCTTTTGATGAACAACTGCTTGGTGCCATAGCCCTCCACGAAGGCAAGGTTGCGGAGATGAAAACAGGAGAAGGAAAGACATTGGTTGCAACTATGCCAGTTTTTCTCAACGCTATCGCTCGCAAAGGTGTCCATTTGGTAACGGTAAACGATTATCTTGCAAGAAGAGATGCGCTTTGGATGGGACCAATATACTTGTTCCTTGGAATGCGTGTTGCTGTTATAAACCAGCTTGGGAAATCTTATGAGGTCCTGTGGAAAAACAAACAACTTTTTGATCAAGCAATCGAAAAGAATCTGTCGGTTTGGCCAGAGGATTACAATGGTGAATTCTTAAAAGATTCTGCGAAAAACCAACAAGCAGCGGAAGCTTTTGCTGTTCAGTTGGTTGAAATCGATCGAAAACAAGCCTATTTGTGCGACGTAGTTTATGGTACAAACAATGAATTCGGATTCGACTATCTCAGGGACAATCTTGTACTTGACATAAACGACAAGGTTCAGCGTGGTCATCATTACGCGATAATCGACGAGGTTGATAGTATATTGATCGACGAGGCAAGAACACCTCTGATTATTTCGGGACCAGCTAAGGAGGGGGCAGCTGTTTACAAGAGATTTGCAAACTTGGTAAAGCGATTTGTCAAGGATGAAGACTTCGTAATTGATGAAAAGAGCAGAACAGTGTCCCTAACTGAAAAGGGTATAGAGAAGGCTGAAAAGGTCATCGGCGTGGAGAATCTTTATGACCCAAACAATGTGAACTTGCTCTATCATCTTTTGAATGCATTGAAGGCGCAACACCTATTTAAACGCGATGTCGACTACGTGGTCATAGATCAGCAGATAGTCATCGTAGATGAATTCACAGGTAGGCTGTTACCAGGCAGGCGCTATAGTGGTGGTTTGCATCAAGCAATAGAGGCAAAGGAAGGTGTACCGATTAAGGAAGAAACCATAACTTATGCCACGATAACTTTTCAGAACTACTTTAGAATGTATGAAAAGCTTGCAGGTATGACAGGAACGGCAAAAACAGAAGAAGAGGAGTTCAAGCAACTCTATGGTATGGAAGTTGTGGTGATTCCAACGCACAAGCCAATGATACGCAAGGACCATGAGGATCTGATCTATCGTACACAAGCGGAGAAATACAACGCGATAATCAAAGACGTGATAGAGAGACACAAAAGAAGCCAACCGATCTTGATCGGAACCACTTCTATAGAGAAAAGCGAACTGCTTAGCGGAATGCTGAAAAAAGCTGGGATACCACACCAAGTGTTAAACGCGAAAAATCACGAGAAGGAAGCAGAGATAGTGGCTCAAGCCGGTCAGAGAGGGGCTGTAACCATAGCCACGAACATGGCTGGAAGGGGAACAGATATCAAACTCGGCGAAGGTGTGGCCGAACTTGGGGGATTATATGTTATCGGTACCGAACGCCATGAGAGTAGAAGAATCGACAACCAATTGATAGGTAGGTCAGGTCGGCAAGGCGATCCAGGAGAGTCAAGGTTTTACTTATCCCTCGAGGACGATTTGCTCAGAATTTTCGGCGCGGATCAACTGGAAAGGATTATGAACTTGTTGAAGATCCAACCTGGAGAACCTATATACCATCCACTGTTGACAAAGTTGGTGGAAACCGTCCAGAAACGCGTCGAAGGTATTAACTTTTCAATCAGAAAAAGGCTCATGGAGATGGACACCGTTCTTGACGCACAAAGAAACTCAATCTATTCGTTGAGAGATCATATCCTCACCTGTAACAACGAGGAACTTGAGAAGTACGTATTCCAAATTCTCGAGGGATTTGTTGAAACACGTGTATCACAGTTCACCCAGAATTCAAAAGTAGATTCTGAGCTTCTGGAAAGATCGTTGGGAATACTCCCCAAAAACCTGATAGCCGTCGCCGAACTGAATGGAAAAGATGCGGAGGAAATCAAGCGCACGCTTTTGGATGAACTCAAGAAAGCTTATCTAAGGAAGAAAGAGGAGATCGGCGATGAATATACAGGTTTTCTCAGATTTTTGATGCTTAGAATCATAGATGACAACTGGAGGCAATATTTAGAAGAAGTCGATCATGTCAGAGAAGCGGTGAACTTAAGAGCGTATGGTCAAAGAGATCCGATAATCGAATTCAAACGAGAGACTTATTATCTTTACGATGAAATGATGAGCAGAATCAATGAGTTGATTGTAACTTGGATGTTTAGAGTGGTGAAAGTTGACCGAGAAAAAAGCGAGAGAGAAGCCAAGAGGAATTTGGCAAATCTCCAGTTGGTTCACGAACAATTTGATATCTTAAACAGAAGTGAGAGGAGAAAGTTACAAAAAGCTGAGAAAATAAAGAAGCGGTTTAAAATAAAGAGGTGAGTTTACAACATGATAACCTACGAAACGAAGGTCAAGATAGAGGAACTTAGACAGAAATCGAAGAGTCTAAAAGATCTTGTGGAACCAGAAAACCTAAAGCGGGAAATTCAGGATATCGAGAAAAAACTGTCAAATCACGAAGTATGGGCGGATCAAAAAATCGCGAGCGAACTTGCGAGGAAGCTTAGACGAGCGAAAGAACTGCTAAACGACCTATCAAAAATTGATCAGATACTCGAGGAAATCGACATTGCCATCGAGCTTTCCGACGAGGATCCGGAAATGAGCCAGCACGTCGAAAAAAGTGTTTCCGATCTTGAAAAGATTGTGAAACAGTTTCAACTTGAACTGATACTGAACGATCCTGTTGATCCCAATAATGCGTATCTTTCTGTTCACCCTGGGGCCGGGGGTACAGAATCCCACGACTGGGCTCAGATGTTGCTGAGAATGTACATGAGATGGGCAGAAAAGAAGGGGTTCGAAGTTGAACTTGTCGATTTTCAACCAGGCGAAGAAGCCGGGGTCAAAAGCGCCACTATACTTGTCAAAGGAGAATATGTGTATGGATATTTGAAGCACGAGCGAGGAGTACATCGCTTGGTGAGGATTTCTCCTTTTGATGCATCAAAAAGAAGGCACACATCTTTTGCATCCGTGAACGTTATCCCCGAGCTATCCGATGACGTGGAAATAGAAATAAAACCAGAGGATATAAAAATAGACACTTTTCGAGCGACTGGACACGGTGGTCAGTACGTGAACAAGACCGATTCGGCAGTTAGAATAACCCACATTCCAACCGGCATAGTTGTTAGCTGCCAGAGCGAGAGATCCCAACATCAAAACAAGGCCCAAGCGCTGAAAATGCTGAAAGCCAGATTGTATCAGTTGGAGATGCTCAAAAGAAAGGAAAAGATCGAAGAACTCCAAGGTGAGCTGAAAGAAATCGCTTGGGGTAACCAAATTAGATCGTACGTACTTCATCCCTACAAGCTGGTCAAAGATCATAGAACAGATGTCGAGACAGGGGATGTTGATTCTGTCTTAGACGGAGAACTTGATTTGTTCATCGAGGCAGAGTTATTCTATTTTGCCGAGGTAAAGTTGCATAGCTGACTGCGTGCTACTGCGTTTGTTTCCTGGTTATACCATACTTCTTCATTTTGTAGCAGAGCGTCTTGTAATTCAACCCTAATACGGCCGCTGTCTTTTTGCGATTCCAAGAGGTTCTCTGTAGTGTGTTGTAGATGAGTTGCCTCTCAATCTCGCTGACCAAGTTGTTTACGTAGTCTCTCAATCGCGCCGATTCTATGTCTTCCACAGCTCCAGCATTTCGAAGATGGCCAACGATATCCTGCCCGGAAGCGTATTTGTACATCACTTCGACAAGCTCGTTTGTGTTCCCTGGCCAACTGTAACTCATCAGGAGCTTCATGGTGTGTTCATCAGGAAATTGGACAGATATTTTCTTGTGTCTTTGGTGTATCAACGATAGAACTTTGTCAACCATGTAAGGAATGTCCTCTTTTCGCTTTCGCAACGGCGGGATTACGATGTTAACCATGTTGTTTAGTAGTTGTTCTGACACTACTATTTCAATCCTTTTTCCATCTAAAATGGTAACATACAGATTTTCGTCAACCTGAGAATAGTAAGACTTGGCGAAGTAATCAACATACGCTTCCGAATGAACCCCTTTTTCAGCAACTATCGCAAAACAATCTGGTTTCTTGAGCTGAAGTTTTCTGAGATCCTTCAAAACTTGTACAATAGCTATTCCCTGCAGCTCGATGTACTTGTCAAAGGTCCCACTGATTCTGTGATATTCGTCGAATCGGTTCCGAAGCTCAATGTATTTCATTGCAAGAAAAAGCGATTCTTCATTCCTGACAAAAAGAGCGGATCGTTGTTTTTCGTCTTCTGGACCGTAGACAATATCCCAAAAATCTTCCATAAGTTTCGCTTGATAGTCTCTTTCGTCAGCGTAGAACTCAATGTGAACCTTCTCTAAAATGACAGGAAGCTCTGCATTTAACAAGCTTTTCGGCAGAAGTATCCTGATCATCGTGTTCTACCCCTGTTCATAGGATACTGCCATGGCGATGGAGAGCAACTTTGCCTCAGCGCTATCAGCTCTGGAAACCAGCACCACAGGTGCCTTAGATCCGATCACAAGACCTGCTATCCTTCCACCAGCAAAGTAGACGGCCGATTTTCCAAGCAGGTTTCCTGAATGGATATCTGGTACCACAAGCAAATCTGCGTCACCTGCAACTTGACTTTCGATGCCCTTGACTTTCGCCGCGTTCAAGCTCAACGCATTGTCCAAACCAAAAGGGCCATCAACAATACATCTTCCAAGCTCGCCTCTTTGGCCTATTTTGGCTATCACCGCCGCCTCGACCGTCTCTGGCATATCTGGGTTAACGGTCTCCACAGCACACACCAAGGCAACCTTCGGACATTCGTAACCAACAGAGTGAAGAAAATTCACAGCATTTTTTATTATGATCAACTTTTGCTCAAGAGAAGGTCGAATGACAATCCCCCCATCCGTTAAAAAGACAATCTTCTGAAGATTAGGAACCTCCAAGGCGGCAATATGACTCAAAAGTCCAGACCCCCTCAGTCCCCACTCTTTGTTCAGCACCGCTTTGAGCAGGGTGGATGTCTTAACTAAACCCTTCACAAGTATATCTGCCTTCCCACAAGAAACCAATTTTACGCTTAGCTCAGCACATTCAGTTTCTGATTTTGCTTCAACCACATGAATTGTTTTCTCCGATTTGAAGGGGGCATTTCCATCACCGACTAAGATCACTTCATCGAGAATACCTTCGTTCATAGCTTCAACTGTTGCCTTTACAGCTTCTACATCCTGTGAGCCAGCAACAACGGCTCTGCGATACTTTGACTGCCTTGCTCTTTCCAAAAACTCATCAAGAGTCTTCACGCTCATCCCCCCATTAATTCTTCTTCATCCATCTTCTTCAATTGGTCCCAGCAAGTGTGTCGTTCACCCTTGCCAGAATTTTAACGCTAAACAGACTTTTGGGTAAAAGCAGACCATCGAAATTCAAAGTCATAATATCGCCAACAACCAGTGTACCCTTTTGCTCGGTTTCGTCAACAGCTATGGAATACACCCCTAAACTTAGCTTCACGGTTTCGCCTACTTGTGTAACCTCAAAACTTTTCCCATCGGTGAGTTCTTTGACAACCAAAAGTTCCAGTGCAAGATTTCTACCAAGAAGTCTTGTCACCTCTTCGATTTGTCCCAGCTTGATCAGCTGTCTTATGTGAGAACTGCTCACCTTCCCGATACCACTATTCTCCACTAAATCAAACGGTGCAAATTCTATGGATGAAACCGTGCAAAGTTTTCTGAGATCTTCGACAGTTCCGCTGGCGTTCCTGCCGAATTTGAAATCCTTACCTACCACAAGAACGGAGGTTTCATCCGCTATGTATTCTTTGAAAAATTCCTCGGGTGTTAAATCTTTGATTCGCGCCAGATCTAAAATTTCAACCTCGTCAACGTATTTCAAAATTTCCCCGATTCTCGTCTTCAACGAAGTTATGAGACCATCGAAGTTGCCAAGAAAATACTCGAATGGATAGGGTACTACATATGCTTTCAAAGGCAATTTGTACTTTTCGTAGAAAGATTTCATGTACCTGAAAAGCGCCTGATGACCTATGTGTACACCATCAAAGACCCCTATCGTGGTTATGTATTTCCTCATCTGGATTCTACTCCTTGAACACCTTAAATGGTCTTAAGAGTACCTCATTTTTGTTTTTCTCCTTTAAAGTCAGGAAGAAGGATGAGCTGCGTTCCGCTGTGGCAAGACAAACGAGTTTTCCTTGGAAGATCACTTGAACGATATCGTTTTTCTTGAATTCATCATTGCTAAATATCTCGTTGACTCTCACTGGGTTTCCTTCAACTGCTTTTCTGTAACCAGCGTCATCAACATAAACCTTTGGAAAGTTCAAAACAGCCAAGGGGTTAATCAAATTCTTAACTATTTCATCCTTCTTTAGGGTGAAAACATCGATCGCTTTGTCAACGCTGAAGTCCCCAATTCTCAATCTTCGTAATTCTGTCACTGTTGCTCCACAACCAAGCGCATATCCTATGTCCATGCAAAGTGATCGAACATAGGTACCCGAAGAGACACGCGTTACAAAGGAGACCTCCCAGCAGTCGATGGTAACATCAACTATCTCGTGGATCGTCACCTCCCTTGGAGGCAACCTTATGATCTTCCCTTGACGAGCCAGTTCGTACAATCTTTTTCCCTTGTACTTGCGCGCTGAATAAGCTGGAGGCACTTGCTTATACGTGCCAACAAAGTTGTTGATGACATTCAGTATGGTTTCCGTCGAAAGGTTGACTTCGTGTTCTTCCGTCACGGTGCCGGTGATGTCGAAGGTATCTGTGATCAAACCAAGCCTCATTTTGACATAGTAAGTTTTTTCATATTTCATTAAGTATTCAATAATTCTTGTGGCAGAACCAACACCTATCAAAAGTAAACCCGTGGCGAAAGGATCAAGTGTTCCCGCATGACCAATTTTCTTTATTCCAAGCTTATTTCTCAAATGCTCAACAACATCGTGGGACGTCACATTCTTTGGTTTGTCAACTGCGAGTATTCCGTTCACCTGTTTTATCCTCCTTGAGTTTCTCGAGGATACTCTGGATTTTCACGCTTGCCTCGATTCCTTTGTCCTCTTTGAATCTTATGTCCGGTGTGGCAAAAAGATCTAAATTTTGGGCAATGTAAGATCGGAAATATCCTTTGATCTTGTTCATGTGTTCAACGAGGCTTTTTCTCTCGCTTTCATCTCCAACTACGCTAATAAAGACGTCCACGAAGCGTTTGTCATTTGATAGTTCGGCTCTGGAGACAGTAATAAGTTTGCCGGTCAGTTTTGGATCTTTGGCTTCTCTTATGGCCTCTGTAACCAACTTTGTTATCTCCGATTCAATCATTGCCTTTCTATAATCCGGCCGCACTTTACTCACCTCCCTAAGTGGGTATCTCAGCTTGCCTACCTATGTTAACAAATTCCTCCGCCGTTGCAAGCCTCTCTTTAAGTTTGTCAATGAAACTGGCCAGCATCTTTGGTCTTACGCTAAGCACATTCAGCGATTGCGGCGAAAGTAACAGACCACCGTATGTGTACGAATCGCCGTATCTGAACGTGTTCACAACAAAATCAGCCACATGAACCATTGCAATTACATCCGCGTAGACAGAATCCGAGAAGTTCTTGATATCGTGGTGACCCGATATGGGCTGACTCACAATTTCAGGCAAATTCCACCTGGTGGCAAGCAAAGAACCTGTGGTTGTATGTTGGGGTATGCTAAGCCTCGACTCTGCATCGTAAAAGTTAGTCTGCAACTTCTTGGTTATCTTGACCAACGCGGCAAAACTTTCCGGTGATATGTAATCAAGAGCAAGCTTGCCTATGTCGTGAAGCAAACCGGCAACAAAGACTTCTTCCTTGTTCGGGTAGTTTAGCATCTGAGCCAGTAATTCACCCGCAACGGCAACTCCAACGAAGTGTTTCCACAGAGCAAGCTGATCGATTCTTGAGTTTTTCGAACCAGCGAGTGAATTATAGGTAAAAACACTCAGCGCAAGATTTCTCACCGTTTTGAAACCGAGAATCATCACGGCTTCGTTGAGCTTCGCTATCTTCCTTGGAAGGCCATAATAGGCGGAGTTGACAAGTCTCAAAACCTTCGCAGTGAGACTCGGATCCAACCTCATGGCGTCAGCAAGGTCTTTTGCCGAGGCATCGGGACTTGAGGCTATCGATATTATCCTTTGCACAACAGGATCTGGTGTCGGTAACTGCTCAATCTTTTCAAGAAAATCGGAGATCTTCATATTTCATTCTCCTATGTTGAGTTTCACGTAGAATGTACTACCTTTATTTTGCTCGCTATCAAACCAGATTTTTCCACCGTGCAATTCTACTATCTCCTTGCAAATTGTCAAACCAAGCCCAGTTCCCTCCACTTTGTAATCTTTGAAGGACTGCACCCTGAAGAACTTTTCAAAGATCCTGTGGTGATATTCCTTTGGAATGCCGATACCGTTGTCAGATACGGCAATGACGACTTCATCGTTGAGTTGTTCTAACCTAATTCTCACGTATTTGAACGATTTCTGCGAATCTGAGTACTTTATGCCGTTACTCACCAAGTTCATCAGAACTTGTTTTAATCGGGTTCTGTCAGCAAAGATCAACAGTTGAGATGGGCCATCGTACTCAAGGGTAACTTCCTTTGACCGAGCGAACTCGTTCATCGATTGGATCACTTCTCTGCTGAGTTCAACCAGATCAAACCATGTTTTATCCAGTTTCAGAGTTCTTTGCTCTATTTTAGCGAAATCAAGAATCTCGTTCAAAAGGTTTTCCAGGTGAATACTTTCATCAAAAATGGTCTTTAGAAACTCCTTAAAAGTTGTTTCGTCCAACTCCTCGAAGGAATTGAGCATCGTTTCTGCGTATGCCTTTATCGCTGCCAGAGGTGTTCTGAGTTCATGGGACACGCTCGCCATGAACTCTGTTTTAAGCTTATCAACTTGCCTGAGTCTTTCAAGTTCTTTCGTATTGGTTACGTCGGTAACTGTTATGAGGACCTGGCGCTGGCCTTCGTACTCTACGACATCTGAAATTATTGAATAAAAGCTGCCTTCAAGATCTACTTCAACGACTTGTTTACTGCCTACCACAAAAGTCATAGCTGCAACACGCTCAATTTCCCTGGTGAGTTTGTTATTTTCCTCTTTTTTCAAGTACTGTATGTTCGCAAAGACTGGTTTCAACATTTCATCGAATACCACAACCATCTGCGTAAATGAGTTGAATATCTGCTGCATGTACTTCATGGTCTCTTCAACGATCTGATGTTGCTTTTCCAAAGAATCATACAGCTTCAAGTTTTCAAGAATCACCGTTGAAAGAAAAGCAAACAACCTGATCAGCTCAACTACTTCGAAGGATGGTTCTTGAGACGTGAAGACGGCAAGTGTGCCAAGAGAGCGGTCAGCTTTTGTCAGTGGAGCAATCAGAAGATTTCGATCGTTAAAGGGAACTGTGCTCACACTCATTTTTTCCATGCTCCAGCGGACCATGTTGAGCTCCTCTTCTCCAATTGAAAGATCGGCTGCAGAAGCATACACGAGTTTCAGATTCTCGTCCAAAATCAGCACTCCGTCGCAGTTCACAATTCTCTGGACGGTTTTTGCAAACGAACCTAAGAGTTTCTCCGGTTCCCTGACGTTGCTTACTTCGCGTATGAACGTTGAGATGAAAGAATACAATTTTTGAGGTGCCGCTTCGACTGACATATGATACTCCTTTCGATCAGCGATTGCTTATAATTAATTATACCCGAGTTGCCGGTGAGGATCTGCCCGTGGAATTTGCGACTGTGATAGAATCTCTTTCAGGAGTGATAGACTTGGCTTTGACACTCATGAATTTGACAAAAACGGCCGTAACGCTGGTGATCGCTTATTTTCTTTACAAGTTCCTTTTAAAAATCGTGTACGGTTTGAGTCAAAAACTGCGTAAAGAACTCAGACTGAAAAACACCATGAGATTGATCTTGGGCCTTTTCGTGAGTTTGGTAACTTTGATGGTGATACTCAGCATCTGGAGGGTTAACCTTTTACCTTACTTGACCGCCTTTGGGATCAGTGGACTTGTGATTGGCTTAGCTTTGCAAGAACCGCTTACCAATTTCATAAGCGGCCTTTTAGTGCTAATAACCGGCAAATTGACGGAAGGAGACGTTGTTGATATCGACGGCGTCAGTGGTGTTGTAGAGGTTGTCCACTTCAACTATACAGTGTTAAGGACCTTTGATGGTAAAAAAATTGTTATACCAAATCGGCAAGTTTGGAGCAGCAGAGTCACAGACTTCTGGCCGGGTCCCATCAGAAGATTGAGTATGGCGGTCAGTGTTTCTTACAATTCTGACATCGAGAAAGTCGTAAAAGTTCTCCAAAGATGCATAGAAAGTGAACCACTTGTTGTGAAGGAAAATGTGACAAATGAGGTTGCTTTTATTGGCTTTGGTAACTCTTTCGTCGATTTCGAGGTAAGATTTTGGGTCAAGCGAGAAAGCTTTCTTGAAACTCAAATTGCCTTGGCAAATCGAATAAAAAGGGAATTCGAGAGAGAAGGTATAGAAATACCATATCCGCAGCTGGACGTACATCTGAAAAGGGAAGATATGGTATGAAGAGTTTTTTGGAGAACTCCTTGTTCTGCACCGTCGACACCGAGACGACGGGAACGGAACCGTTCTCGGGTGATAGGATCATCGAAATAGCGATTGTGCCAATTTTCAAGGGCAAAATTCTCAGGCGTTCGATATACCACTCCCTTGTGAATCCAAATATAAGAATACCCGCAACAATCCAAAAAGTTCATAAGATAAGCAACGACGAAATCCAGAACGCACCAACTGTTGACCATGTATTCGAGCAAGTTCGGACTTATTTGACACGTTCAATTGCAGTCTTCCACAGAGCGTACTTTGATCTGACCTTCTTGGACATGTCGGCTAAGGAAATAGGAACCCTACCACTGACGATCAGCTACGTTGACACCCAGGAAATGGCTGAAGCCGTCTTTGGGACCAAAAAAAGTTTGACATGGTTATGTGAAAGGTTCAGATTGCCCAAGCCATCTCACCGAGCACTTGAAGACGCACTGTTGACAGCCAAGGTTTTTCTCAATCTATCGAATTTTCTGACGGAAGCACAATTTCGAGATCTGATTCATATCTGGAGGGGTTCCGAATGGTGAAAAACTACATTCTTGACACAAACGTGTTAATTCACGACCCGCAGTCCATTTACTGCTTCGAAGACAACAATGTCATCATACCCTTGCCCGTGCTTGAAGAACTTGACAAATTGAAGAGGAGGTCAGATTCCGTTGGAAAATCTGCAAGGCAAATCATAAGAGAACTTGATCAACTGAGAAACAGAGGTGATCTGTCGAAAGGAGTTCAGCTGGACAACGGTGGCACGTTGAAGATCATGGTAATCACGGACAGCAAGAAAGACATCCCAGAGTTCTTGTACGAAAAATATGTCGACAACTGGATTTTGGGATATGTGGTAAGACTGGCCAAGGCTTCCACACTTCCAACAATCCTTGTCAGCAAAGATATCAGCCTTAGACTCAAGGCGACGGCGCTTGGAATAGCCGCACAAGATTACCTCACCGACAGATCGAACTTGTCAACCTTGCCGAAAGGCTATTCCTTCCTGGAGAGGGAAGTCAACGTAGGACAGAAAGTGGAAGGTTTCCCAGAAAACCATTATTTGAAATGCCCAAACGGATTTTTCAAGGTCAAGAACCAAACCATTGTCGACATAAAGCTAAATGACTCGAGCAGAATCTGGGGTATACTGCCCTTAAACGACGAACAGCGCTTTGCCATGGATGCGCTTCTGGACGATGAGGTAAAGCTCGTAACACTCGTTGGTATAGCCGGAACTGGAAAGACGCTAATTGCTTTGGCTTGTGCGTTAGAGAAGGTTTACAACGAGCGCAAGTACAAGAGAATAATCGTCAGTCGACCGTTGGTACCGGTTGGGAAGGACGTGGGTTATCTGCCGGGAAGCTTGATGGAAAAACTGGAGCCATGGATGGAACCAGTCATGGACAACTTGGAATTTCTTTTTGACAGCGTTGGTATGAATTTGAAAGAGTTTATGAAAAAAGACATTTTGGAAATAAGCGCGCTCGCTTTCATGAGGGGAAGAAGTATTCCCGATCAATACATAATCATCGACGAGGCACAAAATTTGACTCCGCACGAAGTGAAAACGATACTTACACGAGCAGGACAAAACACAAAGATTGTACTTGCTGGAGACCCTTATCAGATTGACACTCCATATTTGGACAAAGACAGCAACGGATTAGTCTATGCTGCGTCAAAGTTGATGGGAAACAAATTGGTTGCGCATATAACCTTGACTAGGGGTGAAAGATCCGCACTCGCCTCACTTGCGGCAGAGAAGCTGTAGAAAAGGAGGGGACAACTTGAACGCAATTGAGACGTGGAGCTTGACAAAAGACTATGGAAAGTTTCGCGCTGTTGACAATTTGAATTTGTCTGTGAAACAAGGAGAAATCTATGGATTTTTGGGCCCAAACGGAGCTGGAAAAACGACGACGATAAGAATGCTTACGGGCACGTTGCAACCAAGCGCAGGAGAAATAAAAATACTAGGAATGAGTATGAATAAAAATGAGCTAGAGATAAAAAAGCAAATCGGAGTTGTACCAGATGAGCCAAAGATCTATCCGTATCTCAAGGGTCACGAATTTCTATCCTTTGTGTGCGAAGTTTACAGATTGGACAGAAACCAGATAAGCAGAAGAGTTCGGGAACTCTGTGAGGCTTTTTCTGTTGATTATCTGGATCGGTTGGTATCTGAAATGTCCCATGGGATGAAACAAAAATTGTTCTTGATAAGTGTCTTGATGAGAAAGCCCAAGGTCATATTTCTTGATGAACCAACAGTTGGATTGGATGCCAAATCGGCGAGGATTTTGAAAATGCTTCTTGTGAAATATTCTCAAGAGGGCTGTACGATTTTCATGACAACTCACATCATGGAGATCGCAGAAAAGATGTGTCAGAGAATTGGGATAATCAATTCAGGCAAGCTGATAGCTGAGGGCTCGATGAGCGAATTAAAGGCTCTTGCGAAGACTTCTCAAGGAAGTCTTGAGGATATTTTTCTTAAGTTGACAAGCAACGGAGAAGATATAGCACAGATTGTGAGGGAGTTGTAGAATGCGTGAGCTTTGTGTATTACTTAAGTATGGTCTCAAAGGATCCTTCCCCAGAAAGGGTGACAGAAAACTTCCGCGAAATCTCTTGTTAGTACTCTTTTTATCTCTTGCTTACGGTTTGCCGCTGTCATCGATTTTCTTTGAACTGTTCAGGCAAACTTCCCCTTTGTCGATCAACGGTGTTGATTTTCCAACTATATTGATTTCTTTCTGGTCGACTACGATG
>FWWL01004900.1_pt1 | contig 19888 bp, 15 predicted proteins | sample 2228331 | NCBI WGS metagenome assembly FWWL01 (sample SAMEA103939775, study PRJEB20133) | metagenome | reverse complement strand
GCTTTGAGGAGTACCAGACCGGCGGGGTGGCGCACCGGGTCCTCCGCGAGGGGTTCCGGCCCTACGAGTTCCCCCTGACGGGCTTCCTGCCCGCGGCAGGCTTTGCCCTCTTCGGCGAGAACACCCTTGGCCTGCGCCTGCCTTTCCTCGCCCTGGGCGTGGCGACCTTCCTGCCCTTCTACTTCCTGGCGCGGGAACTGGTCGGCCGGGAGGTGGCCCTCTTCGTGGCCGCCCTCTTCGCCGTCTCGCGGTGGCATGGCCTCGGCAGCCGCTTCGCCGACGAACTCTTCACCGGCATCTTTTTTGAGACCTGGCTCCTCTACTTCCTGGTCCGGGGGACCAAGACGGGGAAGGCTCCCTCCTTCGTAGGGGTGGGCGCGTTGGCGGGGTGCCTGGCCTACGAATACACCGCCTACCGCCTCGCGCCGTTCCTCGTGGCGGGGTACCTGGCATGGCGGGTCCTCTTCGGGGGCGTCCGCCGGGCCTGGCGCCGCTGGCGCGACCCCGGGGTGGGGGAGGACCTGCCGCTCCATGCTGCCCTTCTCTCCGCCCTGGGATTCCTCGTGGCCCTGGGCGGGGTCCTCGCCCCCCTCATCCTGCTGACGCTGCGGGGCGAGACCCTCTTCGTGGAAGCCTTCCTGCGCCACGGGCTGAGCGGATCCCATCCGCAGGCAGAGGGGCTGGCCGCCCTGCTCCCCCAGGCCCAGGAACGCCTGGCCCGGACCTTCCAAGGGCTGTTCACAGGCGACGTGGGCGCGGCGGCCCTCAGCGCCCCCGGCAGGCCCCTCCTGGACCCTGTGAGCGCGGTCCTCGTGGTCGTGGGGACGCTCTACACCCTGGTCACCTTCTGGCGGCCGTACCGGGGCTTCTTCGCCGCCTGGATCGCCCTTTCCCTCTTCACCGGGGCAGTGCTGCCCCAGAACCTCTACATGGGGCGGTTCAGCGCCCTCATCCCTCTTTTCTACCTTGTGGTGGGGTTCCCCCTGGCCGACCTGGGGCGCTTCCTGCGGCAGGCGTGGCCGCGGGCACGGCCGGCGTGGGCGGCCGCGGCCCTCGTGCCCCTCTTCCTCGCGGAGGCCGCCCTCAGTTCCCACTCCCTCTTCGTGGTGCACCTGGGAAGCCCCATCGTGCGGCAGCACTACGACAACTACCTCCTGGCCCTGTGCACCCATCTGCGGAGCCTGGGCGACGCGCCTTTCGTCTACGCCTGGGCCGAGCAGCAGCCCTTGGACTTCGTCTTCCGGGGCAACGACTACAGTTGGGCCTGCCAGGACCCCGAGGGGAGGGCCCCCTTCGGCCCCTTCGGTGCGCTGCCGGTGCAGGGCGCTCCCTCTGACCGCACGGTGGCGGTGGCTGTCTCGCAGCGCTTCCTGGAGCCGGAGGCCTTCGCCGCCATGGCCGCCTTCTACTATCCCGAGGTGCGCGACCGGGTGGCCCGGGTGGAGCGACCAGGCGGCAACTACCGGGTAGTGGCCTTCACCCTCGCACCGGACGAGATCGCGGCGCGGCAGGGGCTCGTGGGCCGGTACGCCGCGGCGGGGACGGCCCTCACCCACGTGGACCTCTTTGTGGGCGGCCGGTGGTCCCGCGATGAAGTGCCGGACCTTCCGCTGGAAGGTCCGCTCCAGGCGCGCTGGCATGGGCTTCTCCTCGTCCAGGAGGAAGGGGTTTACCGCTTCCTCGCCGAGGCAGGCGCGCCGGTCGCCATCCAAGTGGACGGGAAGATGGCCTTCGCAGGGGCGGACGGGGGCGATGCCCTCGCCCACCCGGGGCTCCCTCTTCAGGTCTATTCCGAGGCTTTGCCCCTGAGCCGCGGGTGGCACCTCCTCCAGATGGAGATGGACGCGCAGGCCGGCCACGAGGAGATCCGCCTCGCCTGGGGCCGCGAAGGCGCGCCCCTGGAGCCGGTGCGCCAGGAGGACCTCTTCGCCCTGCCCGCGGTGCAGGGGCTCGTGCGGCGGATCTCCTTGGAAGGGGAAGGGGGCCAGCGCGTGGTCCTCCAGCGGCTGGAGCCGGGAATCCTCCCCCTCACGGTGCCCCTCCTCCTGCAGGAGGCAGCCCCTGTACCTCCCGGGGCCCGGTTCGTGGGGGAGGAGTGGTCCGGGTGGCTGCGGGTGGAAGCAGAGGGGGAGCACCTCCTGCGCCTCCGTTGCTGGGCAGGGGAGGCGGTGCTGCGCCTGGACGGGGAAGAAACCTTGCGCTGCACGGCCCCCCGCTACGACCACCGCGTGGCCGAAGGAGGCATCCCCCTCGCGCCTGGGGAGCATGCCTTCACCCTCACCTACACCTACGCCGATGGCATCCTGGCCGGGGCACAGGTCCTGTGGCGAGTGCCGGGCAGGACGGAGGTGGAGCCGATCCTGCCGGAGGCGCTCAGGCCCTTCGCGGAGGAGTAGGGGGCGCGGGGCTGGGCTCTGGGAGGAAGCGATGGGATCGGCCGCAGCAAGCCTGCACAGCAAGAGGCCCACACGGGGAGGTTGGTTGCACGCTGGTGTGCTCCTGAGTTACGCCCTTCTGAGCCTGCTCCTCACCTACCCGCTGGCAGGGCACCTCGCCACCCACGTACCCGGCGACGGGGGCGACGATCCGGCCCTGGCGTGGAACCTCTGGTGGGTCCCCCATGCGGTGGTGCGCCTGGGGCAATCGCCCTTCGCCTGCACCCACCTGTTCTACCCCCTTGGCATCAACCTGGCTTTCTACACCCTCACCGTGTGGAACGCCTTCCTCTCCGTGCCCCTCCAGGCCACCTTGGGCCTGGTCCCGGCCAGCAACCTCATCCTTCTCTCGTCGTATGTGCTGGGGGCCTACGGCGCGTACCTCCTCGCTCGGCACCTCCTCCGGAGGGGGAAGGGCCCTTGGGCCCGGGAAGCCGCAGCGTGGCTGGCCGGCTTTGTCTACGGCTTCGCCTCGCCCAAACTCTTCTTCGCCGCGCTGGGCCAGTTCAACATCGCCAGTTCTCAGTGGGTCCCCTTCTGCGTCCTCTACCTGGTGCGGGCCTTCCAGAGGCCAAAGCAGCCGCGGGAATGGGCCCTGGTGGCCCTCTTTCTCGCTTTCCAGGCCTGGGCCGAACTGACGTACGCCTCGTTCCTCGCCCTCTTCGCCGCGGCCTACGCCCTGGGGTGGGCCGCGATGCGCCTTTCGGAGCGGCGGCCGCGCGCCCTCCTCCGGGCTGTGCCCGGCCTGATCTTCCTCGTTGCGCTCGTGCTCCTGGCGGTGGGCCCCATCGTGGCGGCCATGTGGCCGGACCTGCAGGCGGAGGGGGACTTCCTGGTGGAGGGGAGCGGCTTTGCCGAGACCTTCTCCGCCGACCTCCTCGGCTTCGCCCTGCCCACCCAACTGCACCCTCTCTGGGGGGACAACGTGGCGACGCGCTGGGCCTTCCCCAAGGACAAGGGGCAGCACCTGTACCTGGGCTACGTGGCCGTGAGCCTGGCCGTGGCGGGGCTCGCCTTGCGACGGGAGCGGAAGCAGGTCTTCTTCGCCCTGGCCCTCCTGGCCTTCGGGGTCCTGGCCCTGGGCCCCCGCGCCCATTGGAACGGGCGAGAGGTGGGACCGCCCCTCCCCTTCCTCCTCCTGCAAGAGCTCCCCTTCTTCAAGGGGAACCGCTACCCTGGCCGCTTCGCCGTCCTGGTCCTCCTGTGCCTGGCAGTCCTCGCCTCCTACGGCGCGCGGGAGGCCCTCCCCCGCCTCGCCCGCCGGCCCCGCGGGCAGGGGCTCCTCGCCCTGCTCCTCGCCCTGGGCATGGGGGCCGAGTACCTCTCCGTGCCCCTGCCCCTTTCCGACCTGCGGGTGCCGGAGGCCTACCGGGCGGTCCAGGGGCCGTCGGAGGAGGAATGGGCCGTCCTGGACCTCCCCCTGGCCTGGCGCAACGGGTTCCGCATCTTCGGCATCCTGGACCCGGTCTTCATGTACGCCCAGTTCTACCAGACAGCCCACGGCGGCCGCCTCCTGAGCGGGAACACCTCCCGCAACCCCGAACTGAAGTTCCAGTACTTCGTGGAGGCCCCCATCTTGAACAGCCTCCTCGCGCTGGAGAACGGCCACCCCCTGCCCGAGGGGACCTGGCGCGCCGACGCGCAAGTCGCCCCGAAGGTGCTGGGCTTCTTCCGCGTGCGCTACGTCGTAGTGCACAAGGAGAAGGCCTCCCCGGACCTCCGGCGGTACGTCGCCGAGGTGCTCCCGGTGGAGCCCCTCTCCGAGGACGCCGCGCATGTGGTTTACGCTGTGAGAGGGCAAATGCAGGGGCAGTGGCGGGTGGATTTTGACGCCCCGGAGGACCGCCTCTTCCTAGGGGAGGGGTGGGGCGGGGCAAGCCTCTGGGAGGGCGAGACTGTCATCTGGGCCCAGAGGGCGCGGACGCGCCTTCTCCTCCCTGGTGAAGGGGAGGCCCAGCGCCTCCGCCTGCGCCTCTACGCGCCGGCCGAGGGGCAGCGGGTGGACCTGGTCTGGGAGGGGCACGACCTGGGGGCACGGCCCCTCGCGCGGGGCTGGAACGAGGTCCAGTGGGAGGTGCCGCAGGGCCTTGTCCGCCGGGGCATCCACCACGTGGACCTGCACTGGGCTCGGCTCTACGGGCCTTCGGAGGTGCCGGCCGGGGGCACGGTGGGCACGACGGGCCACCGCTCCCCCGTGCACCTGTACGCCCGCAGCGCGGGCTTGGAGGTGGGCTGGTTCGCCCACCTCTACGTGGACGGCCGGGACATCTCCCCCGGCGGACGGGGGTACAACCTGGCTGTGGTGGACCCCGCCACCGGGGAGGTGCGGGCGACGGGCTCCTTTGACACCCACGGGGACGAAGCCGCGTCCCGCGCCCTGGCCGCCTTCGTCCACGCTGTGCCGGAGGGGATGCTCGTCCTGGGGGCGGTGAACGACGAGGCCTCCTTCCGCCTGACAGAGGAGGCAGTGGAGGCGCTGCGGAGCCTCGGCGTCCAGGGGGACCTGCGGGGCCGGTTTCGCTGGGGGCACGCCTTCATCGGGGCCAAGGGCGCGGCCCCTGGGCAGGCCCTGGAGGGCATGGACCTCCTGCGGCCGGTCTCCCTGGCGGTGGGGCAGGCCCTCACAGAGCCGCGGGTGGCCGGGGCCGTGGACTGGCTGCGCCTGGAGGCCCCCTAGAGGCCCGCGCCCGTAGGCCCTCCACGGGATCCAGAGGACGCGCCAACTCGTGTCACACTTCCTGTCCCAGAGGTGTTTTCTATATGACCGAGCCGGTTGACGAGGCAGGGAGCCGGATGTGACCATCCATCCCCAGGTCCAGCCTCCTGCGGGCGACTGGACTGCAGAAGAGTTCCGGGCGGCCTTCCTGGAGCACTACGGGGCCATCTACCGCCACCTCTTCCGCCTTCTGGGTTCGCAGGAAGAGGCAGAGGACCTGGCCCAGGAAGCCTTCCTGCGGCTGTACCGCCAGCGCTTCCCGCCCGGGCGGGAGCACAACGTGCGGGCCTGGCTCTACCGGGTCGCTACGCGCCTGGCCTACAATGCTCTACGGTCCCAGCGGAGGCGGGAACGACGAGAACAGGCCGAGGCCCGGCAGGCCGGGCTTCCTGAAGGAGCGGACCCGGCAGAAGCCGCCCTGCGGAAGGAGGCACGGGAGGCAGTGCAAAAGGCCCTGGCACGCCTGCGGCCCCGGGAAGCCCAGCTGCTCCTCCTCCGGTACGCAGGGCTGCCCTACCGGGAGATCGCAGAGGTCCTAGGCGTAGCGCCCGGCTCCGTGGGCACGCTCCTGGCCAGGGCGGAGGCCGCCTTTGCACGGGCTTACCGGGCGGTGGTCCCGGCGACACAAGAGGAGGAGCGCGGTGAACTGTGAACTGGGACGGCTCACGGCCTACCGAGATGGAGCCCTGCCGTCGGAGGAGATGGCAGAGGTGGAACGCCACCTGGCCCACTGCTCCTCCTGCCGGCAGCAGTTGGTCCTGCTGGAAGGGCAGAGAGAGGAGGTCGTCCGACACCTGCACGCCCTGGACCCCGGGCCCGGCCAGGAGCCGGACCCTTCCCATGCCTGGGCGCGCTTCCAGGCGCAGGTCCTGCAGGGAGCCGACACAGCCCCGTCCTCACGTCCCAGCGAGGGGGTGGGGATATTCCTGAAGAGGAGGTGGAATATGGCAAGAACGCGTCTCGCGGCCAACAGACGCTGGCGGCCAGCAGCCGCAGCGGTGGCCGCCATGGTGGTGTTGGCGATCTTGTTCAGCCTTGCCCCAGTGCGGCAGGCCGGGGCAGAGTTCCTCGGCATCTTCCGGGTGCGCAAGTTCGCCGTCATCCCCCTGGACGCAACCCAGACGGAGCGGCTGGAGCAGATCGCGGAGATGGTGGAACGGACCCTGACGCCCACCTACCTGCGGCAACCGGGCGAGCCCCGAGCCGTCTCCAGCGCGGCCGAAGCGAGTGCCCTGGCGGGGTTCCACGTCCGCGTGCCCACCGCCCTGGCAGAGGGCGCGACCCTGCAGGAGTTCACTGTGCGGACGGGCCCAGCCATCCGCCTGGAGGTGCCGCGGGAGACAGCCCAGACTCTCTTAGAAGCCCTGGGCCTCGGGGACGTGCCCCTGCCGCCGGCGGACCCCCTGGTGGCCGAGGGAGACGTGCCGGTGATGGTGTACCAGGTCTACGGGGTAGGGACGGGCCGGCTGGAACTTGTGCAGTTCCCCAGCCCCACGGCCACCCTGCCGGAGGGGATGGACCCCAGAGTGCTGGGCGAGGTGCTCCTGCGGGCCTTGGGCCTTCCTGAGAAAGAGGCCCAACACTTGGCCCAGAGCATTGACTGGACGAGCACCCTGGTCATCCCGTTGCCCACCGAGGTGGCCCAGTTCCGCGAGGTGGAAGTGGACGGGGTGACCGGCCTGTGGATAGAAGAAACTCCCACAAGGGCAAGCGGGGGGTACCGCCCGGTCACGGTCCTCTGGCAGCGGGACGACGTGGTCTACGGCCTGGTCGGCTACCGCATCGCCGGCAGCCTCGTCCTGCAGGCGGCCGAATCCCTGCAGTGATGCAGACCTCACCTCCCCCAACTCTCCCCTTCCCTCGGATGAAGGGGAAGGGGGCATTTCCCTCCACCCCTTTCCTCTCCCTGGCTCGGGGAGGGGAGGGGCCGGAGGTAGGGGCGAAATCGGGAAAGGGTATGGACATACCAGCCATTGAGACAAGGAACCTGCGCAAGGTCTACGGCGAGACCGTGGCCGTGGACGACCTGACCCTCCGGGTGGAGCGGGGCGAGGTCTTCGGGTTCCTAGGGCCCAACGGTGCCGGCAAGACCACCACGGTGAAGATGCTCCTGGGCCTGGTCTACCCCACGGGGGGCCAGGCCCAGGTCCTGGGCCGCCGGCCGGGCGACCCAGCCGTCATGGGGCGCATTGGCTTCCTGCCGGAGCACTTCCGCTTCCCGCCCTGGCTCACGGCGTGGGGGTTCCTGGATTTCCACGGCCGCCTTTACCACATGCCCCCGGAGGAGCGGAAGCGCCGCATCCCCGAACTCCTGGAGCGGGTGGGCTTGGGCGACCGGGCAGGCACCCGCCTGGGCGACTTCTCCAAGGGGATGATGCAGCGCATCGGCCTGGCCCAGGCCCTCCTCAACCGGCCGGAGGTGGTCTTCTTGGACGAGCCCACCTCGGGCCTGGACCCTCTGGGCCGGCGGGAGGTCCGCGACCTCATCCGCGAACTGCGGGCGGCTGGGGTGACAGTCTTCCTCAACTCCCATTTCCTGAGCGAGGTGGAAGCCACCTGCGACCGGGTGGCCATCCTCAAGGGGGGGCGTGTGGTGCGGGCCGGCACCTTGGCCGACCTCACGGCTGGCGCGCTGGAGGTGGAAATCCGCGCCGAAGGCCTCACGGAGGACCTGACGGCCGGCCTGGCGCGGTGGGGACGGGTCGTCTCGCAGGATGGGGTGCGCCTCACCCTGGCCCTGGAGGATGAGGCCGTCCTGCCCACCATCGCCGAGTTCCTGGTGCAGGGCGGGGCGAGGCTCTACGCCCTGACACCGCGCCCGCCCTCTCTGGAAGAACTCTTCGTCCGCATCATGCAGGAGGAGACGGCGACATGAGCATCCTGACCATCGCCCAGGCCACCTTCCGCGAGGCCCAGCGTCGCCGTCTCTTCTGGATCGGGGCCGCGCTGGGGCTGGCCTTCCTGGCCCTCTTCGGCGTGGGCTATTCCCTCATGTACCGCGAGGCCGTCCACGATGGGGGCACGTTCCTGGTGGAGATGCTGAGCGGCCTCCTCATCGTGGGCCTGTACGTGGTGAACTTCCTGGGCATTATGGTGGCGGTGGTCCTCTCGGTGGACACCCTGCCAGGGGAAGTGGCCACCGGGACCATCCATACGGTGGTGACCAAGCCCCTGCGACGGTGGGAGGTGGTCCTGGGGAAGTGGCTCGGCCTCGGGGCGATGCTCGGATGCTTCGTCGGCGCCATGGGCGCGGGCGTCGTGGTCATCGTCTGGGCCATCGCCCGCTACCTGCCGCCCCACCCTGTGGAGGGGATCGCCCTGATGTTCCTGAGCGGCCTTGTCATCCTGACCCTCTCCATCCTCGGCGGGACACGCCTCTCCACCATGGCCAATGGGCTCGTCGTCCTCATGCTCTACGGGCTGGCCTTCATCGCCGGGTGGATTGAACAGTTCGGGGCCTTCGCCCGCAACGAGGCCGCAGTGAACACCGGCATTGTGGTGAGCCTCCTCGTGCCCAGCGAGGCCATGTGGAAGCGCGCTGCCTACCTGATGCAGCCCCCCTTCCTGCGGGAGTTGGGCGCTACGCCCTTCTCCTCTGCCAGCGCGCCCAGCCAAGCCATGGTCCTCTACACCCTGGTGTACATCGCGGCCGCGTTGGCTGCAGCCGCGTACCTCTTCCAGCGCCGCGACCTCTGAGCGCGGCGCGGGACGCCCCACCCCTCCCCCTAAGGGGCCGTGCTCACCTCCTCCCCAGAAGGACACCCAGGAGGATCCCGTGGACGATCTGCTCCACAGGGGCCAGGTCGTCCGTCAGGACCGGCCCATCGGTGGGGGCGGGCTGGGCCAGGGGCACCGTCCGCGCCGCCACCTCCTGCAGGAGCGGGTTGGCCAAGCGCTGGGCGTTCGCCGCCAGGTACGAGACCTCCGCCGGCTGCACCGTGGCCACCAGAAGGGTGTTCCCCAGGACCTCGCCCTCGGGGATCGGCTCGGGGAGGACGAAGACGCTGGGGAAGACCGTCGCCGCCGTGGCCGCCAGGGCTCGGACCAGACGGTCGTCCTCCCCAGCACGGACCACGTTCACCGCCAGAACCCCGTCCTCCGTCAGGTGGTCCCGCACGATCCCGAAGAACTCCCGCGTCGTCAGGTGGAAGGGGATGTAAGGGGGGCGGTAGGCGTCCACGGCGACCACATCGTAGCGGCGGGGGCTGCGCGCCAGGAACCACCGCCCATCCGCGGCATGGGCGTGCACGTTGGGCTGGCGCAGGGCGAAGTAGGCCCGGCCCACCTCCAGGATGCGCGGGTCCAGTTCCGCGCCGTCTATCCAGATGGAGCCGTAGACGCGGGTGTACAGATCGGCCACTGTGCCGCCCGCCAGCCCGACGAGGCACAGGCTCTGGACGCGGTCCTCCCCGTGGGGCGGCGGGTTGAAGAAGGGGGCGATGAGGAAGTAGTCAAAGATGGCCTCCGTCAGGGGCGCGTGGGGGTTGTAGACGGAGTGGACGCCCTGGCCCTCGTTCAATTTCAGGAGGACGTCGTCGCCCCGCCGCACCACCTGGATGTAGTTGTAGGCCGATTCCGTCTCAAAGAGGAGCGCCTCGTCCGGCTTGATGGGACGGCCCCGGGCGGTCCAGGCCAGGACGAACACCACCAAGGGGACGGCCAAGTAGAGCCACGCCCGCCGCAGCCCCACCCGCCACATCCCCGCGAAGGCCACCCCCCACAGGGCCAAGGCCAGAATCCAGAACGTCCAACGGGTCCCCACATTGGGGATGAGGACGAGGACTGGCAGGAAGGTCCCCAGGATGCTCCCCAGGGTGGAGAGGGCGTAGATGCGCCCGGCCACGCGGCCCGGACCTTCCCGCTTCCGCACCTCCAGGCCGATGGCGAAGGGGGAGACAGCCCCGAGCAAGGTGACAGGCACGGAAAAGAGGGCCAACACCCCCAGGAGCGAGCCTACCAGGAGGGCCCAGTCGTAGTCCGCAAACCCCGAGACGGCCAGCCGCAGGACGGGCGGGGCCAGGGCCGGGACCAGGCCGATGCCCAGGGCAGCCCAGGCGGCCATCTCATAGAGGCGGTCTTCTCGGGGCACGCGGTCCACCAGCCACCCACCTAACACGTACCCGGCGGAGAGGTAGAGGAGGATGAGCCCGATGAGGTTGGCCCACACGAGGAGGGAATTGCCGAAGTAGGGGTCCAGGAGGCGCGCTGCGGCCATCTCCACAGCCAGGCCGCTCATCCCAGCGACGAACACAAGGAGGTAGAGCATCGGTCCGTCTCCGACCCCACCTCCAGGCGGGATCAGCGGAGGAACCGGGGCGTCGGGGTGGGCGGGACCTTGTCCGGCGTGAGCATCCGTTGGATCTGAGCAGCAGCGCGTTGTTCTGCAAGCCAGTTGTCCAGGGCCTGGGCCCGCGCCTCCTCCAACGCCATCTCATCCAGCGGCCGGTTGGGGTCCCGTTCCTCCACCTTGATGATGTGGTAGCCATATTGGGTCTTGACCGGCTCGCTCACCTCGCCCACGGGGAGGGAGAAGGCGGCTTCCTCAAATTCCGGCACCATGCGCCCCCGGGGGAACCACCCCAGGTCCCCCCCCTGCTCCTTGGTGGTGGTGTCCTGGGAGAACTCCTTGGCCACCGCTGCGAAGTCATCCCCAGCCCTCAACCGGTTCAGCACGAGGCGCGCCATCTCCTCGTTCTGGACCAGGATGTGGCGTGCGTGGACCTGCTCCGCCGCGGTGGGAACCCGGGCCTGGAGCACCGCCTCCAGTTTGCGCTGCAGGAGGTCGGCCTCCACCAACTTCTTGTAATCGGTCTCACTCAGGCCGGCGACCTGTTTCAGGGTCTCCAGGTAGTTCCCGTAGGCCTCCTGGAACTCCTCCAGCGTCATGGGAGGGACGGTCGGCGTCGGGGTCTCGGGGAGGGTCTGGGTGTCGGTGAGGACCGGGGTCGGCGTGGGAGTGGGGGGATTGCGCACGAACCCGAACTGCTCCTCAATCTCCGCCTGGATCTCGGACGGGGTGACAACGATCCCCTCTTTCGCCGCACCCTGGCGGATGAGTTCCCGGTCTATGGCCTGCTCCAGCACGAAGGAGTCCAGCGAGAGGAGCTGGGATTGGGCCTCCTGGATGAGTTGGTCCATGTACTGGATCAAGAACTGGGACCCTTCCTGGCCCTCGTACTGGGCTTTCTGGCTCTCCAAGCGGGTGATGTAGTTCTGCAGGTTCCAGTACTGGTAGCGCCAGAGTTTCTGGTACTCGTCGGTGCGGATGGGCACCCCGTTGACGATGGCCACGGGGGAGGAAGGTTTGCCCACGAACTCCTGGTAGAGGCCCACGGCCAGGAGGCCGAGGACCAGGAGCGCCACGATGCCCAGCCCGATGAGCAGCCAGCGCTGGCGCTCGCGGTCCCTGCGGCGGATGGCGAGTTGCTTCTTGGTCAGTTCCTTCACGGGCTTCCCGCGCCGTTTGCCCATCCGAACCTCCCCACATTAAGGATATCCGGGGGCCAGCCCCTCGGGCTGCCCCCGGCTTGAAATCCCGCCCACAACCTGGCTACCGCTCGGGGAACCCGCCCGTGCGGATGTGCTCGGCGGTGAAGGGGAGCAGGGCCAGGTGGCGGGCCCGCTTGATGGCCACAGCCAGCCGGCGCTGGTGTTTGGCGCAGGTGCCAGTCTTGCGGCGCGCCATGATCTTGCCCTGTTCCGTGATGAACTGGCGGAGCAGGCCGACGTCCTTGTAATCTATGGTGTCCACCTTGTCCACGCAGAACTGGCATCGCTTCCGGCGCGAGGCGGCGTAGCGCCGCTGCTGGCCGCGCCCGGCAGGCCGCCTGGGCTCTTCCTCTTCCAGTTCTTCTTCCAATTCCTCGTCTTCATAATCCGCGGGCATGGAAACATTCCTCCCTCAGAATTCCTGTCCTCTGCAGGTCCAGGACCCTTGCCTGGGCCGGTCTCCTGGGCCAGCGTTCAGGTGCCCAAGAGGATGACCTCTTGGGCCACCAGTTCCGTGCGGTGGCGGGGCTGCAAGTCCTCCCCTCGCCAGGCGCGCGTCTGGAGGTGGCCCTCCACATAGACTGTGCTCCCCTGCTCCAGGTCCCTCTTGCACCGTTCGGCCAGGTCCCCCCAGGCCACCACGTGGAACCATTCCACCGTATCCTGCGGTTCCCCGTCGGAGGAGACCCAGGACTGGTGGACGGCCACGCTGAACGAGGTGACAGCCTTGCCACTGGGGGTGTAGCGCATCTCCGGGTCACGCCCCAGTTGGCCGATGATCATGACCTTGTTCAAGCCCTTGGGCATGGCGTCGCGCTCCCTTGCTGGGTTTCCAGCCTGCGGCGTGGCAGGGGCCGGCCCCTGGGCAGGGGGGCTGGGTTCAGAGTTCGTCGGCCCGCACCAGCAGGTGCCGGAGGACGGGCTCGGTCAGTCTCAGCGTCCGGTCCACCTCGGCGATCCCTTCCGGCGTGAGTTGCGCGCGCAGGAGGACGTAAGTCCCCTCCCGGAAGCGCTTGATGGGGTAGGCCAGTTTGCGCCGGCCCCACACGTCCACACGGGTGACCTCGCCTTTGGTGCTGGTGATGGCCCGGGTGACGCGGTCCGTGACGGCGGCCACGCCTTCTTCGTCCTGGGTGGGGTCCACGATGAACACCAGTTCGTACTCTCGCATGTGGGCTCCTTTCCTCGCGATTGCTCCTGGTCTCGCCGGGAGGGCTCCCAGCGGCCAGAAGCGGAAAGAGACGAGGGCCCGAACGCCCTCGCCGCGAGACGCAAGGGACTTTAGCACATGTGGCCGATTTTGGCAAACGGGGGGTGGGGTTCTGGCGCGGGTCAGGTCCCTTTCCGTCCCAGGGCCTCCACAAGGGCGCGGATGTGGGCTGGCGTCGTCCCACAGCACCCACCCACGATGCGGGCTCCATCGTCCAGGGCGGCGACGACCCCCGCGGCGAACTCCTCCGGGCCCACATCAAAGACCGTCCGCCCCCCCTCCAAGCGGGGCAGGCCGGCGTTGGGCTTGTACCACAGGGGGGCGTCTGGCGCGGCGGCGTGGGCGGCCCGCAGCGCGGCAGCGTTATCGGCCAGGGAGCGCCCGCAGTTCACCCCGATGGCCGCAAGCCCCATCGGCCACAGGTGCTGTACCATCTGCTGGGGGGTGACCCCCATCATGGTCCGCCCGTGGGTGTCAAAACTCATGGTGCAGACGATGGGGAGGTCCGTGGCCAAGCGGGCGCCTTCCACCGCGGCCCTGGCCTCCTGGAGGTCGGACATGGTCTCCACGAGGATGAGATCGGCGCCCTCCTCGGCCAGGACGCGGGCCTGCTCCGCGAAGAGGGCCACGGCCTCTTCGTAGGTGACCTTGCCCAGAGGGGCCAGGAGGTCCCCCAGGGGGCCAATGTCGCCAGCCACCAGTGCGTCCTCTCCGGCCGCCTGCCGGGCCAGGCGCACCCCGGCCCCCACCAGTTCTTCCATGCGGCCCCCGAGGCCCGCCTTGGCCAACTTGTGGCGGCTGCCGCCGAAGGTGTTGGTCAGGATGACCTGGGCGCCGGCCTCCAAGTAGGCCCCGTGCATGCGCAGGATGGCCTCCGGCCGCTCCACGTTCCAGAGTTCCGGGGGCGTGCCCGGCCGGAGCCCCTCCGCCTGAAGCCAGGTCCCCGTGGCCCCATCGGCCACCAGGACCTCCCCTTGCGCCAACCGTTCCGCGAATCCCATGGTGAACCTCCCAATTACGGTTGCATTGGACATTGGCCGTTTGCGGGGCGGTTCTTGGATCGGATCGCCCCCACCAGGGCGGTTTGAGCCGCCACATCCGCCATTTTGCTACCCAAAATGAAACCGAGTCCGCCTCCTCGGCATCGCCTGTTCGCCCCGGGCTCAGTCCCCGAAGAAGGCTGGCCCGTAGAGGGTGAGGGTCAAGAGGATGTCCACGCCCGCGAACCAGGCGAAGCCCCAGAAGAGGTTGGGTCGCTCGCTTCTACGGACGTAGAGGGCCGTCGCTCCCGCCGCGGCTGCCACGATGGCCAGAGGCAACCCCCAGGTCAGGGCCGGCGCAGCCCAGGCCGGCACAAGCCCCAGGAACGGCGGGTTCGCCAAGAGAGACGAGAAGACGAAGGACTTCATCGCCAGGTACAGGGCGGCGGCGATGGCCAGGCTGACCTGCACACCCCGCTCTGCCAGGTCGTCGCCGCTTCCGAAGACGTAGGTCAACCCCACCCAGAGGAGAGAGGGGACGAGAAGGATGACGGTCAAGGGGATGAGGCTCAGCCCGGAGAGCATCCCCCAGCCGAAGTTCACGACGGCCAGGGCCGCGTCCTGGAAGGTAACCCGGTCCAGGGCCTGACGCATCCGCGGCGCGGTGGTGGCGTAGAAGACGTCGTACCGCCCAAACTGCCGAAAATCCACCCAGGCCAGGTGGAGGTTCCCGGCAGCGTCCATCTCCAGGGTGGGGAACAGGGAGAGGCTGCCCGTGCGCCCTGCATCTTGGTGCCCCCAGAGCGCACCCCCCTCAAAGAGGGCGAGGACCGGCTCCACCTCCGCCCGGCGGCGGAACTGCTCCCGGACGGCGAAGGCCACGGGCAGCGACGGCCCCTGGTACGGCAGAGGCGCGGCCATGAGCACGTAGCCGCTGTAGGGACCGACGAACTCCGGGGAGCGGAAGGTCATGGGCTGGAGGGGGTACCACCGGTTGCGGGAGTCAAACTTCCGGGTGCTGGGGTGGGCCAGGGACAGGAACTCCAGCCGTGTCACCTCACCGGATTCGGCCCCCACTTGCTCCGGCAAGAAGACCTGGCCCACGGTGGGCACGCCAGGGGGCCCCTGCAGGGGGACGGCGGCGAAGAAGGTCTCGGCCATGCCCTGGGCCAGGCCACCGCGGTGCTCCACCGACCAGAAGATGTAGACGTGGGTGTCGTCCAGCCCCACGCGCGGGGGATAGGTGACCAGCCCTGTCTCCACCGGGGTGCTGCCCACGGCCATCCCTCCTGGCGGCAGGAGAGCGCCCGTCCCGGGGCTGAGGGCGCCGTAGCGGATGGTGCGGCGGCCGGGCTCCGGCTCCTCCACCCAGGTCAGGTGCAGGCGTCCGTCTTCCCCCACCGCCACATCGGGCTCCGCGCCCCCTGGGGCCACCCGCAGGGGCTCCCCCACGAAGGCCCCCTCGGAGGTGAGGGCGGCGTAGTACACCCCCGGGACTTCCTCCGAGGCGTCGGCCCAGAGGAGGGCGATGGTGCCGTCGGGCGCGCGGCGGGCTCGGTAGCCGGTCACAGGGCGGTCCCCAGGGGTGAGCCGCACCACCTTCCCCCGCAGGCGGCCCTCCGCGTCCAGCGTCCCGTGGTAGACGCCCTCAGGGTGGCCACGCCCCTCACTCCCCAGGCAGAAGAGGTGCAAGCCGCCGGCCCCGTCCAGCACCAGCGCGGGCTCGCGGGGGAAGAAGAGGCCCGGGGAGAAGCGCACCCGCACCCTCTCCTGGGCCTCCGGGCCCAGATGGAGGTAGGCGATCTCCATGCCCCGGTCCCCGGCCTCGCTCCAGGCCAGGTGGACCTTCTCTCCCTCGCCCTCCACCTGGAGGGACACCGCTTGGTTGAGGCTAGCCTCGCCCACACGCAGGCCGCGGCTCCAGTCGGCCGAGGCTTTTTGGCTCTTCTGAGGCTCCAGGGTGCCGCAGCCGCCGAGGAGGAAGAGGCCCGCCACCAAGAGGGCAAGGACCTCTGCCCCTTTCCATCCCCACATTCGGCCCATAGGACCTCCTGACATGGGAGCATCTGCGGGGATATCCCCCGCCCACGCCCCGGGATCCCTCCGGAAACGCCCCTCAGAAGAGGCTCAGTTGCTGCGGGCGCCCTTCCACAGGGGGTGGCTCGTCGGCCAGGTCCGCCGCCTTCTCCAGGAGTTCGGCGATCCGCTGGAAGTCCTCTTCCAAGGCCGGGCGGTAGCGGGGCTGGTGCAGGGCAGCGGCAGGGTGGAAGACGGGGATCACCCACGTGCCCCCGAAGCGCTTGGCTTGGCCGTGGATGCGGGTGATGCTCGCCTCGGGGAAGTAGCGGGCCATGGAGTAGCGTCCCAGCGTGACGATGACCCGCGGGCGGATGACCTCAATCTGGCGGTCCAGGAAGGGCCGGCAGGCTTCCAGTTCCTCGGGGAGGGGGTCGCGGTTGCCTGGCGGCCGGCACTTGATGACGTTGGTGATGTAGACTTCCTCGCGCGTCAGGCCGATGGAGGCGAGGAGTTCCTCCAGCAGTTTGCCGGCCGCGCCGACAAAGGGCCGGCCTTGCCGGTCTTCGTGGAAACCGGGGCCTTCCCCGATGAACATGAGGCGGGCGTCAGCAGGGCCCTCGCCCGGCACGGCGTTCGTCCTGCCGTAGGCCAGGCTGCAGGCCCGGCACTGGCTGACTTCTCGGGCGATCCGCTGCAAGGCTTCTTCACGAGAGGACATGGGGCTACCCCTCACCGTGTTCGGTCCCACGGAGGCACCCCCTCGGGGGCCGGGTGGACCATGGCCCTATTGTACCCCAGAAGGACCCTCCTGTCCAGCCGGCTGCTGTGACCACGCCGTGCCGCGGCACGAACGCGGTAGGGGCGATTCACGAATTGCCCGCCATCGTCACCAGCCGCACCCCTTTCATCTGACGGAAGATGCTCCCCTCCGCCGCGTGGCGCAGCGCGAGCGGGGGGTCCGTCACCACTACGCCGGCCAGCATGTCCACCCCGTAGTCAAAGAGGACGGGCGAGAGGGGCGTCGTCGGCCCCAGCATGAGGACGAAGGCCCCAGGATTCCACAGGCGGCGCAGCCCCTCAAAAGTCCTGTTGAGGAGGGTGGTCCCGGTCAGGGCCACCACGTCGGCCTCGGGCAGCACCTCCGCGGCGCGGGAGGCCTCCAGGTCTCCCGGCCGAGGCCGCAGTTCCAGGACGGCGAGGGAACGGGCATGCGGCCGCAGCCTCTCCACGAAGGGGAAGTGCCCCACGATGACCACGTTCCGCCCCGCACCCCGTCGGGCGATGACCTCTGCCGCGTTCTCCTCGGCGCAGCGCGCCAGGTCCACCGGGAGCAGGGCGTTGACCGCCGCCATGCCCAGCGCTGCCTCCATGGGGCTTTCGGAGAGGATCAGGGAGGCCAGTTCCCTCACCGGGTGCTCCAGAAGGCGACCAGCCCACCGCACCAGGGGTTGGCCGTGAGGGGATTCCTCATCCCGCTGGGTGGAAGCGAGGCCGCACCCCTCCTCCCCCCAGACCACCGTCCAGAAGGCCCCGATGCAGACATCCCTCGGCGGCACAGCGCCAGGCGGCAGGCTCGCCAGCAGGTCCTCCAGAACGCCCACAGCCGTCACCTCGTCCCCAATTGTGGATAACTTGCCCGGTAACTGTGGATAAGTGGGGATTTCCGGGGATAACTTCCGCCCCCCGTCCCCCCTGCAGAGGGACCCCAGAAAGGCCTATCCCCTACCCCTAGGGGACCGTTGGACCGGCACCCCCTAGATCTTGAGGATGGCCACCCCACCGGGGACATCCCCACTCACCGCACCAGTTTTCCCCAACCCGGCCACAGATCCTCCGGGGCAGGATCCCATCCCTCGGGGTCCATGGCTCCCCTACCCCCTACATCTTGGGCCCCTCCCATCCCTCGGACGAGTTTTCCCCATTTCCCGCCCACCTACTCCGGACTACGGTTCTTTAACTGACATGGGGATGTACCGCGCGATATTGGTCGTCACGGGTTCGTCGGTGGTCTTGAGAGGGGCACTCCCAGCCTTCACCTCTCCCACCTGGGCAGGGCAAGGCCGGCCTCCACCAGGGAGAGGTTCTCCTCCACGAAGGTCCCCTGGCGGCGGATGGCCTCCCGCAGGGCTTCCAGAGGGTAGAGGTGGCTCTCGTCCAGGGCCGCGGCCAGGGCTGCCAGGGTCTGCTCGTGGGGAGGAAGGGGCCGGGGCCCTCCCTGCAGGTCCAAGAGGACCACCCTTGCCCCGGTCTCCACAGGGTCCAGCCCCTTGGCCAGGTACAGGGTGCAGGACCTGTCCATCCTCTGGAGGAGGCGGCGCACCTTGCCCAACCCCTCTGGCGTGAGGACCACAGCCCAGTCCGGCCGGTCAAACCCGGTGTGGAGGACCTCTACGGGGCTTAGGATAACCTGGGAGACGGAGTGGCCAGCGGCCACTGTCACCGGGTAGTCATCCCTCTGGGTGGCCCAGAGGCCGCAGAGGACACCTCCCAGCCCCAGGAGCGTCGCCGAAGAGCGAACGCGTGCACCGGCAGACCCCGCCACAAGGCAGCGGACTGGCCGCTCCAGGTGGGCCTGGAACAGAGGCTCCACCCCCCGGAGCGGGGAGAGGCCCCGGGCCGCCTGGCGCACCTCCTTGTAGGCCTCGGTGTACTCCGGCCGCTCGTTCCGCGCGAGGATCCCGCTCCTGAAGGCTCCGCTCCGCAGGAGTTCCGTGGGAAGCCTATCCCTCCTCTCCCGATTGGAACGGGCATAGCGCACGCACAGTTCCCACACATCCACCAGGGCGAAGCCCGGATGCCGCAAGGCCTCCTCCAACACGTCTGCCAGGTTCGGGTCGTTGAAGAGGGTCCGCGCCACGAACCCCGCGCCGTTGGCCGCGGCCGTGGTGCAGAGGTCCAGCGGCTGCTCCAGTTGGCCGGCGAAGGTGGTAGGGGTGCGGGCCCCCGCCGGCGTCGTGGCCGAGTGCTGTCCCCCGGTCATCCCGAAGTTGAAGTTGTTGAAGACCACCACGGTGATGCCGATGTTGCGGCGCGCCGCGTGGAGGAGGTGGTTTCCGCCGATGCCGGCCCCGCCATCGCCCATGAGGACCACTACCAGGAGGTCCGGGCGGGCCAGTTTGAGCCCGGTGGCATAGGTGATGGACCGGCCGTGCAGGCCGTGGAAGGCGTTGGTAGTGAAGTAGCGGTCCGAGAGGCCCACGCACCCGATATCCGTGACGAGGACGATCTGTCGCGGGTCCAGGGACAGGCGGGCCAGGGCCGCATCCAACTGCTGCAGGACCCTCCCGTGGCTGCACCCCGGACAGAAGGGGAAGGGGAGGCGTTCCTGGTCCAGGTAGGTGAGGATTGTCGCGGTTGTCATAGGAGGCCTCCCTTCTCCAGCAGTTCCTCCGGGGAGAGGAGTTCCCCGTCCACGCGGTGGGCTCCGACGACCTCCAGGCCGGGGGCCAGCCGCTCCACCTCGCGCCGGTACTGGCCCAGGTTCAGTTCCGCCACCACCACCCGCCGCACGCCAGCGAGGGACTGTCGGATCAGGCGCTCCGGCACGGGCCAGAGGGTGTGCAGCGTGAGGGAGGAGACCCTTTTCCCCTGGTCCCGGGCCAGGCCCACCGCCTCCCAGACGGCCCGGGCCGTGGTCCCGTAACTCACGAAGAGGACCTCGGCCCCTTCCTGAAGGTCTGCGGTGCCGAATTCCAGTTCCTCTCGGCAGGACTCTATCTTGGCTGCCAAGTGGAGGTTCAGAGCGCCGACGTCCCGCGGGTTCTGGCTCAGGTAGCCGAGGGCGTCGTGGCTGGAGGTGGTGAAGCGCACCACGTGTGGCCCTCCGAAGGGGGCCAGGGGCACGACCTTCTCTGGCTCTGCAGGATCAAAAAGGTGGAAGGGCTCCTCTGGCGGGAGGCGTGGGGGAGGTGGCACCGGGCGAGGCCGGAGGGCGGCCAGGTCCACCGTAGTCCGGGTGGAGACCATCTCCTTGTCCGTGGCCAGGATGACCGGGGTGCGGAAGCGCTCGGCCAGGGCGAAGGCCTGCAGGGTCAGGGTG
>FWWL01005436.1_pt1 | contig 19891 bp, 12 predicted proteins | sample 2228331 | NCBI WGS metagenome assembly FWWL01 (sample SAMEA103939775, study PRJEB20133) | metagenome | reverse complement strand
AACGGCCAGCCCGGCACGAGATCATAGACAAGGGCTCTCATCGCCCAGGGCACACCATCAAAATAGTCTGCCTGGAGTTCAATACATCGGTTCAGTGCCTCAAGGACATCATCAGCATAAAAAAGACTATCCAGAATCCCGTTTTCCTTTGACCATAGGGCATACCCAACAGCCAGCCAATAAAACCCCTCTGCTCCACGAGGATTGAGAGAAGTCGCAAGTAGCCCATAGTCCTTTGCCCGGGTAAAGGATTCTTTGCGACTCTCTTTTGTGGTTTTGTAAAACTCTCCCTGGTAGTAGTAGGCCGCAGACATTATCCAGAGATTTTGATAGTTCGTCTTGCCCGAGGCTAAAAGCCTCTCCTGTTCTCCAAGATAGTTGTTTATCTCCTGAAAATTCAGACGCTTCACAAAAACCTCTCGAGGAAAACCATAAATCTCTCCTCCAAAGCCAAAAGCAACAGGAAGGAAACACCCTGCTAAAAGGAAAAACGTTCTCATAAATGCTCATCCTCCACTGTATAATCTTCAGACTCTGATAAGGCAACATGCATAATCTTCCCCTCAAGAAAATCTCTGGTAAGTTCAAGCAGTTTCGATTTTTCGTTGTACTCAGGGTGCTCCAGAACAATCTCAAGAAGATAATTCAAAATCTTACCGATAATTGGAGAAGGCTTGAGATCAAAATTTTGCATCAGATCATAGCCATTAATATCCAGATCGGTTACTTTGAGGGCATTTTCCTGTTCAAGAATTCGTTGAATGTGTCTACGAAACTCCTCGAGTATATCGGCTGTTCGCTGCTTGGTTCCGCTGGCGAGTCTGTCTGCCTCTCGCAACAGAAAAAGATCCTCAAGAAACGCCACATCACCATCAAAACGCCGCAAAAACCGACGCACTGCTCCATCTGTCCACTCATGGGTATAATAAAACATATGAAGCCGAACAAGCTTACAGACCCACTCGATTTCTTGATTGCTCGCCTTGAGACGTTTGAGGATACGTCTCGTCATCTTTTCCCCTAAGACCTCATGGTTGTAAAAAACATTCCCATGTCCTGAACTCTCAGCAAACTTTTTGGCTCTCGGCTTGGCAATATCATGAAAAAGGGCAGCCATCCTTACCAGAGGTTTCTCAGGGGGAACAAAATCACAGGCATAGAGATTGTGATAATAGACATCATGACGATGAAATTCATTCTGATTTATTCCATAGCCTTCGAGGAGTTCTGGAATCAGGTACTCAAGAAGTCCCGATCTCCGCATCCACTCTATACCAACCGAAGGCTTTTCCGTCTTGAGGAGTTTCAAAAACTCATCATGAAAACGCTCCATGGCTACTTTTTTGATACTTTCCATGGACTGGGGTATAGCCGCAAAGGTTTCTCGTTCAATATCAAAATGAAGCTTGGCACTGAGACGACACGCTCTCATAGGCCGAAGCCCATCCTCAAGAAACCTCACAAGGGGATCACCTACACTACGAATGAGACGATCGTGTATATCCCTTTCCCCATCAAAGGGATCGATAAGCTCCTCTCGAAAGGGATGATACGCCATGGCATTGATGGTAAAATCGCGACGAGCAAGATCCTCTTCCAGTGATCGCACAAAGATAACACTCTCCGGTCTTCTTCCGTCGAGGTATTCTTCATCTATACGATAGGTTGTGATCTCAAAACTCTCCACAGACTCACGAATGATAAGGGTAATCGTACCATGCTTCATCCCCGTGGGGATAGTAAAATGTTCCTTGCCTTCGGGATGCCTCGCGTGGGCAAAAATTTTGATAATCTCCTGGGGAGTGGCACTTGTTGCAAAATCAAAATCAAAATCCCTGCGGCTTTTTTCATACCCTCCTGCGATGAGCATATCACGCACAGCTCCACCAACTATAGAGATCTCAAAACCAGCCTGTTCAACCGTCTCCACTATCCAGCGCAAAGAATCAGGGAGCTTTTCAAACAAGCGAACTTTTTTCCTCATGGTCGGGAAGCTCCTTTGATCGCCCGATGAACAAGTTCCTGAGCGTAGCTTCTTACCGCTTTTATTTCCTCATCTGCCAGACCAGCACCCCTTCCAACCGCTTCCCAGAGTTCCGGGGTAAGAAAATCCCCCACATCGTGAGCATCAGAATTAATAACCAACGGTGTGCTGTATTTTCTTGCCAGAGACACAACACGACCATTACCGAGACAGTTTCCCTTACGATAGCTAATCTCAAGAGCCACCCCATGCTCGGCAGCCAGAGCCACATCCTCCTCAGCAATCATGCCGGGGTGAGCGAGAATATCCACCCCTGCTAAAATAGCCGCCCTGTTTGTTCCAGGACGAACAGGCTCTACAATGGTTTCTCCATGCATTACCACCAGCTGTATTCCGTGAGCTCTTGCGTATTCGGTGAGTTCCTTGATATCCTCAGGAAGCACATGGGTCAGCTCCACTCCCGCCAAAACCACAATATCATGTTGCTTCTCATTCATACAACGGGCAAAAGGAACCACCTCCTTACACAGAATCTCTATGTTGGTAGTGTCAGCATGATCGGTAATAGCGATAGCCTCATATCCTTTGACAATTGCCCGGCGAACATGCTCAGAGGGTATCAGTGTCCCATCACTCCAGAGGGTATGACTATGCAGATCAACGAGTTTCATCAATTTCCTCCGCTTTCTGCTGAAGATACGCCAGAGCATCTCTGAGAAGCCCTCTTTCTACGGAATAACTATACATCTTCCCCCTCTTTGCCACCTGTCCCACTCGTTTGAGAAGCACCATTTTCACCTGCCCAGAGGTATTCTTTTTATCAGCGAGAAGGGGTTTTTCCAGCTCTTTCCAGTCCATTTTCCGAAGAAGCGAAGGCTTCTGAAGAATCTCCAATCTCAAAAAACCCCTCACCATCTCATCCAACATAGCAGAATCAAGCAAACCCATGCGCATGGAGATATACGCCTCACCTATCATCCCCCAGGCCACTGCAAAACCGTGCAACAACTCATACGAGGAAACATGCTCTATCGCATGCCCAAGGGTATGCCCAAAGTTGAGAATCTGCCGAAGATTTTTCTCCCGCGGATCTTTGGCGACTACCGAGGCCTTGATAGCACAACTTCTCCAGAGAAGTTTGGTCCAGTCCATTTTTTCCTGAGAACTCTGAACCAGGGCAGTATAATACGAAGCATCTGCGATGAGAGCATGTTTTACCATCTCTACCAGTCCGTTTTTTTTCTGCTCTTCTGGAAGCGTACGGAGAAAAACCGTATCAGCCACCACCAGGGCAGGAAAATGGAAAGAGCCTATCAGGTTTTTCCCAGAAGGGGTATCCACCCCTGTTTTCCCTCCGATAGAGCTATCAACCATAGCCAGAACAGTCGTCGGAACCTGGATGAAATCAATCCCCCTCATGTAGATTGAAGCCACAAATCCACCGAGATCCCCGACAACTCCTCCCCCAAGGGCTATCAAAAGACTCTTCCTATCACAACCTCTCTCCAAAAGCAGGGTGGTCACCTCCACAGCTTGCTCAATGGTTTTAGATGACTCTCCTCCAGGAATCGTGATCACATCCTTTGAAAAGGATCGTATCTCGTTTTCCCAAAAACGGTATACATGCTCATCCGTGAGAACAAAACAGCGGCTATAAGACTTACGAGAGACAAAATCCTCTACCGTCTTCTGCCAGTGATTCTCTCCAAAGACAATCTGATAGCCGGAACCAGAAGCAGCCGGAACCCGTACCTTCAGTTTAGTTTCGTTCACCCAGACTCTGCTCCGACTTTATTCTTGCGATCACATCGGCGGTTATATCCACGCTCCTATCGTAAAAGAGAAGCCCTGCCGTTTCCTTCGTTAAAATCAGAGTATAGCGTTTCTCGTTTCCGATCTTCTGAACCACAACGAGAATCTTGTTGTAGATGTTTCTCGTGAGATCGTTACGTAAGGCATCGAGGGTCTTGTTTGCCTCTATGGTAAACTCAGCAAGTTCTTGTTTTTTGGCATCAATCTCTATCTCTCGACGGGTTCTCTCCTCGGCAGAGAGGCTTGTGTAGATTCTTTTATACTCCTCTTCCAGGGTGGCGATTGCCTTCTTTTTCTCCTGGATCTGAGCATCGTATTCCTGCCGTTTCTTGGCTACTTCCTGGCGAATATCCTCGTAGCCAGGATAGGATTGAAGCACCCTATCAAAATCAACCACAGCCACCTTCACAAGCTTGAGAGCAGAGGCACTTTGCCCCCACACTACCAAAGGAAAAAGTATACATCCAGCCAGAAAAACTCCAAACCATTTTCTCATCATCAACCTCCTTAAAACATTCCCTGAATAGAAAACACAAACTGCCAGTCACTAAAGAGCGCATCGGTCCTCTCAAGTCGGAAACGCTGTTCCTGGGGATCGTAATATCCACGTCTCACAAGATAAAACCTGAGAGGAAATCCTGGAATATTTAAACGAATACCCGGACCAAAACTAAACATGGTACCCTCAGGATTCAGAGGAGCTATACCATTCCATGTAGGCCAGAGATTTCCAATATCACAGATGAACACTCCCCAAACCCATATCTGGTAGATCTGATAGCGCAACTCAAAACTGTTGTAGAGCTTGGATTCACCACCACGGATGAGTCCCAGCCATCCCCTTAGCTCCCAGATACCATCGTAGCGCAAGATCTCATTGGCTGTATACTCCTTCTGTCCATTCATAAACTGAGGCAGAAGAAACTCCGTAGAAATATTGTACGCCAGAACAATCTTCCAGATAGGATTAAAATAGGTACTATAGAACAACTTGGTTTTGATAAAATGACTCTCTCCTCCCAGTATACCACCATACGAGGTGAGATTTGCCTGGAAGATACTTCCCCTCGTCGGTTCAAAGGGGTTATCCGTCGAATTACGGGTAGCCGAAAGCCCAAAATAGTTGCGGAAACGCCAGCCCTTTTGTAAATCATCCTGAAGTGTGAAGTTGGTTTCCCAGTGGTCAGAGAAGGTCAGCGGAAGAGTGAAATTTGCTCCCGTGTCCTGATAAAAAGAAGTCCCCAGCGACATACCACCCTGCCAGTAAATACCAAAACGCCGCCCAAGGTTGATACCAAGGTTGATACTATCCCTGTAGTACTGCTTATCATTCGTGAGGCTTGTCAAACTGTTACTTGGGTTATCACGATAGTTGAAATCTGAACCGTCAATAATCTCATCACCATTATCATCCGTCGCAAGGTTCTTAAACCAGTCTCTGCTATATCCCAACGAAATACCCGCAGAAATTGGCTGATCAAAGAGATAGGGTTCCTGAAACCCAAGACTGAGAGACTGTCTGCGTTCTGCCCATTCACCACGAGCGGTAACGGTTCTCCCCGTACCTATGAAGTTTTTCTCTGAGACCTGGAGATACGCCGAAAAACCACTCTCAAACCCATATGTTACACCAAAGGTAAACAAACCTGTTCTTGTCTCTTCCACATCAATATTCAGGTTCACGAGTCCTTCGGTAGACCCAGGATAGGGAATCACCTGAACATCAGAAAAATATTCCAGCTGCATGAGTCGGTTCTTGGTCTGTTCCACCTTGCGATTGATGTACATTTCACCTTCTTGAAAGATAACCTCTCGTCGGATAACCTTGGTTTTGGTACGGGTATTTCCTGTAATAAGAATCTTCTCAATATGAGCTCTTTTCCCCTCATAAATCAAAAGTCGACTATCAATCACGTTTGTTCCTTCTCGTTTTTCAGGAATCAAAACAACATTTGCATAAAGATAGCCGTTATCCGCATATTTTGAATAGATCGCATATCGCCCCATTTCCATCTGAATATAGTCATACACACTACCCTCCTTGAGAGCAACAAGGGAACGAAGCTCTTCCGTCGAGTAGATGGTATTGTTTTCGATGGAAATATTACCGGTAAAGTATTTCTCTCCCTCTTTGATATCTATCTCTACATAGATGGCTGCATGATTGTCTTTGCCTACATTGGTGATATACCAGATGTGGCGGGTAATCTCCACATCAAAGTATCCCTTTTTCTTGTAGAGATACTGGATAAGCTGTTTATCCTGTTCAAACTCATCTTCTTTCAACACACCAGGGATAACAAACCAGAACTTCTCCTTGGTCTTCATGGTATTTTTGATTTCCCCTGCTTTCACCGCCTGATTCCCGGTAATGATAATCTTTTCCACTACAACCTTTTTCTTGGTATCGACGACAAAGGTAATATCATAAGCGTTGGTGCGTTTCTTCACATCATAAGGCTTCTTCTGTGCCTCAATAGAAACATCCCGAAAACCCTCTTCAACGTACTTTTGTTTGAGAATGGCTACCGACTCACTCACCATCGCTTCAGTAAAATACCCTTCCTCTTTGATAGGTATAGCGCTTTTTAAGTCCTCGAGAGCAAGAGACCCTGCATTCTTGAATCGTATCCAGCGCACATAAGGATTTTCCTTCACCTTGTATATCAATCGGTAACCATTGGTCAACCTCTCTCGTTCTACACGGATATTCTCAAACTTTCCCGTCTTGAAGAGGTTCTTGACACTTTCGTTAATCTTGTCCACCGAGAATACATCACCTTTTTTTATTGATACCAGTCCCCTCATTTCAGCGAGAGGAATATTCTGGAGTCCCTCAAACACCACATCCTGAATAACTCCACTCTCCTGAGCCACACCAGAAGACACTCCTGCCAGAAAAAGAACAAAGAACAATCCAAGGAAGAAACGTTTTTGCATATCCTGCTCCTAAAATCTCCGTTTATAGTTAATCTCTATCTTTTGTTCGTACTGAAGCGTCTCAGGGGTATCACCCAGAGGCTCATACGACCATCCCAGTTCAAACCCCTGAAGCGAATAGCTTACTCCAAAACTGTACACGGGTCTCAGGGTTACCTGGTTCGTGCTAGATACTCCCTGTAGCGCAATATCGGCCTCAACAAAAATATTTGGGAGAATATACCTCCCCACTGAGAGAGAAGTACCCTCCAGCAGGGTTGTCCAGGTAAGGTTGGATATACCTCCCGTTAAGTATCTGGCATAATTCTGTGCCACCGTGCTACGGATAACAAACATATCTAACCCCAGCTGCTGTCTCAGTCTCGCTGAAAACGGAGAGAGGATCAGCACATCTTCCGCCAGCCCTGCACCCGTCGAAACCAGAGAAGCCGCTGTCCGGGGAGCTCTATTCGTGTTAGTCACCGCTTGGGGCAGACCAAGGTAGCTGATAATCTCCTCCCTTCGTCTCTCCGGCACAGAATAAAAATTCACCAGGTTTATTTTAGGGAGTTTTCCCCGAAAGGTCAAATAAATATCGATATTTTCCTGAATATCCCGATACCGATACTTTGATTGGAACTCAACCTCAGGCAAAAAATCGTTTTCAAAGTTTACGGTACCCTCAATAATCTGAAAATTTTGAGTAAGATAGCGTAATCGCCCCGAGGCCACTGAGAGCTTTCCCTTCACAGAGGGCTGAGCAAGAGACCCACTCACTTTGAGCATTGAGCCAGGCTCAAAAAACATATCCACCACTTCACTTTGAAAAGCCACCCGCTGATCGAGAAACACCGAAAGAGCAAGCTGAACAGGAAGGGAAAACGCTTCTTCTCTATCCCAAAGATCCTGAAGACTGACCCAGATCCGAGATTGACGAAGTCGAAGATTGCCACCCACCGTCACTCCTTCCAGAGATCCCCCAATGTTCAGGATTTCCGGTTGTATTACCCCTGTAAACACCGGTGTTTGAATACGAAAAACATCAGACGAACGCTGAGCCCCCAATCGAAGGGAAAATAACCCATTCTGGAAGGGTTTCATTGCCCCCTGTATCCAGAATACCCCCGTCGAGGTTGTGAGTTTCTGCCTGGAAAGCACAATTTCATCCCCAGAAAGAGAGAGCGTGAGATACTGATTGGTAATCCTGGTGGTCACCCCAGGAAAAGCAAAAGACACCCCCTGGAGCTGAATAGACCCTCCGAGAGAAGGGTCTGTCTTACTTCCTGTCAGGACAAGCTGAGCAAACATCACCCCGGTAACACGGATATTTTGCCATTTATCCAAAAAATCAAGACTCAAACGATTTCTACTCGTCAGGTTCAGGTTTTCCCCTATTTTTCCTGAAGCATTTCCGCTCACAAAGGGAAAAAGATATTCTACACTGAGAGTCTCTGTCTTCGTCTGGTAGGTGCCATTAAAACCATAGAGCTGTTTTTTGGTAAACACTACCTCGTTTTGCTTGAAAAGAATATCCCCATTCAAAGCAGGTTGTTGTTTTGCAAAAAGAGTCCAGTTCGGTATACGATACGAGACAAAAGGAGCGTTATCTTTCCGTTCATACGTCCCAACAAATTGCATCTGAAAAAGCTTCTTATCCCCTGACGAAAGAAAAAGACTCCAGCCACCTTGCTGTCTTATCGTGTCCAAAAAACCATCTCCAGCCATCTGCAACCCACGCCAGCTACCTTCAAAACCACGGATATCAAGACGAGAACCGTTTTTTTTCACATCTTTTATGACGACTTCAAGGTTCTCTCCTGTAATCGCAGCCTGTCCCTCAGCGTCAAAGGACATACCCTGCCCCTGAAGTCTTCCTACCGCATCCAGCACATACTTGGTCCCATCAGGGAGACGAAACCCCACCTTTCGTAGGTCGCTTATAAGCTGCCATGTCTCTCGTTCTAATTGAAAACGGATCCCGCCCCCACGGATGAAACCCACCTGAGCATCAAAACCCGAACGTGTTTGTGCCACTATCCCCTTGCCTATGAGGACATCCCCCTGAAGATTGAGCCAGAAGTTTTCTATCTGTACGACAGTATTCGAGGGTTTCATTTTCAAACGAAGTTCATAAGGGGTTTTATTCACGGTAAGTGTTGCTCCAGCATCCATCTCTGAGAGAAATCCCTTTTTCCACTGGAAAAAACCACGGCTTTGAAACACAAAAGAAGGCATATTTCTTGAGAAAGAAAGAGGACTCGAGGGTATATCCCAATCCAATCTACCATCTTCGAGGGTATGCTCAAATCGCACCTGAATATTTGTTCTCGCCAGCAGATCACCTTTTCCCTGTTTTTCAAGAGCATCCCAGGTATAATTCAACTCAAACGGTGCCTGTCCTAAAACGGGAAATCTCGCCCCTCCTTTCATTGAGAGATACATCCATCGCCTCTCAGGATAATTGACATCCAGCGTCAGGACACCCTTTTCAATCCCCTCCCGACTAAAAAAGAGATTGGATAACACAACATGGGTATTCGTTGGCGTAGGAACAGCAATACGATAATCCGCTCCGGCAAGAAATCTTTTCCCCTCTGAGAAAAGGTTTCCCTGAATCTTTCCATTGATAAAAATCTCTCCCCGGGTATTTAAGAGAAAAGTTCCTCTCGTTGAAAGCGTCATCCTGCCAAGATCAAACCCCGAGAAGTACACCGTCCTCGAAAGCGCCGCCCCCCCTATGCCACGCCCCTCAAAATCAACCACCACATCCTTCCCTATTTGACCCGAGAACAAAAGGTTCTGATCCTTATCACTCACAAAAACAATACCATTTGTATCAAAACGATAACGAATACGACTACTCCCCGTTTTTCCCCCATTTACCATCAGACTGTTAATCGCAAGGACACCCCCCTCTCCCGTAGCCCGAAGCGAAACCTTTCCGCTAAGAAAGAGAAAACCAGGTATCACCATGAGGGAATTGCACGCTCCCTCAAGCACCATGGATGAAGAAAGATTCTTCCACCCTCCCTGAGCCTTTCCACCCTTTTTTGCCACCAGGACAAACTCTCCCCCATCCTGACCTGTCGTAAGTGAAAACATCTGATTATCAGGTCCTTTCAGAGACACCTCAAAAAGAGACTTCGGCTTCTCCCATGTCACACCCACCAGATACTCACCCGGAGAAAAGTAGTGCTCAAAAATCCCCTTCTCACCAAGCCGAGGGTATTCAAGCTTACCATTTTGTCTGTAGGAAACCCTTTCATTCTGAAAATCAAAACGCAACATCTCTGTAGCATTGGTAATCACGAGTTCGTGCTGACGATAGAGCGCGAGATCGAGACGGAGGTTAGTCAAAAGAGAAACAGCAAAACCACCAACAGACAAAGAAAACCTGCTCTCCACAAGTGTATTCCACCAATTTGGACCATAGGATAGTAATCGTAAACTGCCTCCACCACGAAGATACTCCATCCCATACATATCAAAAATGTTTACATCCCCTGTATACACCCCTTCCCATCCGATAGTTTTGAGATGAAAGAGAACCCGACTCATCTGCAAACGAGCAAAAATAGTTTGCCAGAGAGAAACTTTTACATATCCCCTGGTGATCACAATGGTGGGATAAAACCCCTCAAAAGATGTGTTAGAAAAAGAAACGTACTGAAAGACCTCATTAAGGGCCAGATCCCCTTCGCTCCCATCTATCTCAATCCGATAGATAGACCCCACCGGATCCCAGAAAACACTCGGAAGATAAAACACCCGAATACGTCGTACCATAAGACGACCTGTTTCCCCTGTGCGAACTACCACATTCCTCACACCGAGAAAAACAAAAGGCATATTGTAAAGCCTCTCGATCTCCACCGAGACACCAGGAAACTGCTGAGCCAAAAAAGCCTCAAGTGTGGATTTCTGTCTTGCCAGAAAGACATCGACAGCAATCATGCCCAAAATATAGAGAAGAAACCCTGTTATCAGGGCCAGAAGTAACCGTTTGAAGGAAAACATATCGTAGTACTAGCGATTACTCATACTTACTTCTGGCTCTTAGCACTTTCATCCAGCGTATTCACAAGCGTGCTAATCGCTTGTTTGGTAGCGTTTTGAATAGCCTGCTCACCATTCAAACCAGCACCTTTGGACTTGAAGGGTTTTCCCTGTTCTATCTTGCCTGTGTTGACCTCAATCCACTCATAAGAAACACTGCCATCAGCCACATACATCGCGGCCAGAGCGTCCATATTCACCAGTTCCCCTGCATTACCCAGCAGATTCACATCCAGGGTTACATACAACAATCGTTGAACCTGAGGAAAAGAGGTACGAAGATGGGCTAAAATCTTCTCTTTTGTCTTCTTTTCTGCGTTAAAATCCAGGTCAGGAAGCTCAACCTCTACAATATTAAACCCCTTCTGAGAAAGCTGGGCACTGAGGGCTGCATTATCCGCCTGTACGAGCTTATAGTTTGCCAAGCCTCCCCCTTCTTTTATCCTTTTCACCAGAACTACCGTTGTAGTCTGGGCTTTGAAACGTGGAGAGACCTTAAGGGAAAGTTCGATACGGTTTTTGTTTCTCACTGCCTCAAGCTGCTCCTCCAGCTCACTATCAAGAGCTATAATATTGCTGTATGTCTTGAAAGAAAAGGTAACCGTGACGGATATTTTATCAGTAGCTTTCACGTTTTGAACCTCATAGGTCATCTTACCTTGGGAATCTGTCGTGGTTCCTCCCTTTGAGACCAGAGAAGCCATGGGAGAGATAGCCTCAAGGGGAATACCACTTAAGGGAACATTCTTTTCTGTGTCGGTCAACTGGACCACAATCAAATCACTCCCACCCTCGGTGTAGGCATACACAGGAGACGAAAGAAGCTGGAGAGAAAGCCGTTGATAAAGAGAAAGAAGCGTGGTTCGTATCTCTTCGTAAACATCCTCATTCTCGGCTGCCTTTCCGCTGATGAGAAGGCCCTGCCAGAGAGCTTCGAGAGCAGGCTGATAATACCGCTGACTAATCAGGTTTTGGGCATCACTCAGGTACTTCTGGGAGGTAATACGCTGACTGGCAACGAGTTTCTGTTGCTTTTCACGCTCTTTTTCTATCCATTTTTTGGAGATTTTGAGAAGCGTATACATCGTGTAGGTACCATCATCGTACCGCTCATAGTACACATCCTCCACATCCACACTGATATCCGCCTTTCCCTTGCCCTCAATACTTTCCTGCACCTGCTGTTCAAAGGCAGAAACATTGTCCCCCTCGGTACCCGTAGTTTTGTACGAGAGCTTTCTCGTCACCCGTATCCCGATATAGTCTACCAGCTGCTTGGTCGCATCGGAAACCGAAGCCTTTTTCGCCGTCTGAAGAGAGGGTTGCTTTTCGGCTATACCGACAAAATAGACGTTGTTGGCATCTTTTTTAGGGGTTACAATCCATGCGGGTTTCTCAGCAGCCGATCTCTCGACAACTTGTGGTACACGAGAGGACCTCCCTGCTGAACCACACCCCAGAGAAAAAAGAAGTATCACCCCAAGAAAAAGCCGTCCTGCTTTATGATATTGAATCTTCATATCCTTCCTCCATACAAAATCATCTCTATATATTTTATCCTCATTTTCAAAAAATATCAAATGAAACCCCCTGCCCTGTTTCAAAAATTTCTTCAAAATTTTCCTTTTGAGAAATATTGACTTTCTCTTTTTTTGCTTTATGATGTAGGGAGAAAAATCTCTGCAAGGAGTTTTGCATGAAACAGGGATACTGGATGCTCGTTTTACACGCCCATCTCCCCTTTGTCCGCCATCCGGAGTACAATGATGTGATAGAGGAACGTTGGCTCTATGAAGCCATCACCGAAACCTACATTCCTCTTCTGTGGGTTTTTGAACAACTGGCTACCGAGGGAGTTCCATTTCGAGTAACAATGTCTCTCACCCCGCCCCTCGCCAACATGCTTACCGATCCCCTTCTTCAAGAACGCTACGTCACCCACATAGAAAAGCTCATCCAGCTCGCAGAACAAGAGGTAGTAAGAAACCGCTTTGTTCCAGAATACCTGAAACTTGCTGAGTTTTACCTCGACCGATTTCGACGGGTCCGTAAAAGTTTCGTAGAAACCTACAAAAAAGACCTGGTCAAGGCCTTTCGCAAGTTTCAGGATCTTGGTTTTCTGGAGATTCTGACCAGCGGAGCAACACACGGTTTTCTCCCTTTGCTCAATGTCCATCCTGAGGCTGTGCGAGCCCAGATCCAGGTGGCTGTCCAGGACTATGCCCGTCATTTTGGGAAAGCCCCTCGTGGCATCTGGAACCCTGAATGTGGCTACTACCCGGGTCTGGAAAACTTTTTGAAAGAGGCTGGAATACGCTTTTTCTACACCGATACCCATGGTATCCTGCATGCCTCAGAAAAACCCCACTACGGTGTTTTCGCCCCGATGCAGACACCCAATGGTGTAACGTATTTTGCCCGTGATGTGGATACCTCGCATACGGTATGGTCCTCTACAGAAGGCTATCCGGGAGATGGTGCTTACAGGGAGTTTTACCGGGACATCGGGTTTGATCTGGAGCACAACTACATCCGACCCTACATCCACGAAAGTGGTGTGAGGGTAGCCACGGGTATCAAATACCACCGTATCACCAGCAAGGAAACCCCCATGGATCACAAGCTCCCCTACGACATAGAAATGGCTCAACAAAAGGTTCAGGAACACGCTCACCATTTCGTCTACGGGAGAGAACAGCAGATAGACTATGTTGCTTCCCTCATGGATCGTCCCCCTGTCGTGGTTTCCATGTACGATGCTGAGCTCTTTGGGCACTGGTGGTTCGAGGGACCGGATTTTCTCTATCATGTGATTAAAAAAATGGCCACCCATCCCAAACTCGGTATGATTACCGCCCCAGAATACCTCGATATGTTCCCCAATAACCAGGTGGCAACACCTCCTCTCTGCAGCTGGGGGTACAAGGGATACTGTGAATTCTGGCTCAACGGCACCAACGACTGGATATACCCCCATCTCCACAAAATGGCAGAACGCATGCACGAACTCGCCGTCACCTACCGGGGAAACCAGAACCCCCTCGTACTTCGTGCCCTGAACCAGGCAGCCAGAGAACTCCTCCTGGCACAATCCTCAGACTGGGCATTCATCATGCGTACAGGTACCATGGTAGACTATGCCGTCAAGCGCACGAAACTCCACATCTCCCGTTTCAATAGACTCTATGAGATGATCCATGTCAAGGTAGACATCGACGAAGCATGGCTTAGCGAAGTGGAAAAACGGGATAACATCTTTCCCGAGATTGATTTTCGGGTGTATGCCTGATACGGGCATCGAGAACCACTTCTGCCTTGGTCACAAGATAAAGGGAAAAAAACATCAGGGTGGTTTTTATTTGCCTGTTTCTGAGGGGATATGGATCTCAAGGATACGATCAACACGAAATATCCTCTCCTCTCCTACCTGAAAACACCACGCCCGCAGTCCTTCAAAGCTTTTGCCATGGTACTGCATCTCTCCCATCCAGATGGGGCGAATCTTTCGGACACTTTTGGTGTCGTCAGATTTGAGGTAGACGATTTCAACCTCTGAGCGTGTTTTGATAGCCTGTGCAAGGATTTCTCGTTTGGTATCGAGGGTCTGGAGTGTGTGGGCTCTGGTATATTTGGTCTGGGTCATAAAACGGATAATATGCCAGTCGATCTTCACATGGCTTTTTTTGAGAGGATGTTTAAGAACGAGCCCTTCGAGGCTGGTAACACGGCTGAGGGCAACATAGGTTTGACCGGTGGCAAAAGCCCCCCGCTGCATATCCAGAAAAACATGGGTAAACGTCTTTCCCTGGGATTTATGTACGGTGATACTCCAGGCGAGCCTGAGAGGAAATTGGGTAAACTGTCCAATCGCTTCTTTTTTCACTGTTTTCCCCTCAATCTCATAGCGATAGTTCACCCAGGTGTAGGGTTCCACATCCACTTCAGTGCCATCCTCGAGCTCAACGGTGACCATTTCTTCCCCACAGGAAACGACCCGCCCAATCGTTCCATTGACCCAAAAACCCCATGGATGATTCACCAGAAACATCACCTGTGCCCCGTGTTTGAGGGTGAGTACCTCATCAGTGGGCATATCCTTTTCGTTAAAGTCTCCCTCAACCACGGCTTTGTAGGTGTATTTTTTTCCAGGCAGTTTCTGTAACTCTCGCTGGTTAATCTCATTGACTATCTCGTTATGCGTTGTAAGATAGACATACTGGGTTTCTCCCGGGGTAAAATCGGGGTTCACCCGCTCGTTGAGAATGGCGATGTCTTCATCTGTGACCGTGCCGTTTCGTATACGGTTGAGGATCTCGATGAAGATGGTATCTTTTTGCCGGTAGATCTTTTCGAGTTCGTAGAGTGTCATGTTTAGGGCAGGGTAGCTAATCGAAGAAAAAAAGTAGGGAGATTCATAGAGTGAGGTAAATATCTCCTTTTCTCCTGAGGTAACCACAGGAGGAAGCTGGTAGAGATCGCCGATAAAGAAGAGTTGCATCCCCCCAAAGGGAAGAGACTGACGAGATTTTGCCTTTTTTCCGCCAAAGTCAGCAAATACTCGCCGTGTGATGGCATCAATCATATCCAGCAGGTCAGCCCGAACCATGGATATTTCGTCGATGATGATCATGTCCAGTCGGGACAAAACCTCATAGAGTCTTTCTCCCTTTCTTTTGAGGATCTCGGGAATATCCTGCTCGGTATGTCCCGGAAATATACCATAAAACGAATGAATCGTCTGTCCCTCGACATTGAGGGCGGCTACTCCCGTAGGAGCCAGTACCGCACAGCGTTTCTTCGTATGTTCAAGAAAGTAACGAAGAAGTGTGGACTTTCCTGTTCCCGCCTTTCCGGTAAGAAAGACATTTTCCCCCTTTTCCAGGGCGTCAAGCACCTGTCGAAAGCCTTCGTTAATTTCAATCTTCATTCTCTTCTCTCTTTGAACAGACTAAACAGAAAATCGCACGATCATCACATCCCCATCCTGCATCACGTAGTCCTTGCCCTCGAGACGGATGAGTCCCTTATCTCTCAGGGTTGTCCAGCTCCCATGCTTCACAAAATCCTCGTAGGAAACAATCTCCGCCCGTATAAAACCCCTTTCCATATCGGAGTGGATTACTCCCGCCGCCTGAGGGGCTTTGGTTCCCTGAGGTATAGTCCATGCTCGAGTCTCCTTTTCCCCCGCCGTGAAAAAAGTAATCAACCCAAGGAGCTTGTATCCTTCGACGATGAGCCTTTCCAGACCACTTTTTTCAAGACCGAGATCCTTGAGATATTCACGTGCCTCCTCTGGTTCGAGTTCAGAAAGTTCCTGCTCAATCTTGGCCGAAAGTGCCAGCACATCCGCTTTCAGACTATCAGCCCTGGCTTTGAGCTTCTGGTAGAGGGGATTGATCTCGTAGGAGGTAATCTCTTTTTCGCTTACATTGGCAACAATAAGGAGAGGCTTCATGGTGAGAAACTGGTACGCATCCAGTACCTTGCGCTCCTCAGGGGTAAACTCAAGATTTTTCATGAGTTCTCCCTGTTCAAGGGAGGTCTTGACACGCTCCAAAAGCTCTACCTCACTCTGCGCCTCTTTATTGCCTGCCTTGGCCATCTTGGTTTTTTTGGAAAGGATATTTTCTATGGTTTCAAGATCCTTGAAGATCAACTCCATGTTGATAATCTCAAGGTCTCGTATGGGATCAACCTCTCCGATGTGGATTACGTCCTTGTCTTCAAAGAGCCTGACAACCTGAACCACAGCATCAACCTCACGAATATGAGAGAGAAACTGGTTGCCCAGACCCTCCCCACGGCTTGCACCTCTCACAAGCCCTGCTATATCGACAAACTGCACCGTCGTGGGAGTAATCTTTTTCGCTTCTACCAGCCTCGCTAGGGTATCCAGCCTCTCATCCGGAACAGAGACGATCCCTACATTCGGATCAATGGTACAGAAGGGATAGTTTGAACTCGCGACATGCGCCCTTGTCAGAGCATTAAAAAGCGTTGATTTTCCTACATTTGGAAGTCCAACAATACCACAGCTAAAACCCATGTATATCTCCTTTTTCTCTATTTGCCAAGTTTGCGTTTGGCGTAGTCACGGTAGTACTGAAGCTGCCTATCATTAGGGTAAGAGGTCAGTGCTTCCTCTGCATACTGGAGAACAGATTTCCAGTCTTCTTTGTTGGCGTATTCCTCTACCAGATTACGATAGGTGACAAGGATAGCTCGATCGATTTCCCAATTCTCTGGATCATAGGTGAGGGCTTGTTTATAGAGAGAGAGTTTTTCCTTTGAGGTGGTTGCATCACTTGCCCGCATAATATACAGAGAGGCAAGGTTTTTCCTGATCACAGAAGAATGGGGTAGATAGGATAAACCCTTTTTCCAGATTTCTTCGCTTTTTTGAAAAAATCCTGCATTTTTATAGGCCATCCCCAGATTGTTATAATATTCAGTGAGATAGCTGTCCCTCTCAGGAATGTTTAACTCCCCATACCATGTGAGAACGAGGTCTTCATACCGGGGGTAGAGTTTCCATTCAGTGACGAGCTTTTTGACAAGGGAGAGCATCCCGTACGCCGAAACCTTGGTATACCACGATCGTGCTGAGAATCGGCTCCTGACAGTCTGTAGGGTATCCCATGCCTCCTGATAGGCGTTGGTCTGGACAAGTCTGTAGAGAAGCTCCTGATAAGCCGCTGCAACTAGGGTTTCGTCTCCAAGCAAAGCCGGAAGATACTGTTCAAGAACTCTCCTCCCCTCTACCAACTGTCCTGAGCCCAGCGCATCCAACATCATCTGGTAAATGGTAACACGATAATTATTACTGAGGATTTGATTCTCTGGAAAGAGGGATATACCTTCCTCCAGGACGGCAAGAGCCTCATTGGTGAGTCGTCTCGCAGCAAGAAAAGAGGTATACTCCTGATAAGCCCCAATGGCATTGGTTCGAACCAGAAAAACCTGTTTATCAAGCTCCAATGCCCTTAGAGCAAACTGAAAGGCATTGGAAACAGAGCGCCTCTGAATCTGGAAATACACCTCATTCGCATACCACAGAGCATACCATTGCGTCGTATTGGTGAGAATAGCCACAGGAACGCTCTCGTTTGCAAAGGTGGTAAGACGCACAAAATCCTGCTGTACCTGGGGCTTCTGGCGAATATTGTACCCGAGGGGTGAGGTTACTTCAACCTCTACCCATTCTCCGTCAACCAGGACTTCTGGTCGAGCATGTCGGGTGTAGAGGTTCAGTCGAACAGGAATACCCAGCATCTGAGCAGAGATAGCATACAAGAGCGAAGCAGAGACACAGTTATACTCCCCTGTCTGAAAAATACCCGAGACCGTGTTTGCCGTTTCACGGTAACGCTTCAGAAACCGTTCATGAAGGCTGAGGAGGAGTTTCTCTGCCTTTTTACTCTCGTTTGTGTATTTCTCTCTAACCAGGTCATTGATAAGGTTGCGCCAATGAGAGGCATAAAAACTCACACTCTCCTGGTTGGTAAGCCAGGCGGTGATGAGGATACCCTCTATCAGATCAAGACTCTCTCTATTCTGCCAGAACCTTTGTTCGAGGGGATTGAAGTTTTCATCCCAGAACTGACTCTTACTCCAGGCAAAAAGCGGTAGAACAAGCAAAAGAAGAAGTATTTTTTTCATCCATAACTCCTTATAGGTTTAATGTCCATCCATGATACGAATCATCATGACCTTATCCTGCACAAAGGGAAGCCTGCCTATCTCTTCCAGTGCCTGTCGCATGTTTCGTTCACAGGCTTCGTGGGTAGTCATAATAAGAGGTACCGAGTTCGTCTCACTCTGTTCAGGTTGAAGGACGGAAGCAATACTAATACCGTATTTGCCAAAAATGCTGGCAATCTGGGCTAGAACACCCATCTGATCCAGCACATGGAACCGAATATAATATCGACAGGTAATCTCGTCCATTGATTTGACCTCGAGTCGCTGATAAGGCCGGAAAAGCTCAAAGTTTCCCTCACGGCTGTGTTCAGCGATAGCCATGATATCGGCAACAACAGCTGTCGCCGTAGGATGAGAGCCAGCTCCCTTTCCGTAGTACATAGAGGTGCCAAGATACTCACTATCGACAAGAATGGCGTTATACTCGTAGTGAACAAAGGCAAGCTGATTGTCTTTGGGAACAAGAGTGGGATGTACCCGAAGCTCGAGACGGTTTTCATCGTCTCTTTTTCCAATGGCAAGAAGCTTCACCGTATATCCCATGTTCTCAGCATGGAGAATATCCTCCAGCGCAATATGCTCGATACCTTCGTAATGTACCTGAGAGAAATCCAGCTCGGTATGAAAAGCGAGGGTAGCTAAAATAGCCAGCTTGTGTGCTGCATCATCACCGTTCATATCCAGGGTGGGATCAGCCTCGGCAAAGCCCTTTCGCTGGGCATCCTTGAGGGCATCTGCGAGAGAGGCTCTATGGAGAGCCATCTGTGTCAGAACATAGTTGGTTGTCCCGTTCACTATCGCATAAAGGGCTCGTATCCTGTCCCCTACCAGCGAGTGAGAAATCGTCCTCAGAATAGGGATTCCGCCCCCTACGCTTGCCTCAAAGAGTAAACTTTTTTTCATCTGTTTGGCCAAAGTAAAGAGCTCGTGCCCACGTTCCGCAAGGAGGGCTTTATTGGCTGTAACTACGTGTTTGCCTGCTTTGAGGGATTCCTCTACCAGGGTATAGGCAAATCCCTTGCCCCCAACAAGCTCTACCACAACCTCAACCGCAGGGTCAGCGAGTGCTTCCCTGTAATCTGTCGTGAGTTTTGCCTTTTCTATCTTTACAGGACGAGGAGAGGTGATATCCTTGTCTACCACCCAGCGAAGTTCTGGATAGATACCTGTTCTTTTTTCTATAACTGGACCAAGACTCTGAAGAATTTTCACCACGCCCGAACCAATCGTTCCAAACCCTACAAGAGCAATACCTATTGTTTTCACAGAACCTCCCTATGTTTCTCTCAAGTATGGAAGTATATTATACATAGGGGAAGAATTTTTTGCAAATTAAGGCTACTTTTGGGATTTGCGCTGCCGTGTGGGCTGAAGGGGGCTAGTATCTCATTTGAAATCTTCTGCTTTGAGACCTTTGCA
>FWWL01005434.1_pt1 | contig 19912 bp, 19 predicted proteins | sample 2228331 | NCBI WGS metagenome assembly FWWL01 (sample SAMEA103939775, study PRJEB20133) | metagenome | reverse complement strand
CACCAACGGCTTCGCCCGCGAGCGTCTGGTGGGGCTGATGCCAAAACAGCACATTCTGGCAAAGATTCTGCCTTATCTTCCGGCAGAGGCGCCCGCCCCGGCAAGCACCGATGCCAGCACCTCGTAAAGGAGACATCACCATGCCACTGAAAACCGTTCTCGCCGTGGTGGGAGGCGCACTGGTCGGGCTGGTTCTGTCCGCGCTCTCGCGCAAGGCAGGCAGTACCTGAGGCATCCTGTGCAACCCTGTCATCGCCGCCATCTACGGCGCGGTGATGGGATTGCTTCTGGTTCTCGGGCAGAACCAGCCTCAGAAGTGAGCCAGCTGTCCTGTAACCTATGGCGACGGCGTGCGTGAGGACGTACGGCTCCGGAACTGCATCTGTTCGATGCGGGTAAGACCATCCTCGAGAGCCCGATGCCAGCGCCACAGGTCGAGTGATACCTGCCGAAGTGCCTCTTCGATTTCGGCTTCTATCTGCACGCGCTGGTCCGGGTCAAGCGAAGAGCGCACACTGAAGTTGACGAGATGTCTCGTACGACCCCGCAACTTGTCGTCGACGTCTGCCGCCTCTGCCGCCAATTTCTGCCACTGCTCGCCGCGTCGTCCTGCAGACAACCTTCGCCCGACCAACGTGGACACCGCGGTCCAGAAGCTGCCAATGGCTACTGTCCAAAAGATGATATCGCACAGAGGCTCGGCGAACATGTCCTCCACCGTCCCCCGTCAACGGGCATCGGCTCCTTGGTAACAGTATAATCGACTCCTTCGCAGAAGACAATGTCACGGTCGCCAGTGGTAGACCAGATTCTTGCCTCGCCAGTCCTCCTCGACCACGACGAGATAGTCACCCGCGGAGGTTCTGAAAGCATGGATGCCGTGCACCATGTCCACCCAACCACTGTTACCGCCGACTTCGCGCCCCGGAAACATCACGCCCACCTTGGCCCCGTTGTCGACACGATACACATGCACCATCGCCGGGACGCCTCTGGTGGGTTTAATCATCACCGCGAAGATGTAGTCGCCCGCCACATCGAACTCCTTTGGATACAGCCCTTCATCGTCCTGCGGCATGGTCACCGTCCATCGGGAAGAACGGTTGCCCCTCAGCCAGCCGTCGTAGCGCGCCAGCACACCTCCCATCAAGCCCCACGACGGCGACGGAACCTCCTGCGTGTAACCGGCAAGATACAGCGTATCCGTTTCGGGCACATACTTAAGCCGTGCAACCTCTGTAAATGGGGCGGGAGCATCCCACCTCTCGGGGTTCGCCCGTTCGTAAATGGGGTCGCCTTTGGCGTCGAAGCCCTTCCACCGATGGCGGATGATTTGGCGCCCGTCGCTGAACCAGATGTCTCCTTTGCTGTCCACGTTACGCGCCCACAGCTCGATGTCAGGCACTGTGATCTCGCCAGCATATCGGGCGATGTGGCTCGGAGCAGGTTCAAAGACGTAAATCTGGAAGCCTCCACCCATCTGCGGTGTGGTGAACAGAACCCGACGCCCTTCCAGCACACGGATGAGCGCGCCCCAGGTGTAAGGCTCTTTCTGGCGGGGATCATCCGGATAGCGGACGTGGTCACGGGTGATAGCTTTCAGCCACCAGCTCTTGCCCGGCGGTCTACTGGGGTCAAAGCCGATGATCTCGTTGCCCCCGTAGATTTCAAACTTGCCCGGCGCCGGCTCCAGCACATCAAAGCAATCGACGAACGCCAAGCACATCACTTCCCAAACCTGTTTGCCATTGGGCGAGAACTTGCGGATGATGGTTTCACCCAGCGTCGCGCCCATACCGACGTAGATGTTGCCCTGTGCATCAGTGCCCGCCCCACGCAAGGCGAACAGCTTCTGGGGTGCCACCTCACCGGGCTTGCCTGCACGCAGTCCTCCCCTGACGCCAAAAGCATGTACCATACGCGGGCGCGACGGTTGTGAGATGTCGTAAAACAGCACCTGTTGCCTCGCCCCGTCGTCGCACACAATCAGTTGCCCCCTGTCGTTGCCGATGGCGATAGCACTGGGCTTCCCTGCATCCGCAATCGCGCCCGCCAGCTTTCTGCCTTGCGGGCTGTAACGCTGAATGCGTGTGCCGACAAGAACCCACAGGTTGCCGTCCCGGGCGACGGCGATGTCCTGTGCGCCTGCAATCCTGAACCTGCGCACCAGCGACAGGTCGGCGGTCTTGCGCACCTGCACCTCCCCGCTCTTACGCAGTAGGTAGAGCATCCCACCACGCGCGGACATGGCGATGGCTTCGTCCTTGTCGTCACCGCCGATATCGGTCTGGTCGACGTAGGCATATTCGTGGATGTTGCCGGGATTCCAGCGGAAGCGTAACAGCTCGCGGTGCGTGTTAGCGATGAAGATGAAGCGTTGCTCCACAGCGACGGCGCGACTGGCGGTACCCCAGCCCCACGCTTTGTGCTCTCCCCGCCCGTTGTACTGCTTGAGCAGGTCGCGGTTGACGTCGCCATCTTTGTAGATGCCGGTACAGCGCCCGGCTTCGTCCCACACCGACGCGGTAATCACCGCGCCATCGGGGGTCACTTCCATCTCGTCGATATAGTTCTGCACCCATCGCCCTTCGCCGTTGGGTCCCGCCCCCTCAAAGGTGTTGCCAACCCAGTGGGTGGTATACGTCAGCACCTTTTCCTGCATGGATATACCTCCCTTCTTATCTTACGGCTCGCCTGACCCATCAAAACGGCGAGCGGTAGTAGCGTCGGCGCTGGCGATACCAGTCCTGCAGGCGATACCAGGCCTCCTGCAATCGCCAGCGAAGCACGCAGAGGGGGTTGCTCTCGCGGGCAGTTTCGTGCAGTTGCAGTTTGCGCGCGGTCTCGATCACCGTGCGCACCTTCTCGGGCTCCGTGCTGAAATGCCCACGCCAGCCGCACACGTGGCACTCGGTGTTCTCCATCAGGTTGGGAGCACCGCACAGGTCGCAGATTTTGAGGCGTACCTCGCGCATCGCCGCACCCACACGCGCAGATTTCTCTATCCCTGATTATGGCTTGTTGTCGCGCTCGGAATAGACTATCGCCGACACCACTTCGCCTACAATCTGCAGGGATTCGGGACTGCACTTGTCCACCGTGTCCTGCAGGGTGTGCCAGTAGGGGTAGTCGAAATCGATCAGGTCGATGCAGGGCACACCCGCTTCGATGAGCGGTACGTGGTCGTCGGTAATCGTGTATTTAATCTGGTTCGGGAAGTACTTGCGATACCCCAGCTCTCCAGCAACCCGCCACACCTTTTCCACCAGGTCGCGACCAGCAAGCACCGAGTTCATCTCCTTATAAATCTGCAGGTCTTTATCGCCCACCATGTCCAGCAGGATACCGTAGGTCGGGCGCAGTTTGCCCATGTTCTTAGCGAAGTAGCGCGAACCCAACAACATGCTGTTCACGTCAGGTCCATAGTCCTCGCCGTCCCAGAAGGCGATAATCACGCCCACTTCGGGGCGTTTCAGTTTGAACTGCCGTGCCAGCTCCAGCAGAACCGCCACGCCAGAGGCTCCGTCGTTCGCGCCCAAAATAGGCTTGTTCCGATTCGCCGGGTCCAGCTCTTCATCGGCGGTGGGGCGGGTATCCCAGTGGGCGCACAGCATAATCCGTTTAGAGGCGTTCTCGTTGAAGATACCGAAGATGTTGTACAGGCGCAGGCTCTTGCCGTTCACCACCTGCGTGAAGGTCTGCACCTCCACACGGTCGGCGGTCTTTTCCAGCTCGCTCATCAGCCAGTCCCGGCACTGCAGATGCCCGCGCGACCCCGGCACGCGCGGACCGAATGACACCTGCTTCTCGAGGTCGGCGAAAGCGCGTTTGCCGTCAAAGGCAGGGCGTTCTGCCTGCACTGCGCTCGGCGCACAGCCCGAAATTACCAGCAAGCACAGGAATGCGTGGACACCCAGAAGTTTCCGCAGGGACAAAAGGTCATCTCCTTTCCGTCAGGGCTTCACCGCCACGATGCGCTCAGAAATGCCCGCGATGGGCTTACCTGCCTCGAGGTAACCGCGCAACACTTCGCCCACGCTCTGGTTCAGCTCGCGCTCCACCGCGGTGCGCTCCCACACTTTGAAGTAGCCCAGCGCACCATACGCCAGCGTGGCTGAGGTAGCGACCCGATACTCGCGGTTCGGTTCCACGTCCTGCTTCTGCTCATCGCCTACCTGCAGGCGCACGACGCGCTCGCCGGCGGGCTTGTTCGGGTCGAAAGTTACCTTCAATCCACTTACCTGCAGGAAGCCCGCATTTGGCTGAGGATACAGGGTAAGCGCACGCTCCATCGCCTGCCGAATTTGTGAACCCGTGAGCTTCAGCACCACCACGCGGTCATCCCGATAGGGCAACAGTTTGCCCACCACTTCGGCAGGCGGTGCGTCCCTGCTCACGGTCACCTCGTTGAACGCCGCCGCGGGAAGCCACGCGATTTCCGCTCCACTCGCGTCGCGCAGGGCATCCACCACCACGTTCGCCAGATCGCTCTCCTCCGTGCGAACGTTTTTGGAGCTGAGCTCCTGCGCGCTCAGTCCGGTACCAATCGCCAGCAGGAGAACCACTGCCCACAGTATGCGGTTAACTGCTCTGCTTGTTGTTCTCATGTTTCCGCGCCCCCTTCCACCGCAGATACGCCTGGATGAACAGGTCAATATCTCCGTCCATCACCCGAGGCACGTCTCCGGTCTCCGCTTCGGTTCGATGGTCCTTCACCATGTAATACGGTTGAAAGACGTACGAACGTATCTGATGTCCCCACTCAATCGGCGGGGGTTCGCCCCGCAGGGCGGCAATCCGCTCCGCATTCGCCCGGCGCTCGCGTTCCGCCAGCCTCGCCATTAAGACTCGCAAAGCCAGCTCGCGGTTACGCTGTTGTGAGCGCTCGTTCTGGCACGTCACCACGATACCCGTCGGGATGTGCGTGATGCGCACTGCCGTCTCGTTCTTCTGCATATGCTGACCGCCCGCACTGCCCGCGCGGAAGGTCTCGATACGCAGGTCATCCGGGTTTATTTGAACCGTTTCGCTTTCGGAAAGTTCCGGTATCACGTCCACCGAGGCAAAGGAGGTGTGCCGGCGCTTGTTGGCGTCGAACGGCGAGATACGCACCAGCCGGTGCACTCCACGTTCCGACTCCAGCAAGCCGTAGGCATTGCGCCCTTCGATGCGCACGGTCACGCTCTTCAGCCCAGCCACCTCGCCCGGCGTCTCGTCCAGTATCTCGGTGCGGAAGCCATGCTCCTGCGCCCACCGCAGGTACATGCGCAACAGCATCTGCACCCAGTCGCAGGACTCGGTTCCGCCTGCGCCCGCGTTGATCTCCAGAATGGCGTTGTTGGCGTCGTGCTCTCCGCTGAGCAGGGTTTCGGTCTCCACCGCCTCCAGCCGGCGGGACAACGCCTGCACGCCCTGCTCCAGCTCCTGCAGAAGCTCGGGGTCCTCCTCTTCCTGCAAAAGCTCTGCCATCGTCTGCAGTTCCTGCCACTGCGCCTCCACCTCTTCCCATCCGGCGATGCGCTGGCGAAGGGCGTTCATCTGCTGGATGGTCTCCTGCGCAGCGCGGGCGTCATCCCAGAAATCCAGGCGAGTGGTCTGCTCCTCCAGTTGCGCGATCTGCTCTTTCACCCGGGCGACGTCAAAGATGCTCGCCCAGGGCGTCGATGCGTTCGCGAAACGCCTGCAGGTCCCGGTTCAAGACCTCTAACACGGGCTCCCTCCTTCCTTTCGTCTCACCTTGTCGTATTGTACCACACCACAGCAGGTGCCGGATGCCCTTTACGCAGGGAACAGCTCGCGCCTTGCGGAAACAAGCAGAGGTGAACCCGTGGCAGGAGGAAAAGTCATGCTAATTGTGGAGCGAGGCGTTTGTGATTATCAGGTGTTTCAACGCGATACCGAAGACCGAGCAGTCGTTCAGGCGGAAGGCAGGTGCGGCTCCGGCGCGGACGGGGTGATCGAGGCGCAGGTTCTGCGCGGGGACGAAGTGATTCAGCCCTGGACGGAAGCAGGTGCTTTGCGGAATGGACGGTGGCAGGCGTCCGTTACCCTGCGCACGGGCGGCGCGTATACCGTGCGCTTCCGCCCTCGGCACGACCCCGGCACGACAGCAGAGGTGAAAGAGGTGCTGGTAGGTGACCTGTGGGTGCTGGCAGGGCAGTCCAACATGGAAGGCGTGGGCGATCTGGTGGACGTGGAAACCCCACATCCGCTGGTGCATAGCTACACGATGGTAGAGAGCTGGGAGGTCGCCAGGGAACCTCTGCACTGGCTGTGTTGTTCGGTGGACCGGGTGCACAATCCTAACGCCGGGCTACCCGGCGACGAGGGGCACGCCGAGTGGCATCGCACCCGCAACAAGGGGGCGGGGCTGGGGCTGGCGTTCGCGAAGATGCTGGTGGAGGAGACGGGAGTGCCCGTTGGGCTGATACCCTGTGCGCATGGCGGGACTTCCATGACGCAGTGGGACCCAGCGCTGGCACACCTCGGCGGTGATTCGCTCTACGGCAGTATGTTGCGAAGGTTTCGCGCCGTCGGTGGGAAGGTAAAAGGCGTGCTGTGGTATCAGGGCGAAAGCGACGCCAACCCGAATGACGCCCCCCTCTTCGCGGAGCGATTCACCCGCTTCGTCGCCAGCGTGCGCGCGGATTTCGGCGACCCGAACCTGCCTTTCTACTACGTGCAGATCGGTCGCTTCGTGGTGGCAATGCCGACGGAGGGCGAGGTGGCGTGGAACCGGGTGCAGGACCTCCAGCGCGAGCTGGCAGAGCAGATACCCGGAACGGCTGTAGTGCCTGCGATAGACCTGGAGCTGGACGACCTCATCCATGTGGGCACGCAGGGGCTGAAGAGGCTGGGCAGGCGTCTGGCTCGCATCGCCCTGCGCGAACTGTTCGGACGACAGGAGATCCAGCGGGGACCGCGCCTGATCGAGGCGGTGCTGGACAATGCGGAGTGCACGCGCATTCGGGTGCGCTTTGCCGATGTCAACGGCAGGCTTACCGCGCCCGGTAGAGTATCCGGCTTCTCCATCCGCACGGAACAGCACCACCCCTACCGCATCATTTACAAGATGGAGGTGGATAAAGCGTCGCCCACCGATGTGCTTCTGCACCTGACCGAACCATGCCCTCAGAACGCTTACCTGTGGTACGGCTTCGGTCTGGACCCGTACTGCAACCTTACCGACGAGGCGGACATGGCGGTGCCCGTGTTCGGTCCCGTCTCTATCCGACGGTAGGGTATACTGTACTCGCTATGAGTGCAGAAGACCTGACCATTGGAGTGCTGGCGCTTCAAGGTGACTTTGCCGAGCACCTGAAGACGTTACAGCGGTGTGGAGTGCAGGCGTGCGAGGTGCGCACCGCCCAGCAGGTGCAGGAGGTGGACGGCTTAATCCTTCCGGGCGGTGAAAGCACCACTATCATCAAACTGATGCAGCGCTACGGGCTGGATGAAGCCATCGTTCAACGTGCGTCGGAGGGGATGCCCATCTTCGGGACGTGCGCAGGACTGATCGTGATGGCGCGGGAAATAGAGGGCTATCCCCACCAGCCGCGGCTTGGATTGCTGGACGTGGCGGTCGCTCGCAACGCCTTCGGCAGGCAGGTGGACAGTTTCGAGGTAGACCTGCCCGTGCCCAAACTGGGCGAGCCGCCGGTGCGGGCAGTGTTCATCCGGGCACCTTACGTCACCCGCGTTGGCGCAGGGGTAGAGGTGCTCGCGAGCCTGGACGGCAAGGTGGTGCTGGTGCAACAGCGCAACCTGCTGGGTGGGGCGTTCCATCCCGAGCTGACCGATGACCTGCGGGTCCACCGCTACTTCATCGATCTGGTGCATGGGTATCGTAAGCAACAGTGACCGGCTACAAAGAACCGGTCACTGTTCAATAGAAGGCTACCGAAAGGGAGCTCTAGGACTCGGCGTAAGGAGGTTTCTGCGTATCGAAGGGTATCAAACCGAGGCTTGCGGCACGACGGAAAGCCTGCACGCGGTTCGATACCTGCAGTTTGTCGTAGATGTTCGCGAGATGAAAGTCCACGGTGCGCTTGCTCACAAACAGAAGGTCAGCGACCTCCTTGCTGGAGCGTCCCTCGATAATCAGCGACAGCACCTCGATCTCGCGTTTGGTCAGCTTAACCGAGCGCTCATCGGAACCTTTATGCTTCGGTGTAGCCATGGTACTCATCTGCTCCTTTTAGCTCCTTTCCGTTTTTCGCGCCGCCTCCAGAGGGAATATTCCACAATGAGTGCCCGATTCACAGCACATTTTGGGGCGCAGAGCCTTCTGCACAGCAAACCGGTAATGTCACGAGGGCGTGACTGTCACCGAACACGCTGTCGCAGTCACCATTCACTATACATAGATTCCAAAACGCCTTCCTCTGTTCCGTTTGTGTGCCGAACTACTGATTGGCGTAATACAAACTCCGATACCAGAGGTGTCGCCCCATGCACCTGTCGCCGAACCCCGGTAAGGAACTGACCCGCACTTACCGCGGGCAAGTATGGGCACGGTATCCCGTGCGCACGCACGTGGTTCAGCCTGGCGAGGATATCGTCGAGGTGGTGCGCCGGTATGCCCTCCCCCACATCCAGCCGGGCGACGTGCTGGCAATCAGCGAGAAGGTCGTAGCGATCTGCCAGCGACGCGCCTTCCCTGTGGACGAACTGCATCCTCGCCCGCTGGCACGGTGGCTGAGCCGCTTCGTCACCAAAACGCCGCACGGCATCGGCATCGGCAGTCCGGTGACGATGGAGCTCGCCCTGCGCGAGGCAGGAGTGTGGCGCATTTTGCTGGCAGCGGCGGTGTCTGCCATCACCAAACCGCTTGGCATCCGCGGTGTGTTCTACCGCATCGCGGGGCGCAGTGTGGCAGCGATCGATGGTCCCACCCCCTACACGCTTCCGCCCTATAACCGATACGCTTCGCTCGCACCCAAACACCCTAACCGCGTTGCTCAGCAGATCGCCGATGAGCTGGGCGTGCCGGTAGCCATCGTCGACGCCAACGATCTGGGTGTGGAAGTGCTGGGCGCCAGCGCCGGAGTGGACCGCGCACTCGTCGTCGAGCTCTTCCGCGATAATCCGCTGGGTCAGGGCAGCCAGCAGACGCCGCTCTGTATCCTGCGCCGGCAAGATTAGCTCCTCGCGCGATGCCAGATTCGCAACAGCTCCGCTACGCTCCATGCCTGCGCAAAGCACCCGCGTGGATGGTGCGGTGGGTCACCGTCAAAGATTTCGGAGACCGTACCCAGCCCGGCATCACGCAATTGTCTCTCAAACGGTTTCAGCAACCCGCGCAACCGTGCGAGTACCTGCGGTGTTTCACCGTATGCGAATAGCAGGGCATCGGCGTACGGTCCCAGCAACCACGTCCACACTGTGCCCTGATGATACGCGCTATCCCGAGAGAACACGTCGCCCTCGTATCGCCCTCGATAATCGGGGTCGAACGGCGCCAGCGTGCGCAATCCGTAAGGCGTCAGCAGGTGGCGGTCGACGACGCGCAGGATTTGCTTCGCCATGTCGCGTGGCACAGGCGGCTGTGGTATCGCGAGCGCAATGAGCTGATTCGGACGGAGACGACAGTCCTGCCGCCCGCGGTCGTCCACCACGTCCGCCAGGTAATGCAGGTCGGGTATCCAGAAGGTGCGCATGAAGGCTTCCTGCACCCGATGGAGCAGTCCCTGTGCAGTTGGCAGAGTATCGCCGTCGTTGTAGCGGCGTGCCGTATCGGTCAGCACGTGCAGAAACTGGAGCCATAGTGCGGCGATCTCCACCGGCTTGCCTTCGCGAGGCGTCACGACAAAATCGCCCACCTTCGCGTCCATCCACGTCACCTGCCAGCCCGGCTCGCCCACACGCAGGATGCCGTCCGCCGGGTCTATCCGAATACCGAAGCGCGTACCCTGCCGGTACGCCTGCAGACACTCCTTCAGGCGTGGATAGATGACCTCGCGGAAGAACTCCTCATCACCTGTCTGCTGGCGGTAGCATTCCGCCATCCACGCGAACCACAGGGTGGCATCGGCGGTGTTGTATTCCGGCTCCTCGCCTGCGTCGGGGAAGCGGTTGGGTATCAAGCCGTCGCGCATGTGTTTGGCGAACAGGCTGAGCACCTCTCGCGCCTCCGCATACCGCTCGCGCACCAGCAGGATGCCTCGCAGGGAAATCATCGCGTCGCGCCCCCAATCGGTGAACCACGGGTAGCCCGCGACGATACTCGTGCCCTGCGGTCGGCGAATGATGAACTGCTCTGCCGCGCACCACAACGCGCTTGCCAGACGGCTCTCACAGAAAGGTGGAGGCACATTGGCTGGCTCCGGCGTCTGGAAGAAAGTCGGCTCTGGCGGTTCCAGCGACACCACCACAGTGATATGTTGTCCGCGCTGGAGCTCGCACGTGAGCACGCCGGGCGTCCACAGGTCTTCGGTATCATCCAGCCCGCGCTCGGCTTCGATCGGGTAGTGGAACCGGTAGTACCAGTCTGCGCGTGGGACAAAGGTGGCGCCGCCCGTATGCAGGTACACCGGAGGAAAGCCCGGGTAGGGAGTGAGGCGATACAGGCTTTCGGAGACCGCCTCTGCCTGCGGGTTCAGGGCGTCGTTGCGGTGGGTAAGGGCATGATAGTCCCTGCAGGCGAAGAGCGGGGTCAGGTACAGACGCACAGGTTTGCGTGCGGAGGACACCGTGTATCGCACCGCCACGGCGTTCCTCTGCGCCACGAGCCATACCTGCCGCTCGATGACGGCACGGTGCACAGTGTAGATGTGCGTGGGACAGGGATGCAGATTGAACCTCTGGAGATGGCGGATGCCGTCCGGATGTATAGCGCCCTGATACAGGTGGCTGGAGATAGCATGCATGGCGGGTTCGCATTCCACCCATGCTTCCATCTCCGACAGCACCAGCACCCTCCCTGCCGGCGGAGGCACAGAGGCGGTCAGCAAACCGTGATAACGTCGGGTGCGCAACCCGCTGATGGTACCACAGGCAAAGCCGCCGATGCCGTTGGTCAACAGCCACTCGCGACGGCAGGAAGCCTCCATCTGGCGCAACAGGTCGCGACCAAAGGACAGGTTGAGCGGGCACTCCGCACGCACAGCAGATTATCCTCCAAGCAGTAGTTTCGCGCAGGGCAGGTCCGGCTCCTTGCGGATTCCCGGCGTCGTCGCAGGAACCGACGCCCCTTTCTCGCGAATCCCCTATCCAGCAGGAAGTCGTCCATGAAATACTGAATGTTATGGATGTGTTGACCAATCGTTCTATAACGGAGCCGATGAATGACCACGTTAACACAGGAGCGCATTGCGGAAACGACCGCGACAACCACTGTACGCGCCCGCGCGGTAGTCGTGGGAATGGTGGGAGTTGTGGCGCTGTGTGTGATTGTATCCGCCGGTGAGCTGATTGCCAAGAATATCCAGATCGGCATGATGCAGTTGGCGCCTGCCCTGGTTGGGGTGCTGTTTGTGCTGGTGGCGGGCAACCAGTTCGTCGGATGGCTCTTTCCTCGCCTGAAGCTCACTCCTGCCGAGATAGCGGTAGCCTTCATCCTGATGATCCCCGCGCCGATGATCGCGTCGCGCGGACTGATGGAGCGGTGGTTGCCCCTGCTGGTCGGCGTGAACTACTACGCGCCCGGCAACCGCTGGGACGTCCTGTTCTTTCCGCACATCCCGCAGGCGCTGGTGCCCTGGGACGTGACCAGGGGCGGGCGCCAGGACATCGCGGTGTGGTTTTACGAACGCCTACCTGCGGGAGTCGCTTTGCCATGGCGCGAGTGGGTCGCGCCTTTGCTGGTGTGGCTGATCCTCATCCTCGCCGTGTACGCCGCCTTCTTCTGCATGACGGTCATTTTGCGCAAGCACTGGGTGGAGGGAGAGAAGCTGTCGTTCCCGCTAGTTCAGTTGCCGCTGGAGATGATGCTTCAGCCACAGTCTTTCCTGCGCAACAAACTGATGTGGGCAGGTTTTGTTGTCTCTTTCGGGCTCTTCCTGGTGAACGGACTGCACCAGTGGGTGCCCTCGGTGCCCGAAGTGCCCCTGATGGTGCAGATCAACCCTTTCTTCACTGAACGTCCGTGGAATCAGGTCAGCTACTGGGCAATCTGGATCTCCCCGGCAGCTATCGGCTTCTTCTATCTGATGCCTACCGATCTGCTCTTCAGTTTCTGGCTGTTCTATTTGCTGGGGAAGCTACAGGAGGCGGTTGCCGCCACCTACAGCGAGAACATCCCCTTCGAGCACGCCTCGTTTGGTGCACATGTAGCCTATCAGGGCGCGGGGGCGTTTTTCATGCTGGCGATACTTACCCTGTACAGCGCAAGGCATCATCTGCGACATGTGTGGCATCGCGCCATCGGCAGAGTACCGCCAGACCCCGCCGAACAGCGCGAGATGTTCTCCTACCGCGTGGCGGTGTGGGGGCTGGTCGCCAGTCTGCTGGTCATCCTGCTGTGGGCGCGCTACTTCGGCATGACCTGGCAGGTGGCGCTGTTCCACTTTGGGGTATACCTGTTCGTGCAGGCAATTATCATGTCGCGCTGTACGGCGGAAGGTGGCTTGCTCATCACCGAAGGCTGTTTCACGCCGATGGACATCTACACCTGGGGCGAGCGACAGATGCTCGGTGCAAGGCAACTCACCTTGCTCTCCTTTCTGGATGGGATACACACGCGCGACCTGCGCGGGATGTTGTTAACAGGACTGCTGGATGCGCAGAAGGTCACCGAGCAGGCACGCTTGCGGGCGCGGAAGGTGCTGTGGCTACTGATTGGTGGACTGTTGCTGGCGATTGCGATAGCGCTGGTGATCCAGATGTGGTTGCCCTACCGCTACGGCGCGATGAACCTGTACAGCTATGTGTACAGCGGTGCCAGCATCCAGTTCTTTCGCGAAAACGCGCCTTTTATGGGCAGTGTCCCTACGCAAAGGGAGTATCCCGCAGGACCGCTCTTCACGATGATCGGTGCGCTGGTCTGTGCCTTGCTCAGCTACCTGCGGTGGCGAATCTCCGGATTCCCCCTGCACCCACTGGGCTACGCGATGGCGCCATCGTGGGGCATTGTGGTGTTCTGGTTCTCGATGCTGGTCGCGTGGATGATCAAACTTCCTATCGTGCATTACGGTGGAATGCGTACGTTCCGGCTTCTTCGCCCCTTCTTCCTGGGGTTGATTTTCGGCGAGTTTCTCTCGGCGTGTATGTGGTCACTCATCGCGTGGTTCTGGCAGTTGCCCACGCCCACCTTCCCGTGGCCATAGTCACAACAGCCCGCCGGTTATCAAGCTGAGGAAGCCCAGCACGGCGTTCAGCAGGAAGACCTCGTACCAGTCCATCTCGAGGAAGGTACGCAGGATGAGCAGGTCGATGAACCACGCCACAATCAGCAGGAGCCAGAAGCCGGTCACCGCGCTGACCAGCAGGGCGAGGCTGGAGTTAGCCACCATCAGCATGGTGATGGGTAACATATGGCGATAGCCTTCGAGGAAGCCAACTCTGAACGGGTCTCCGGACAGGCTACCCGTGACCCGCACTGCAATCCAGACAATCAGCGTGTCGACCAGCCATTTGAAGACGGTGAATATCGTCATCATGGGTATGGCGAAGGCGCCGATTTGCGCAAGGAGTGACACACCAGCCAGTGCGCCCTGCTGGAGGTGTCGCATCGCCACCGCTACGACGGCTCCAACCACGAAGCCGGAAGCCGCGACAAGCAACACCACCGCCCACAAGGGCAATTCCAGTATCCGCTCGCGCCAGTCTGGAGGGTTCATCGTTGTGTCAGTATACACTGTGCATCGTTGGCTGGCACGCCCTCTTCAGGGAAGAGGCGCTTATACGTGCCGTCGGACAGCATTAGGCGGGCGCGCACATTGTCCTTCAGGTAGATTTCCAGCACCCGGTCGCGCAGGTAGCGGATATGCTCTGGGCGTTCCACAGGGAACAACACCTCCACGCGGTGGTCGAGGTTGCGAGGCATGAGGTCCGCGCTACCGAGATACACTTCCTCCTGTCCCCCGTTCGAGAAATAGTAGATTCGGCTGTGCTCCAGAAAGCGCCCCACGATACTGGTGACGGCGATGTTCTCGCTCAACTCTTGCAGTCCAGGACGCAGACAGCAGATACCCCGCACCAGCAGGTCTACGCGCACGCCTGCGCACGAGGCTTCGTATAGCAGGTCGATCATCTGCTTGTCCACCAGCGAGTTCATCTTGAAAATCAGTCGGGCGGGTTTTCTGTTTTGTGCGTGCTGGATTTCACGCCGGATCAGCTCCTCCATCCTCTGGCGCAGGTTCACCGGAGCCACCAACAGTTTGCGATACTCGCGCTTGTTGGAGTATCCGGTCAGGTAGTTGAACAGATCGGTGACATCGGCTCCAATCTGCTCGTCGCAGGTGAACATGCCGATGTCCTCATAAACCTGCGCGGTCGTGGCGTTATAGTTGCCGGTAGACAGATGCACATAGCGCCGGATTCGATCGCCTTCCTGGCGCACAACAAGCGCTACCTTACAATGGGTTTTCAGCCCCAGCAAACCGTAAGCCACATGTACCCCCGCCTGTTCCAGCGCCCTCGCCCATCCGATATTGCTCTCCTCGTCGAAACGCGCCTTCAGTTCCACCAACACCGCTACCTGCTTGCCCTGCTCCGCCGCCTCGAGCAACGCCTGCACGACTGGCGCGTTCTTTCCCACACGATATACCGTCTGTTTGATTGCCAGTACCTGCGGGTCGTGCGCGGCGGTGCGCAGGAACTCCACCACCGGGTCAAACGAGTCGTACGGATGATGCAACAGTACGTTAGTACGCCGGATGACTGAGAAGATATCCTCCTCCTCGCCCCTGTTCCGCAGGTCGGGAGCGATCGCCGGTCGATATGGAGGAAACTTCAGGTCGTAACGCTCCACGCTTTCGTACAACTGCAGCAGGTTGCTCAAGCCGAGCGGATGTCCGATGACATACACGTCGGTTGGGAATATCTCCATGTTTTGCATCAGCAAATTGCGCACGTGCGCAGGCATCTCCTCGCCAGTGGCTAACTGCACCACCGAGCCGAACTTGCGCATGTAGATGGTCTGCCGGATGGTCTCCAGCAAGTCGTCTGCCTCCAGTTCGCGGATTTCGATATCGGCATCGCGCACAATCCGGAACGGGTACGCACCCACCACCTGCATACCGGGAAAAAGCTCGCACAGGTTCGCCGCGATAATATCTTCCAGCCAGGTGAAATAGTGGTGGTGCGGAACTGTGCCGTCCGGTCGACGCCCACCTGAGAAGCGTTTCACCGGCACCAGACGCGGCAAGGTGCTGGGAACCTTGACGCGGGCGAAACGCTCGTTGCCCTGCTCATCGCGGACGATGACCGCCAGATTCAGGCTCAAGTTGGAGATATGCGGGAAGGGATGTCCAGGGTCCAGTGCAAGCGGGGTCAGAACCGGGTACACCACCTCGCGGAAGTACTGGTCAGCACGCTTGCGTTGAGGGGAAGTGAGCTTTGAATAAGGCACAATGTGTATCCCTTCACGGCGCAGACAGGGAAGGAGCTTGCGCTGAAGAAGGAATAAAGCCTTCTTGTAGAGATCCAGGGACACGCGGCGGATGGCAGCGAGTTGCTCGTGCAGGGTCATCCCGTCGAAGGAGACATGGTGCAGTTGCGCCTCAATCTGCTCGCGAATGCCGGAGACGCGCACCATGAAGAACTCATCCATGTTGGAGCCGAAGATAGCCAAGAACTTGACCCGTTCCAGCAGAGGGTTGCGTTCGTCCTCTGCCTCCTCCAGCACCCTGCGCTGAAACTCCAGCAGGCTCAGTTCGCGATTCAGGTAGCGTGCTCGCTCGTTGAGGTACCCCATCTCTCGCGTTCGTCAGGTAGCTTCTCAACCCTTTTTGCGGATCGACACCAGCTGTCTCGGCGTCAGAAACCACTGCAGTGTGCCATGCGGCTGTCCACCAAACTCATCCAGAGTGAGATGACATACTCCACCCTTCTTGAACACCATCTGCAGTCCGGTGACGCCCAGAAGCAGGTTTGTCAGGGCGCTGATATTTGGTTCGTGCCCGACGAGGGCAACCGAATGCACACTTGCGTACGCGCGCAGCTCCTCCCACATCCGGTCAGGATGTGCCAGAGGCAGGAGGTTCTCGGTGAAGACCAGAGGCTCCGGTACGCCGATGACCTCTTTCAGGATTTCCGCCGTCTGGCGGGCGCGCGTATACGGACTGGTGAGGATTAAGGCAGGACACACTCCCAGTATCTTCAACCCGCGCGCAATGTCGCGCATCTTCGCCCGCCCCTTGTCGGTGAGCGGACGCTGGCTGTCCTCATCGTAGCCGGTCGCGTAGTGAGGCACGGCAATGGCATGACGGATGAGATACAGATTCACTCGGTTACCTCCCACGGAAGCGGCTTATCCGGCGCGGAACGCCAGAAGGAGTATACCTCGTTCATGCGCTCGAGGTAGCTACCGACCCTCTGAGCGTGTATCCCGTGATAATACTCCTGCACCCGCACCAGAGGTTCTGCGTACTCCGGGTGGCGCGAAGCGAACCTCTCCAGAGCCTGCAATATGACCTCAGCGTCCTGGATTTCACCCATCAGCGTCTGGTAAGCGTGCAGGCGCTCCAGCAGTTCGTCCGGTATACCAGCTAGCAAGGGCTTTACCACCTCCACACTGTAGCGGAACCTTTTGAAGGCGATGCGCACGCGGTGGATGGTAGCGGTGTTGTTCGCGTCGATGAGTGCTAAGCGGCGGAGGACGTTCTGATAGGCATCGTCAACAGGCGCCAGCGCGTCGTAGCCCGACTCAGCAGCCGTCTTCAGCGCCGAACTCAACACCTTCACGTAGCCGTCGCCGATACCCTGAATATCTTTGCGTGCCTGCTTCAGCAGACGCTTCTCCGCCTTAAGCAGATAGCGATGGAACGGCTCGATCTCGGCAAGGTCCGCCAACCTTTGTGAAGTTTCCAACAGCATGACCTGAGTATCCCGCAGGGCATCGAAGGCATCGAGGTGCGCCTTGATGTGCTTGCGCAGCTGGCGAAGCGCAGGCGGACGACTGAAGAAGGCGAGGTAATCGATGAGCGCCATCAACCGACGCATGGCGACGCGCAGGTCATGCACAGCCTCTTCGCTGAACTGCTTGCGACACCGCCGTGCCTGCATCCGCAAAGTTCGGGAACGCTCCCGCACTGCCTGCTGGAGCAGGTCAACCGAGGCAGTCTCGATCATGGTTCAACCCTCCCTAAACGATTTCCAGCGAAACACCAAACACGTCTTCGAACAGCTTCTTGCGCTTGCGAAGCTGCCATTTCTCCAGCAACAGGTCTCCGTTGCCCACCAGCACGAGCTCCCAGCCATTCCGCGAAGTCGATTGTACCCTGAGTTCCTGAATGGCATGACTGCGGCTGGTGTCCAGACTATCCGCAAGGCGCAGTATAGCAGTCAGTTTAGTCACCGTCAACCGGTCTTTTGGGGAAAGGTCTTTGAAGTTCTCATCTCGCACAGACGGAGGCTCCTTGCGGTGATAGCGGATGATGTTTGCCACCACTTCCCGCTTCTCTGTGGGCAAACCGATAATAGGACTGTGCTTCACGATGTAGTAACCATGCTTCTCGTGATCGGCAGGAAGAATGAACTGCCCAATATCATGGAGCAGACTGGCAACCTCCAGCAACAGGCGTTCTTCACTGCCCAGACAGTGCAGAGGCTGTGTCTGGTCGAAGATACTCAGTGCCAGCCTTGCCACCTGTTGTCCGTGCTGGATGTCCATGCTGTATTTCTGTGCAAGCCGTCGCGCCGAAGCCATGACCTGCTGTTCGATGGGTGGACGCTGACCAACTACCATCGGCAACATGTCCCACAGGATACCTTCTTTCAGGCTCACGTGGGGAATCGTAACCTGCCTGACGCGGCTCTCACGCGCGAACATGTGCAGGACGATGCCAGCTGGGATGATGACGTCTGCGCGGTCGGGGCGTAGATGGAGGCGGTCAATACGTTCCTGAACCGGCATCATGCCGATTGTCTCCACCAGAGTCTCAATCTCGTCCAGCGTAATGAAGTCGTTGCTTCGTCTGCCCAGTAGCTGACGACGCAGTTCACCCAGCGCCTCGACGTTGCCCCCTGTGCCGACGCAAAGGTCTATCTTGCGTTTGCCTATCTCCCGGTCGATACGCTGGCGAGCGAGTTCAGCATACTCCAGCACCATCCGGCTGAACTGTAACAGGTTCTCGGTCACACTGCCGAACTTCTGCAGGAGACGTACGGTGCCGAGCCGGTAGCTTTCGCTGGAAAGGATAGTCTCGCCCTCGCTCAGGGTGACCTCCACGCTTCCACCGCCGATTTCAATCAGCATGGCATATTTGCCCTTGAGGTCTATCGCCTTGCTGACTGCCAGATGCACCAACCGCGCCTCTTCTTCACCGGTTATAACCTCTACAGGCAGACCAGTTTGCTGGCTAACGCGGTCGAGGAAGATGTCACAGTTCTCTGCCTCTCGCACGGCACTGGTAGCCACAGCTCGCACGCGGGGCACGCCGAGATGCTCGATAGTGCTTCGGAATCGGTTCAGCGCCTCGATAGTCGCCTGGATGCTGGCTTCAGTAATATAACCGAGCGAAAAAGAGTCTTGTCCCAGCCGAACCGGAACGCGCTGGTAATCGACCAGCTCGAAACGTGATACGTCCAGCACCCGCACAATCTGCATGCGGATGCCGTTCGAACCGATGTCAATCGCAGCTAGCATTCCCGCTATTTCCTCACCGCCTGAATGATGTCACACAATACCGTATGCACTAGCGTTTTCCCTTCTTCAGCAACGGTTCCACTGGCAGTTGCTCTTTCTGCCACTGTCCGAAGCTCCGCCACACCACATGCCCGTCCAGGTATGCCACGTTCCCGCCGTCTTCGTGGTTGCCTACTCCGTTCGAGTAGAGCACGTCGCCGAAGACAGGGGTGGAGGCAGGCTCCTGCGACCGGGACGGCTGAAGATACCAGTAGGAAACGTGCGTTTCGGCATGTTCGCGCTTGGGGCGAGGGCGGTCGTCGGACGGACAGAAGAACACGGCCAGGGTGTCGGTGTATACCGCAACGTGGCGCACCCACCGCTCTCCATCGGGATAATGTTCGTCATGGTCCTGGGCATACAGCTCCAGCGCCTGCGCCAGGTGACGCAGGTTGTTGCGGCACACCGTACGGTTGGCGGCTTCGGTGCTTCGTCCGTAAAGACTGAGTATCATGCCGATAACCACCAGCATGATGAGGAATACGACGAAGGCTTCGAAGTGTCGTCGATGCAGGGCGCGGTCGAGCCAGCGTTCTTTCCATGTGTAGGGCATGGCAAACCCCTCCTTGATAGCGTCAGAGGGCGCAGGTCTTCCCATGCATATTGTAGCACGTGGCGACAGGAATAAAAAGTCGGCTTTCTAAACCACACCTTGCTGTTTGAGACTGACCCACCTGCCGTCTCCAATCACCACGTGGTCGAGCAGTTCGATACCGACAATCTGCCCTGCCTGATAGATTCGGCGCGTGATCTGAACGTCTTCTCCGCTGGGAGTGGGGTCGCCGCTGGGGTGATTATGCGCGAGGATAACCGAGGATGCACTGTGGCGGATGGCTTCACGGTACACCTCGCGCGGGTGCAGAAGGCTGGAGTCCAGCGTGCCTTTGGTCACGGTCACGTCGCCGATCAGGCGGTTCTTGGTGTTGAGCAGGAGCACCACCACGTGCTCCTGCTTCTCATCCCGCAGGCGATGGTGGAGGTAGGTGTAAACATCTTCTGGTCGGCTGATGAGGGGCTGGTTGCCCATCTCTTCCAGCGCGATGCGGCGTCCCAGCTCCACTGCCGCCAGCAGTTGCGCTGACTTCGCCAGCCCGATGCCCTTCACCTGCGCCAGCTCGGCGGGTC
>FWWL01005431.1_pt1 | contig 19919 bp, 19 predicted proteins | sample 2228331 | NCBI WGS metagenome assembly FWWL01 (sample SAMEA103939775, study PRJEB20133) | metagenome | reverse complement strand
CCGTGGTGGACGAGATGGCCGCCATGCCCTTGGACCTGGTGGCCGCGGAGGAGGGGTACCGCAAGGTCGAGCCCAACCTGATCGGGCTGTAGACGCCGCGTACCTCGCGGCGTCTACAGCCAAACAGACCGTCGCGATTGACCGCGGGGGCGCTGGTGTATACGTTAACCACAGCGGCCCTCCCACTGGGTCGCTGCTCCGGGGGATGGCAGGGAGGGGGGAGCCGGGATGTACCCGCCCAGGTTCGAGTATGACGTCCCCACGTCCGTACAGGAGGCGCTGGACCTGCTGGCCCGCTACGGGGATGATGCGAAGGTCTTGGCGGGGGGGCAAAGCTTGATCCCGCTCATGAAGTTCCGACTCGCCAGACCCGCCCGCCTCATCGACATCAACCGGATCCGGGGCCTGGACGGGCTGCGGGAGGAATCTGGTGCGCTGTCCGTCGGTGCTCTGGTCCGCCACCGGGACTTGGAGCGCGCCCGTTTCTTGGAAGACCGTTACCCGCTCCTCCTCTCGGCGGCACCGCAGATCGCAGATCCCCTGGTTCGGAATCTGGGGACGGTCGTCGGGAGCGTCTGCCACGCTGACCCGCAAGGAGATTGGGGCTCGGTGATGTTAGCCCTCGGGGCTCAGGTGGTGGCGCGGAGTGTGCGAGGGGAGCGGCAGATCCCCGTCTCGGAGTTCTTCGCAGGACCGCTGACCACGACCCTGGCGGCTGACGAGCTTGTGACCGAGCTCCGGGTACCTGCGCCCTCGGGCTCGGTCTTCGCTACCTACCTGAAGCTTGAGCGAAAGGTCGGGGACTACGCCACCGTGGGCGTGGCCGTCCACCTTGAGTTCGAAGACGGGGTGGTCCGGCGCGCCGGGGTCGGCCTCACGTCTGTGGGGCCCACGAACCTGAAGGCGAGGGAGGCGGAGGCGGTCCTGACGGGGCAGAGGCTTGAGGACGGTGTGATCCTGGAGGCGGCACGCCGGGCTGCATCCGAGGCGGACCCCACCAGCGACGTCCGCGGCAGCGCGCAGTACAAGCGGGAGGTGGTGCGGGTGTTCGTGACCCGGGCCCTGCGCAGGGCCCGGGAGGCGCGGGTAGCCTGAGGGCCTCGGGAAGGGTACACAGAACACGGGCCACCAGAAGACGGGGGTGTGGGATGCAACGGACCATCACGGTCACCGTGAACGGGACGCCTCATACGGTGGCAGTGGAACCGAGGCTACTCCTCGTACACTTCCTGCGTGAGGTGCTGAACCTCACGGGCACGCACGTTGGCTGTGACACCACCTCGTGCGGCGCGTGTACGGTCCTGGTAGACGGCGTGCCCATCAAGTCTTGTGCCTTCTTCGCGGTCCAGGCGGACGGACGCGAGATCACCACCGTAGAGGGCCTCGCCCGCGACGGTGAGCTGCACCCGATCCAGCAGGGATTCAAGGAGGAGCACGGGCTGCAGTGCGGGTTCTGCACGCCCGGCATGATGCTGGTCGCCAAGGCGCTGCTGGACGAGAACCCGAGCCCCACGGAGGAGGAGATCCGCTGGGCCATCTCGGGCAACCTGTGCCGCTGCACCGGGTACCAGAACATCGTGAAGGCGGTCCAATGGGCGGCGCGCCGGATGCGGGAGGCACCCGGGGTAGCTTCGGGGAGGTGACGGGATGGCCGCGAAGGTGCAGGAGCTAGGCGGGATCGGCGTGCGGGTACACCGAAAGGAGGACGAACGGTTCGTTCGTGGCAAGGGCCAGTACCTGGACGATATCAAGCTGCCGGGAATGCTCCACATGGAGATTTTGCGGAGCCCCCACGCCCACGCGCGGATCCGGTCGGTGGACGTGTCCAAGGCGAGGGCGGTGCCCGGAGTAGTGGCGGTGATCACCGGGCAGGACCTGGCGGCCCATAACCTGGCGTGGATGCCGACCCTGTCCGGGGACACTCAGGCGGTGCTCGCGACGGACAAAGTCCGCTTCCAGGGCCAGGAAGTGGCCGCGGTGGTGGCAGAGAACGTGTACATCGCGAAGGATGCTGTGGAGCTCATCGAGGTGGACTACGAGCCGCTGCCGGCCGTGGTGGACCCGAAGAAGGCCCTGGAGCCTGGCGCACCCGTCATCCGGGATGACAAGCCCGGCCAGACCACCAACCACATCTACCACTGGGAGGCGGGGGATCGAGATGCCACGGAGAAAGCCTTTCGGGAGGCGGACCGGATCGTAACCCTGGAGACCCACTACCCGCGCTGCCACCCGGCGCCGCTGGAGTGCTGCGGGTGCATCGCGGACGTGAACCCAGCGACGGGGAAAGCCACCATCTACATGACGACGCAAGCGCCCCACGCGGTTCGGACGGTGTTCGCCATGGTGACGGGTTACCCCGAACACCAGATCCGCGTCGTATCACCGGACATCGGCGGGGGATTCGGCAACAAGGTTCCGGTGTATCCGGGGTACGTGGTGGCCACGGCTGCCTCTCTACTGCTGGGGCGCCCGGTGAAGTGGGTGGAGGACCGGACGGGCAACCTCATCTCTACCGGGTACGCGCGGGACTTCCACATGCGGGGGGAGCTAGCCCTGAAGGGCGATCGGATCATCGGGTTGCGGGTGAAGGTCCTTGGTGACCACGGGGCCTTCTACGGCGACGCGCAGCCGTCGAAGTTCAAGATCGGGCTGTTCCACATCTGTACAGGCTCCTACGACATCCCCGCGGCCTTCGTGGAGGCGGACGGCGCATACACCAACAAGGCGCCCGGGGGCGTGGCCTACCGCTGCTCGTTTCGGGTGACGGAGGCTTCGTTCCTGATTGAGCGGCTCGTGCAAACGGCGGCGTACGAGCTTGGTATCGACCCCGCGGAGTTCCGGCGGCGGAACTTCATCCGGAAGGACCAGTTCCCCTACCGGTCGGCCCTGGGCTGGGTGTACGACTCCGGGGATTACCACCGAGCCTTGGACCTGGCGCTGGAGAAACTGGACTACGCGGGATGGCGCCGGGAGCAGGAGGACGCTCGCAAGCAGGGGAGGCTGATTGGGATCGGGATCGCGTCCTTTACCGAGATTGTGGGAGCCGGCCCTTCGCACACCTTTGACATCCTGGGGCTGAAGATGTTCGACTCCGCGGAGCTGCGGGTGCACCCCACGGGCAAAGCCGTCCTGAAGCTCGGCACGCGCACGCAGGGACAAGGGCATGAAACCACCTACGCGCAAATCGTGGCTAGCGAGCTCGGCATCCCGGCCCGGGATGTAGAGGTCCAGGAGGGAGACACGGATCATACGCCTTACGGGCTAGGGACCTACGCGAGCCGGAGTACCCCCACAAGCGGTGCGGCCGCGGCGGTGGCTGCCCGGCGCATTCGAGAGAAGGCGCGCAAGCTGGCCGCGCACCTGCTCGAGGTGAGCGAGAACGACCTGGAGTGGGAGCCGGGACGGTTCTACGTGCGCGGGGCGCCCGAGCGGGGGAAGACCATCCAGGAGGTGGCGCTGGCCGCGTACGCGAACTTCCCGGAGGGCTTCGAGCCGGGCCTGGAGGCGGTGTGCTACTACGACCCGCCGAACCTGACGTTCCCGTTCGGGACCTACGGGGTGGTGGTGGAGGTGGATCGGGGGACCGGGCAGTGGAAGCCGCTGCGGGTGGTTGCGGTGGACGACTGCGGGGTCCGCATCAACCCCATGATCGTGGAGGGCCAGCTCATGGGCGGGCTGTGTGAGGGATTCGCCATCGCAGCCATGCAGCTGATCACCTTCGACGAACAGGGGAACTGCATCGGCTCCAACTTCATGGACTACCTGTTGCCCACCGCGTGGGAGACGCCCAGGTTCGAGCTGTATGAGACCGTCACGCCTTCCCCCCACCACCCCCTGGGTGCCAAGGGTGTCGGTGAGTCCGCGACCGTGGGGTCGCCCGCGGCGTACGTGAACGCGGTGATCGACGCCATGGCCCACGCCGGGGTGCGGAACATCGATATGCCGGTTACGCCGGACAAAGTGCGGGCGGCGCTGGAAGCCGCGGGGCTCGCGGAATAAATGCGGTGGGAAGTGAACCGCCAGGCTGAACAGTTGCGCAAGGAGGGGCGGCCGTTCGTGCTCGCCACCGTGATTCGGGTGGACCGGCCGGCGTCCGCGCACCCCGGGGACCGCGCCCTCGTAACCCCCGAGGGAAGGCTTGAGGGTTGGGTTGGGGGCGCATGTGCCGAGCCGGTGGTGGTCCGGGAGGCGCTGCGGGCGCTCGCGGAGAGAACCGCCCGGGTGGTACGTATCGGCCCGCCCGATATGGAGCCTGTAGCGCACCGGATCTCCGCGGTAACCACGTGTCCTTCCGGAGGGGTCATCGAGGTGTTCCTAGAGCCGGTGCAACCGCCCCCTCAGCTAGTGGTGTTTGGGGAGGGGCTTGTGGCCAGGACTCTTGTCCGCCTGGCCGGCCTCGTAGGCTACCGGGTCACTGCGGTGGTGTCGGAGGACGGACGGATGCCGGACGCGCAGGTGGTGCACCGGCTACACCTGCCCCCGGAGAGCGTGGGCCCCGAGGACGGGGTTGTGGTGGCCACCATGGGGCACTGGGACGGGGAAGCTCTACACGAAGCGCTGCGCACGCCCGCGGAGTACGTGGCGCTGGTGGCGAGCCGACGGCGGGCTGAGCATGTCTTCAACGACGTCCGGGCACGCGGCGTGCGCGAGGAGGCGTTGGCCCGGGTACGAGCACCCGCTGGGTTGGATCTCGGAAGCGCCACCCAGGAGGAGATTGCGCTTGCCGTGCTGGCGGAATACGCGGTGTGGCGCAGGCACAGGTCCGCTCCGGAGAAGTACGAACTAGAAGAAGCCGTCGATCCCGTGTGTGGGATGACTGTGGCAATCCGGGCCGCGCCCTGCAGCGCGCAGTACGGGGGCACGACCTACTACTTCTGCCACCCCGGGTGCAAGGAGCGGTTCTTGCGCGACCCCCTGGCCTACCTGGGCAGCCCGTCTGCGTAGAGAGAAGCTGGCGGGGCAGAGAAAGGATTGGGCCGCCGGCTACCTCGCGAGGGAAGGCTGCGAGATCCACCGATGGCGTGGGGACGACCAGCCGACGGCGGGCCAGGCTGCGCGCAGGAGCCGGCCGTGGTACAGTGGACGCAGGCGGAGTCGGGAGGGATGCCATGGCGACCCGGCGGGGGCTGCTTGTCGGTGCGATGGTGGTAGTAGGGTTGGTGTGGGCGGCCGGGTACGTGGCGGGTGCCCGCACCTCCCGGGCGGCTCCGGCGGTGGCAGTCCCGGTCCAGGCTCCTTTGCAGGAGCTCATCCCTCTGCCTGGACCCGGTCAGCAGTTCCCAGGCCTGCAGCCCCAGCCGGGGCAGGGGGAGGAGTGCGAGGCGCGGGTCTACCTGTTCTACAACGGGCGGTTCTACGAGATGCGGCCCGGCCCCGGGATCGGGCCCGACGGGAGGCCCTCCGGTCCCCAAGAGTTGATCCCCCTGCAGCCAGCGCCGAGCCTGCCGGGTCCGGGCTGGCCTACGCCGCGGGGGAACCCGTTCGCGCCGCCGGTACCGCTGCTGCCGGGGCCCCGCTCCTAGCTAGCCTCCGGCCCGGCTGTTGCGGACGGCCCGCACCGCGGCTTCCACGTTGACGTCCGGAGTGTCCACCGGGATCACGCACCCCGCGGACACCACGTGCCCCCGGCCCCCGGTTTGCGCCAGCGCGTCCCGGACTTGTTCCTCCACCTGAGCAGCCCCACCCTCCGCCAGCGTCGCCGCGTCCAGACCGCCGCACAGGCAGCCCGCATAACGGCTCCGGGCCTCCCGCAGGGAAGGTGGGGTCCTGCGGTCGTGCCAGTTGACCGCGTGAACGGGGTAGCTGGCCAGCAGGTCGAAGTACGGCGACTCCCCGTGGGCGTGCAGCAACACGACTTCTGCCCCGGCCGCGGCGTCCAGCACCCTCAGGTCGTAGGGCCGGCCGAACACCTCGTACTCCTCCTCCGTGACGCCGCCCGGGCAGGCCATCTGGGTGGCGAAGAACAGTCCGTCCGCGCCCGCCGCAAGGCACTCCGAGGCGAACCGGCTGGTGACCTCCGCGATCACCTCCAGGCCCGCGTGCAGGGCCTCCGGCTGCTCCCGCAGGTAGCGGACCACCGCCCGGTCTCCGGACAGCGTCCTGGCCACGGTGAGGGGGCTGAACACGGTGGCCAGCACGGGGACCTGGCCGCCGACTTCCTCGCGGATCAGCCGCAGGGCCCTGAGCTCCCGGCCGTAGACGCCCGTGGTGACGTCCAGGCGGCGCAGGTGCAGCCAGTCGTCGGCCTTCTGGATGGGCCGGTACAGGTAGGTGCGCACCCCCTCGCGGTTGGGCCGGTAGCCGGCCCGGAGCCCCCAGTCGTCTGCGTAGTAGCCGCTTGCGGGGGTCACCTTCAGCAGGTCGAACCGGAACCTGCGCCAGAAGACCACGTGCGCCTGCGCAAGGCTGTCCGCCCGCTGGTCGTCTTGGGGGAAGTGCCGCCACAGGGCAACCGGCGGGCAGTCCGCCACCCCTCCCTGCAGCGCGGCCCGGACCCGCTCCCAGTGCACCGTCTACCCCTCCCTACAGGTCTTTGCCCCGGTAGACCATGTACGTCCGGTAGCCCGCCCGCTCCCAGAACGACTCCGCGTCTGGGTTGCCCACGGCCACGGTGAGTTCCGCCCGCCGCACGCCCTGCTGGCGCAACCACGCCTCCAGCTGCGCCAGCAGAGCCCGGCCCACCCCCTGGCCGCGGAAGGCCTCCCGGGTGTACACGTCCTGGATGAACCCCCGCCGGCGTTGGCGGAAGAAGGCAGGCAGCGCGGTGATGCGGCCCACGGCCAGACCCACCAGCTGCCCCTGGTACTCCGCCACCAACACCCGTACGTCCTCCCGGCCGAGCAGGGAGCGCAGGTACGCCTCGTACGCCCGCCTCCAGCTCCGGCTCAAGGCGAAGGCGCCGTCCAGCCGCTCGTGCAGCCGCGCCAGCTCGCCCCACAGCTCCACCACCGCGGGTACGTCCCGGAGCTCCGCGGGTCGGATGCACACGCTTTCCCGCACAGGGCTCCCATTGGGCGCAGGCGGGCGGGAATCCTGCGCGGGGAGACCGGTGTGGCCCCCAGGGACCAGGCGGGAGGTGGCGGCGGTGCCCGCGGAGCGGGCACCGCCGCGTCCGACGCCGTCTCCGGAAAACGGGCGGGGAACCGTGTCCTCCCTGGCCGCCGGCGCGGTAGGATGGGGACGACGTGGACTGGGCGGAGCGGCTGAAGGCCCTGGAGGGCGTGACCGGGGAAAGCGCCACGGAGATCGGCGTGGCCGCCGCGGAGGCCCTGGAGGCGTGGCTGGGGGACCGGGACGACCGGGACCCCCGCGGGTTCCTCCAGGCCCTGGACGCAGCTACCCGCGAGCTCACGGAACGGAAGCCCGCCACGGCGCCCCTGCACAACCTGCGGTACCGGATGGTGCAGTTCGCGGCGGAGATGGTGCGGGAGGGTGTGCCGCTGGAACAGCTGCGGGACGAGCTGAGGGACTGGCTGCGCGGGTACCGCGCGCACGTGGCGGAATCTCACGCCCGCATCGCCCACCACGGGGCGGAGGCGCTGGCGGAGTGCGAGGTGATCCTGACCCTGTCCTACAGCAGCACCGTGTACGCGGTCCTGGAGGAGCTGTTCCAGCACAACCCGGACCTCAGCGTGGTGGTGTTCGAGGCCCGGCCGGGCCTGGAGGGCCGGCGCATGGCCCAGGCCCTGGCGGAGCTCGGCGTGTCGGTGACCCTCACCGCGGACGCGGCCATGGCGTACTACATGGACGTGGCCTCCGCGGTGCTCACGGGGGCGGAGGCGGTGTCCCTGGAGGGCACCTTCGTGAACAAGGTGGGTACCCGCCTTTTGATGACCTGCGCGCACGCACACGGTGTGTCCCGCTACGTGGCCACGGAGACCATCAAGATCCTGCCCCCCACCCTCCGGGGTGACGCGGTGACCACCGTGGTGGGCTCTCCGGAGGACCTGGTGGCGGACTGGGCCCCGCCGTCTGGCGTGGAGGTGTCCTCCATCCTCTACGAACCCACGCCCGACCGCCTGGTGACCGCGTACATCACCGAGGAGGGCGTGGTCTCGCCGGTCCGGCTGGCCACCCTGAGCCGGCCGCTGGGCGTGTAGCCGTGGACACGCCGCGGTTTTCCCCCTACGTGGACGTGGCGGTGCGTGCGGTCCGGGAGGCCGCGGACGTGTTGATGGCGTACTTCGCCCGTCCCCGCAGGGCTGGCGAAGTCCGGTACAAGGGGCCCGTGAACCCCGTCACCGAGGCGGACCACGCCAGCGAGGCGTGCATCGTGTCCGTCCTGCGGGAGTCCTTCCCGGACCACAGCGTGGTGGCGGAGGAGGGGCGTGGCGCCCTGTTCGAGGGTGCGCCCTGCTGGTACGTGGACCCCCTGGACGGGACCACCAACTTCGCCCACCGCCTGCCGTGGTTCGGCGTGTCTGTAGCCCTGGCGGAAGGCGACTCGGTCCAGGTGGGGGTAGTCTACCACCCCGTGCTGGATGAGCTGTTCGTGGCGGAACAAGGCGCGGGTGCCTGGCTTCGGGCGCGGGGGGAGTGGGTTCGGCTGCGGGTGTCCTCCGTGGCGCGGCTGCAGGAGGCCCTGGTGGCCACCGGGACCCCCCCGGACATCGGGACCACGGGGAACAACGTGCCGCAGATCGTGACCATGCTGAAGCGGGCGGAGGACGTGCGCCAGATGGGGTCCGCGGCCCTGAATCTGTGCTCTGTGGCCGCGGGCCGGCTGGACGTGTTCTGGGAGCCGGACCTGAACCCGTGGGACGTGGCCGCGGGCGCCCTGCTGGTCTTAGAAGCGGGCGGCGCCGTCACAGGCATGGACGGGTCACCCTACACCGTGCACACCCGCAGCCCTCTGGCCAGCAACGGCCTCCTGCACCAACAGGTACTGGCGCTCCTCCGGGCCTGCTAGCTGGCCACGAGCCCGTTTCTGGTGCCAGCGGTTACGCGCGCCTGGCCACGTGACCTCCCAGCTGCGGGACCCGGGTGCGGACCGCGGCCACCAGCCACACCGCTAGCGCGCCGTTCAGCACACTGGCCAGCAGGTTGAAGGGGACAAACGCGCCCCACAGCAGGGGGGCTACCCGGCGCTGCAAGGTGGGCCAGTCCGTGGGGCTGTAGCCGAAAAACACCGGGAGGATCACGAAGGCCAGGAGGGGCAGCATGAGTACCGCCCGCGCGCAGGCCCCCAGGACCGCTCCCTTCGCCAGGCCGGCCAGGGTGGGGTCGCGGCGGTACACCCACGCCGCGGTGGCCGCGAAGAAGCTGACCGCGGCGAAGTTGGCGAAGGGGCCCACCCAGCCCGTAGGGCTACCGAACAAAAGCACGTAGGCCAGGTTCTTGAGGAGTGCCACCAGCACCGCGGCGTTGGGGCCGTACAGGACCCCCGCCAGCAACGTGGGTACCTCGCTGGGGTCGAACTTCAGGTACGGTGCCGCGGGGAGGATGGGGAACTGCAAAAAGCGCATGAGCAGGGACGCCAGGGCAGCCAGCATGGCCACAGACGCCAGTTGGCGCGCGCGCATCGCACCCTCCTCGTTGGGTTTCCAGCGGGCACGGACCCCAACAAGAACGCCCCGGAGCCCAGCCCCGGGGCGGCGATGACGCGTGCTCCCGCGGTCCACTACCGCGGCGGGTGCGCGGCCACCGACCCTCTCCCATCCGGACTGTACCGTCGGCCCCGGCTTCGCCTCCGCTGGACCGGGTCCACCGCGCCTCAGACCGTGCGCGGGTCGCGGGCTCGCACCGGGTCTCCGGTGCCCACCGCCGGTCGGGAATCGGGCGCCGTGCGGCGCCCTCACCCTGCCCCGAAGGTCGTGCTCGCTGGTTCGACCCTATGCTACCTGCAGCCCGGGCAGGGTGCAAGGCGGATTCAGACCCCGAACACCCGGCGGACGTACGCGCGGTTCCGCAGCGCGGCGCCCAGGGTGTCCGAGGCCTCCGTCACCACGCGGTCCTGCTCTACCACCAACCACCCCCCGTAGCCGACCTCCTGGAGGACGGTGGCCACCCCCGGCAGGTCCACACACCCCTGGCCCAGCTCCACGAAGGTGTCCCGCTTGGCTGCTTCCGCGTAGCTCAGGCCCTGGGCCAGCCACCCGGACAGGGCCGCGCTGTCCACGTCCTTGAGGTGCACGTGCGTGATCCTGCGGGCGTGGCGGCGGGCGACTTCTACCGGGTCTGCACCGCCGAACACCAAGTGCCCCGTGTCCAGACACAGCCCTACCGCCTCCGGGTCGGTGTGCGCGAGGAGGGCCTCTACCTCGTCCGGGTTCTCCACGTACGTCCCACCGTGCGGGTGGAACGCGGCCCCCAGGCCGTAGGACTCCCGGACCAAGCGCGCCAGGCGCGTCACCCGGTCGCCGTACGCGGGCCACTCGTCCTCCCGCAGCCCGTTCGCGCGCGTGAGGGCAAGGCGGCCTGCCGTCCGGGCGCGGAGTTCGTCTCCCGCGTCCGCCAGCACCACGCACGTGCCCCCGCAACGCGCCACCAGCTCCGCGGTCCGGCGGACCTCCGTCTCCGCCTGGGGGAAGTGGTCGGCGGCCCGCAAGGGGAGGGGGGCGAAAGCGGCCACCAGCTCCAGGCCGCGGGCCTCCAGGGCGGGGCGGAGCCGCGCCGGGTCCGCAGGCAGGAACCCCCACGGGCCCAACTCGGTACCCTGGTAGCCCGCTGCGGCCATCTCGTGCAGCACCCGCTGCCAGGGCAGCTGGGGCCCCCACCCGGGGATCTCACACACGCCCCAGCTGATGGGGGCTGCAGCCACCCGCACGCGCCCGACCCGCGTGTCTGCCACACCCCTGGAGTTCGCCCCCCAGCTGAGCCTGCCCTGCGTGGTCTACAATCTCCAGCAGGACTGGGCGCGGGAGGGACGGGTGGTACGGACGGCGGAGGAGCTGCGCAGGACGCCGCAGTCGGGCGCCTCGCAAAGCGGGGTGGTGGTGCGAGTCACCCCGGAGGAAGCGGGCTGGCGCTCCCTGGGGTTCGAGGTCCGACGGCTGGCCGGGAACGAGCGGTGGACGCACCACACGGCCGGCTCCGAGGCCGTCCTGGTGTGGCTGGGCGGCCGTGCCACGGTGCAGTCCGACCGCGGGAGGTGGGAAGGTGTGGGCCGGCGCCGGCACCCCTTCGAGGGCATGCCCTACGCCCTGTACCTGCCCCCGGGTACGGCCTTCGAGGTGGTGGCGGAGGACGGGGGTGTGGAGCTGGCCCACGGGTGGGCAGCGGCGCGGGGCGAGTTCCCCCCGCGTCTTGTGACCCCCCGTGAGGTGGAGGTCGAGGTACGCGGCGGCGGCAACGCCACGCGTCAGATCAACAAGATTCTCCCCCCCGGCTTCCCGTGCGAGCGGCTGGTGTGCGTGGAGGTGTACACGCCTGGCGGCAACTGGTCCAGCTATCCTCCGCACAAGCACGACGTCCACCGCGTGGGGCCGGACGGGACCCTGTTGGAGGCGGAGCTGGAGGAGGTGTACTTTTACAAGTTCGACCGGCCAGAGGGGTTTGCCCTGCAGCGCATCTACGCCCACGACGGGTCCTTCGACGTGGGCGTGGTGGCGCGGCACGACGACCTGGTCCTGGTGCCGTGCGGCTACCACCCCGTGAGCGCCGCGTACGGGTACACCTGTTACTACCTGAACGTGCTGGCGGGCTCCGCGCAGAGCCTGGCCAGCTCGGAAGACCCCGCCCACGTGTGGGTGAAGTCCACCTGGACGGACCCGGACCCGCGGGTGCCGGTGGTCACCTACCGCCTGGAGGAGCTCCATGAGTGAGCGCGCCTTCGACGTCCTGGCCATGGGCCGGTGCGGCATCGACCTGTACAGCAACGACGTGGGCGCCCCCTTCGTGGAGATCCGCAGCTTCGCCGCCTACGTGGGCGGCTGTCCCACCAACGTGAGCGTGGGCACGCGCCGCCTGGGCCTGCGGAGCGCCCTGCTGACCGCGGTAGGGGACGACCCCGTGGGGGACTTCGTCCTGCACTTCCTCCGGCGCGAGGGGGTGGACACGGAGTTCGTCCCCCGCAAGCCGGGCCGCCGCACGGGCGCGGTCCTGCTGGGCATCGAGCCGCCGGACCGCTTCCCCCTGGTGTTCTACAGGGAACAGGCGGCAGACTTAGGCCTGGACCTGGACGACGTGCAGCGGGCGCCGGTGGAGCGCAGCCGGGTGCTGTTCCTCACGGGCACGGGGCTGTGCGCGGAGCCCAGCCGCAGCGCGACCCTGTTCGCGGCGGAGGTGGCGTCCGCGAGCGGCACCCGGGTGGTGGTGGACCTGGACTACCGGGCCAGCCTGTGGCCGGACGCGCGGACCTACGGGGTGAACGCACGGGTGCTGCTCCGGTGGGCAGAAGTTGCCGTGGGGAACGAGGAGGAACTCCGGGCGGCCACAGGGGAGGAGGACCTGACTCAGGCGGCCCGGCGGGTGCAGGCCCTCGGCCCCCGGGTGGTGGTGGCGAAGTTGGGCGGGCGGGGCTCCGTGGTGTTCCCCGGGGACGACGAACCGGTGCATGCCGCCGCGTTCCGGGTAGAGGTGTACAACGTCCTGGGCGCGGGGGACGCGTTTGCCAGCGGGCTGCTGTACGGATGGCTGCGGGGCTGGGACTGGTACCGGGCGGCACGGTTCGGCAACGCCTGCGGGGCCATCGTGGTGACCCGCCACGGCTGCGCGAACTTCATGCCGTACGAGCGGGAGGTGTGGGAGTTCGTGGCCGCGCGGGGAGGGCTGTAGGGTGGCCAGGGGGGAAGGTCGGGGGGTCGTTCCGTCGGTGGTCAGGGCGGTCCGCATCCTGGAAGCGGTGGGCGGCGCGGTGCGCCCGCCCACCTTGGGGGAGCTGGCCCGAGACCTGGGAATCCCCAAGAGCACCGCCCACGACCTGTGCGCCACCCTGGTCCGCGAACGCCTGCTGGCACGGTCCGCGGACGGCCGGTACCGCTTGGGCGTGCGGGTGTTGGAACTGTACCGGGCGTACGACGCCGCCTCCGACCTGTCCCGGGCTTTTGCGGAGGTGTGCGAGGAGGTGCTGCCCCGGCACGAGGAGACGCTGGTGCTGTCCGTGCTGGACGGACGCGAGGTGGTGTACGTGGCCTGCCGGAACGGCACGCAGCCCATCGCGGTGAACTACCGGATCGGGCTGCGGCTGCCCGCCCACTGTACCGCCACCGGCAAGGCCATCCTCAGTACCCTGCCTGAGGAACGCGTCCGGCAACTGTTCGGGTCGGGCCCGCTTCCGCGCCCCACGGGTCGCAGTCTCGGGTCTGTGGACGACCTCCTCCGGGAGCTGGAAGCTACACGGCGGCGCGGGTACTCCGTGGACGACGAGGAGACCGTGGAGGGGATGTGCTGCGTGGGAGCGCCCGTGCACCTGCGGGGCGACGTACAGGCGGGCGTGGCCTTCAGCATGGTGAAGGCCCGCCTCACGCCGGGGCGGTTGGAGGAGCTGGCGCGTCAGGTGACGGGTTTGGCGCATTTGCTGTCCCAGCGGCTGGGGCACCCACCGGTAAGTGCGGGTTGACAGCCCCCAGGGCGCCGTGCTTGTTTGTTCCCGGGGGACCTTCGTACTGGCGGAAATCGTCCGGAAATTCGAACGAGGGGGCAATGTGACCACGCTCCGGCTCACCGCAGCCCAAGCCCTGGTGAGGTTCCTGGCAGCGCAGCAGGTCGAGCGGGACGGGCAGTCGGCTCCGTTTTTCGCGGGGGTGTGGGGGATCTTCGGCCACGGCAACGTGGCGGGCCTCGGGCAGGCGCTGCAGGAGTACCCGCGGCTGCGGTGTTACTTCGCCCGCAACGAGCAGGCCATGGTGCACGCGGCGGCCGCGTTCGCCAAGGCCACCCGCCGGCTGCGGGCCTTTGCGTGTACGTCCTCCATCGGTCCGGGGGCCACCAACATGATCACCGGGGCCGCGGGCGCCACCATCAACCGGGTTCCCGTGCTCCTGCTGCCCGGGGACATCTTCGCCCGGCGCAACGTGGCGCCGGTGCTCCAGCAGCTGGAGGCGGGTTGGTCCCAGGACGTATCCGTGAACGACTGCTTCAAACCCGTCTCCCGCTACTGGGACCGCATCCACCGTCCGGACCAGCTGCCCGGCGCTCTCGTGGAAGCCATGCGGGTCCTCACCTCGCCCGCGGAGACGGGCGCGGTGACGCTCGCCTTCCCGCAGGACGTGCAGGCGGAGGCGTGGGACTACCCCGCGGACCTGTTCGAGCCCCGCACGTGGCACGTGCCGCGGCCCGCCCCGGAAGAAGGCCTGCTGGCCGAGGCCGCGGAGTGGATCCGCTCGAGCCGCAGGCCTCTTGTGATCGCCGGCGGCGGGGTGTACTTCAGCGAGGCGGAAGCCGCCCTGCGGGCCCTGGCGGAGGCCACGGGGATCCCCGTGGCCGAGACGCAGGCGGGCAAGAGCGTGTTGCCCGCGGACCACCCCCAGAACCTCGGAGCCATCGGCGTCACGGGGACCCTGGCGGCAAACCGCCTGGCACGCACCGCGGACCTCGTGGTGGCAGTGGGGACGGCGCTCGATGACTTCACCACCGCCTCCAAGACCCTGTTCGAGCATCCCGGGGTCCGCTTCCTCAACATCAACATCTGCCCGCGCGACGCGCACAAGCACGGTGCGTTGGCCGTGGTGGCAGACGCCCGGGTGGCCCTGGAGGGCCTCCGGCAGCGGCTTGGGGGGTTCCGGGTGTCCGCGGAGTACGGGGAGGAGGTGCGCCGCCTCAAGGAAGCGTGGGAAAGGGAGGTGGAGCGGCTCACAAACCAGCGGCACGGGCCGCCCATGGCGCAGGCGGAGGTCATCGGGGTGGTGAACGCCTTCGCCCGGCCTGAGGACGTGGTGGTCTGCGCCGCGGGCAGCTTGCCCGGCGACCTCCACAAGCTGTGGCGGGCCCACCGGCCGGGCACCTACCACCTGGAGTACGGGTACTCCTGCATGGGCTACGAGATCCCCGGCGGGCTGGGCGTGAAGATGGCGCATCCGGACCGCGAGGTGTACGTGATGGTGGGAGACGGCTCCTACCTCATGATGCCCAGCGAGATCACCACCACCCTGCAGGAGGGGTACAAGCTCACCATCGTCCTCCTGGACAACCACGGCTACAGCAGCATCGGCGGGCTGTCGGAGTCGTTGGGTTTGGGCAGGTTCGGTACCGAGCACCGTTTCCGCAATCCCGCCACCGGGCAGCTGGACGGTCCTGTGCTCCCCGTGGACTTCGTCGCGAACGCGGCGAGCCTGGGCGCGCACGCCCTGCGGGCCCACACCCGGGAGGAGCTGTGGGCGGCCCTGGAGGAGGCGAAGAGACAGGACCGCACCACGGTCATCGTGGTGGAGGTGGATCGGGAAGCCAGGGTCCCCAGCTACGAAGCGTGGTGGGACGTGCCCGTGGCGGAGGTGTCGGAGATGCCTTCCGTCCGGCAGGCCCGGGCGGAGTACGAGCGCCACCGCGCGCGGGAGAGGGACCTCCTGTGACAGGGGCGGAGCGGGAAGTGTTGAACTCCCCTGAGTCCGGAGCGGGAGTGGCCTTCTGGTTTCGACGGGCTGGTGGTGTACAACCCGGCCACCGGGGAGGTGCTGGCCCCGGGTCGGGGACAAGTCTCGAGGGGGTGGACGAAGCGACCCGGGTGGCGGCCCGCACTTTCAGAAGTGGCGCAGGGCGGCCCCCGAACGCGTGGAAGCGTGTGGAGGTGCTGATCGGAAACGGGGCGGAAAAGGGTGCGAAGGTCTTGGGGGATGGCCGGGCGCGCGTCCCCGGGTACGACGGGGCCCTCTGCCCCTTCGCGGGGAATGAGGGATAGTTTTTTCGGGCGCCTGCACGGGCGGGGCAGGCGCGCGGTGGAGTTCTACCCGGAGAAGAAGGTCGTGGTGGAGCGATGGTGATGTCGGGCGAGGACCGGCCGTGCGCGCGGTGGTAATCCACGGGACGTGGGCGCCGCGAGACGCGCGGGCTTCGGTGGGCCGGGGTACCTCCGCGGGCTACCGCGCGTGGCGGTGGCCCCGTCCCTCCGTGGAGCGCGTGCCGGTGCGTCCCCCAGGTGCCGGGGAGGTGCTCGTGCGGGTGATCTCCTGCGGCGTGTGTGGGTCGGACCGCGCCCTCTGCGCACAGGACGAGGACGGCTACATGCGGTACGCGGGCCGGGTTCGGCTGCCGGTAATCCCCGGCCACGAGTTCGCAGGAGTGGTGGAGGAGGTGGGCCCCGAGGTAACGGCGTTGCGGCCTGGTCAGGCGGTGGTGTGCGACAACGTGGAGTGGTGCGGCCGCTGCCCCGCCTGCCAGGCGGGCGCCACCAACCAGTGCGAGGCGGTAGAGGAGATCGGTTTCACCAAGCCCGGGGGCCTCGCGGAGTACGCCACGGTGCCCGCGCGCTGCTGCTTTTCGGCAGACGCCCTCGTAGAGCGCTTCGGGACGCAGCAGGGCTACCGCTTAGCCGCCCTGGTGGAACCGGCGGCGGTGGCCTACCAGGGATTGTTTGTGGAGGCCGGCGGGGTGCCCGAGGGCGGGACTGTGGTTGTGTACGGGGCCGGGGTCGTGGGTCTGAGCTGCGCTGCCCTGGCCCGGGCTGCCGGTGCGCGACGGATCGTGGTGTTCAAGCACCGGCGGGGCGGGGAGTCCCTGGCGTACGCCTTAGGAGTCGACGCAGTCTACGCGTGGGAGGCTCTGGAGGACTCCGGCCACCGTCCCGCCCAGGTAGTGCTGGAGCTCACCGGGGGCCGTGGGGCGGACCTGCAGGTGGAAGCCTCCGGCGCGCTCCAAGCCACCCTGCCCGAGATGCTGGAAGCCCTGGCCCCCCGGAGCACCGTACTCCTGCTGGGCCGGCACGCGGGCGCGGTACCCGCAGTGTTGGAGGCCCTGGTCACGTCCGCCGCGCGTCTGGTGGGCTCACTGGGCCACGCAGGCGAGCGTACCTTCCCGCCTGTAGTCGACCGCATGGCACGCGGGGAGCTGGACCTGCGTCCCCTCCTGGCGCGGGTGGTGCCGCTGGACCGCGCGGTGGAGGTCCTCCAGGAGGACCGGTGGCCGCCGGGCAAGACCCTGGTGGAGCCTGCGCAGGTGGCGGCATGAGCGAGCCGTCCGCACCCCTGGTGGAGATGCGGGGCATCGAGAAACGCTTCGGCCCTGTGAGCGCCCTGCGATCCGTGGACTTTGCGGTGCAGCCGGGCGAGGTGGTGGGCTTGGTGGGTGACAACGGCGCGGGGAAGTCCACGCTCATGAAGATCCTCACGGGTGTCTACCGGCCCGACGCGGGTGAGATCCGGTTCGAGGGCAGGCGAGTGCACTTCCACTCACCCCTGGACTCTCGACGGCTGGGGATCGAAATGGTCTACCAGGACCTGGGGCTCGCGGAGAACCTCGACACGGTCGCCAACCTGTTCCTGGGGCGAGAACTCACCCGACGGGTGGGACCGTGGCGGCTGCTGGACGAGGCGGCCATGGAACGCCGCGCCCACGAGCACCTGACCGCCCTACGGGTGGAACTTCCGTCCCTTCGGCTGGCGGTGGAGCGGCTGTCGGGCGGACAGCGGCAGGCCGTAGCCGTCGCCCGCGCCACCGCCTTCGCCGCGAAGCTGGTGATCATGGACGAGCCCACCGCGAGCCTGGCTGTGGCGGAGGCGGGCAAGGTCCTGGAGCTCATCCGGCGGCTGCGGGCGCAGGGGGTGTCCGTGGTCCTCATCAGCCACCGCCTGCAGGACGTCCTGGAGGTCTCGGACCGTGTGGTGGTGCTCAACCGCGGGCAGGTGGCCGGCGTCCTGCCCCGTGGCCGCGCGCGCATGGAGGACGTGGTCGCTCTCCTGGTGGGAGGTGCCGCGTGAGGGCGGAGGTGGTGGAACGCCCCGCGCCCCCCGTCCGGTGGGACCGCGTGCGGACAACTCTGGCGCGTATGGATCTCCTCCTGGTGGTCCTGCTCATGATGGCCGTCCTCACCGCCCTGCAGCCCCAGTTCTTCCTGACCCGGGAGAACCTCACGAACGTGGCACGGCAGATCGCCAGCAACGCGGTGCTGGCCCTGGGCCAGCTGCTGGTGGTGGCCACCGCGGGCATCGACCTCAGCGTGGGGTCAGTCATGGGACTGTGCATGACGGTCCTGGCCATGGCTAGCAAGGCCGGGTGGCCGGCCCTCGCCGCCCTGCTGGCCGCGGTGGCCCTCGGCGCCGGGGTGGGAGCGGCGAACGGGCTCGCGCTCACACGGCTGCACCTGCCCCACCCCTTCATCGCCACCCTGGCCACCCTGAACGTGGCCCGTGGCGCCACCTACTTGCTGAGTGGCGGCGTGCCAATCTCCGGTCTGTCCCAGGAGGTGCGGTGGCTGGGCTCCGCGGATCTGGTGGTGTTCCCGGGGAGCGCGCTGGCCACCGCGGTGCCTGTCTCCTTCCTGGTGGTGGTATCCCTGTACGGGGCCGCGTCCGTGTTCCTCCGACGCACGCCCACGGGCCGCCATGTGTACGCGCTGGGCGGCAACCCGCGCGCGGCCCAGTACGCGGGCATCCACACCGGGCGGCTGCTGGTGCTGGTGTATGTCCTGTGCGGCGCTCTGGCGGGTGTCGCGGGGATCCTGCTGGCGGGGCGGGTGAACTCCGCCTACCCCACCGCAGGGATCGGCGCGGAGCTGGACAGCATCGCGGCGGTCATCATCGGGGGAGCCAGCTTCTTCGGCGGCCGCGGAACTCCAGGCGGGGTGTTCCTGGGGGCGGTGATCATGGGCCTCCTGCGGAACGGCCTGAACCTCATGAACGTGTCCGTGTTCTGGCAGCAGGTGTTCATCGGGCTCATCATCCTGCTGGCCGTGTACGTGGACGTCTTGCGCCGCCGCGCGGCCCAGCTGGAGTCGTAGGGGAAGTGGTGGCCTGGAAGGCACGGCGACACCAAACCGGAGGGGGTGAAGGAGGATGAAGCGTAGTGCGTGCAAGGTCGTCTGCGTGGCCTTGGGGCTGGCGCTGGCCGCCGCCACGGTGGGGGGCGCGGGCCCCCGCGCGTACACCATCCTGCTGAGTATGAAGGGGCCCGGTTCCGGCAACCCCTTCTGGGCCGCGGTGGAGCGCGGGGCCCGAGACGCCGCCCGCGCCCTGGGCGTGAGCCTCGTGGTGCTCTCCCCGCCCGCGGAGACGGACGTGCAGGCCCAGGTGGCCATCCTGGAAGACCAGATCGCGAAGCGGGTGAACGCCATCGTGGTGGCACCCACGGACGTGAGCGCCCTGAACACCACCTTCGACAAGGCGCGGGCCCGGCGCATCCCCGTGCTGTTCGTGGACACGGACGCCACCTGGCCGCACAAGGTCACGTTCATCGGCACGGACAACCGGGCAGGCGGCGCCCTGGGCGGGCGGTTCCTGTGCGACCAGCTGCGAGGCCGGGGCGAGGTGGCCATCATCACCGGGGTCATGACTACGCAGAGCATCCGGGCGCGGGTGGAAGGTGCGCGGGACGCCATGCGGCGCTGCGGACTCCAGGTGGTGGCAGAGCTGCCCGCGAACAGCGACCGGGCCCTGGGCCAGCAGGTGATGGAGGACATCCTTACCCGCAGGCCCAACGTGCAGGGCGTGTTCGCCGCGAACGACCTGATGGCCCTGGGGGCGGCGGAGGCGGTGAAGGCCCGCGGGAAGACGGGCCAGGTCCTCATCGTGGGCTTCGACGCCATCCCCGAGGCAGCGCAGGCTATCCTGCGGGGCGAGTTGGCGGCCAGCGTGGCGCAGAACCCGTACAACATGGGCAAGTTCGGTGTGGAGAACGCCGTGAAAGTTCTGAGAGGCCAGACGGTGCCAAGGCGGATCGACACCGGAACGACGCTCGTCACGAAAGACAACGCTTCGCGGTACGCGAAGTAGAGGGAACGGTGGAGCTGCGGGTGGGCGTAGTCGGGGCTGGCGGGATGGGCTCCCGCCACGCCCGGACCCTGCTCCAGCAAGCGGGGGTGGCGGTGGTGGCGGTGGCAGACAGCGACCCAGAGC
>FWWL01005429.1_pt1 | contig 19931 bp, 14 predicted proteins | sample 2228331 | NCBI WGS metagenome assembly FWWL01 (sample SAMEA103939775, study PRJEB20133) | metagenome | reverse complement strand
TTTTATGGATAAAATAATAAAAAAGGGGCTTTCAATTATTGTAGCCTTTCTGATTATTTTCTCAGCATGTAAAGGAGAAAGGGGAGAACCAGGTCCTGCAGGTACTGAAAAATGTTCCACATGTCATTCTGATAATACAACAATTCTTGCAAAAGAAATGCAGTATGAAAACTCTCGCCATTATTTAGGAGGTAATTTTGAAAGGGATTATTATCCGTGTGCGGGATGCCACACACACGAAGGGTTTTTAACAAGATTGGAGGGGAGAGACACAACACAAACAATTACAGACCCCACACCTCCCAATTGCAGAACCTGCCATAATGTTCATACAACATTCACATGGGATGATTTTCAGTTAAAGACTACGGCTCCTGTAAATTTAAGGGATGGTTCAGGTACATTTAATATGGGAAAAGGAAATCTTTGTGCCAACTGTCATCAGTCAAGGGCAGCAAATGTTATACCTCCAGGTCAAGATTCAGTTTATATATCAAGCCCATACTGGGGGCCCCATCACAGTCCTATCGCAAATCTTCTTGCAGGTCTTGGTGGATTTCAAGAATTTCCAGGAAATTATCCCAATACACCTCATTATTCAAATGTAACCGATGGTTGTCCTCAATGCCATATGGCAGAACCTTACGGAGTTCAGGCAGGTGGACATACTATGAATATGTTTTACGAATATCGTGGAGAAATGACACTACTTACAGAAGGATGCAAGGGTTGTCATTCTGACCCTGCTGGCGATTTTGAAACCGCTGAGTCCATCCTTGAAGCAAATCTTGATTCTTTAAGAACTTTACTTATTAATGCGGGAATTATGGATTCAACAGACCATGCAATAATAGGTAAATATCCAAGAAAACTTGCAGGAGCACTATGGAATTACCTGTTTGTTAAAGAGGGACACGGAGTCCATAATTTTGAATATGCAAATGCTCTTCTTGTAAACACAATAACAAACTTTCCTTCCCTTGCTTCAAAAAAAGAGCTTGTAAAAGGAAGATAAAAACATCAAGGGGGGGTATGTCCCCCCCTTTTTTTAAAATTAATTAAAAATGAATATTATTTTTTTCTCTTTTATCCGATTTTCTTTGACCCCCTATTTTTACCCTTATGCAATAAATGATACTGAAAGATTTTATCCCTTTTATACCTATTTTAATTTTGAGGCAAGGGATATTGGAATAAAAAATTTATATTTCTCTTTCTCCGGAAATCACTTTTATTCTGATACTGTTTCAGAATTTAAAATTTTTGGAATAAATCTTTTATATTCAAAAAATATTTATTTTATAAACTTAGGAAGAATTTTTACTTACCAGGGAGCGGGTTCCTTTATTGATGGTTTAAAAATAGGGTTTAACCTTGAAAAACTGGAAATTTTCCTTTATGGGGGTAAAAGGGTTTTTCTTCCCTTTAAATTAGATAATCTTTTTTATAAAGAAAATCCTTATATTTATGGCACTATTTTAAAATCTTTACTTGAACCCTTTAAATTTTCTCTTTATTTTAACATAGAAAGAAATGATTTTATTAAAGATGCAGTTTCTGCTGGTTTTTCCTTTAAATTTGAAAAATTTTTAACCCCTTTTCTTTCAATTGGATATTCCTTTATAGAGAGAAAAATAGAGAGAATTGAAACTGGTCTCAATTATGTATGTAAAGAAAAATTCTATGCAAATATAAAATATTACTTTGAAGAAATTCCCTTTAAATATCTTTATTATCTTAATGAAATTTTGCCTAAAAAAAATAGACATAGAGTTTTGCTCAACTTTCATTTAAGAAGAATAAATTTTTTAACCCCTTCTTTTTATTATAGATTTCTCCATTATGAGAAAAAAGCAAATTATTTTCATTTAAGAAGAATAAATTTTTTAACCCCTTCTTTTTATTATAGATTTCTCCATTATGAGAAAAAAGCAAATTATTTTTATTTAAATTTAAGGGGTAAATTTCTCTCCTTGGGGATTGGATATGGAAGTGTAGGGGAAAGGAAACAGGTTCTTTATTATCTTCAATTTTATTATAATTACAGAGATTTTGTGTTTAATTTCTCTTATAAAACTTTTGATGATTCAGATTATAGTTATTTTCTTAATTCCTTTATAGCTGGTATGGAATATAAGGGAATAAAATATATTGATTTTCTTTCTGAAATAAGATTTTTTACAAATCATGATTATAAAAGGGATTTAAGGGGATTTTTCGGGGTTAAATTTGAATATGGGGGTTAAAAATGAAGTTTTTTATATTCCTTTTTTTAACAGGTGAAAATTATTTTAAATTTTCTCATAAAAAACACCTTGAACTAAATATTACCTGTATAACATGCCACCCAAAATCTGAAATTTCTCAAAATCCTATAGATAATCTTTTTCCTTCTCATAAAGAATGTTCCATATGTCATGATATTGGAGAGGATTGTTCCTTATGTCATAAAGGTAAAGAAAGGGGAATAGAAAAAATAGGAATTTATATTTCAAACTTTTCTCATAAGAAACATTTTAAATTTGATTGTTCCACCTGTCATCAAAAAATAAAAGATGAGGACTTTTTCCTTTCAAAAAGGAAAGAAGCCTATCCGAAGATGAATACATGTATTAGATGCCATAAGGAAAATAAGGTAAGTATATCCTGTAATACCTGTCATACCGATAAAGAAGAAAAACTTTTTGTATTTCATCCTGTTAAATATAGAAATCTTCATTCTGAAGAAGCAAAATTTATGGAAAAGGATTGTGAAATGTGTCATGATTTTGAAAAGGAAAACTATATAGGAGCTTTAAGAATACCCAGCTGTAATACCTGTCATTCAAAAGAAAATATTTTATTTAAAAATCATCCTGAAAACTTTAGATTTTCCCATTCCTTTTCCTATTTGTCGGGTGAAAGTGCCTGTTCAAACTGTCATAATGATTATAAGGATTGTGTTGAGTGTCATAGAAAGGAGAAGATTTATCCCTTTGACCATAACTCAATTAAATGGGTTACAAGGAATGGTGGTGAACATAAGGAAGAGTCAAAAACAAGTCCAGAAAGATGTGTAATATGTCATGAGGAAAGGGATAATGTTTGTCTTTCCTGTCATGGAGGGAAAAAATGAAATCCTTTAAATTTTTGATTTTTTTCATTTTTTTTCTTTTATTCTGTGCAAAGAGAAATCCAGAATTACCAAGGATTTATCATCCGGACAAGTGGTATAAGCTTCACGATGATAAATTGCGCAATATGGAAAGCTACGACCCCTGCCTTAGGTGTCACGCAATGGAAGGTGATTCTCTTTTTGAGGGAGCCCCCTCTTGCAGAAGCTGCCATATATCTGAACCAACACCTTAAAATAAATGAAAGATGCAAATTTATGTGGGAACATCCGGATGGTATTATTCCTGGAATAAAAAGGGGAACTTTGATTTTTATGTAGAAAGTTCAGGTTTGAATGCTATTGAACTGAATGCCTCCTTTTACAGGTTTCCCTTTAAAAATCAAATTAAATCCTGGGCTAAAAAGGGAAAAAATTTAAGATGGGCTATCAAGGTAAATAGGTTAATAACCCATGTTTTCAAATTTTCTGAAAAAGCAAGAAAAACCTGGTTAAATTTTAAAAATTTATTTGAAGAACTTAATGAAAATATTGATTTTTATCTTTTTCAGACACCACCAAATTTTTCAGTAAAAATGTTTAAGCAAATTGAGGAATTTTTTGAATTTACAGAACTTAAAGAAAGATTTGCCTTTGAGCCGAGACATTTTTCCTTTTTTGATGAAAAGTATTATAAATGGGCTGAAAAAAGGGGGTTAACCTGGGTTTCAATGGATTCTCCTGATTTTCCAAGAGATATTATTTCTTCTAATAAGATTATTTATTTAAGGATGCATGGAAGAAGCGGGTGGTATTCCCACTATTACAAAGATGAGGAGCTTAAAGAAATAAGGGATAAGATTTTAAATTTAAAACCTTTAAAGGTTTATATATTTTTCAACAACAATCATGCAATGCTTGAAAATGCAAGAAAAATGTTTGAGATTTTAACCTATGGTTGAGAGTTTTGATAGTAGATACCCCTTAAAGTAGCAGTGCGATTTATCGCACAATAAATTAAAAGGTAGTGGAAAAGCTGATTTTAAAATGCTTAACTTTCACACACTTGAGAAACCCAAATCTCAAAGATGAGCTATTTTCAAATCTTTTTTATATCTTTCTCTTATTTTCAAAAAAATTTTTTCATATATATTTTCCTTAAAATCAGGAAAAGAAGTTAAAAGAGTTTTGAACCTGCCCTTTTCATACCATAAAGTTATATCCGCATAAACCCCCTTCCCAAGATAAATTTTATAACCTCCTGGTTTAAAAGAAGAAAGAACAACTTTAAAATAATCCATATAACCAGGGTCAATGTTTACTCTTCTTTTTCCCTCTTTCATCAAGTTTTTTTCAATTTCCCAGGTTTTTAATTTAATTTCAACTATTTCATCAGGAGTTATGAGTTTTTTAAAGGAATAGAAAATTCTTTTAATATTTTCTCCCATTTCCTCCTTATAGTAGTTAGTAAATTTAAAATCAAAAATTTCACTTTCAAGGTCTATTTCCCCAACTTCCTTTATTAAGCTTTCTTTTGCCTTTAAAAGAATTTTTTTATCAACAAAAAATATTCCTGTAAAAAATTTAACGGGGAGAGGAGGAAAAGGGTTTGCCATTTATTAAAATTCCCTTAATATCAAAATATAGCTCTTTTTTAATATTTATACTTTTCAAAATATCAAGAATTTCCTTTTCTTCAAGTCTTTTATAAAAGGTTTTTCCCTCCTTTATTAAATGAAAATGGTTATCTTTTAAATACAAAATACCTTTTCCTATATCCTTTGATATTACCAAATGATTCATCATTTCAAATTCAAAGGATTTTTCCCATGCTGAAATAAAGTCATCTTCCTTTATAGGCTTATCCTTGATTTTGTATCTAAATTTTTTGATTCCCTTTTTGTTTAAAGTGAATACATAAATAGAATCATCTTTTCTTTCCATTATGAATTTATAGGCTTTTGTTTTAAACTCTATTTTTTCTTCTATTTTAATTGGTTTATAAATCAAATAACCTATATCACATAAATATTTTTCTCCCTTTATTTCCACAATACAGGCAGTGTGGGTATTTTCACCGTAATTTCTGTCTGCCAGAACAAAATAGGATTTTAGTCCGGTAAAATCAAGAAATTTTTTTAAAAAATAAACAAGGGAAAAACAAGTTCCCCCTCCCCCTTTTTCAAAATAATCTTTAACTATATAATAAGGGGTTCTCAATTTTTTCTCATAATTTTTTTCTTCTGCTTCAGTTATTTTTGTTAAATTTTCGTAAGGAAGGTTTTTAAAAGCTTTTAAAATTTTTTTCAAAGATAAAAAGGGCGCATCTTTTATTCTTAAATCTTTTAAAAATTTTTCAGAAAATATTTTAAGAGCATAAAAGTCCTTTTCTTTTAAAAGCATTTTTTATTATAATTTATAAAAGGAGGTATAAAAAAATGGAATTTATACTTTTTATCTTTATGGCGTATCATTATGCGGTTTTCCCTGTTGAGGCAAGAAATGTTGATTCCTCTGTGTTTTTTATCCTCGCCGATTATTTAAGGGATGAACTTTCAAGTTATGGAAGTGTTTTAGAAAAAGGCGCTACATATGAGCTGATGGAAGAACTTTTAAATTGTAAAACTGATTCCTGTTATTTTGAATTCTGTAAAAAATATGATATTGAAAATCTTGTTTTTGTTTATGCGGATAGGCTTGGAGAAAAATATATTGTTAGGGTTAAAGTATTTAATAGAGCTAAGGGGTTTATATTTAATGAAAAGGATATTGCAGACAGGGAATCTGACCTTGATATTCTGATGCAAAGATTTAAAGAGGCGATTGTAAAGGGAAAACCTTTAGAGAAAATTATTACCACGGAAACAATTACTTTAAAGGAAAGTGAGGAGGAACCGAGAAAAAGAAGAACAAGAAAACATATTGGAGGCAGAATTGGGTCAATATTTCCATTAACAGGATATTATGAATCTCAAGAGGAAAAACCTTTTCTTTTAACAAGGTTAATTCTCGGGATTCATTATGAGGTTAAGAATATGGGAATAGGAGCAGAAACTGCCTTTTTTGCAAGAGGTTGGGGGTTTGAGTTTCCTATCAGATATTTTGTTTCAAATACGGATTATACTCCCTATTTTGAATTTGTTCCTTCCTATTATTTAATGCCTGATATATATTCTGGTGGTGGATACTTTAATGGTGGAGATAAAATTGCAGGTGGTAATGGACCCGGAATAGGTATAGGTTCAGGTTATGCTTTTTTCCATACCTATGATGTCCAGTTTATTATAAATGCAAAATATCTTTTTATTTTAAACAATGGTCCTGATTCAGGTTTTGAAATAACCTTTGGTATTCTTTTTGGAGGGAGGGATTAGATAAAGGAGTATATTTGTTAAGGAGGTTTTTAGGATGGGGGAGATTGAAAAAAATAAAGGGGAAAAAAAATAGATGTGGGGTATTCAGTAAGTATAGAAATGTGTGGTTATGAGACTTATTGTAAGCCATAGGTGGATTGAAGGGTAACTTATGGATTGGAAACCCAATGAAGGGAAGTCACTAATAATAGATGTTGATGGGATAAGTTATGCCCGCTTGCCAATAAAAACACATGTAATAACTGCTCGTGATAATCTCTTGCAGGTAATTGAGCAATATGTTTTACCTCATCTTCAGAAGGGTGATTTAATATTTATAAGTGAGAGAATTGTGGCAATCATCCAGGGTAGGGCGTTTCCGATTAAAGAAATCAAGCCCTCCTGGCTTGCGAAATTTTTGTCAAAATTTGTCCATAAATCACCCTATGGAATTGGTCTTGGTAGTCCCTGGACAATGGAGCTTGCGCTCAGAGAAAGAGGGGTGGTGCGTATTCTCTTTGCTGCCTTTATCTCAGCAATTACAAAACCATTCGGGATAAGGGGATTATTTTACATAATTGCTGGAAAATCAGTTGCCGCAATTGATGGACCCTGCCATTATACATTGCCGCCCTATAACGAGTATGCGAAATTGGGTCCTAAGAATCCAGATGAAGTAGCACATAAAATAAAAGAAAAATTAGGGTACGATGCAATAATTATTGATGCCAATGACCTTGGGGTATCGGTTCTTGGCAAGTCAGATAGAACAATTTCTGATGATTTTTGTAAGAAGGTTTTTCGTGATAATCCTCTTGGTCAATCAACCCAGCAGACCCCGCTCTGCATTGTAAGAAAAGTCATATAAAAGAACAAAAGGGCAAACACGGGATAGAGACAAAACAAAAAAGACAAATTTAGCCGTGCGATTTATCGCACAAATAAAATATACATTATCTTTTCTCCCCAAATTTATTTTTTAAAATCAAAGAAATTAAAATACATATTAAACTAAGAACTAAATAAGTAATAAATCCTCTTGCATAACCTATATTCCCCATTTTATCCACAAATACCCCAAGAATAGGAGGAACCACAAAACCACCAAAGGCACCAAGACCCCCAACCCAACCCGCTGCACCTCCCACCGCCTCAGGAACATATCTTGCAACAAGTTTAAAAACTGCCGCATTCGCTATCCCCATTCCTAAGGCAATTAAAATCTCCCCAAGCAAAGCAGAAAAAAAAGTATTAGAAATCATAAGAAAAAGAGAACCAAGAAGAATAAGGAAATAACTTATTATAGCTGTTCTTTCGCCCCCAAATCTATCACTCACATAACCCCCATATACCCTGATAAAGGAAGCAAGTAAGGAAAAACCAACACCTCCTAAAAATCCTGCCATTTTTATATCAAAACCATGAAATATTCTCCAGTAAGTGGGAAACCATGTGGTAAGAGCAAGAAACCCACCAAAGGAGGTGAAATATAAAAACACAAGTGCCCAGGTTCTACCTATCCCTGCAGATATTTTTAAAGCTTCAATCATTTTCCCGGAGGGAAATAGTTCCTGATTCAAAGCCCTTGCCACCTCTATTGCTTCTTCTCTTTTAATTCCCTTTTTAACAAGCTGAAAATAATAGGCATCATGCGCAATTATTGCATAAATTATTATCCCTGTTAGTAAAAATAAAAACCAGGCAAGGTAAGAACCAGCAAGTCCCAGAAATCCAAGTGCTATAGGAAGCAAAAGGGTGAAAAATCCAGGGGCAGTATTTCCAAGACCTGCGTATGTTCCAAGTGCTATACCCTGTTTCTTCTGGGGAAACCAGTAGGAGGTTTGCGGAATTCCCACAGAAAAGGTCGCAACCCCACAGCCACTTAAAAATCCAAAAAATAATATTAAAGGATAAAACTTAATTGTTAAATACTCTGGATAAAGTAAAAACAGCAAAACTGTTAAACCAAACATTCCTGTAAGAGAAAAAATTAAAAGGATAAGAAAAGGCTTTTTTCCTCCAATTTTATCAACCCATGCACCAAAAGGAATTCTTAATAAAGAACCTGTAAGCTGTGGTGCAGCAACAAGAAATCCCATAAGTGTGGCAGAAAGACCCATAACTTCCTTAAGTTCCTTCGCTGTCGGACCATAAAGGGAAACAGCAGCAAAACCAACAAAAAAACCAAGGGTCGCAGAAATTAAACCTTCCCGGGGACTCCCCTTTAAATTGTATTTTTTAATTAGTTCCTTCATTTTTAAAAACCTCCTTAACTTTTTTTGGCATAATCTTTATGTAAATTTCTTCAGGAACTTTTTTAACTCCCCTTTTTCTCAGTAATCTATCTACCGGAATATTAAAAAGCATTTCATTTTCTTCAAGCAAGGGCTTTATAATCTGCCAGTCTTTTTCTTCTATCTTTTCTATTTTGCCTCCGTGTAGCTGATTTTCTTCTACATTCCTATCAGGGTCCCTTATATAAATTGCACCACCAGATGCAAGCGACAAAAGATTACTCCCGGGATACACCTCTTCTAAATCAATAATCTCTCCATCTTTAAAAGAAATTCCGTTCAGGATACAGAACCCACCTCCATTTAAAGGGTCACCTGCCATAAAGGATTCTGCAAGATAATCAAGACAGGTCCCATTTATGACAACTTTTGGATTTCCCACCGCATTTATAAGGGGTCTTCCCGCAGCATTCCCCTTAACAAAAACCCCTCCGCCCTTTGCACCATACATAAAGGTCTGCCCAACATCACCATAGATAACCACTTTCCCTGACTTTATAATATTCAAAAATTGGTCCTGACCTGAACTGTGAATAAATAGTTCAAGACCATCAATCCCTGACCCCGCATAGTCTCCTATATCACCATAACAATCTATCCTTACACCTCTTGAGTTTTCCCCAAAACCACAACCGATAAATCTATGTCCCCTTAAGTTGAAAACTATGAACTTTCTCCAGCCAATTCTATATGCCTTGACTAAAAACCTTGCAAGACTCTCATCTCCATCTGGAGGAAAATCTATAGAATTTATAACTAAAATACCTTCTCTATCCCTGGGTTCTTTTATCTTATTTCTTAAACTGTAATCCACAAGATTATAAAGAGGAGAAGCTTTAAGAAAAATTCTGTTTAAACTTTCCTCAACTAAATCTATTAAAGAACTTCTTTTTTTCTCACCAGGGTCATAATCCATATCGTTAAGATAGGTTAAAACCTCTATGGAAAATCTTTTATAAATATCATCAATCAAAGAAATCTCTTCAAGCTCTTTTAATAAAGAAAAAAACTCCATATAAGATAAATACTTTATCTCCCTTGATAAATAATTGAAAAATCCCCTTGCTTCTCCCCTTTCTATACATTCCTTCATATAACTAATTATCTTCTCTATCCTTATATTTTCCTTTTTATCAGGAATTATAACTTCTACCCTCGGATTTCCCTTATAAACCCTCTCAAAAAATTCTCTTTCCTCTAATTCAACCCTTTTTCCAAATTTATCTTCAAATTTCATTTCCCCTGTTTCATAATTTAAGGAGAATATATAAGCACCACCATCAGTATGACTTCCACCTCTTGCATTCCAGTACAAATCTGCAAAAGAGGAGGTTATCTTTCCATCTCTCTTCAATTCTCTTAAAATAGCATTTATTCCCTGCCTTTCAGATGCTATAATTCCTATATCTATTTTATCCTTTAAAATAGAAAAGACCTGGGGTCTTAACATAGAAGTATCTGTAATGCCAAATAGTTCAAATTGTTTTTTATAAACATTATTGCCCCCAATAATAAAAAACCATGGTCCATCAGGAGATGCAGCTACATGGGAAATCTGTATCTCTTTATAAATTTCCTGTTTTTCCTCAGAAAGTAAATAAAAATCTCTTTCAGTTGTTGGTGCCATTGCCTCCAATAAATACTCAACAGGATATTCATATTGTCTATACCAAAGGTCAAATAAGAGTATAGCAACCTCGGTATCAGTTAAAAATAAGGGATACATATTCCTCTCCCTCAAATAATTAACAATTGCAGTATAGTTTGAGAAATCTCCATTATGAACAAGTGCATGATTTAAAATTGAAAAGGGATGCGCACCACCCGGATGCCATACCTTTCCCTTTGTAGGATACCTGTGATGACCTATCCATAAATGCGCTCTAAAATCTTTCAAATTGTAATAATTAATTACATCATCTCCATATCCTACAATCTTTAAGACAATCATATTCTTTCCTGAGGAAAGAACAAAAGCTCTCTGCTCCTCTCCGGATTTATAAAAGGTTTTATTCAAAAGAAATGACTTCTGATAAATAAATTCATCCTCAATCTTATTTATATTAAAACCCTTTAGCCCATTTTCCTCAATAAATTTAAGTAAAATCTCTTCCCTTGGTTTTATAAAATATCTGTAAACAAGAGGGGGTTTAATCTCTAAATTTAAATCCTTATAATTATTCAACCCCTGTAGAGTATAACTCTTATGAATATCAAAATTTTTATTTATAAACCTTTCAACAGGAATAATAGAATTTTCATCAAGATAGGCAACCTGTAATATATAATATTTTTCAAGTTCCTCTTCTGAAACCCCCATACATTCCGAGTCAAGACCAAAAGCAGCAATACCTCCACCTTTACCATTTCCCCTGTTTCGCATCTGTTCAAGGGACTTCAATAGATACTTACCTTCAATCTTACAGGAGGACAAAAGTCCCACAACACCACATCCACCTTCTCCCTCAATCTTCCTGTAAGGTATCTCAATTCCCTCGCACAATTTCCTTCTTGATTTCTCTATTAAATTATGAAATTTATCCATAATAGACAAGAAGGTCCTTTCTTCCTCTTAATTCTCTTATGTTTTTTAAACCCAATCCATATAAAATTCTTTTTAATTCAATTGAGAAGGCCTTATATAAATTTAAAATTCTCAATTTTGCCCATTCCACATTCATCATTTGTGAGAAATATATATCAGGTGTTGCAATTCCATATTGACAACCCTTATCAGAGGCACCCTTTTCACAATTTCCACACTGAGTGCATCCAACTGCAATTGCCTCAACTGTTCCAAGAACACATCCATCAGCACCTAAGGCAATTGCCTTTGCTATATCGTGTGCAGTCCTCACTCTTCCACTTGCCATAATTATAATATTATCCCTTACCCCTTCCCTTACAAGATACTCATGAACCCTTGGAATTGCAAGCTCAATTGGCATTGCTATATTTTTTTTAGCAAAATCAGGCGCTGCACCCGTTCCTCCATATCCACCATCCAAATGTATAATATGTGCTCCTGCATAGTAAATCCCGATTGCAACCATATCCACATCCACAGGGGTAGATACCTTAACAGAAATTAAAGCATCCGGATTTATTGTCCTTATCCAGTCTAAATGTTTCTTGTGGTCCTCAACAGAATAAACACTGTGAAAGGGAAAAGGCTGGAATATATCAACATTTGGAACTGTTTCCCTCATTCTTGCTACATCCTCGGATACCTTAAAGGAAAGAAGATGCCCCCCAAGTCCAGGCTTTGCCCCCTGTGCATACTTAAGCTCAACTACCCTTGTGTTCTGAATCGTTCTTTCACTTACACCAAAATACCCTGTTGAAGCCTGTGTTATAACATTATCTTTATACTCCATCAATTCAGGAGGATAACCCCCCTCTCCTGTTGAGGTAAAAGTATTAAATTCTCTTGCGGCTTTTGCCCTTGCTAGCATAAAATTCAAACTAACAGAACCATAAGACATCCCTGCACCATAAAAGGGAACAGATATTCTAATTTTCTCCCCATAATTTCTCTTATTCAAATCCAAGGAAATATCTATATCCTTATCCAATATCTCCTCTATTGAAGGCAAATCACTTATATTTTCAAGATTTTTAAAAAACAATTTATCAAACCCACCTCCACTTTTACCTATTCTGTACTCAATACCCTTATCAGGTGGCTTACCTGTTAATGCCTGCTGCCAGGTGGAAAATATAAGTTCCTTTGTCCATGCAAGGTGTCCTAAGGCAGAATTCTTGGTTAAACTAAAAAAAGGTAATATAGTAAGACCTCTCTGGAAATTCTCCCTGTGTTTTTTTATTGAAAGTTCAATTTCCCTCATTTTTTCTTTCAATTCCTGAAAATGCTTCTTTAAACATTTCTTCAAAAAATATCAATCTTCCAAAATCTCCTGTTAGCCTTCTGCTGTCCCTTTTTCCCATTGCACTTAATGCTTCTATCAATTGTTCATGCCAGGCTGAAAGAAGATTCAAAATCCTTTGCATTCCCCATTCAATATCTATTTTTTTCGGTATCATATCATATTCATCTCCCTTTTCTTTAAATTCTGATTGTAAGGCAATATGGACAGGAATATCAATTGCAACCACATCTGCTCCACACCCTATTGCCTTTGGAACATGTTCTGCTTTATTTATTCCACCACTCGCTATAATACTTATTGTGCTCCTTATACCATAATCTGTAAGCTTTTTATGAATTGATAAAAGAAAATCCTTAATATGTCCACTTTTTGAAAACCCTCTGCCATCATAATTTGCACAAAGATGAATTCCATCTGCCCCCTTTTTGAGAAGAGATAAAATAAGTGATTCAAAATTATCCTCCGCTTTTATTCTACCAATTATTATTGAATCCGGGTTAGCACTCCTTATCGCGTCATATCTCTTTATTTCCTCAATTTTATCAATTTCAAATTCAAGAATTTTTGTTTTGAAATCTTTAATATAATCATTTACTTTAATAAGGGGAACAAGACATTTATACTGGTTTTTAAACTTTTCAAATAACTCTAAGGACACAATATAAAGGGTTCCGCTTCTTAGAGATGCCCTTGCTATTGAATGATGAAGCTCATAATTTCCAAAGGGCTGATAGTCAAAAATTATAGGAATCTGTATTGTTACTGTTTTTGATTTTCCTTCACCAAATCTTCTAACTTTTCTACCAATCTGCGTTTCTGTGGAAATATATTCCCTTCCCTCCTTACCGTCCCTTGTTGGTCGGACAATCTCAGACATATCAAGCCAGATGGAATCAAAACCATACCCTGAAAAAGGACCCCTATAACCCATACCACTCACCTTTTCTTTTCCTGTCTCTGACTCGTACAATATTGTATCTATATCCTCCATATTAAGCCCTATTTTGTGGAGAGCTTTATAATGGGGATTTATAATAACATCCTTAACAACCTTAGGATACTCAATTTTACATTCAAAACAACGCGTACATTTCTCTTTTATTGGTTTAAAACCACCAAATCTTCCATAAAAAACTCCATACTTACAGGGTCTGTCTAAAAAAGTCTTCAAATAAATTTTAAGTTTTTTATTTTTTAACCCTTTTAAAAAATAATGAAAAAACTCCCCAACAAGCATTTTTAATAATTCAAATTTATTTATAACAGGCTCAAATTTATGAGGAACAGGATAAAGATGGGGAACTCTCTTTATTTCTATATGATACCTTTTATATCTCTTCATTTTTTCCCTTAAATTTTCCTAACCTATAATTACCTTTTATTCCATATATAAACCTGATATGGTCTTATTAAGTATCTTATCGGAAAAGTAAAAATATGAACCAATCTTGTAAAGGGAAAAATAAAGATCAAAAGAAAAGCATTAAAGAAATGAAGTTTAATAAGAAAAGGTAAATTTTTTATATAACTTATATCAGGCTTCAATTTAATAAGGGAAATTAACCAGGGAACAGCTGTATCAAGAGACCAAAGTGTTCCCCATCTTTTAGCTATCGCAATATAAAGACCTGTTAAAACCTGAACTAAAAGTAAAAAAAGAAGAAGATAATCAAAAAAAGATGATACAACTAAAACTTTTTTATCTATTATTCTTCTTATAAAAAGAAAAAGAAGCCCAATTAATGTAACAATCGTAAGGATAGTCCCTGTTATTTCAAAGAAATAAAGCCTTCCTGTTCCCTTTAAAAAATTTCTCAAAATATCAGGAAAAATTAAAGCAAAAAGATGAAAGAAAAGTATTATCAAAATTCCATAATGCCAGGGTATAGAACCAAAAAATAGTTTTTTACTTTCAAAAAACTGGGAGGAAAAACTGGAATAGGAAAATTTATCTGTGAAATATCTGTAAAGGGAAAGAAAAACCGCAACAAAAAAAGAAACATAAGGAAAAACCCCAAAAATAAAAAAATCATTCATCCTTAACCTCCTTTTTTAATAAAAACTCAAGAGATTCAATTAATGCTTCATAAGGATTTTCACCCTTTTTAAAACATATCTTCATCTTTTCAAGAGAGGGAATCAAACCCTCCTCTATTATTACTTTCACATTTTCCCCATCAAAACCCTTAAAGGAGATAAATTTAAGTATCAGGGAAATATGGTCAGGTAGCTCCCTTTCGTCTAATTCAAAGGAAGAATTTTTATAAACCTCCTTTAACCTTACAAGAAATTCCCCCCTTTTATAACTATCCTCAAAAAGATGATAACCTATATAGGGAGGACAGGAAGGAGCTAAATCAAAAGTTCTTGTATAAATTTCTCTTAAAGTATCAACATCCATCTTAAAAACCTCCATCTCAAATTTTTTATATTTTTCATATATGAGAGGAAACCTATTCTTTAAAATTTTTCCCAGCTTTAAAGCCCTTTCTTTATAATCTTCTTCAGGATAATCAAAAAGAAAACTGAATTTTTTTAAAATCTCCCTTACCATCTCCTTTCAGGTTTTTTTCTAAATCCAAATCCCGCTTCCTTTTTATATCTATATGTCCCAATATCCTTCTCTATCATCTCCTCCCTGTAAAGAGGAGGAATAACAAATCTTTTTTCAAAATCCGCAATAGAGGTTAAAGAAAAAATTTCTTCTATCTTTTTCTCATCAAGATTTACCTCCTTTAAATATCTCTCCTTTTCTTCCTCCTTTACATCACCTACTTCTTTCCATCTCTTATAAATCCTTACTGCAATCAATTTCTCATAGACTTTTCTGATTAAATCCTCATTTCCTGCTGAGAAAAGAGAGGACATGTATTTAAGGGGCAATCTGAAATTTTCTATATCAGTGAAAAAACTTTTTGCAAGGTCAAGAACACCTTCTTTTCTTTTTGCAAGAACAGGTAAAAGGGGCGGCACATAAAAGAGCATAGGAAGAGTTCTATATTCTGGATGAAGGGGTAAGGCAATTTCAAATTCTTTAACAAATTTATAAACAGGTGATTTTTGAGCATATTCTATAACCTCATCTTTTATACCATTTCTTTTTGCACCTTCAATCACTTTATCATCAAAGGGATCCAGAATAATATCAAGCTGAGCCTTTACAAGTTCTCTCTCCGGAGCTTTTGCTGCCTTTTCTATTTCCTTAGCATCGTAAAGCAAAACACCCATATATCTTATTCTTCCTACACAGGAATGAAAGCACATAGGTGCCTCCCCTGCTTCAATTCTTGGATAACATAATATACATTTCTCTGATTTTCCTGTATCCCAGTTATAATAAACCTTTTTATATGGACAACCCGATATACACATCCTCCAGGCTCTGCATTTATCCTGACTTATAAGAACAATTCCATCCTCTCCTCTCTTATAGATAGCACCTGCAGGACACACGGCAACACATGTAGGATTCAGGCAATGATTGCATATTCTCGGAAGATAAAAATGAACAAGGTTTTCCATTTCAAAAAGAGTCTTCCTTTCCTCCTCACTTAAACTTTTCAGATTGGGGTCATTCCTTGCATAATAAGGGGTTCCCGATAGGTCATCATCCCAGTTAGGACCTGATTCAATATCAATATACTCACCTGTTATCATAGAAATAGGTTTTGCTGTTGGCTGGTCCTCAGATTCAGGTTCATCAAAAAGGTCACTGTACCTATATGTCCAGGGCTCATAATAATCATCAAGGGTTGGTAAAAAGGGATTAAAAAAGATGTTTAAAAGCCCTTTCAACCTTCCCTGTAATTTCGGTTTTAAATTATCACCCTTTTTTTCCCATCCACCTTTATATTTTTCCTGGTCCTCCCATAATACTGGAAATCCTGTTCCAGGTTTTGTCTCCACATTGTTCCACCACATATACTCAGCTCCCCTTCTATCGGTCCATACATTTTTACAACTTATACTGCATGTATGACATCCTATACACTTATCTAAATGAAAAACCATCCCTATTTGCATTCTTACATCCATGATTTTACCTCCTTACCATTCGGGTTTTCTACACTCTTTCCTAACAAAAACATATGTATCTCTATTAACTCCTGTTGGTCCCCAATAATTAAAGGACCAAGTAAATTGTCCATAACCTCCCATCATTAAGACGGGTTTCAATCTTGTTCTTATCAAACTATTATGACCACCTGCTCTTTTTTTATTCCTGATAGGTGCTTTTGGAACAGATATTGTCCTTTCGGGTGAATGATATAGTATACATATCCCTTCAGGAACTCTCGCGCTGACTACAGCCTTTGTAACAAGAGCTCCATTATCATTATAAACTTCAACCCAATCGTTATCTTTAACACCTATCTTTTCAGCATCTTTTTCACTTATCCATAAAGGTTCACATCCCCTTGAAAGTGTAAGCATTCTTAGATTATCAAAGTATGTGGAATGAATATGCCATTTCCCATGAGGGGTTAAATAGTTAAGTAAAATAGCTCCATCTCCTATGCTCTTTTTCACATCAAAAAGAGCTTGAATTTCAGGTCTTGGCTTATATGTAGGTAAATTCTCTCCATAGGCAATATAACCAGGATGGTCTAAATAAAACTGCTGTCTTCCTGTTAATGTTCTCCATGGAACAAGTCTTTCAACATTTATACAGTAAGGAGAATAAGCTCTTCCATTATTTGTTATCCCTGACCAGCAGGGAGAAGTTAAAACTCTTTTAGGTGATAAAGCTAAATCATCAAAATCATATCTAACATCTTTTATATTTTGGACAAGGTCTTTTAAGGGAAGACCGACCTTTTCCTCCAGAGCTTCAAATGCCTTATAAGAGGATTCGCCGTTTGTCTCAGGCGCAAGATAAAGAATAACATTACATGCATCCTTATCCCTATTTAAGGATGGATATTTTTCTCCATCCCATTCCTCTATCGGGTGAAATTTGAAAAGCTCATTATAAAGCTCATCTACCTTCCATGATACACCATGAGCTCCTATACCCAATTTCTTTGTTAAAGGACCAAGGGATATAAATCTATTGTAAAGATTCTTATAATCCCTTTCAACAATTATAAACCTTGGCATGGTTTTTCCGGGAATGGGTTCACATTCACCTTTTGTAAAATCCTTTATCTCCCTTTGAGCAAGTTCATCAGGAGTATCATGTAAAAGGGGGATAGAAACAAGGTCAAGAACTTTGTGAGGTAAATGTTTTTCTGCAAGCTTAGAAACCCTTTTAGCTATTTCTTTAAATATCTGCCAGTCAGTTTTTGATTCAAAACAGGGAGGAACAGCAGGTTGCAGGGGATGAATAAAGGAATGAAGGTCTGTGGCATTCAAATCGTCCTTTTCATACCAGGTGGCTGATGGTAAAACTATATCAGAGTAAAGGGCAGAGGTATCCATTCTGAAATTTATATCAACAATTAAATCAAACTTACCCTCGGGTGCCTTATCTCTCCATACAACCTCTTTTACACTTTCCTTTGCAACTTCCTCTGCAATAACATTGTGATGGGTTCCAAGATAATGTTTTAAAAAATACTCATGACCCTTAGCAGAGGACATAAGGGCATTCCCCCTCCATATAAACCATATTCTTGGAAAGTTAGAAGGAGCATCAGGGTCAGAGACAGCAAATTTTATCTCTCCACTTTTAATTTTATTCACCACATAATTTATTATCTCCTCATTATCCTTACATCCTGCTTCCTTTGCCTCCTTTACAATTTCTATTGGGTTTTTATCAAACTGAGGATAAAAGGGAAGCCACCCCATCCTAACTGCTTTTACCTGTATATCAATTGTGTGTCCCTTTGATATATCAGTTTCCTCATAAACAGGATGATACTCATTGAATTCTCTTTCATATCTCCACTGGTCAGAATGAACATAGTGAAAGGAAGGGGTATTCATCAATCTGGGGGGTCTTATCCAGTCAAGAGCAAAGGCAATCTGTGACCAGGAAGCAATTGGTCTTATTTTTTCCTGACCCACATAATGATTCAACCCTCCTCCATTTTTTCCTACACAACCTGTTAACATAAGTGTAACTATTCCTGCACGGTATATGAGATTATTGTGATAATAATGGTTCACTCCTGCCCCAATTATAATAGTGCATTTTCCACCGGTTTTAAGAGCTGTTTCAGACCATTCCCTCGCAAATTTTATAACTGTATCCTTACTTACCCCTGTATATTTTTCTTGCCATTTCGGTGTATAAGGAAGGTCCTCCTCATAACTTTCAGGATAATCACCCTTTAAGTTTCTGTTAACACCAAACTGAGCCATCAATAGATCAAAAACTGTTGTAACAGGGATTTTTCCCTCTTCAGTTTCAATATACTTAACAGGAACTTCTCTTTTTAAAATTCTATTTCCTGAAAAATCAGGAAATTCAACCATTAAGTTTTCATCCCTTGAATCTATAAAGGAAATTTCAGGCTCTATATCCTCCTTAGTTTTACCATCCTTCATCTGTAAATTCCATCTTCCCTTTTCCTTCTGCCATCTGAATCCAATTGTCCCCAAGGGCATCTTAGGTAAATTTTTATTTTTATCAAAAACAAGAAACTTAAAATCAGAATTTTCTTCATCTTTATATTCAGGAATTTTTGAAGCAGTTAAAAACCTTCCTGCTTTAAAGTTTTCTCCCTTTTTTTCAAGAATAACAAGAAAGGGAGCATCCGTATATTTTTTTATATACCCTTCAAATTCTTCTATCTTTTTATCTCTGTAATATTCCTTCAATATAACATGATTTACAGCCATCCAGAAGGCAGCATCCTGACCTGAATTTATTGGCACCCACCAATCTGCATATTTTGAAACCTGCGAAAAATCAGGAGAAAAAACAACAAGTTTTGTCCCATTATACCTTGCTTCCGCAGCAAAGTGAACATCAGGAGTTCTTGTCATACTGAGATTTGAACCCAAAACAGCAATAAACTTTGAATTATACCAGTCAGCACTTTCACCCACATCTGTCTGTTCACCCCATATTTCAGGAGATGCAGGAGGTAAATCAGAATACCAGTCATAGAAGGAAAGACATACTCCACCAAGAAGTTGTAAAAATCTTGTTCCTCCTGAATAGGAAATCATACTCATGGCAGGAATTGGAGAAAACCCTATTACCCTATCAGGTCCCCATTTTTTAACAGTATATATAACAGAAGCTGCAATAATATCAAGAATCTCATCCCATTTTGCCCTTATAAATCCACCTTTCCCCCTCGCCCTTTGAAATTTTCTTTTTTTTTCTTCATCTTCCACAATACTTGCC
>FWWL01005026.1_pt1 | contig 19940 bp, 11 predicted proteins | sample 2228331 | NCBI WGS metagenome assembly FWWL01 (sample SAMEA103939775, study PRJEB20133) | metagenome | reverse complement strand
CATCACCACCTCCCATGAGGGTCACCACCGCCACGCCCCCCACGGCGGCCGCGGTCCCGGTCAACTTGAGTCCCCCCAGGCTCTCCTCGAGGAAGAGGCGGGCGAAGACGGCGGCGAAGACGGGGGTGGTGTTGGCGAGGAGTCCGGCGGTGCCCGCGGGGATGGTGGTCTCCCCGTAGGTCAGGGCCAGGTGATACCCGTAAACCGCGCTCAATCCGGCCAGGAAGACTAGCGTCCATTCACCGGCCGAGAGGCGGGGCCTCTCCCTCCACCTCGGAAGGAGAAGGGGTATGAAAGCAACCCCGGCCAGGAGGAAGCGGAGTAGGTTTAGGGTGATGAAGGAGACCTCATCGAGGAGGGCCTTCACCCCCACGAAGGCCAGCCCCCATATCCAGCATACGGTAAAGAGGGCCAGGTGGTAGCGCCAACGGGTTCTCACCTTGCCCCCTTCCCGTAGGAATCAGTGCATTGCGCGCTAAAAAGGTCACCCGCTGGCGGCCGCGCGAGAGGCTCATCGGGCCCCTTCCCGGTGGGGAGGGGCGGGCGGCGAGTTGAAAGTCCGTCCCGGCAGCGGCTCCACGTGGACCTCATCCGGCCTCCTCGGGTCTCATCCGGCCTCCTCGGGCAGTGACCGGCGGTGAGAGAACTGTGGTCGGCGGTCGGGCGATAGCCAGGCGGGGAGCCCTCCGGTCCGCCCGCCGCGGCTCCTCCCGTTCCCCTCCCGCACAGATAACGAGCCGAACGGGTCTCACGCGGAGCCCTTCCGCGGACCCCCCGGAGAATCGCCACGGCGCCTACCGGTCCTCGAGGGGAAGCTCATGCGCCCGGTCTCCCAGCCGGTAACCCAGCTTCAGCCACAGGGGGTAGGTGGCGAAGATGGCCGCCGAGACGGCGTGGCCGCGGGGGGAGACGTTCCGGTGGTCGAACTTGAAGACCCCGGAGTTGATCATCCAGTCCCTTCCCGACTCCGCCTTGCACATCTCCCAGATCCAGCGCGTCCACTCCAGGTTGAAATAGAGGCTGATGCTGGTGACGTAGAAGGCCCCCAGGGTGGCCAGGTCCAGGGCCCTCCTCACCTTCTTCCTCTTCCCCTCGTCCTTCACCAGCCTGCGGGTGGCCCTGGCGTAGAGGTAGCCGATGGACACCAGCCAGGGGGGATCGATCAGGAAGCTGTCGTAGGGTATCATGGGACCTCCTCTCAAACCCGGAGGGGATCACGCCCTTCCCCTTTCCGCGGAAAGCGGCACCGATGCCTTTCGCTCTCCGGCCTCAAAAGTCGCCTGCCTCTTCCCCCGATTATATACGAGGCCGCGCGTCGAACCGACAAAGACACGGGTCGGGCCCCGTCCTTCACCATGGAAAGAGGACGCCGTGTCCCCTTGTGGCGGCTAAAGTAGAGGCACGTCAAACATGGTCCCCCTTTGCCGCGGAAAGAGGACGCCGTGTCCGAAGCCGACGCGAGGGGTCGCTTCCCCTCGCATGCGAAACGGAGTCCCGCCGCGCTAACACCGGCGCCTCGGCTCCGTAAAGTGAGGCGTCCGGCTTCCCCGCGCATCCCAAACAGGTCCTCTCAAGCTGACACGGGGTGCCTCCAATCCGTAAAGGGAGGCGGCCCGCTTCCCCGCGCATCCCAAATGGCCGATAATGAAAATCGCCGCAAGATGCCCGAACCCATGGAGGACACCGAGGAAGCGCGGGTCGCCGAGGCCATTTCCCGGATCCCGGGGTGCGGCCTCGCCGGAGGAGGCGGTGCGCCCGAAGGGGCCGCTCCGGAGCGCGCGGGAAGCCGAAGGGCGCGAGAGTCCGGAAGGGGCCAGGGAACCGCTCCCGCCTCCCGAATCGATAACGAGGGCCGTTCCGGAACAAGGGAAGCGGTGGAAAGGGAAGGGCACGTGTTGAGGCCTGGGGTTTAGACCCCAAATGGGCTGATACTCACCTGGCGAGGCGGCGGAAAGGGAAGGGCACGAGATGAGGCTGCTGCGCAGGAAGCTCGTCCGCGAGATACGCCAGGCCAAGTTCCGCTTCCTGGCGGTGAGCCTGGTGGTGGCCATCGGCATCGTGCTTTTCACCGCCTCCTACATGTCCTACCTCAACCTCTCCAAGTCCTACGAATACACCTATGAGAAACTAAACTTCGAGGACCTCCTGGTGCGCGTGAAGCGGGCCCCCCAGCGCGTCGCCGAACGCCTCTCCGAGCTCCCCAACGTGGACCTGCTCACGCCCCGCATAAGCAAGCCGGTGAGCATGGAGTTGGAGGACGGCACCCGCATCACCGGACAGGTAATCAGCGTCCCCACCGAGGGGCCCTACGTTAACACCCTGCACCTCCTGCAGGGCCACCTCCTCACCGGTCACGAAAGGGAGCTCACCTGCCTGGTGGAGACCCACTTCGCCAAGTTCAACCGGCTGAAGGAGGGGGACGTAGTATACGCGGTGAAGAACGGCGAAAGGCTGCCGGTGAGGGTGGCCGGGGTGGTGGCCAGCCCGGAATACCTGGTGGTCTTCCGCAACCGGCAGTTCCCCATGACCTCGGCCTCCGTGTACGGGGTCTTCTACTTCACCGTCGAACAGGCCCGCGCCCTGGCCGAGTTCCCCTCCGGGTCCTACAACGAGTTCGCCTTCACGCTCAGGGATTATTCGCTCCAGGAGGCCACCCGGGAGCAGGTGGAGAGCATTCTCTCCCCCTACGAGATAGAGGAGGTCACCACCCGGGACAACCAGATCTCCAAGACCCTCCTGGAGATGGATATCCGCCAGTTCCACAACTTCGCCCTCTTCTTCCCCATCCTCTTCTTCACCATCGCCGCCTTCAGCATCTACATGATCCTCTCCCGCATGGTGCGCATGCAGCGGCCCATAATCGGGCTCATGCGGGCTATCGGGTACCCGGCGCGGACGGTGCTCCGCCACTATCTCTCCTTTGCCCTGGCGGTAGCCCTCACCGGGATCGTCCTGGGGAGCCTGCTGGGAACGGTGGCCACCGCCCTGGTGTCCAAGATCTACGCCGGGGCCATGGGCATCCCCTTCGTGCGCTTCGGCATCTACCCCCAGGTCTTCGTCTACGGGTTCTTCCTGGCCATGGGGTTCTGCGCCCTGGCCGGCCTGGTCCCCGCCCGCCAGTCCGCCGCCGTGCATCCCACGGAAGCCCTGCGGGGCGTGGTGGACATAGCCCGCTACGGCAAGCCCTCCTGGCTGGAGAGGCTGCTGCCCTCCATCTCCCGCCTGCGCGTCTTCTGGAGGCTCCCCCTGCGCAACGTCTTCCGCAACCGCAGGCGCACCGCCTTCACCGTGGTGGGGATCGTTTTCGCCATCGTGCTCATCCTCATGAACCTGGGCATCAACGACACCGTGCACGCCAACATGGACCGGGCCTTCAACCACCTCTTCACCTTCGACATCGCCGTGCTCTTCTTGGAGCCCCAGACCCGGGTGACCCAGAGGAAGCTGGAGAACATCCCCGGCGTGACCCTTGTGGAGCCCACCGCCGGCCACCCGTGCACCATCGAGTCAGAGAACGGGGACGTGGAGAGCATAGTCATGGGGGTGCTGGCGGACACGGTGATGCGCGGATTCCTGGACGAGAAGAACCGGCCGGTGAGGCTCAAGCCGGGCCACTGCCTCCTGAGCAGGAATTACCGCGAGCGGCTGGGGGTGCGGGAGGGGGAGACGGTGACCATATCCTCGTCGCACCGCTCGCGCGAGTTCATCGTCGCCAGCTTCATCCTGGAGCCGCTGGGGTCCTTCGTCTACGTCCCCGTGGACGAGGCCCGGGAGCTCCTGGGTTACGGGACGCGCTCCTCCGCCTTCTACATCAAGGTGGACCCGGGATATTACCGACAGGTCCGGGACGAGCTCTACGCCATGCCCAACGTCCTCACCCTGGTGGACCTCAACCAGATCCATGCGGAGATAGAGTCCTACATGGCCCTCATGTACATCGTCATCGCCGTGATGCTCATCTTCGGCATGATCATGGCCTTCACCCTGGTCTTCAACACCTCGGCCATCAACATCATGGAGAGGGAACAGGAGGTGGCCACCATGCTCACCCTGGGGGTTCCCCACTGGAAGGCCTCCCTCTCCCTGACCCTGGAGAACGTGATCATGGGGTTCATGGGACTCTTCCCCGGCTACGTGGCCGCCCGCATCGTCATGGAGCAGGCCATGCGCCTCTACCAGAGCGAGCTCTTCTCCTTCACCCCGGCGGTGTCCGTATGGAGCTACCTCATCACCGCGGTGCTGGTCATGGGGTTGATGGTCCTCTCCGAGTTCCCCTCCCTGCGCTACATACGGAACCTCAACCTGGCCCAGTCCACCAAGCGCCGCTCGCTGTGAGCGGAGCGGCTTTTAGACCCGGCGCCACTCCTCGGTGCGCTGAAAACTCCCTTATGAGCCGAACGCAAAGCGAAGAGGACCTTGAACCACGATCCTTCGTGGTTTTCGGACTCTAAACCCGGGGTGAAGATCTAAAGACGAAGGAGCGGCCTTGAGAACCCGGCCCGTTCACTCCTCCGCCTCCTCGGCCATCTCCTGGAGGTAGCATTCGCGGCAGTAGATGAACCCCCCGTGGAGTCCTTCCACCACTCCCACGAAGAGCCACTCCCGGACCTCGAAGGCGTGCCCGCAGCGGGTGCAGAGGGATCCGGCCCTCACCTCGATCCCCAGGGTCCGTTCCTCGGCTCCGGGCTCCTCCACGGCCAGCGCCGGTTCCAGGCTGAGGACGCCCTCGGGGAGCTCGTCATCCGAGGGACGGCACCCCTGGCAGTAGAGGTACTCGCGCATCTCCTCCACTTCGGCGGCCAGGGAGTAGACCTTCTCTCCCGCCCGCAGTCTCTTTCCGCAACCCTCGCAGACGCCGCCTCCGCTGACCAGCCTGCCGCTGATGAACTCCTTCATGGCCCTAAACGCCTTCCTCCCATCTGGACATCTTTAATACTAATAACTTATCCACTTTGCGTGACCCCCTACCCTTCCATCGCCCTTTTCCGTCACACCCTCCCTCAAGTCGCCACCGGACGGCACCGCCCACCCGGAGCCTGCATTTACCCTGCCCAATCCCGTCACCCCCTACCCTTACAATGTTCACAGGAGGTGACCCCATGCCCCGAACCGGCTTCGCCGACCTGCCCCTGCACGGGGGAAGAGCGCCGCGCTGGCTGTTCGAGCGCATGGTCCGCCTTTCCGGCGACATCCTGGCCTTCATGGTGGAGGAGATGGGGCCCCGGGCCACCCTGGAGAGGTTCGCCGACCCCTTCTGGTTCCAGGCCCTGGGGTGCGTGCTGGGCTTCGACTGGCACAGCTCCGGGGTCACCACCACCACCTGCGGGGCGGTGAAGGAGGCCCTCCGCCACCGCTCCGACCTGGGCATCTTCGCCGCGGGAGGCAAGGGGGCATCGTCCCGCCGCACCCCTTCGGAGATAGAGGAGAAGGGGGAGCGGGCGGGGATGGGAGAGAGGATACCCCGCCTGGTCCACGCCAGCCGCATGGCGGCCAAGGTGGACAGCAATGCGCTCCAGGACGGGTACCAGATCTACCATCATTTCTTCCTCTTCACCTCGGAGGGCGAATGGGCGGTGGTCCAGCAGGGCATGAACGAGGCCAGCGGCTACGCGCGGCGCTACCACTGGCTCTCCTCGAAGCTGCGCGACTTCACCGAGGAGCCGCACGCCGCCATATGCACCCAGGGGACAAAGGGGGAGGCGCTCAACCTGGTGGCCGCGGAGAGCGCGGAGACCAGGGAGGTCCTGGCCCCCCTTTCCTCCCTCCGCCCGGACCGGACCGTCCGGGAGCTGGAGCGCCTGCGCTCCCTAGCCCTCCCTCCGCGTCACGCCCTCCTTCTGCGCGACCTGCATCCCGATTCCATCCGCAGGGTGCTCTTGAGGACCTACGAGCGCCAGCCTGAGGACTTCGCCACCCTCCTGGGCATGCCCGGCGTGGGGGCCAGGACCCTGCGCGCCCTGGCCCTGATAGCCGAGCTGGTCTACGGGACCTCCCTCAGCTGGAGGGACCCGGCCAAGTTCAGCTTCGCCCACGGAGGAAAGGACGGCCACCCCTACCCCGTGGACCGGGAGACCTACGACTCCTCCATCGACTTCCTGGACCGCGCCCTCCGCGCCACCAGGGTGGGCGGGAGCGAGAGGGAGGCCGCGCGAAGGAGGCTCAGGGAATACTACCTTTCTCTGCAAACCCCGGACGGAAAAGCGGCGCGGGAGCATGCGCAGGACGGCGAGGGTGCTTCCCGCGGCGGTGGAGCGTTCAGCCTGGCCGGGCTATCCGCCCTCCCCTGCGGGAGCCAGGGGGACGAGGACGCGGGCCCCTGGGTCGAGGGGGTCGCGGAGGGCGCGCAGACCGCCTTCCCCTGGTAGAGCCTGGAAAAAGCTGCCGCGGTATCCCTGCAGGCGGAAGGCAGGGCGAGAACGTCGAGCAAAGGGCGAGCGGGCGGCGGCCGCCCGAACCCCCTCTCGGTGCACGCCCCTTACTCAAACGCAAGGGTTTCCCCCGTATTGAAAGAGATCACCGATCGCACCTGCAGGCGGCGCACGCCCGGCGAGCGGGGCAGGGTCGTGCGGTTTTTCACAGGGCAAAACCAACCCACGCTCGCCATACGGGTACACGCCTGGCAGGAAGGGCGAGGCTTCAGGCCTGTGCACGGTAAAACAGGAGGTAGGCTTGAGGGAAGGGCTCTATGGCCGTTTTCTCCTTGTGCACGGGAAAGCGGCTCCGCCGCTTGTTCTCGCATGTGTGCCGCGCAAGGGAGCGGGTCCGCCGCCCCGCAAAAGAAGAAGGGCCGCGCTTTGGCGTGGCGGGGCGGGCCACAGGGGAAGCTCCGGGGAAAGGGGCGAGGCGAGGACGCCTTTTCGAGGCGCGGCCGGGCCGCGGTCTGCAAGAGGTAGCCATCTTCAGGTTGTCGGCCGCCCGACGTGCCGGTATGGCGCCATGCGGGCACCTCGGGGCAACAGGACGGGGTGAGTACCTCTTACGTCGGCGTCGCCGGGACGCGGGCCGATTGACGGCCTCCCTGCCGGTTGTTGGCCGCCCGGCGTCCTGTTATATAATTAATGCGGTTTTTGGAGCAAAGCGAGCAAAGAGGTGAGAGCGGTTGAGTTCGGTAATAAAGAAGCGCCGCAAGAAGATGCGCAAGAAAAAGCACAAGAAGCTCCTCAAGAGGACCCGCTGGCAGAGGAGAAACAAGTAAAGCCTCCGGGTTAACGAGGTGACCCTTCCCCGGCGGCGATGATGCCCGCTTCATCCGTGGGCGCTCCCGACCCTTAAAACGCGAACACCACCGCGGCTTCCGGCAGCGGCGGAGATCCATCCTCACCCCTTATCGGGCGCGGGGCACGTCGATCAGCATCAAGGCGTTCGGGATACCCCCACCCTCAAAAGGGGTTCGGGTCCCCGGGAAACAGGACTTCCGGGATGCACGCCGGGGTTCAGTCCCCGTTCCATCCCGCCGTGCGGTCGCAGTCAGGATTACCCGGCAGGCATCCCGAACCCGCCCCCTCCCGGCGTGCGGACGACGAGCACCTCGCCCTCCTCCACCCGCGTCTCCACCTTGGAGGGCAGGCGCTCCTTCCTCCCGTCATTCCTCAGGACCCAGTCCTCCCCGGGAGCCCCCGGGCTCCCCCCTTCCAGCCCGTAGGGACCCCGCCTCCGCCGGTCGGCCAGAAGGGTGAGGCGGGCGGGAGCCAGAAACTGGATGTGCCGCTCCACCCCGTCGCCCCCGCGGAAGCGTCCCGCGCCTCCCGTGCCCCGGGCCACGGCATACTTGAGGACGCGCAGCGGGTACTCGAACTCCAGGGCCTCCACGGGTGTGTTCATGGTGTTGGTCATGTGGTTGTGGGTGGCGTCCAGGCCGTCCCTGTCCGGGCGTGCGCCGCATCCCCCGGCCACCGTCTCGTAATAAGCGAAGGGGCGGGGCGTCTCCCCTCCCACCGCCAGGTTGGTCATGGTCCCGTAGCTGGCGGCCGGGATCCTCTCCGGCAGGGCCTGGGCCAGGGCACCGAGGAGGGCGTCGACCACCCGCTGGGAGGTCTCCACGTTTCCGCCGGCCACCGCCCGCGGCGGCGATGCGTCCAGGAGGGAGGGGCGGGGTATGACCACCTCCACCCTCTCCAGGCATCCGTGGTTGAAGGGAGCTCCGGGAGGGAGCAGGCAGCGGAGCACGTAGTACACCGCGGAGAGGGTCACCGAGCGCGGGCAGTTGAGGGGCCCGGTCACCTCGCCGCTGGACCCGGTGAAATCGACCCGCATGCCTCCCCCTTTGATGGTAATATTTACCTTTACGGGGATGTCCGTCCGGCCCCACCCGTCGTCGTCCAGGTGATCGGTGAAGGAATATTCCCCCTCGGGGATGCGGCGGAGGGCCTCGGCGGCCACCCTTCCGGCGTAGCGCTGCAGCTCCTCCATGTAAGCCTCCACCCGCTCCGGGCCGTGCCGGGCCACGACCTCCCGCAGGCGCCGCTCCCCCACCCGTAGGGAGCCCAGCTGGGCCCGCAGGTCGCCCCGCCTCTCCTCCGGGGTGCGCACGTTGGCCAGGATGATCCGTTCCACGTCCTCCACCACCCGGCCCCTCCTGGCGTAGCGGAGCATGGGGATGATGATTCCCTCCTGAAAGACCTCGCTTCCCAGGGGCATGGAGCCCGGGGCCCTGCCCCCTACGTCGGCGTGGTGGGCCCGGTTGACCACGTAGGCCACCGGGCGGCCCTTCCACCACACCGCGGCGGCCATGGTCAGGTCGGGGAGGTGGGTCCCACCTTGGAACGGGTCGTTCCACAGCACCACGTCCCCCTCCTCCAGGACCTCGCCCCGCTCCTCCAGCCACTCCACCAGGGCCTGCACGGATGCGGGGAGGGCGCCCAGGTGCACGGGGATGTGTGCGGCCTGGGAGACAAGCCGTCCGCGAGCGTCGAAGACGGCACAGGAGAAATCCCTTCTCTCCTTGATGTTCGCCGAATGGGCGGAGCGACCCAGGACCACCCCCATCTCCTCGGCCACCTCCGCCAGCAGGTTGTGGAATATCTCCAGGCTCGCCGCGTCGCTCACCGTCTCCACCTCGTCCTCCTCGCTCCCCATGAGCACCGCCTCTCCATGGTGCAGCCTGCCCTCAGCGCCTTTCCTATCCCTTCCTCTCCAGGACCAGGTTCCCCCAGGCGTCCACGCGGCCCCGCCATGCGGGAGGCACCACCACAGTGGCGTCCTCTTCGCAGACCAGGCACGGCCCGGGAAAGCCCTCCCCGCTGCGCAGGGACTGCCGCTCCAGGACGGGGCAGTCCGCCTCCATCAGCTCCCCCTCCACGATCCCGAAAAGGACCTTCGTCCTGCTCGGGCCGACGGACCCGCTTTCCTTTTTATTCCAGGAGGGGAAACCGGCCGTCGACGGCCTCACCGAACGCAGCCTGAGGTTCACCAGCTCCACCTCCGCGTCCTCCAGGCGGAAGCCGTAGCGCTTCTCGTGCGCCCGGTGAAAGGCCTCCCTCACCTTCGCCGCGTCCCAGCCATCCTCCACCTCGATCCTCAGCTCGTAGGCCTGTCCGCGGTATCGGAGGTCCAGCGCCGGCCGGTGATCGATGCCTTCCATATATTTCCAAACGGTAGGGAGTTGCTCGCGCATATCCCTCCAGGCCTTTCTGGCGCGCTCCAGGGTCTCCGGGCACAGGGGGAGCATGAGGGTCAGGGAGGAATCGCGCACCCGGTCGGCCATGGCCAGGCCGCAAGCGGAGAACGTCCCCGGATACGGAGGGACCAGGACCCGGCGCATGCCCAGGAGCTCCGCCAGCTCGCACCCGTGCATGGGGCCGGCTCCCCCGTAGGCCAGAAGCGCGAATTCCCGCGGGTCATGGCCGCGGTCCACGGTCATGAGCCTCACCGCCCTGGCCATGTGGCTGAGGACCACTCGGAGGACCCCGGCCGCCGTCCGCCGCGCGTCCCAGCCCAGGGCTCTCCCCAACTCCCGCATGCAGGCGAGGGAACGCTCGGGGAAGAGGCGCATCCTCCCGCCCAGGAAGCGCTCCACCGGCAGCCTTCCCAGCACTAGGTTGGCGTCGGTCACCGTTGGAAGCGAGCTCCTCCCGTAACAGGCCGGCCCCGGGTGGGCTCCCGCGCTCTCCGGACCCACCTTCAACGCGCCCCCCTCGTCCACGCGGGCGATGCTCCCCCCTCCCGCGCCTATGGAGTGGATGTCGATCATGGGAAAGCGGAGCGGAAGGCCCTCCACCTCCCCCTCGGAGGTCAGGGTGAACCCGCCGTCCAGGAGGGAGACATCGGTGCTGGTCCCGCCCATGTCCAGGGCCACGGCGTGACTTATACCGGTAAGCCGGCACATCCTGTCGGCGGCCACCACACCCCCGGCGGGTCCGGACATGAGCGTCCTGGCCGCCGCCCTTACCGCCTCCCCGGGGTCCATGGTCCCCCCGCCCGAATGCATGATCTCCAGGCGTCCCCCGCCGAGTTCCCGCTCCAGCGCCGCCAGGTAGGCGGCCACCTTTCCCGCCACGTACGCGTTGATGACCACCGTGCTGGCCCTCTCGTACTCCCGGAACTCCGGGAGGAGGCGGCAGGAGAGGTGGACGTCCACCCCCGCCGCGGAGAGCGCACGCCCCACCCTCAACTCGTGCTCGGGACGCAGGAAGGAAAAGAGGAGGCACACCGCCGCCGCCTCCACCCCGAGGGAACCAAGCTGCCGGGCGAGCTCCCCGAGCTCCTTTTCGGCCAGGGGGATCACGACCTCCCCCCTGGATCCCACCCTCTCCGTGACCTCGAAACACAACTCCGGGGGGACCAGGGGCGGCACCTTCTCCACCCCCAGGTCGTAAAGGCGCGGCCGGGTCTGCCTGCCGATGACCAGGAGGTCGGCGAAGCCGCGGGTGGCGATGAAGGCCGTCCGGGCCCCCTTCCGCTCCAGCAGCGCGTTAACGGCCACGGTGCTCCCGTGCACTATCCTGGAAGCTCCTTCCATCCCGCCCTCGCGCATACCCCGGAAGAACGCCTCCTCCGGGCCGGCCGGGGTGGAGGGCAGCTTGTGGATGCGCAGGCCGCTCTCCTCCAGGGCCACCAGGTCGGTGAAGGTCCCCCCTATGTCCACTCCAAGGATCATCTTTAGGGTCCTCCCGCGCTCCCTTCCATCGGGTTTTTATATTTTATCTCCACCGCCTCCTCGCCTTCCTTCGAGGGGCCGGCTCCCTGCCTTCTCCCCGGTGGGCGACGCCCCTCGGCCCTCCTCGCCCCCCAACGGGCGCCGCCCCCATGCCCCGCCTCCTCCTGTGGAAAACCGCTTTCGCCCGAACCGCCGCCTCCGCTCTACGAGGAAGCGCCTCCATGTCCTTCCGCCCTCAAGCCCCACGCGGAGGGCCGCGGCATCCCAGCTCCCCGACCGGCCGCTCACCGCGTGCCGCGCTTCAAGCATGCCCCGATTTCTGGGATAATGGTGCACGGTGTGGCCTATGAGAAGACTGAGGATCCCGGCTGCGGCCCTCGCCCTGGCCCTCCTCCTCGCCCCGGGGTGGAAGGCGGGGGCGAGCGCCGAGCGCGCAAAAGCAGCCTACCGCCTCGACCTGCGCCGCCTCTCCGAGGGAGTGGCGGAGGTGAGACTGGAGCTGGAGACGAACGTCGGCCAGGTCACCCTGCGCATGGACGATTCCATAGGCGGGGGCCTGGTCGCCGACCTGCCCTCTCACCTCCGCGGTCTCAAGGCCTACTCCGAGGGCGGTGAGGAGATCGCCGCCACCCGCGAGGGAGGGACCTGGCTCCTGGCGGGAGGGGGGGCCCTCACCGTCTCCTACGAGGTCGACCTCACCTCCTACCGGGCGGGGACGCCCTACCTGGAGGGTCTTTCCTCCGGTCCCACGGCTTGGCCCTACTTCCCCCTGCTGCGGGAGGACCTGGCTTTCATCCCGGGTTTCGCCCTTTTCCTGCGGCCGGACCCCCCTCCGGAGGGAGGGGTGGGGCTGGAGGTCGAACTCCCCGAGGGATGGGAGGTCGTCTCTCCCCCGGGAGGAGAGGCTCCGGGCCTGGACTCACTCCTGGGGAATCCCGTTCTGGCCGGTAGGCTGGTGACCGAGGAGAGGGGCTCCTTCGTCCTTTCCATCCCCGAATCGAGCGCTCCCGCCCCGGCCGTCCGGGAGGAATTCTCCTCGCGTCTGCGGAGCGTGCTCTCCCGGGCGTCCGCCCTCCCCGGAGGCGGATGGGGTGACGGAGGGGATCGGCTGTGGTTCTTCCTTCTCCCTCACGGGGAGGGGGACCGTCTGGAGGACTCCTTTTTCCCCTCGTGGAGCTACGCGGACACGGTGGTCGTGCCCCTGCCCGCGGACGCCGACGTGCTCTCCGAGGCCTGCCTGGAGGCGGCGACGCGGGGGGCTGCGGCCCTGGCCCTCTCCAGCTCCCTCCGCCTGGAGCCCGAGGCGCGCTGGCTCCTGGAGGGAGCCGGTTGGTACCTCCAGGACCTCCTGCTTTACGAAGCCGGCATCTGGGGCGGCCCTCTATTCTGGGACCGCTTCAACTCCCGCTACCAGGCCTACCGCCGGGCCAGGGAGGCCCTCGCCCTCTCCCCGTCCGAGGCGTTCCACCGCGCGGCGGAGAACGCGGAGGCCGCCGCCATCCTGGCCTGCGGGGGTGCCGCGGTCTGCGCGGCGGTGGACGCCGAGCTGCGGGCCCGGGGGGAGGTGGCCGGGGACCTGGCCGCCTTCCTCCGGGATGTGGAAAGCCTTTCCAGGGAGGGAAGGTCGCTGGGCAACGAGGACCTGAGGAGGCTCCTTGAGGCGAGGAGCGGGAGGCCCTGGTCCTCCTTCTTCGCCGATCACGTGGAGGGGAGGCTGGAGATGCCGCCTTCCCTGTTCTCCGCTCTGAAGGTGGCGCCCGCCGAGCCGGGATTCCGGCCGGAAGAGGCTCCCTCCAGGCCCTCCTCGGTATCCGACTGGGTCTTTCTGGCAGTCGCCGTGGCCGCGGTCTTCATCATCCCCTTCGTCCTGGAGCCCTACACCATGCGTCCCCGCAAGCCCGGCTTCCTGGAGAAGAAGCTGCGGGAGGAGGACTGAGGCCGACCGTTTCCGGTCAGACGCCTGGGAAAGCAAAACGGCACCACCACACCCCTCCCTTTACAGGAAGAGAAATACCATGGCCCCCCGACCATCCCTCCCTTTCCGGGGAAAGGGACAGGGTCTGGTCCCGGCATCGCAGGGGCGGAAAAGGACAGTCCCTTTCTACCCGCCGAACTCCTTTTTCAGCTCCTCGTAGAGGGCGTGCTTGTGAACCTTGCCCAGGGGGGTCAGGGGCAGGGAGTCCCTGAAGACCACCTGGTCGGGGACCTTGTATTCCGCCAGGTGCTGCCTGCAGAACTCCCTCAGCTCCTCCTCGGTCACCTCGGCTCCCGGCTGAGGCACCACGTAGGCCCTTCCCTTCTCCCCCAGCACCGGGTCGGGATAACCCAGCACGGCGGCGAAGAGCACCTTGGGATGGCGCATGAGGACGTCCTCCACCTCCGGGGGATAGACGTTCTCCCCGCCGCGGATGTACATCTCCTTCTTCCGGCCCAGGATGTGCAGGTGCCCGTCCTCGTCGATGTACCCCATGTCCCCGGTGTAGAAGAACCCCTCGTCGTCGAAGACGGCCGCAGTGGCCTCCGGTTGCTTGTAATAGCCCTTCATCACCGACGCCCCGCGGATGGCGATCTCCCCGCTCTCCCCGCGGGGGACCTCCCTGCGCTCCGAGTCCATGATGCGCACCTCGATGCCCGGGTTGGGTATGCCGATGGTGGTGGCGATCTTTTCCAGGGGGAAGTCCTGTCGGGTGAAGGTGACCGCCCCGCTCACCTCGGTCAGCCCGTAGCCGATATAGGGGACGACGCCCATCTTCTCCTTGATCTGCTCCACGAGCTCCGGGGGGACGGGGGCCCCGGAGATCACCGCCGTCTTCACGCTGGAGAGGTCGTAGGAATCGAAGTCCGGTTGCATGAAGAGGAGGATGTACTGGGCGGGGACCTGCCCCACGATGGTTATCCTCTCCCTCTCGATGGTCTGGAGCACCTGCTGGGGGACGAAGGTGTCCAGCATGACCAGAGTGGTGCCGTTGTAGAGCATGCTGATGATGGCCATCACCGCCCCGCCGACGTGGTTGTTGGGGATGTCCATGAGCAGGCGCTCATCGTCGGTTATGTCCGAGGCCTCCACCTGCCCCTTCACGTATTCCACCAGGTTGCGGTGGGTGAGCATGGGCGCCTTGGGAACCCCCGTGGTGCCGGAGGTGAAGAGCTGCAGGACCACGTCCTCCTCCTCCACCTCCGCCTTCCGTGCCGCGAGCTCCTCGTCGAGCTCCTCGCCCTCCACCAGGAACTCGTCGTAGGAGACGGCGCCCGGGACCCTGGTCACCGCCTCCCGGTCCCCGATGACCACCACGTCCCGCAGCTCCGGCAGCTGGTCACGGACAGTGTTCAGCTTGGCGATGAAGTCGGAGTCCATGAATCCGGGCTCCATGATCACCACCCGGGAGTCGGAATGGCCCAGGATGTACTTCACCTCGTCGGGGGCGAAGCGCCAGGAGACGGGGACCGCCGCCGCCCCCACCTTGGCGCAGGCCAGGTACCCGAAGATGAACTCCGGGTGGTTGGGTATGTAGAGGCCCACCCTGTCGCCCCTCTGCACTCCCAGCCGGAGAAGGCCTTTGGCCACCTTGTTCACCTCGCGGTCGTACTCCGCGTAAGTGATCCGGCGGTCGCCGTAGACGATGGCCTCGTGGTCCGGCCTTTCTTTAGCCCACCTCTCAAGCGGCTCGAAGAGAAGCATGGCGCACCTCCCGAAAGTAGACTCCCTCCCTTTTAAACGACGCCTCGCCGAAAACAGCCAGAAGTACCAAGCGACGGTCATTATTATAGGATCGGAGGCGGGTTTTGTAACCCCTCCCGCCCCCCTTGAGACCTTTGTCGCCAGGCCGCCTCCACCCGGAGGGGTGATCGATACCCCCCACGACGCATGCGCCGGAGACCGGCCTTTCGAGAAGCGCACACGCGTAGCTCAACAAGGTGGCGGGAGCGAACTCCAGGCCATTGACTGTATGGTTACCCGGTGGTACCATAAATTAAAGCCGTGCTGATGTTCCCATCATAACCAGGCATCAACGCACAAAGCAGGCGGCGATGGTCCCGGCGGCTGGAGCCGTCGGGCTTGGAAATAGGGCGAAAGGCCGGCAAAAAAAGGAGGCAAGTCGGGCGGACTTCAAGCGGGCGAAAGAGGGGAGCGAAACAGTCCGTAGCGCTTTCCAGGGCTCACTCGGCATGGTCATCGGCTGGAACGTCTCTCCCCGGATGATCACCTCTTGTTCGTCTGTCGTCTCCTGCCCCTGAAGTCCTCCCCACGGCCGCGTGGCGCCAGGGAGTCCCACCGGCCGGGATACCGGAAGAGGAGGTAGTGGGAAGATGAAGAAAGCGACGAGATGCGTACTGTCCCTCATGGCCGCCGTCATTCTGGTCGCCTGCACCCTGCTGGGCTCCCTCATGGTCCTGGCGGACGACCAGGCGAGCACCGTCTCCGCGGGCACGGAGAACATCGGGGTCATCGAGGCCATCGTCTGGTACGACGGACTGATACCGGACAAGTCGGAGGCCAAAGAGGAAGGCGTCAACGGCATCAATGTGCAGCTATACCGGGAGAAAGGTGCCGATGCGTCAGGGAACATCATATGGGAAAAGTACGGAGAGCCCAAGGTCACCGCTCCCGGACAGAGCAAGATAACCGGCGAGGCCATCCTGGGAGGGTTGGTCACCTTCGAGAACCTTCCGGTGAACAAACCCTACGATTTATGGACCATAACGCGCTATAAACTGGAGCTGGTCCCCCACCCCTCCTACGTGGCCCTCAACGGCGCGGAGAGGGTGGTGGAGCTTAACTACTGGAACTCGTACCACCGCTGGTACTTCGAGGTGGGCGACCCAGGGCAGGCGAAACAACCGGCCTTCGAGATCAAGAACATCTCCGCCGTGCCCGTGGAGAACACCGGAAAGATCGAGGTGGTGGTGTGGGACGACCAGGTCCTCCCCAACGTCCGCGAGCCCAAGCAGGAGGGTGTTGACGGGATCACCGTCAACCTCTACAAACTAAACGACGAGGGAGGATGGGACCTCTACGGCAGCAAGAAGACGGGATACGGCGGCTTCTTCTGGGTGGTGGAGCACGGCTGGGTAGGATGGAGCGAACTCCCGGTGATGACCGACTGGCGGGCCACCACCCGCTACAAGCTACAGCTAGTCACCGACAACACCTTCCTCCCGGTCAATCGGTCGGAGATAATCGTCGACCTCAACATCACCAACCTCTATTACCGCTGGTATTTCGAGCTGGATGAGAACGACGCCGAGCTCCCGGCCTTCCAGATCCGCTCCACCACGGTGCTCATCTCCGGCATCGTGTGGTACGACGCCAACGCCGACCTGGTGCGCGAGTGGCACGAGCCGGTGCAGGCCGGATGGACCATCGTGCTCACCGACCAGTACGGACGCCGCCTGGCCACCACCAAGACCGACGCCCGCGGCTACTACCAGTTCCGGGGCCTGAAGCCGGGGACCTATAAGGTATGGGTGGCGGAGCAGCGCGGATGGAAGCAGGTCTGCCCCTACTACAAACTCCTCACCATCCCTCCTTGGGGGTGCGAGAAGGGGCACTACACCGTCAGGGGGGAGGCCGGGAAATACTACGCGAACAACGACTTCGGCATGCTCAGCATGCGGGAATCCATTTGGGCCACCCTCTACTACGGCCTCTGGTGGATAGGGCTGCTCCAGTACCAGTTCCAGTGAGCTGGACCACGGGGCAATAAAAGGGCCCCCTTGCGGGGGCTCTTTTATTGCCCGCGACATCCGCATCTTCTCAGGGCCGGCCCCGGCCCCCGGTCGGGGATGTGCGGTCTCCTCTTGTCATTCCGAGCGACATTCGCATCCTCTTAGGGCCGCCCGGCCCCCGTCGCCTCCGGATGAAGAAAGGACGTGCTCCGCCCCGTGGGTCACCGGCGATCGCACCAGATCATCCCCAAGCCGGTCGATCTCCGTCCCCATCCTCACCTCAGGAAGGAGGCCGTCCAGGCCGGCGGTTCCGGAAGCCCGCAGGAGTCCGCCGCATACCTCCACTCTTCCTGTTCGAAAGGTGTGTCCCCGGTGCCCGCCAGCTCGTAAAAGGCGTAGCCGGCGCCCAGGGTCAGGGTGGGCCGGCCTTCCACCGGAGCGATCACGTAATAGACGGCGGGCTTTCCCAGGGCCATCGCCAGCGCCGTCCCCTCCTCCCGGTCCCGGTAGACCTCCGCTAAAACGCAGGGTTCGGGGACCAGCAACTTCCCCTCCTCCCCCCCGGGCACGGCCATGAGTCTTAAAAGCGCCTCTCCCAGGCCCGCGAAGACCCGGTGCTCCTCGGGCGAGAGGGCCTGCCCGAGCAGCTCCTTTTCGGCCATGCGCTTGAGGTCCGTCGCGAGACGGTAAAAGGCCTCCAGCTTCTCCGCCGCCGACTCGCTCAAGAGCCCCCGCTCCCCGAGCCCACGGCGCAGGCAGTCGGCGTCCGCGGCCATCAGGGCGAAGGCCTCCGGCCGGGGCTCCACGTAACCCCTTTCCGCGGTAGATGCGCCGCCGCCACGCTCACCCGCGCCCGGGCCCACCTCCGCCTCCACCTCCCTCCAGAAAAGTCCCCGGGAGAGGCCGTCCACCCACAGGGAGAGGAAAAGGTAGAGGTCCCGGTCCTTCCAGGCGTCTCCGCGCATGAAGGAAGGATACCCCTCTCCCGGAGACCTCAGCAGGCCCAGGGCGTTCCTCAGCACGCTCCAGAAGAGGGAGGACCGGGCCCGGGCGGGGTCGGGAAAAGCCGCCTCCCGGCGCAGCGCCCGCACCTTCTCGGCGAATCCCGGGAGGCTCCCCTCCCTGTAAAAACCTTCCAGGAGCTTCAGCGCCCGGTCCGAGCCCAGGACGGCGGGTAGGTCCAGACCGCGGGGCCTCTCCCTTCCCGGCAGGTCACCGGGAGCCAGCTCCCGGAAAAGTGAGCCCGCGGGGTCCGCGAAGGCCTCCAGCAGCCGGAAAGCGGGGCCGGATGTTTTCCAGAAAATCCCTCCGGTCTCCCCGCCCTTCCTCCCCGCCTCCTCCTCCAGCCTCTCCGCCAGCCGGTCTGCGAGGGCGTCGTCCTCCAGGCGAGAGAGGGGGAACCTCTCCCCCAGGGACTCCCTCACCGCACGTTCCGCCGAGGCCAGGCCGGGGCCCGCCGTGTTGCCGGAAAGGTACCGGGTCACCTGGTACACGCGGTCCCACACCACCAGGAGAGGTTCTTCCCCGGCGCGGCCCATGTGCAGGGCCCCCACCAGGAGGGCGGCCGACCTGGCCCCTTCTCTTCTCGCCTGCGGGGAAACCGGTTCCTCTCCGCCCGAGGGGAAGACCGCCCACCTGCCCAGCCAGGTCACGGCGCGGTAAAATCCCGCCAGCCCGGGATCGCGGGCGTAATATCCCGGGGGTCGATAGGCACGGTAATCCTCGAGGCGCCCGAAGAGCGGGGAGACGCGGACCTCTGCGGCCTCCTCCACGAACCCTGACTCCTCCTCCACGGACGGGGCTGTCTCTGGAGGGAGGTCGACGTCCAGGCCCAGGAGGCCGGCCGCAACACCCAGAAAACCCAGAGCCTTCCCCGCCGCCTCCCGCACCGACCCCCGCGAGGCCTCGAACATGCCCCTCAAAACCTCGAGCATCCCGGATACCAGTGACTCCAGCTCCCGCCGAAGCGCTCCCCTCTCCAGCTCCAGCCTTATCCCCGCGCACATGCCCAGGAAGGCCTGGAAAACGGCGTCCACGGTGACGAACTTGGCTCCGGGCGCCGCCAGGTAGGGTTCGTAGACGAAATCCCACTCCCCCTGCGCAACGGCGAAACCGTTCTCCCGCAATCCGGAGAGCACCTGCGAGGTGAGCGATCTCCGGTCGAGGCCTGCCACGCCGGAGAGGTCGGCTGGAAGGGGGTAAGGGGGGACCTGTGCTCTGCCGCTCACCGGCACCGGGACGTAGACCGCAAGGCCCTCCGGGAGGACGGGGGAGTCGCGCAGGACGACCTCACCGTAGGCAGACTGTCCGGAACCCCCGCAGGAGGAGGCGCAGAGCAGAGAGGCCAAAAGAAGCGCGGCAAGGAAGACCCTGGAGAAAACCCTCATAAACCGTCCCGCCCCCGCGTTCCGTAACGTTCCCGAAACACTCCCTTCAGGCGCAGCGGCGCGCCGACACCGCGCCCGCCGGAACGCCTCGGGAACATTATAAACGCCGCCCGGCGCGAACTCCCGGAAAGGCGGCTCCCGCGGGTTATAATCGAACCATGAGACCCGGTTCCCGGCCATCTGGATTCAGGGCGTGGAGGAAAGCCGTCAACGGTAAGGGCGCGTTCCTCCTGCCGTTCGCCGTCCTGGGCCTCCTCGCCGCCCTTTCCCTCCCCCTCGCCGGCTGCGGCGGGGAAAAAGGCGTCCTTTCTGAAGTCGAGAGGCCCTCGGCCCCCCTTCCCGAGAAAGGCCTCTCCATGGACCAGAACCGCATGGTGGCGGAGCACGGCTACCCCGACCATTTCTTCATCTCCATCGACCCCCTCACCGAGGACCGGGTGGAAAGGTGGATATATTTCGGGCTGGGGAAGGCCTTCGACTTCGACAACGGCCGCCTACTGGGAGAGGAGGCGGTGGAGGACAGGTCGGCGGAATATCCCCCCACCGACCTCAGGCCCCAGGATTTCAACCCCCACCTCACCCAGGCGGAAGCCTCCGCCCTTCTCGGGGAGCCCCTCTTCACTCACGAATCGAGGGGTAGTCTTCTATCCGACAACACCATGGTGGTCTACCAGAAAGCCGTCCTGCTCTACCGAGAGGGGCAGCTCATCGGCGTCAACACCCAGGTGCATCCTCCGGACCTCCCCACCCTCCCCCGGCCCTGAGGCCAGCATGACTCCCGCGTCCGAAGG
>FWWL01005425.1_pt1 | contig 19945 bp, 26 predicted proteins | sample 2228331 | NCBI WGS metagenome assembly FWWL01 (sample SAMEA103939775, study PRJEB20133) | metagenome | reverse complement strand
CGAGCGCCGGCCCGGAGGGGAGTCCTGCGCCCGCGGCGGGTGGTGGGCAAGGGCGCGCCCCGGCCCGCCGCCCCCCCTCGCGGGGGGCAGGCGAGGCCGGGGCCTCCCTCAGGCCTCCCGGGAGAGGAGGGCGGCGAGGGCGCGAAGGGCCTCCTTCTCCAGGGCCCAGGCCACCCGGGCCATCTCCAGGTTGGCCTCGGCCACCCGGTACACGCTCCGGGCACTCCTGTAGGCCTCCTCCTGCTCCCGGGTCTTCTCCAGGAGCTCCGCCTGGCGCTGGGCCTCGTTCCTGCCCTCGAGGCCCTCCCGGATGATCCGGGCGCGGGCGTCCTCCAGGTCGTCCTGGGCGGCCTCGAGGGCCAGCCTGGCCTCGGCGTGGGCGGCGACGGCGGCGATGAGGGCCCGGGCCCGGTCCCTGAGGGCCTCCAGGGTCTCCTCCACGCGGGCCTTGAGCTCTTCCGTCTGGGTCAGGTTCTCCATGGCTTCCTCCTGGAAGGGGGGGCGGGGCGGGCCCCGCCCCCCGCGCGGGCTACCTGGTGCCGGGGCCGAGGCCCTTCACCTCATCGGAGAGGGGAGACACCCGGCCGGGATCCTGGGGGCCGAGGGCCGAGGCGGGGGCGGAGAGGAGGAGGAGAAGGGCGAGGAGAAGGGCGAGGGCGCGCATTAGAAGGGCACCTCCTCTTCCCCGGCGGGCTGGGCAGGCTCCTTCTCCCGGAGGATGCGGGCGGCCTCGAGGCGGGCCTCCTCCAGGAAGGCGCCCACGGTCTCGCCAAACGCCAGCACGTCCGCGAAGGCGGTGGCCAGGGCGCGGGCCTCCTCCAGGGCCTCGAGGATGTCCCGGGCCAGGATGGCGGGGGCCACCCAGCTCGTGGCCTCCCCGGCGAGGGCCCAGCCGTAGAGCTCGGCGAGCTTCTCCCGGGCGCGGGCGATGGCCCAAGCGGCCTGCTGAACGGCCTCGTCCCTAGTGAGAACCTTTTCCTGCGTGCTAACCTGCTTCATGGTTTCCTCCTTTGGAACCCGGAGGCCTGGCTCTTGGCGGGGTCCCGGCCTCCGTTTCCGTCCTTATAATATGACACAAAAGATGATTTGTCAAGCCTTCTGAGCTAAAAAAGCCCTCCCTGAACAGGGGGCAGGGCCCACCCCGGCACCCCGGCCAGGGCGAGGGGAACCCACCCCGGCCCCTGGGGCCGGGGCTCCCCGGCCACCCAGACGGGGAGGCGGGCCTCGAGGGCCAGGCGGAGGGCCAGGGAGGAGCCGGGCCCCAGGGCGGGGGCCCCGCCCTCCGGGGGGAAGACCAAGAGGCAGGAGGCCTTTGGCAGGCCCAGGGCCCGGTGGCCAAGGACCACGGCCCGGGTGCGCTGGGCGAGCCGGGCCTTGGGCGGCCCCGGGAACTGGGAGGCCCGCACCACCTGGGCGCCGGGGCAGGCCCGGACCACAGCGGCGTCCACCCCCCGCTGATCCCCCACCCGCACCACGCCCCCTGAGGCCACCACCAGGCGGACCACCGGGGACACTGGCCAGGGGGAGCCGTACCGGGAGCCAGCCACCGCCACCACGCCGGAGAGAGGGAAAACCTGGGACACCGCCACCACCTGCCTTTGGCCCGCGCCACTTTTCCCGCGCCGGGCGCAAGGGCCCCAAAAGGGGGCGCGGAGGGCCGGAGGCAAGGCTGGGGTAGGGGCCCCACCCCGAAGGGGCCTGGCCTTGCCGGAGGCCCGGAGCGCCCTACAATGGGGCCCAGCCCGGCGCGGGAAGGGAAGAAGCTTCCTCTCTCCCCCGCCCCCCTTCGGGGTGAGGCCGACGGGAAGGGGGGCGGGGGCAGGGGGTGGGGGGAAGGGGTGGGGGAGGCTGTGGCGGACCGGATAGGCTGAGGGGGTGGGTCCAAGAGCGCTCGGGCTTCTCCCCTGGTTGCTCGCCCTGGTCCTGGCCCTCGCCCCGGAGGGCAGGCTCCAGGGCCCGGTGGCCGTCCTCCGTGTGGTGGACGGGGACACGGTGGAGCTTCAGGGCCTAGGGCCGGTGCGCCTCATCGGGATTGACGCCCCGGAGAGCACCTACAACCACCGCACCGCGGGCCCCGAGGAGGTGCGGCTGGGCCTCGAGGCCAAGGCCTTCCTCGCCCGCCTGCTCCAGGGGAGGAAGGTGTGGGTGGAGCTGGACGCGCAGGAGCGGGATCGCTACCGGAGGGTGCTGGCCTACCTGTACCTGGAGGATCCCAGGGGGGACTGGATCCACGGGGGGAGGCGGTTCCTCCAGGTGAACCTGGAGCTGGTGAGGGCCGGGTGGGCCGAGCCCTACACCGTGCCCCCCAATGTCCGCTACGCCGCCCTCTACCTCCAGGCCGCCCGGGAGGCCCGGGCCAAGGGGGTGGGGATGTGGGAAGGGGGGCAGGCCTCGAGGCCCCAAGAGCCCACGCCGGACCGGAAAGGGTGCGACCCCGCCTACCCCACGGTGTGCATCCCCCCGCCGCCCCCCGACCTGGACTGCGGGGACATCCCCTACCGGAACTTCAAGGTTCTCCCCCCGGACCCGCACCGCTTTGACCGGGATAGGAACGGGGTGGGGTGCGAAACGAATTAAGGCAGGGCTAGGCCCTGCCCTCCACTTCCGGGGACTCCTCCCGCTTTCGCGGGCCGCCGGCCTATTTGTTGCCCCCGGGCCGGTGCCCTGGATCATCGGCCTAACTTCAGCTTGCGCACACCCCTTGTGCCCAAGTGGGCCTCTTTCCACCCTAAGAGGGTTTAGCCCACGCCCAGGGTCCGGGGGGTCGGCAAAAGCGCTTGCATCCGATCACCCCCCGCTTCAATTCTACTCCGACGCCACCACCACCTCCACCACCACCTCCCCCGGCCTCAAATCGCGCACCTTGACCTCCACCACCCGCCCTGAAACGGGGGAGCGCACGAGCTGGGCCTCGGCGGCGCGCTCCTTGCGCCGGAGGAGGCGGGCTTGGGCGAGGCGGGCCTCCCGGATGGCCTCCTCGAGGCGGGCCTTCTCCCCGGCGCAGTCCAGGGCCAGGCGGGTCAGGCGGGCCTCGGCCTCCTCCAGGCGGGCCTCCCCCTCGGCGAGGCGGAGGGGGGCCTCCGCCCCCTGGGCCACCAGGTAGCGCAGGCGGCCCACCTCGTCCCTCAGGCGGGCAAGCTCCCCCCGGAGGGCCTCCCGCTCGGCCCGGCACCGCTCCTCCGCCCGGGAAAGCTCCCCCTCCAGGCGGCCCGCCTCCTCCGCCTTGGCCTGGGCCTGGTCCTCGAGGTCCCTAAGAGGGGCCTCCTCCACCCGCCGGGCGATGGGCTCCCCCTCCTCCACCCGGTCCCCGGGCTTGACCAGAAGCCCCGAGAGGGAGGGGAGGGAGAAGACCAGGGGGTGAAGGGTGGGCAGGGCGGGGAGGGCGGGAAGCTCCAGGGCGGCCTCCTCCCCGGGGGCGAAGGCCGCCCGGACCACGGCGCTCCCCGCCTGGAGGTAGAGGCCGGCGAGGGGGGCCAGGTCCTCGGGGCGGGCGGCGTGGAAGCGGAGGCGGGGCGGGTTCTCGGAGGCCTCCACCCGGGGGTAGGTGCCCACCGGGGGGACGAGGGGCGGGGGGGCGGTGGCGGGGCGGGCCTCCCCGGTGATCCAGACCCTCCGGGCGGAGCGGGGGAGGGCCTGGAGGAGGTCGGCGAGGAGCCTCCCCGAGAGGTCAAGCCGCCACTCCTTGAGGGCCTGGGGCCTCCCCCGGACCATGCGCACCCGGTAGGCCACCACCTGGCCGTCCCGGCTCACCGCCAGGGTGCGGCCCAGCTCGTCCTCCACCAGGACGCCCTCCCGCCCCAGGGCCTCCACCACCAAGAAGCGCCCCTCCACAGGCTCCTGGGTCTCGCGGTTGAAGCCCCTCACCTCGGCCCAGACCTCCCAGCGGTCCCGCCAGTCCAGGTAGTCCAGCACGGCCACCTCCGGGGTCCCCACCAGGTGGCGGAAGGCGGAGGCGAAGCCCTGGCCCGAGAGGGGCCAGAGGGCGAAGCCGGAGAGGGCGAGGAAGAGGGCCAGGGTGGCCTCCTGGGGGGAGGCGTAGCGGATCCGCCACTCCCGGGAGGGGAAGAAGAAGAACTGCACCCGCCAGGGCCAGAGGAGGGGCACCCCGTTCACATTCAGGGTGTCCAGGAGGAGGTGGGAGAGGTAGCCGGCCAGGAAGGCCCAGTAGGCCCCCGGGCTCGCCTCCCGCAGGGGAAGGAGGAGGAGGGCAAGGGCCAGGAGGAAGGGGAGGGAGTGGGTGAGGGTGCGGTGGCCGAAGCGCCGCTCCAGGAAGGAGGAGAGGGGGCGGACGAACTTCCCGGGGCCCGAGGTGGTGGTGTCCAGGTCGGGCATCACCGCCCCCCAGGCCAGGGCCAGGCCCTCCAGGAGGTCCACCTCCACCCCCAGGCCCCTGAGGAGGCTCGCCGTGAGGGCCGCCCCGGCCAGGTGGGTCCCCGCGGTCATCGCCTAAGGGCCTCCTCCAGGATCCTCAGGGCCCGGTCCAGCTCCGGCACCCGGGCGGGGTGAAGGGCGTTCAGCTCCAGCCAGACGGCGGAGAGGAGGCCGTGAAGCTCCAGGGCCCGCTCCCGGGAGAGGACCCCGCCCCGGGCGCCCGGGCGGGCGAGGGCCTCGAGGTAGGCGAGGCGGGCGAGGAGCTTCTCCCGCTCGGCCTCAAGCTCCGCCACCCTCCGGCGCAGGCGCTCCAGCTCCTCCACCCTCACCGCTCCCCCTCGCAGAGCCTCCCCGAGGCCTCGTAGCTCCGCACCTCCAGCGCCTCCCCCAGGAAGGGGTCTGGGGAGAGGCTCACCAGCCAGAAGGCGCAGGCGGGGGCGGGGAGGAGGGCCCAGGCCTGGAGGAAGCGCCCGGAGCCGAAGGCCTCCCCCGCCGCCTCGCCCCCCGGCCCCTCCAGCACCAGGGCCAGGTCCCCCTCGGCCTCGAGGCCCCCCAGGGCCCGGAGGTGGGCGGAGAGCTCCCTCCCCGCCCGGTAGAGCCGGACCTCCACCCGGAGGGGCTCGGCGGGGAGGACCTCCACCCGGGGGCTCTCCCCCTCCCAGCGGAAGAGGCGGAGGGGCACCTCCTCCCGGTGCTCGGCCACCGGGGCCTCGCAGGCGGGGAGGAGTATAAGCAGAATAGCTCCCAAAAACCGCACCTTTCCCTCCCAAAAGCCTTTTAAGGCCCCTTGGGGGGCCGGGGGGTACCAGGACCCTCCAGGGGCCTCAGAAGCCCTCTCAGGGCGTCCAGGGGCAGGCCCACGGCCCGGGCCAGGTCCTCCAAGGCCAAGGCCAGGTCCAGGTTGGCCCGGTAGAGGGCGAGGCGGGCCTGGGAAAGCCTCTCGGCGGCGGCCAGGACCTCGTGGGGGGCGGCGGCCCCCACCCGGGCCCGGGCCTGGAGGGCCTTTAGCTCCGCCTCCCTCGCCTCCACCCCGTCGGCGGCGGTCCGGGCCGCCTCCCGGGCGGCGAGCCACCGGAAGAAGGCCTCCGCCACCCGCACCCTCGCCTCCCGCCGGGCGGCCTCGGCGCGGGCCTCGAGGGCCCGCAGGGCCGGGCCCCGGTCCCGGAAGAGCTCCGCCAGGTTCAGGCTGAGGGCCAGGCGGTAGGAGGGGGCCACCTGCCCGTACTCCCCCGCCAGGCCGGCCCCCGCCTCGGCGGAGAGCGCCCCGAGTATTCCGAGGGAGGCCCGGGCGGCCTCGAGGTCGGCGAGGGCCTGGAGGTAGGCGGGGTCCGCCTTCAGGGCCTCCTCCGCCAGGCGGTCCAGGAGGCGGGCCTGCCCCTCGGTGAGGCCCTGGGCCAGGGCGGGGAGGAGGAGGGCGAAGAGAAGGGCCCTAAACCAGGTCCAGCACTTCCCAGGGAACGAAGACGCCCCCTTCATCGTCCTCCTCAAAGTCCTCCGCCTCCCGGTCCAGGCACTCCAGGCAGGCCGTCTCCAGCTCCCGGCCATCGGGGAGGCGGATCGTGATGCGCCTCGTCCCGCCGCACATGGGGCACGCCATCACACCACCTCCGGCAACGGCACCCGGAACTCCGGGGCCCAGTAGAGCGCTTTCTCTCCCTCGGCAAGAAGGAAGGCGGCCTCAATGCCCTTCTGGTAGAGCCTCCAGCCCACCTCCGGGTGCCGGAGGAGGTAGTACTGGCCGGTCCCGTCCACCCGCACCACGGAGGCCTCCTCCAAGAGCCGCAGGAACTCCTCCATCTCCGTCCTCACCGGGCCACCACCACCTTCCTGAGCCAAGGGGAGAGGACCACGAAGGCGGCGATGCCCAGCCCCCCGGCCACATAGAGGTCCATCTCGCCCCGGGCCAGGCCCAGGTAGCGGGCGGCGATGGCCACGCCCCCCGCCACCAGGAGGATGGGGGCCAGGGCGATGCCCCGCTCCTCCCGCCGGGCCAGGCCTTCGGCGTAACCCGTGCCCACGTCCCGGTTCCGCACGATGTCCTCGGCGCTCACGTACCGCACCAGGCGCTCCACCTCCCCCGGCACCCCGCCGGAGAGGCTCACCACCCGGTTGAGGTAGGCCTCGAGGTCCTCGGCCACCACCCCGTAGCGCTCCACCAGGGCCCGGGCGAGCTCCCGGGTCTCCTTGGGGGAGAGGGGCGGGAGGTCCACCCGGTCCAGGCGCATCCAGAGCCGCTTGGTGCCCCCCTTCCTCAGGGTCTCCGGGTGGACGGCGAGGACCAGGGTGGCCGCCTCGGCGAAGGCCACCAGCCAGGGGACCATGCTCGGGGTGAGGCCCGTGGCGTCGTCCACGACCAGGGTGATGGGGTTCACCCCCTCGGGGCGCTTGAGGGCCTTGAGGAGGCTCCTCGCCTTCTCCTCGTTCCCCGGGTAGCGCCTCTGCCAGGCCTTGAGGTCGGCCTCGGGGTCCTTGCCCCGCCCCACCCCCTCCACGGGCACCCCGGCGTCCCAGAGGCCCCGGAAGAGGTCCTTGAGGAAGGTGCCGAAGGGGGCCACCCGCTCCGTCCACACCACGGGGGCCCAGGCCTCGAGGGCGGGGAGGAGCTCCCTGAGGAGCGCCGTCTTCCCGTACCCCGGCGGGGCGGAGAGCACCACCCCCCTCCCGGCCCGCACCGAGAGGAGGACCGCCCGCCCCTCCTCCTTCCGGCCCACGAACATACTTACAGACTAACAGAGTCTGTAAGTTCGGGAGTCTGTAAGTTTGGGAGTCTGTAAGCCTGTAAGTCTGGAAGTCTGGAAGTTACGTAGTCTGTAAGTCTGTAACTTCGGTAGTTACAGAGCTTGGAAGTCTGTAAGTTTGGTAGTTGCAGAGTCTGTAAGTCTGGAAGTTCGTGAGCCCGTGGGTCCAGGGATCCCGGCGCGCGGGAGGCCGGGATCCCAAAGCCCCCTCCGCGTCAGGACTTCTGGCAGGAGGAAACCGTCATCAGCTCGCTCCGCTTGAAGGAGGAGAGGAAGCGCAGAATTTGCGCGGGCTCGCCCTTCACCCGGTAGAGGGGGGGAGGGGAGTCCTCCTTCATCACCTCCTCCAGCTCAACCCCGGCGCGAAGGGCCTTGCTGGAGGCGGTGCCGATCGCCTCCGGGGAGGCAATGCTCAGGTACAGGCGTCCGCCCTCCAGCTCCACCCAGAGGTAAAAGTAGACCTTGCCCAAGGACTTGTCCTCGCTGTGGGCCTGAAGCAGATAGAAACCCTCCTCCAGGCGCTTGAACCAGGCCGGTTCGCCATCAAACTGGTAACCTCCACGGACCCTCTTGATCTCTATGGTGCTCGCTTGCCCGTTGAAGTCCTTACAGGCCCACTTCCCCACGCCCGGAAAGGCGTCGCTCCGGCTCAGGGCCGGCTTGTCCGAGAAGAAAAGGCACCCCGAGAGGAGAAGGCCGAGGACGCCCCAGAGGAGAAACCTCGCTCCCCGCATACCTTTCCCCATACCACGGGGGCTCAGGGTGGGGCGTGAAAAATGACCATCTTGCGCCGTTTGGCTCCCTTGGGTATTCTGGCCGCGTGGGCAAGCCTATGTTCCTCGCCCCCGAGGAGCTGGCCGCCGTCCTCAGGGTCCACCCGGAGACGGTGAGGGGCTGGATCCGCGCCGGCAAGCTCCCCGCCCAGAAGGTGGGCAAGCTCTGGCGCATCCCCTGGGAGGAAGCGGCGAAGCTCCTGGGAAGCGAGGAGCGCCTGGAGGAGGCCCTGAGGGAGGTGCTGGGGTGAGGGTGGTGGCCGTGGTGAACGGCAAGGGCGGGGTGGGCAAGACCACCACCGCCGTCAACCTCGCCGCCATCCTGGCCGAGGGGGGCCCCGTCCTGCTGGTGGACGCCGACCCCCAGGGCTCCGCCTCCTGGTGGGCGGGCCGGGGGGAGATGCCCTTTGACCTGGCGCAGGAGACGGACCCCGCCCTCCTCCTCCGCCTGCGGCGGGTGAGGGGCTACGGGGTGGTGGTGGTGGACACGCCCCCCGCCCTCCGCTCCGAGGCCCTGGAGGCCGTGCTCAGGGCGGCGGACTACGCCGTCCTCCCCACGCCCCCCGCCCCCCTGGACCTCGAGGCCCTGGTGGAGACGGTGCGGAAGGCCGTCCGACCCCTCGGGGTGGCCCACCGGGTCCTCCTCACCCGGGTGGACCCCCGGAGCCTGGGGGAGGCCCTCGAGGCCCAGACCGCCCTCATGGAGGCCGGGGTGCCCGCCTTCCACGCCTTCGTGCGGGCCTACAAGGCCCACGAGCGGGCCGCCCTGGACGGCAAGCCCATCACCCGCTGGCGCGGCCCCAACGCCCGCGAGGCGGAGGCGGACTACCGCCGGGTGGCGGAGGAGCTCCTCAGGGAGCTCGCCCGGACCCCGGAAAGGAGGGAGGCGTGAAGCGGAAGCGCCTGGCGGAGCTGGTGAGGGAGGAGGCGGGGGACCTTCAGGAGGCTCCCGCCCCCCGGGAGGAGAGGCCCGGGGAGGCCCCTCCCGGGGGGGGCCTCGAGGCGTCCCCGAAGGGGGAAGGCCCCGGGGAGCGCCCCCTCCCCCCCTACCTCACCTACGTCCGCAAGGAGTGCCGCCTCCGCCCCGACCAGCTGGACGCCCTCACCGCCCTGGCCCGGAGGCTCAACCGGGAGAGGAAGGGGAAGGGGGAAAGAATCACGGAGAACACCCTCATCCGCTGGGCGGTGGACATGTTGTTGGAGCAGTACGAGTTGAGGCGCGAAGAGTCGTAGTTGAAGTTGAGGTTTGAGACAGCCATGAAACGCAGCGAGATTGAAGAACTTCTAGAAATCTTCAGATGCAGTCTTCTCTCCATCCCATCAGGCCCATTCGCGAGGCGAGTTCACCAATTCACCCTCCACGGATACACTTATCCCTTTGTGGAGCAGTATGGAGAGGCCGCCCTGCCGGATCCTCCACCCGTGGAGGTAACAGGCCGCGCCTCCCGACGTCACTCCATGCTGGCAGCGGTACTTTTGGCGATGAAGGGTGACTTCCTCTTTTTCTTTCAAGCTGATCCACAAGATCCCGAGTTGGGGAGTCGAAGAGGCATCCGAGGAGTCTATACCGTTAAGGGCCCTCCCGGCCGGGCTGGGCACACGAAACCTCTGGAACATCCCCACTACGGAAAAGACTACAAAATGCATGCTGCTTGCCCTAAATGTGGGTCCCCATTCTCCAGCCTCTACGGCGCGTGCCCAGAGTGTGGGAATCCGTTGCCGTTGCCACCAAAACCCTCACGCTTTTTGCGCAGAGGCAAAGAACCTCTCCCAGAACACGTCCTGAGCGTTCGCCTCCCCGTCGAACCCTTCACCGTCTTTGAAAGAGAGGTGACAGACGAGAGAGTCTATGGCGACATGAGCTCCGACAACATCCTGGATCGAGCCCTCGTGTGGATTGGGCGCCACGACAACGCAATGGGGGCAGGGAAAGGCAGCTCCGTGCGCCAACTCCTGCCGGAGGAGGCCCTGAGAATCTACAAGCTTCTGCTTACGGAGTCGGATCAAAGGCTGAAGTCCCTCAGCTCACCCTCAGGGTTACCTACTGGCCACATCCCCATCCTAAATCCAGATGGAACCCCCCTGGAGTGCGTATTGACAACAGAAGATTCGTCAAAGGTTAGAGAAGAAATTTCTCTACACACCGCCCTATCCAAAGAAGTGAACAACCCTCATTCGTGCCTTTACAAAAGGCTAATCCCCAAGACCGTACCAGGATTACAGAACCTTTGGCAAACCCACTACTTAGAGTACGTCTCCTCTGAGTTTCCTTGGGGTTACACCGGTTCCACCTCCGACTACGTGCTCGTCTTCCGTCCTCGAGATGGGAGCCCGGTTCGGCACGCAGTCGTCATAGAGTTCAAAAGGGACGAGGTGGGCATTGCGGAAGTGATGCAGGCTTGGCTTTACATGCCCTGGGTCGCCCAACTTTTGGGCATGCACTTGGGCAACCTCGTCGGTCAACCTGGGCGCCTCGTGGAGGTTCACTTAACACCGGTCCTTGTGGGAGCAAGACTGGTGGGAAGAGGCCAAAACCGAATTCACGTTTTGCCCAGGGGTTATGACCGAACTGTGACGTACTACAACGGGGCTAAAGTCCGCCACGTTGTAAATCCCCCAGTTTTCTGGGAGTACAGCTTGAAACCGTGTGGATCCAGTCAAAACAGAGCAGAAGTTAGGTTTTCACCAATTCATTTGAACATCAAAACGATAAACTACATCCCACCAATAGGCACTTCCACAGCCGAAGCCGAGCGGAATAGGGCAATAGAAGAGTTCAGGAGGCTCGCGAAAAGCCTCTCTATGGGAATCCCCCTCCTTTAAGGAAGGGTGGGGCCAGAAGCAGGCTCACGCCTCTCTGGAAACAGAGTCGGGGCAGGGATATCTTCAAAAGGCCCTTGAAACACGCCCATTCTGGTCCCACCAAGGCGCGAACCCTCAAAACTCTAAATGCGGATGAACCTCGCGAAGTGGCAGATCTCACGCACGGGACAAAGGGGACACCTAGGTTTGGTCGGGTGACAAATTTCGCGCCCAACGTCCAAAAGAGCCCAATTTAAACTGCGCACCTCGCAACCAGATGTGCACTCAACAAGACGTTGAGCCAGAGCCCAAAGGTTCTCCTCCCGGTCCTTTCCATTAACTAAAGTAAATCCAAAGACGCGAGAGACGACACGAGCCACATTGACGTCAACAGCCACCTTCCTGGCACAAGTGGAGTAAATCAGAACTGCATTTGCCACATAGCGGCCAGATCTTGGAAGAGAGGCAATCTTCTCCTCTTCAAGCGGCAGGTTACCCCCCCACCGAGTGCAGACCTCCTCTGCCGCTCTCTTCAGAGCCGAAGCTCTAACCCTTTGGAAACCCAGAGGTCGGAGCATCTGCTCCAGCTCAGTCTCATCAGCTCTTGCAAGCGAGCAGAATTCGGGCCATCGTTGCACAAGTTCCCGCGCCACTTCGGACACACGCTCTGCGCGAGTGCGTGCCAAGAGCACTTCAACAACGAAAAGAACATAGGGATCCTCAACGCCCCTCCACCAGAAGACATCACGACGATGGGCGTCAGAAGAGTGCCACGCGAGTAACTGCGCTACGAAGCGGCACTCCGTGTTCCTCCGGATCAAAACCGTCCTCCAGAGCCGCCCTCACCGCCAACGCCAGGGCACTTGCCATCAAAGGAGGCACGGCGTTCCCAGTCTGCACCCGCCCTTGAACAATGCCCCCATGAAAGTACACCACATCGGGGAAACTCTGCAGCCGAGCCAGCTCCCTCACGGTGAGTCCCCTAGGCTGCGTGGGATGACCAAACTGAAACTGCGGACGAATACCACCAGCAACAATCGTCGGTGACGGCCGATCGGGATGAAGACGGATCCTCTGGCGAAACTTCTCGTACATAGGTTCACCTGGAGGGGTGTTTGCGATCATCTCAGAGGTGCCCTTGGGATGCTTCGGACTCTCGTGGTTGCCGAGAAGAACTGCGCCCTCCCTCATGCGTCGTTGATAATCCGTTTGCGGAGGGAGGTGATACTCGTGTGCAGATTCCCCAGGACCTAGAGGTGGAAGATCCCCTATGGCCTCCCAAACAGAAACCCAAGGATGTTCTCCCAGGGGACCATGCGTCGGTCGGGGCCACCTGAACTCAATCCCCGGCCTGACACCAACAAAGAAAATGCGCTTTCTGTGCTGTGGCACCCCAAAATCCGCAGCGTTCAACACCTCCACATGCGCCCTGTACCCCGCCTCCTCCATCGCGCGCACGATTTCCAAGACAAACTTTCCGTTGGCCGCCGATCTTATACCTGAAACGTTCTCAACTATCAGCACATCGGGATCGAGAAATCGAGCCAACCGGATGAACTCCCGAAAGAGGTAGTTTCGGGGATCCTCATCATTTCGCTTTCTGTTGGTCAAGGAAAAGCCCTGGCAGGGAACGCCTCCGGTTACCACATGGGGGCGCAGACCATTCAGCGCCTCCAAAAGCATCTCGGGGGTCACCGCACGCGCATCCCCCAAGATGAAGCCTGCGCGCGGATGGTGCTCCATGAAAGTCTTGGCCGCGACGGTGTAGATGTCCAAGCCCAAAGCGCTCACAAAGCCAGCTTGCTCAAAGCCCACAGAGAAACCCCCAGCCCCCGAGAAAAGGTCAACCAAAATAAGCCGCCCTTCGTCGCGCAACGAGCTTCTTCTGAGCACTTGGGGGCTTCCCTTCCAATAGTAGGGACTCTCCTCAGGCAAACGTTTGGGATCCCAAGGGTCCAGCTGATTCACACGAGACATGTCCCTCACCCGTTCCACTTTATCCCACCACGTCCGGCAGCGCCCGGGCGGCCTCCTCCAGGCGCTTGCGGGACACGTGCACGTAGACCTGGGTGGTGCTGATGGAGCTGTGCCCCAGAAGCTCCTTCACCTCGTCAATCCCCCGCCCCGCCTCCACCAGGGCGCTGGCGTAGGAGTGGCGGAGCTTGTGGGGGGTGATGCGGTGCCAGTCCTTGAGCCCAGCCCGCCTGGCCACCCGCTTCACCATGGCCTCCACCGCCCGGGCGGAGAAGGGCTTCCCCCGGTTGGGCCCCGAGGTGTGGCTCCAGATGTAGGGGCTCGTGGGGTGGCCCTCGAGGTTCCGGTGCTTGAGCCACTGGTGCAGGGCCCGCTGGGCCGTGGGGGAGAGGACCACCACCCGCTCCTTTCCCCCCTTCCCCTGGACCCGGATGGCGTGGGGGATCCCGTCCTGGTAGGTGAGGTCGGCGTAGGTCAGGGCCAGGGCCTCGGAGAGGCGGAGGCCGGTGCCGTAGAGGAAGGCCAGGAGGGCCCAGTCCCTGAGGCCGATGCGGGGGGAGCGGTGCTTGTAGGCGGCCTCCAGGAGCCTGGCCACCTCGGGGGGCGTGAGGTAGACGGGGAGGCGGCGGGGGAGCTTGGGGCGCTTCACCCCCTCGGTGGGGTCCTTGAGGATGGGCAGGGCCTCCACCTCGGCCAGGTAGCGGAAGAGCTTGCGCAGGGAGGCCAGGACCCGGCCCACCCGGTGGGGGCTCACCTCCCGGGAGGCGAGGAAGGCGCGGATGTGCTGGCTCCCCACCTCCTCAAAGCGGGGGGGCCTGCCGTGGCGCTCCCGGAACCAGCGGGCGAAGAGGCCCGCGTCCATGAGGTACTCCTTGGCGGTGCGGGGGGAGCGTCCCTCCTCCATCTCCAGGTACCGGCGGAAGCGGTGGAGGAGCTCGGCGTGGGGGTCAGGCTGGCTCATGGGACCTCCTTCGGGGGGCGGGGGCCCGGAGTGCCCTCGAGGGCCCCCGCCCCCGCTTTCCCGAAGTATAGCATTCGCAAAAGATTTGTTTGGCGAAGTGAAGGAGGGAAGCCCTGACCGAAGGGGAACCTCGTCCGGGAGGGCGAAAACCCCCGAAAAAAGGGCGGGCGAGGGACCAGGCGGCCGGCGGAAGGTTGCGACAAAAGGCGGATGTTTGCGACAAACTCACAGACTTCCAGACTTACAGACTTCCAGAGTCTGGATGTCTGGAAGTTCCAGGAAGTTCCAAGACCCTCCGCCTCGCTTCTGTACCATGGGGGCATGCGGGAGAGCCCCACGGCCAAGGGGGACCCCCCCGAAAAGGACCCTCTGGACGGCAAGCTTCTCTTGACCTACAGCGAGGCGGCCAAGGCCCTCGGCTTGGGTCGGACGACGATCTACAGGCTGGTGAAGGCGGGGCGCCTCAAGGTGGTTCACCCCACCCCCCGCTCGGCCCGGATCACCCGGGAGAGCCTCGAGGCCTTCCTCCGCTCCCTGGAGGAGGAGGCGAGGCCCGAGGGGGCGGGGAGGAGCGTGGTGGACCGGGCCCGGGAGGTCCTGAGGCGCTTCGGCCTCTAGGGGGAGGCGTGGAGGAGGTCAGAGAGGAGCGGAAGGAGAAGACGGGGGCCCGCCACCCGGCCCACCAGGCCACCCTCTTCCTGGAGGGGAGGCTTGGGGAGGAGGGCTTCCACAGCCCCCGCCTGCCCCGGGGCCTGCGGGCGGCGGTGGCCGGGTACGCCCTGAGCCAGCCGGAGGAGCACCGGGGGGAAGGGGTCTTCACCCTCTGGCCCCGCACGGACGAGGAGGGGAGGCTCACGGAGGTCCAGGTGGCCCTCAAGCTCAAGCGCCCCATGGAGGGGCCGGAGCTGGTGGTGCACGGGATCCTCCTCCACGCCGACGGGAGGAGGTTCGTGGTCCTCGTCCAGCCCAAGAGCGGGGAGGCCTTCAGGCTCGTCCTGGGCCGGGCCCGGGGGTTCACCGCCTTCCTGGAGCCCAGGAAGGCCTACCGCTTTGAGGGAGCCCTGCGGGGGGGGAGGCTCCTCGCCGAGCGGGCCTTCCCCCTGGGGAAGTGGGTCCTGGCCCGGAAGGGGGAGAGGCCCCTCCCCGAGCCCATAGAGGGAGACCGGAACCCGCACCTGGAGGGGAGGCGGGGGAAGGAGCCCGCCCCCGGGGAGGCGAAGCCAAAGGAGCGCCCGGAGGAGGCCCAAAGGCCCGCCCCGGCCCCGCCCGGGCCCGAAGGCCCCCCGAAGCCCTCGAAGGAGGCGCGCCCTCCCGGGGAGAGGAGGCCGAGGCGGGACCCGGTGCGGGTGTGGCGGGCCCCGGAGGAGGAGGCCCCTGGGGGCCTCGGCCTGCCCCCGCCCCTCCCCAAGGGGCAGGTGATGGGCCTGGTGGGGGAGGGGCCCTACTACCTGGTCCTGAGGCCCGAGGCCCTGGACCTCTGGTGGCCCAGGGTGGAGCGGTTCCTGCCCGAGTTCCCGAGGAAGTACGAGGTGCGGTGGTACCCCGACGGCAGCCGGGCGGTGGTGGCCTGGGACCTCGAGGCCCTCAAGGTGTGGTACAAGCGGGTGCTCAGGGGGTAGGGATTACCTCACCCTGACAACGTAGAAGGCCCCGCATCCCGGTTCGGGTATCGTTCCCTTGTACACTAACCGACCCTCTTCCTCCGTTATCTTTCCGCGCATCGGGACCATAACGTACCCAGGGGGCTGCCTAATCCACCGCACCGGATCCAGATGGAGAGAAGCGTCGGAAAAGAAGATGCCGGTCATCAGGTAGCTCCCCGAGGGAACCCCAGGATTCTCCGGCACGGCGTAGAAGTCAAAAGTGGCCTCTACGTTACCCTCCGGGGTTCCCTTGAGCGTAAGGGTTAACCCAGTAATTCCTTGGGAGCAAAGATAGCGTCCCTGGTAAACGCCGCTTATCCCGGTGGCGTCCGCAGGAACTGGAGCCGGCCCTTGGGAAACGGTAGGCGCGCAAGCCGCAAGGAAAACCAAAACAAACGCGGCAATCGCGCTCCGGATAAGCCGCTTGACCATCTCCCTCACCTCCCGAAAGTTGCGCTAGATCTCAACGGAGCCACTATGGGCGGTTGTTCATACTGGCCCCACGAGGTCATGATAGAACGAAGCCTTAGGGTTCCGGAGCCAGCCCCAAGCCCCTCAGGAAACGGTGAACAGCCAGGAGCCCCAGGAAGGCCTGCGCCGCCTCCTCCAGGGGGACCTCCTGGAGGCTTAAGCCTTCCCTCAGGGCCAGCACGAAGCCCCCCTCCACCGCCACCCCCTCCGCCCGGAGGGCCAGGGCGTAGGCCCCCACCTGGAGGAGGTGCTCCGGGTAGGCCCGGGGGGAGGTCTTCAGGTCCACCACCACCACCCTCCCCCCCAGCCGGGCCACCAGGTCCACCCGCCCGGCGTAGCGGTGCTCCGGGTGGAAGACCGCCTCCTCGGAGCGCAGGGCCTCGCCCCCGTTCCCGTCCCACCAGTCCGCCAGGGCGAGGGCCATCCCCCGAAGGGGCTCCTCCTCGGGGAAGGGAGGCCTTTGCCCCTTGAGGTAGGCCTCCGCCCAGGCGTGGAAGTCGGTCCCCTGCCCCGCGGCCCTCTGGGAGGCCTTACGGTGAGCCTTGGCCGCGCCGTCCAGGATGCGGTCCACGTCCTCGGGGCCGAGGACGAGCCCCGGCACGAGCTCGCCCCGAAGGTAGTCCACCACCTGGCGCACGGCCCACTCGTGCAGCTTCTTGTTGAGAAGCCCGGTGATCTCCGTGACGGAGGGGACCTTCTCCCAGGTCTCCCCGTCCTGGGAGGCCTCGTAGCCGCCCCCGTTCCGGCGGTAGCGGAGGCGCCAGCCCCCGGGGCACTCCTTGAACAGCCAGTCTTGATACACGGCCACCTCCCAAGCCCTGGCTGGGCTCAGCCTAGAGATTAACCGGGTGAAGAAACCCTGGAAGGCTAGGCCACCCGCCACTGGGGGGCCTGGCGTATCTGGTCCAGGAGGCCCTCCCTTTTGAGGAGGCTGGCGAGGAGGGCGCCGGGGCGGAGGACCTTCCGGCGGGAGAACTCGGTGGTGGCCACCGCCTCCCGCACCCGGCCTATGGCCCAGGCTAGGACCTCGAGGGCCCCCTCCATCAGGCCGTAGAGCTCGGCCCGGAGGGCGTTCCAGAGGATCCAGGCGTAGAAGCGCACGCTCCCGGGATCCCGGAACTCCCGGGCCAGGGAGAGGGCGAGGGCCTCCACCAGGGCCCGGCGCTCGGCGGGGCGGGCCCGGAGGAGGGCGGTGAGAGAGTCTAAAGCTAACGGAGTTTCGGCTTCGCCAGGGGATAACGAAAACCGAAGGAGGAGCTGGAGGACCCCGGAGTCCTCCTTAGGAGGACTTGTATATGACTCTCTCAAGCTCCAGGCGGTGCGCCCCTGACGGGCGTCCCCCTCCAGGTCCCGCCAGGGGTGGCGGAAGTCCTCCGGGTCCAGGCGGGGGCGGGCCTCCCGGTGGGGCAGGCGCACGGCGTAGAGGGTCCCGCCGGCGTAGACCCCCGTCCGGCCTCGGAGGGTGGCCGGGGTGCGCCAGGCGCTCCTTCGGATGAGTCCCTTGGCCTCCAGGGAGGCCAGGACCCGGTAGAGGGAGGCCGGGGGGATTCCCAGGGCCACGGCCAGGGCGTCGTTCACGGCGAAGAAGGAGACCTGGGACAGGTTCCTGGGCAGGGGCCTCCCCGGGCCCAGCCTCCGGGCCAGGACCTCGAGGCCCAGGGCGAGGAGGGTCCGGTACACCCTCCGCTCCCGCTCGGAAAGCCCTGGCAGGGTGCCCCGCCGCTCCCCCTCCGCCAGGAGGCGGTCCGCCAGCTCCCAGGGATCCCGCGGCCATTCAGGTGGAGGTGGGGAGGCGGAGAGCTCCCTCCGGGTGGGGCGGAGGTCCCGCTTGAGGTCCTCCAGGGGAGGCGCCTCCTCGGGCGGGGGCCCGGAGCCCTCGGGGGGAGGCGCGGCCCCCTCCAAAAGCTTCAGGTAGAGGGGCGGAAGCTCCTCGCCCCTCGCCCGCTTCCTCCGGGCCAGGGCCTCGAGGAAGGCCCGGCCCCGCTCGGTGAGTCCTTCCTGCTCTTTATAGCTCTTCCCTTCAACTCCCTCTTGGGGCATAAACCCCTCCCGTTTCGCGCGTCGGGGACGGCACTCCCCCGCGCGCCGCCTCGGCGCCTATTGCCTTTCCCGCTGGGAGGGGGTAGGGTGAAGGAAGAGGAAGAGGTTCGCTTATCGTGAAGCCCTCCCGCTCTCCCGGCGGGAGCTTTCTCGTTTGGTCCTCACGCGGCCCTGCCGCCTTGGGCCCCCTGGGGGCCCGGTCTTCCCATTGCCCGCCATTATACCGGGCCCAGGGTTGGCAAGGGGTGGGGCTCCAGGGTGGGACCATTCCCCTCTAGCTACCACCTCCAGAGAGAAGGGTCAACGGGGTCAACTGAGGCATGCCAACAGGCGTTATAGATTTCACTTGAAAAACAAAAGGCGCCGGCAACCCCCATTCAGAGGAAAAACTCCGGGTGTAGAATGCTCCCCCAAGATGGCCGGAAAGAGGGGGGAGATTAGCAGATTCTCTGCAATTTCCGATGCTCATCGGCAAAACCGGGCGCCGCGCAGGAGAAGGCCCCTGGTGGGCCCGGAGGGGGTGGACCTCGAGGCCGTCCGCCTCTTCCTGCAGGCCGGGCGCTACGCCGAGGCCGAAGGCGCCCTGGACCGGGACCCGAGGCCCGAGGATCCCGAGTGGCTCCGGCTCAAGGGCTGGGCCCGCTGGCACCTGGGGGACGAGGAGGGCCTGCGGCTGGTGCGGCGGGCGGCCTCCCTGGCCCGGGAGCGGGCGGGGTGGGTGTGGCAGGACCTGGGGGCCCTCCTCTTCCGGGCCGGGCGCTGGGAGGAGGCGGAGGAGGCCCTGAGGCGGGCCCTGGACCTCTTTGAGGCGGAGGAGGACCACCTGGGCCGGGCCTGGGCCCTCCACGGCCTGGGGGTGGCCCACCTGCACCGGGGCAGGACGGGCTGGGCCCTGCGCCGGGCGGAGGAGGCCTTGGCCGTGGTCCGGGTCAAGGCCCTGGGGAGCTTCCGCAACCGGGTCCTGGTCCTGCTCTCCTCCGTCCACCGGGCCAGGGGGGAGCTGAGGGAGGCCCTCTTCCGGGCCCGGCAGGCGGTGGCGGGTCGGCTGGATCCCGACGACCGGGTGGTGGCCCTGAGGGCGCTCGGCACCACCCTGCGGCTTATGGGAAGACCCGCCCAAGGGAGGGAGCGCCTGGAGGAAGCCCTGCGCCTCGCCGGGGAGGGGGCCCGGAGGGGGGCGGCCCTGGCGGAGCTCGCCCCCTGCTACCTGGCCCTGGGCTGGCGCAAGGAGGCCCGCAAGGCCGCCGGGGAGGCCCTGGAGCTTCTGGACACCCACGCCCCGGCCCGCGCCCGGGTGCTGGTGGCCCTGGCGGAGCTCTCCCGCCGGGAGGGGAAGGAGGAGGGCGCCCTGGCCCTCCTTCAGGAGGCCCAGGCCATCGGCCCCTATCCCCTGGCGGAGGAGGCCCTGGGCTTCCCCGACCTCTTCGCCCTCGCTGAGGAGAGGGGGCTCGCGCTCTTCAGGGCCCGGAAGGCCCCGGAGAAGCCTAAGGTGGTCCTGCGGGAAAGCCCCCCCGGCCTCCTCGTGGGCAGGCGGGAGGTGCCCCTGGAGGGCTCGGGGAAGGCCTTTGCGCTTCTGGCCCTGCTCCTCAAGGAGGGCCCCCTCCCCTGGCGGGAGGCGGCGCTCAGGCTCTGGGGGGAGGACGGCCCCGGGGTGAGGGAGCGGCTTCACATGACGGCCTCGAGGGCCAGGGACCTCCTGGCCGACCGGGAGGCGGTGCGGTGGGAGGGGGAGGTGCTCAGGCTAGACCCGGAGAGGAAGTGGGAGGCGAGGTAGGGACGCCCCGGGCCACCCGGTAAGCTCCCGCCCTGGAGCCAGCAGGAGGACGCACCACCTCCAGGAGCCCCCGCTCGGTCAGGAGGCGGAGCGCCCGGGCGGCGGCGTCCGGGCTCATCTCCAGCTCCTGGGCCAGCTCCCGGGCGGAGTACTCTCCCTCCCCAAGGGCCCAGATGTGGAACCAGACCAGCCGGGCGGAGCAGGGGAGGCCCTTGAACCTCTCGGGCTGGTACAGAGGACGCCTAGGCACGCCCATAGCTTAACGGCGGGCAGGGGCCGGCGCGTCCCGAGGGGGCGAAGCTTCCGCGCGGCGGCGCGTACGGCGCGCGGAGCGAGCCCCCGAGGGCGGCCCCCGGGCCGAGCGTCAGCTGGACCGCGGCGGCGTGCACGGCGCGGCG
>FWWL01005423.1_pt1 | contig 19948 bp, 14 predicted proteins | sample 2228331 | NCBI WGS metagenome assembly FWWL01 (sample SAMEA103939775, study PRJEB20133) | metagenome | reverse complement strand
CGGCAGGCCACGGGTATCGATGGGAACCCGGCGGGTCCGGTACGAATCGTACCGCTCCATGATGATCTGATTGATCTTGGCGATGGTGGCCTTGGTCTTGGCCACGCGGCCCTGCTCCCGCACACGACCGATCGCGCCCCACGCAATGGCCATCAAGATGGAGATGATGGCAATTGTCACCAGAAGCTCGGTGAGCGTGAAGGAACGGCGCCTGGTCGCCAGCGTCTTCTCAACCCAAATCTGCCGGATCATTCGATTTCACTCTCCAGCTTGGGAGCAAAATTGGTGATGTTATCGAAATCGCCCTGGGTGAAATTGACACCCGTGATCGTGACAGGCCAAGTGTTGGGCTGATCCAATTGGCGCGGCCCACCGTACAGGCCATCCAACCCGGGGTGGATGATCTGGAAGGTGTCGGGATTCCGCCAAACCGGTGTCGCACTGGTGGTCCCACTGTCCAAATATGCCACCGCGGCATCTTGAGGGGCATAATCAAAATGCGCGGTCACATTATTAACGGCATAGACTGACCGTTTGGTCGCCGGGTCTTTCTTGGCCCGGAAGTAAACCACAGGCGGAGAGGTTGGGCCCTCCATGCGGTACCAGAGATGGTCACTCCCCCAATCGATCCTCTTGGGATCAAATTCGAAGAGGGGACCGGTCCGCGGTTGACCGAGCTGGAAGGGATGTTCCTCGTCCGCATGGAAACCGGCCGGTTGGTAGGTTCCACCTTCAACAAGGGGTTCTGCCGGCAATCCACCAAGCCAAAATACCAGGGCCGTGGCGGCATCAAACTTGGTGGCGTCCAGACCGATGTTGCTCAGGTCCGTCACGAACTGCTGGACGGGGTCGGCCCCGGCGGCATAACGCGGCCAGCGCTTGCGGAGGTGGCGGCGGAGCTCCTGCTCGGCCTGAGCAACGACCACCGGATCGCTGGAGTGAAGCCCCCAGAAGTCCGGCGGGAATTCGCCGAATTGGTTCTTGTATTCCATGAGGGCGGCTTCCATCTGCTTGATCTGGGCATAGATGGCGGCCTCCCTGGCCCTGGCCCGCGCGTAAATTGTGGCGGCCGAGATGAGTGCCGCCAAAATCCCAATAATGACGATGACCGTCAGCATTTCCACCAGCGTGAAGCCCAACCGACAACCTGCGACGCCCATCCGACAACCGTTTTGACCATTCTGATCCCGTTTCATAGGGCATTCCCCCGTATCGACGTTCAACCTTTACTGGCCTAGTGAATTCTAAGGATGTTCTCGTATCGAACGCGATTTTGCTACGGACTTGGTTGATTTCGCGTCATGATGCGATTAGGAGAACGCAAATCCCCATGTTGGCCGACATGCACCTCCGCATCCGGCGGGCCGATTAACGGACGTCTCCTTTGCCCAAAACCGACCGTTGGGACGAGGACGCGGGCTGCGTTTCGCCCATCGGTTTGCTTCGCCCCTTGCCCGGGGGCGTCTCTGCTGGCCCATGTTGAGACTAGCCTCGGTGATTCGCCACCGGACCTCACCGCCATGTCACCCGGATAGTTTCTGAATGAGGGCAATCAGCGGGAGGAATAGGGCGACCACGATAAAGCCAACCATCACCCCCAACACAATGATCAAGATAGGTTCAAACAAGCTCAAAAGGCTTTCTGTGATGATGGCCACCTCTTCGTCGTAGTTGTCGGCGATCTTGTACAGCATGGTGTCCAATTCGCCGGTTTCCTCACCGACATTGACCATGTTGATTGCGATGTCCTCGATGATGGGATTATTCCAGCGTGTCAGGTAGAGGAGCAGCCCGATGGGCCCTCCCAGGAAGAAAAAGAACCACCAGGCCGTGACGGGATGGAACCCCGGTCGCGAATTGTCCTTGAGCGGCTTGGCGATGGTTTCACCTTCCCGAATGGCGTCGAGCACCCGCTGATACAGCCGCTCAAACACGGCATTGGTCGAGGTATCCCGCGTGATCGTCAGGGCCTCCAAGATGGGCACACCGCTGGCCACCAAGGTCCCCAAGGTTCGCGTGGTACGTGCCAAGATGTTCTTTTCCACAAGCTGTCCAAAGATCGGCAGCTTGAGCTTAAATAGGTCCAAGCCGAATTTGGCGTAGGGAAACATCGTCGTGAGCTTGACGAATAGCCATATCCCCAACGGGACACCCGGCAGGAGAAACCACCACTGGATCACCGTCTGCGAAGCGGTGATAAGAATCTGAGTGGGGACCGGCAGATCGGTCTCAAATTCCTCGAAGATCTTTTGGAATTGCGGCACGATCTTGATCATGATGAAGGTCAAGATCAAGCACGCAAACACGATCACGGCGATAGGATACACCAAGGCGCCCTTGACCTTCCGCCGGAGCCAGAGGGCCCGTTCTTGGAATTCCGCCAAACGCCGCAGAATGACTTCCAAGGCACCGCCGGCCTCACCGGCCTTGACCATGTTCACGTAAAGCCGGTCGAAGGCCTTGGGGGCCTTAGCCATGGCCTCGGAAAGCGTGGCCCCACCCTCGATCTCCTCGATGACATCGATCAAGCAGTTTTTGAGGCTCCCAAAGAGGGATGGCTTAGCCTGGGCCTCGAGAATCTTCAAGCTCCGTAAGATAGGCAGGCCGGCATCCTGGAGCACCGAGAGCTGCTTGGTGAAGGTGGTAAGTGTCTTGGCATTGACTCTACCAATGGAGAAGGTCTTGCGGCTCTTACCCTTCTGGGCCTTTTCCTTCTTCTCCTTTTGCTGGGCGATCCGCGTGATGTAATAACCCATCTGGCGGATCGTCTGTTCGGCTTCCTCCTGCGTTGCCGCCTCAATGACGTCCCGGATCTCTTGTCCGGTGGCGTCCATTGCTTCGAATTGGAACTTGGGCATGGCCTGCTCCTCACTCCGCTCAGGCTCAGGCAATCACGATCACTCGATCGTTCCGCCGTCAACTACCGTCTTTGTGAACCGGTCTGCTCTCGCTGAATTATTATCAACCCCACGCTCAGAGTTGATAAAATCACGCCTCGATCGTGGTTTCGCGGACAACCTCTTCGACCGTCGTCACGCCTTCGTAGATCTTCTCTAAGCCTGCCTGACGCAGGGTCTTCATTCCGGCCCGCTGGGCGGCATCCCGCAATTCCTCCGTGGAGGCCCCGCGATGGATCAGTTCCCGAATCTCGTCCGTGATCGGCATGAACTCGAAAATACCCGTTCGCCCCTTGAAACCGGTATTGTTGCAGGCGGCACAACCCCGACCGCGGTAGAAGGTTTTACCCACCACATCGTCGGGGGTCATTTCCAAGTCCGCCAGGGCTTCCGTGCTGGGGACGGTCAATTCGCGGCAATTTGGGCAAATCTTGCGGACCAAACGTTGTGCCAAGATGGCCTCCACCGTGGCCGTGATGAGGAAGGGCGGGACCCCCATGTCGCGGAGCCGGGCGATTGAACTCGGGGCGTCGTTGGTGTGAAGCGTGCTAAACACCAAGTGACCCGTCAACGCCGCCTGCACCGCAATTTCGGCCGTCTCCAGGTCCCGAATCTCCCCCACGAGGATGATGTCCGGATCATGCCGCAGGATGGCCCGCAGCAGGTTGGCAAAAGTGTTGCCGATGTCCGGATCGATCGGGATTTGTACCAAGCCATCGATGGTGTATTCGACAGGGTCCTCAGTCGTGATGATCTTGTCTTCGATCCGGTTCAGCTCGTTGAGGGCCGCGTAAAGCGTCGTCGTCTTGCCCGAACCCGTGGGCCCCGTCACCAAGACGATACCGTGCGGCCGATGGATGACATCACGGAAATTCGCCAGTGTCGTGGGGTCCATACCCACCTGATTGAGGTCCAGCATCACGACCGACTTGTCGAGGACCCGCAACACGCAACTTTCGCCGAACATGGTGGGGAGGACGCTCACCCGCAAATCGACCGGGTGCCCACCCACGGTGAGCCGAATCTTGCCGTCTTGGGGCAAACGCCGCTCGGCGATGTCGAGGTTGGCCATCACCTTGATCCGTGTCGTGATGGCGAAGGCGAGGTGGCGCGGGGGCGGAACCATTTCATAGAGCACGCCGTCTGATCGGATACGGATGCGGAATTCATTCTCGAACGGCTCGAAGTGGATGTCACTGGCGTGCTCCTTGATGGCCATGAGGAGGATCATATTAAGCAATCGCCGGACCGGGGCGCTCTCGGCCAAGGCCTCGACGCTGCTCAAGTCAATCGGGCCTTCCGAATCGAGGGCCTGGGCAGCCTTCGCCAGTTCTTCGTCTTTTTCCAGGTCGTCGATGATCTTCTCAACGCTTTCCGTGCCCGAGTAGTACCGCTGCAGGGCCTGGTTAATCTGCCGCTCTGTCGTGACCACGGGGCGGATATCGTAACCGAGGAACGACCGCAGCTCATCGATCACCGAAATCTTTTGGGGCTCGCACATGGCGATCGTGAGCGTGTTGTCGTGGAAAGAAATGGGGATGATCTTGTAAAGCTGGGCCATCGGCTCCGTGATCCGATTGAGGACCTCCGGCGGGATGACCAATTCATTCAACTGGACGACCTGAAGATTGAACTGCTCGGCGAGGGCCTGGGCCAATTGATCCTCATTGATAATGCCCATGCGGATCGCAATTTGGCCAAAAAGCTCGCCCTTGTGCTGTTTTTGTTCTTCCAGCACAAGATCCACCTGGGCCTCGGTCATAAAGCCCAGGTCAACCAGAATTTGTCCAATCCGACGAAAAGCCATCCGCGCGTTCCCGTTGTCTTGATCTTAGGTTCTCGATAATCGTTCCGCGCTCTCTATGATACCCAGACTTCCGTATTTCCCCCAAGTGCCTGTCTTACCGTTTGGCCTGTTGGGACATCTCTCGCTCCAGCCGCTTTTGAGCCTCCTCCTGATCCTCGAGGATTCCCCGCTCGGCGGCAGCGATGCGGGCGGCCAGCTCGTCCGGGCTGTTTGCCCGCAGTAAGACCTCTTTCTTTTCGCAGATACCATCCCGCCACAATCGGAACAGGTGGTCATCCAAAAGTTGCATCCCCAGCTTATGTCCGGTCTGAATGGCCGAGTTGATTCGATAAACCTTGTTCTCCCGGATAAGGTTGGAGATGGCCGGGGTCACGACGAGCATCTCGTAGGCTGCGACCCGTCCTCCACCGATCCGCGGTAACAATTGCTGCGAGAGGACCCCAATGATGGAGACAGAAAGCTGGGTTCGTATTTGTTCCTGTTGGTTTGTGGGGAATGCGTCGATGATACGGTTGACAGTTCCTTGGGCCCCGGTCGTGTGCAATGTCCCGAACACGATGTGCCCGGTTTCTGCCGCCGTGATCGCGGCCTCAATTGTTTCCAGGTCACGCATTTCGCCGACGAGGATGATGTCCGGGTCTTGACGCAAGGCCCGGCGGATGGCCTCCGCGAAACTGGGGACATCGACCCCCACTTCGCGCTGATTCACCACGCACCGCTTGTGGTTGTGATAGAACTCGATCGGGTCTTCAATCGTGATAATGTGGTGATCGCAATTGTCATTGAGGTAGTCGATGGCGGCCGCCAACGTGGTTGTCTTACCAGACCCCGTGGGGCCCGTGACAAGGATCAACCCCCTAGGCCGCATGATCAATTCCTTAAAGACGGGCGGCGTCCCCAACTCGTCAAAGTTCATGAGTCGGTTGGGGATTTGCCGCAAGACCATCCCCACGTAGCCCTTTTGCTTAAAGACCGACACACGGAAACGGCACTTATCCCCGAAGGCGAACCCGAAGTCGGCCCCACCGACCTCCTGGAGCTCCCGCTGGCACCGTTCCGGCGTGATGCTTTTCATCAGCGCCACGGTGTCTTCCGGTTCGAGAACCTTCGTTTCGAGGCGAACGATCCGGCCATCGATCCGCAAAGCGGGTGGTTGACCCACCGAAATGTGTAAGTCACTTGCCTTTCGAGCAACGACGGTGTTGAGAAGCTTATCAATTTGTAACTGCGACATAGTTTCCGTCCGAACCCCAATTCCTTAATGACCAAAAACCGACCGCTTACCCCAGTCCGCGAACAATTTATCCCGATTTATTTTCTTACAAAACAAGCTTTAACGGCCAATTGAACCCTTAACCGCACACCCGACCGCTAAATCTAACGCCCTCATTCAAACGGACCCGCTCAGCGTAACTCTTCCTCCGGTCGGGCGACAGACAACAACTCTTCGAGGGTTGTTTTGCCCCGCAGCACCTTTTGCAAACCGTCCATGTAGAGGGTCTTCATTCCCTCCTGGATGGCTACCCGACGGATGTCCGCAACAGGTGCTTGACGGAAGGTCATCTCTCGAATCTTGGGTGACATAATCATCAATTCGAAGATACCCATACGGCCGCGGTAGCCCGTGCCGTTGCACCGGCTACATCCTTTACCTCGATAGAAGGTTGCCGTAGCGGCCATTTCAGGGGTGACGCCTGCCATCTCTAGAACGGCGTCACTGGGCTGGTACGGCTGCTTGCATTGTTCGCAGACCACCCGAACGAGGCGCTGCGCCATGATCGCCACCACGCTGCTTGCCACCAGGTAGGCGGGGACGCCCATGTCAATGAGACGTGTAATAGAACTGGGCGCATCGTTCGTATGTAGTGTACTAAAAACGAGGTGTCCCGTCAAAGACGCCTGGATTCCCATCTGGGCGGTCTCCAGGTCACGCATCTCGCCCACCAGGATCACGTTCGGGGCCTGTCGCAACATCGCCCGAATGACCCGCGCAAAGTCCAGCCCGATCTCGTGCCGAATCTCCACCTGGTTGATCCCCGGAAGGTAGTACTCAACGGGGTCCTCCGCGGTGATGATCTTGCGGTCCGGGGTGTTCAACTCGTTCAATGCCGCGTACAGGGTGGTCGTTTTCCCCGAACCGGTGGGTCCCGTCACCAAGATGATCCCGTTCGGACGCTTGATCAGCTGGCGAAACTTTTGGTAATCTTCTTCGGAGAACCCCAATTGCCGCAGACCGATCTTGATGTTGTCTTTATCTAAGATTCGCATCACCACGGCCTGCCCCCACGTGCTGGGGAGAACGCTTACCCGGAGATCGAGCTGCTTTTCTCCAATATTCATCTTGATGCGACCGTCTTGGGGGCGACGCCGCTCGGCGATGTCCATCCGGGCCAAAATCTTGATACGCGATAGGATGGCCCCGAGCAACCGGCGGGGGGCATTATCCCGCTCAATGAGGTAGCCGTCGATCCGGTATCGGATGCGGACACGATCCTCAAACGGCTCAATGTGAATGTCGGACGCCCGCAACTGGACGGCTTCCGAGATGATCAAATGGACCAAACGGACGACAGGGGCACTCGTTTCATCCGCCTCCTGGATACCGCCCATATCGGTTTCCACTTGCGTGAAGTCGATCGCCGTGTCCGTCACTTCGCTCAGCACGGAGTCCTGGCTCTCCCCGGAGGTCTGGCCGTAGTAGCGGTTGATCGCCTCCAAGATCATTTCGCGGGGGGCCAAGCAGATTTCAATACGGCGGTTGAGGATAAACCGGAGCTTGTCAAAAGTGGCAAAATCATCCGGATCGCACACCGCTACTTGCAATTGGCCATCGTCTTCGGCAATCGGGATGACGACGTTTTCGCGGGCGACCGACTCGGGGACCAACTCGACGACGTTCGGAGGAATCGAGATGCGGTTGAGATCAACATACTCCAGGCCATGCTGTTCTGCCATGACCTGCATCACTTCCTCGCCCGTCGCATACCCCAGCCGGATAATCGCATCGGGGAGCTTCATCCCCGATTGGGCGGCCAACTGCTTGGCTTCTTCCAGTTGGTCGGGGCTGATGACACCTTTGCTGACGAGGAGATCTGTGTAATCGACGCGGCGTTTGACGGCCATGGAATCCGCCTCCCATGGTTGGACAAGGAGATTTGTTTGACTCACCTAAATATCCCCAATTCCACAGTACCCCTGATCATGTCACCTGTCAACAACGGATGTTGACAGAATGCCGAATTTTCCCGATAATCCCCCGGCCTTTGACCGCCGTTCGGTTTCCCGTGGGACGCTCAGCGGAATTTCGGTTGTGCAGCAATCGGCATGCAATCATCCCCCCGCAGCGCGTTTGAAACGCCGGGCACGGAAGCGATTATGCGTGGCGTGCCCCAGCGCCGTCGTGCTGTTTTTCCTTAGGCCAGGCAGACGCTGGTCTTGGGCGATTTATTTGCCCGGCCTCCTTCTCGCATTCCATCTTAGTAGCCTTCTGTCGCTCGGGGATACCGCTTCGCTCGATGAGAGACTTCTCCCGCCCTGGCCTGACGAATCTCCAGCGGTGGAGGGACCTCAGCTTACCTTGCCGGAAATCGAAACACCGACAACAACCAGTTGGGTCTGGATCTCCGGCCAGAACGTGGGAGCGGATGAATCCTCGAGAGGAACGGTCGAAGGTTTTCTCGGTATTAAGGAACCGGTCATTCAGCCCCCGGGCGAATCAGCGGCGGACAATCTGTTGATCCCCGAGGATCAAGTCTTTGCACCGGATGCCGTACCGCATCAGGGGTTTACCGCCGCCGGGGTTACGCGCCCACCCTGTTGTCCCGACAGTCCACTTGCACGTCGGCCTCATCGGGGGATTGCGCGCGGTCTTGTGACGGACCTGCAAAACGCCGGGCAATGGCAGCGCTGGCAGAGTGAGCCGGGCAGCGCGGGCGTGTTTCTCGGTTATGGGTGGGGGAGCGAACTGGTCAACAACTGGCTCGAGGAACGAGATGGTGTTTGGGGCGGAGTGCGGCTGGGGTGGGATTGCTCCGAACAGTACGGGGTAGAGACGCGTCTTTCCTTCGGAACTTTGGATCTTTGGGATCATCCCGACGCGGTGGCTGCGGGAAGCGAACTCGGGATGAGCGGCCCTCGGGACCGTTGGGTCCGGGCAGTGGAGTGGGACGCTGTCTTGCTCTACTACCCTACCGAAAATGATCCCTGGCGCCCGTACGTGTTTTGGGGTGTTGTGTTAACACGGATCGATTTTGCCGATTTCTTGGGTACCAGTTATGAAGGCACCTATTTTGCCATGCCGATCGGACTGGGATTGAAGTTCCGTCCCAAATCCGGTCCCGTCATGCGATTTGAATTTGTCGATCAAATCGTTTTTCCCTCACGATTCAATACGACCCATCATTTCGCCTTTACCGTGGGCCTGGAAATGCGATTCGGGGCGCGCCGCAAGATTTATTGGCCATGGGAATCCCCCCGCTGGTAGCTTTTCTTCCGCCAGTACGGATACGCCAATCACTGTCCTTTCTTCTTTCTTGTCCCAATCCAGGGTCGGAAAAGTGGTACGGTTTTGTCATGAGCACCGCCGCCGTGGCTTTGACGGAAAGACTTCTCTTGCCGTTCCGATAACGAGAAAAGACCGGCCTTCTTGTTGACCGAAAAGACCGACGCCCGTGGCGGTTTGGGCCATGAGCGCGGTCCTGCGGCGATACGGGGCCGAAAACCGTTTCCCGTTTAACAGTTGCTTGATTAAGGAGGATTGCAACGATCCTGGGCAAGTCGCGAAGGGAGTCGCCGGCTCGCTCATCTGATTTGAGGCGGCGATCGACCAATGTGTTGGCGATGGTATCTCGGAAAGTTTGTTTTCGCGCTCACGACGGCGGGTATCCTCTTGTCGTTGGATTTAGCATGGGCGAATTCAGAGACGGGGCCCGAATTGTTTGCCCCGGACAACGTCTTGATCGTACCCAGTGTGGAACCGGCCCCGAAACCGGAAGACCAGCCACAAGCGGTTTCTGGCGGCTCAACAGTTGACCGGACGAGCTCTTCAGGCAGTGACATCACACTGACGCCTGCCGGTGCGTCCTCGGTTCCCGGCGATGGTTGGGTTACCAAAGGAAGCCGTTCACAATCTGCCCGACCTGGCGGGGCACAATCCGGTTCAGGTGCGTCGTCTCTCAAACCACCACCGGCCAACCTGCCCGCTCCACAGGCCTTACCACAGGCATCCGTGCCGACCTACGGGGGAGTGTCTCAGGGGACGGGAATACCTTACCCCTACGGCACACCGGCCCCTGTGCCGGGCTACCTGGGTCGATCTTGGACCGAACAAACCGGGTTGGCGCCTCGGCCCATCTTGGGCGGCGGGGCGTCGCAATCCCCGGGCCTGTTGGCTTCTGTGGGACGATGGTGGAACTCCCTTTGGGGAAGAAAGCCCCTCGATCAACCAGCTGCAGGCTCGTTTAATTCAAGTACAAACACTTTGGGCGGCTGGAATGCGGTGGGTGCTTCCAACTCGGGAACCGTCGTCCCCTGGAGTGCCCCTGGTGCTGTGCCCCCTGGAGGCATCACACCGGGCAGAAGCACCTCTGCACTGGCGACGCAACCTTATGCCACGCCGTATGCCCTCCCACCCAGGTCCTCGGAGGGATCGGCCCTTTCCTCGCCGCCGCTGACGGCCAGCCCCGGGCAAGGCGGGACCGTCCAGACTCAAACCGTACTCATTCCTCCGCAGTCATCGACCTCGGGCACGGGTGCACCGGTAACACCGGGGGCTTCGGCAAGTTACGGCGGTACCACAGGGGCCTTAGGTGCAAGTGCCTATGGCGGTTGGACGGCGACGCCTCAAGCCCCCGCCGTTTCGGCGAGTTCACCTCAGATACGTTCCACGTTGCCACCTTATCCGCATTACGGCAGTGGATTCGGGACGGCTCTGCCTTTTCCCAGGGCCTCTGAACCGCCGGCGGCACTGTGGAACGGTGGCCCGATTTTGCCTCGACAAGAGACCGGCGGGCGATCGCTGATGGAGCGGATTCGCGCATGGTGGGCCGACGTAACGGCCCCCAAAGGCATCCAGGGGCGACAGGCCCTGCTTCCCCCCAGCCCCTCCGACGGCAGAGTCCTCGGCATTATTCCGCGGCAGAAAACAGTCCCAACAACCGACCCGTTTAGTGGTTACGGAGTCGGCGTGACGACTCCACCTCAGGTGTTTGGCCAGTGAACTGATTGATGGAGGACCTCGCGTCGTCGTGGCCGTGAATCACACTGGATTATCGACTGGCACTTCGGCGGACGCGACGGCGCGCGTCCCTCCAAATCTGACGCAACACGGCACGCATCCCTCCAAGTGTGCCGGAACACCGCGCGGAAACGATCGGGCAACCACAAGGGCCACGCCTCCCGGGAATTGGCATACGCACTGATCGGGAGGCACATCGTCGATCAAGAACCACCGCCAGCTTACGCTGGCGGCTCATGAGAAACGTTGAATGGCCGCGCCGTCGTGGCCGTTTTAATCCCGTGAATGTCTCTCCTGCACCGCGTTTCCGTTTCGCGTTCCCTTCTCTTTTGAACAACAAGGCGCGTAAGATAACCTGTGGTGCGTCCTCAAATCCTCAATTCACCCTGTAACGCATGGAATCCCCGGCATGAAGTCACAATCCGCGGATGGCCAAACCGGCGTCATCCTTGTCGCCCATGGTTCAACCAACCCACCCTGGAACCGGGCCGTCGCCGAGGTTGTCGAACAGATGCGGCAACGCCTGGAACAAGAGCCGGGCATCGCTGGAGTTCGTCTGGGCTACCTGGAGATGGCCCGACCGGGGATCGCCGACGCCGTCTCTGAATTGACGGCTGCCGGCTGCCGGCGAATCGTGGCCGTGCCGATGTTCATCGCCGCGTCGGGGCATGTTCAGTATGATGTTCCCACCGTGCTGGGTGTTCTCCATGTTCCCAAGGTGGCTCGGGCTTTACGGGAAGAAGGGATCACGCTGGTTCGCCCAACCGTTCCCATCATCCTGACGCCGCCACTCAGCGAGGGTTGCTCCCTCGATGCCTACACACTTTCGGAGGTGAAGCGGCTTTCGCAAAACCCAGAGCGGGAAGTGCTCCTCCTTTTGCTCCATGGAGATGATGATTTTCGACCGATCTTGGACAACTTGGCCAAACGGGTCATCAGTTCCGTGCAGAAAGAAGTCCCTCTTTCGGCGGGCGATTGGTGCTACATTGGCGTCGGCCAGCATTACGGTTCCCAGGCAGTGCCGAAAATCGAGCAAGCCTTGACGAACGGCCGGCGGGTCTTGGTCGTTGGGCTTTTTTTGGCCAGCTCGGCGCGGCAGTTCCATGAACGCTGGGTCCGGCAAGATGCTGGTGACACCGATCCCTTCCAGGGCCGTGAGGTGGTCTTCTCAGATCAGCTATTAACACAACATCCCGCCTTGGTCGAGGACTTGGTTTATTTCGTCCGGGAAGCGATCCATCGCGATGGTGAGAATGAGATACGAGCAGGTGGCTCTCACTGATCCGTTCCGCCCCTTGACTTGCAAGACGGCTTTTGACGACCGCGGCGTGGCGCTCGCCGAGGTGACAGCCCCTTGATGGAGGCCATCCGTCAACGATTAAGTTCCATGACTTCTTCCCAATGGGCGTAAAGCTGCTGGAGGTTTTTTTCGATTTGTTCCAGTTCGTTCTTGAGTTCCTTGACACGTTGACCGTTGCGGTGTGTCTCGGGCAGGGCAAGCTCGTTGATGATCTCGTCGCGGCGTGATTCCTGCCGAAGGATGTCAGCCTCAATATCCTCTTGCTTGCGATAGGGGAAACGACGTTTGCGTTTTGCCGGTTGCGATGAGGACTCTCTCTGGGATGGCTTGGCTCGATTTCTGTCGCCCTGATCCTTCGCGGACTTGGATTCGGCAGATGCGGGTTTTACCTCGGCCTGAGCTGCCCGTAATGCCGTGTACGTCGTGTAATTCCCGTGAATGACGCGGACACGGTCACCCTCAAAGACGATCAGATGATCGGCAACCTGGTCGATGAAATATCGGTCATGGCTGACGAATAGCACGGTGCCGTCAAACTGTTTGAGGGCCTGTTCCAAGGCATCCCGCGCCCAGAGGTCGAGATGGTTGGTCGGCTCGTCGAGGACGAGGAGATTTGCGCGGGTTGCGGTCAGGCGGGCCAAGGCCACACGACACCGTTCGCCACCGCTGAGGTTTTTCACCGGGGTCAGGGCACGGTCGCCTGTGATGCCGAATTTCGCCAAGAGGTCGCGCCGCTTTTGCTCGATGAGGTCGTCGGCCACCGTCTTCGTGGGGAGGACCGCGTCCATCGCCGGGAGATCTTCCGGCAAACAGTGGAGGTGTTGATCAAAGTAGCCGACGACCACGTTATAGCCACGGATGACACGGCCTACATCGGGCGTGACTTCCCCCAGCAAACAGCGGAGCAGCGTAGTCTTGCCGCAGCCGTTGGGACCAAGGATGCCCCAGCGTTCACCGCGGGCGATATCAAATGTCAAGTCGGAAAAGAGGGGGCGTTCAAAGCCCTTGCCGAGGTTTTCCACCCGAAGGACCACGTCGCCACTGCGTTCGGCAGGGGGGAAGCGGATGGGGGGTGGTTCGATTTCCCGCGGTGGTTCTACCAACTCGATGCGTTCTAGCTTTTTACGCCGGTCTTGGGCCTGGGCCGCCTTCTGCCCGTAATGATGACGCCGAATGAACTCTTCGGCCTTGGCGATCTCCTCGCGCTGTTTTTCATAGGTCCGACGGGCGACGAGGAGACGCTCTTCTTTCTGTCGCAAATAGGCAGAGAAGTTGCCCGTGTAAGCCTCCACCGTTCCCCGGTAAAGTTCCAGGGTTCGATTGGTCACCTTATCGAGGAAATAGCGGTCATGGCTGACGATGATCATGGCCGCGTGGTGGTTGGCCAGGAATTCCTCCAGCCACTTAGTCGCTTCGATATCGAGGTGGTTGGACGGTTCATCGAGGAGCATCAGGTCTGGCTCGGCGAGGAGGAGTTTGGCCAGAAGTAAGCGGTTTTGCTCTCCCCCGCTGAGTTGACCGGCCGGACGATCATAATAGGACGGTCCCAGGCCCAACCCCTGCAAGACCTCTTCGATCTTGTGGTCGAGGTGATAGGCATTGAGCCGATGCAATTCTTGCTGCAGGAAGTCGAACCGCGCAGCCAGCCGACGGCGTTCTGTGGGGTCCTGGGTGTGGGCCAGTCGGGCGGCCGTGCTTTCTGCCTCATGCTGCAGATCAATGAGGTGTTGCACCGCCGTGCGGGCTTCTTCCCAAACGGTGCGGCCTTCAGGAAACTCGGCGTGTTGTTCCAAGTAACCCAGCTTGATGCCGCCGGTGATCAGACATTCGCCGCCGTCGGCGGATTCCCGGCCCGCAATAATCTTGAGGAGTGTCGTCTTGCCGGTACCGTTGGGCCCCACCAAGCCGGTGCGGTCCCCGGCGAAGACGTCAAAGGAGACGCCGTCGAGGACAGGCTCCGGGCCGTAGAACTTTTTCAAACCGACAACATGCAAAACCTGCATGGGACATCAGAATCTCTTCGGCTGCCGTCTTTTCTGCCTTGTCTCCCATTGCCCTCCACAGAGCCCACGGCAAGGGCAAGTTTCAGAAAGGCGCCGGGAGGGGCCGCGGAATCCATCACAATCCCACGATGTTGTAACCGCAATCGACGTGGACGATCTCCCCTGTGATCCCGCTGGAGGCGTCGCTCAACAAGAAGACGGCTGTCGAGGCCAATTCGTGGAGCTCAACGTTGCGTCGCAGGGGACTTTTTTCCGCGGCGTGGCGCTGCATCTCGTCGAAGCCCGCAATTCCTGCGGAACTCAGTGTCCGCACGGGACCGGCGCTGATCGCGTTCACCCGAATCTTCTTGGGCCCAACGTCCCAAGCCAAATAGCGGACGCTATGCTCCAGGGCGGCTTTGCACACGCCCATCAGGTTATATCCGGGCATGACCTTTTCTGCCCCAAAATAGCTGATCGTGAGGATTGCCCCGCCGTTTTCCATCAAACGGCTGGCGGCGCGGGTCACGGCCACCAAACTGTAGGCCGAAATGTCCATGGCCACATGCCAGCCTTGACGGGTGGTCTCGACATAAGGATTCCGAAGCTCGGCGGGCGGGGCAAAGGCGATGGCGTGCACCACGAAATCAAGCTGCTCGTAGTTTTCTTCCAGCGTCGCAAAGACGTTGAGAATATCCTCGTCTGACTGGACATCACAAGGCACAAGGACCTTGGGGTTGTAGGCCTCCAGAAGACGGCGGATTCGCCGCTCGTTGGATGGTCCCGGCAGGTGGGTGTATGCCAGCTCGGCCCCCTCCCGATGCAGGGTTTCGGCGATGGACCAAGCGATGCTGCGATCGTTGGCCACACCCATGATCAAACCAACTTTGCCGCTAAAAAGACCCATCGGTATGTCCGATCCTTATCGTCCCAGAGATTTTCGGCCACATTGCCTGCCGATTGGCCGTTGGCTTGTCACCCGCGTCCCACCGAGGCAATCCCGTTGTTGGGCGTAACCAACCGTTTCCCCACCGTGATAACATGCTCTCGTACCGCTAGGCCGGGGCAATCCCAATACGGATAACCCCACACCACATGCAAAACGCCCATATCCCATTGTTCCTTGCCGGCCCTTTCAGGCAAGGTTGGGGACGGGGCCGGCCAGGACCTCATAGGAATCCATGGGCGACATATCGCCGGAGAGGACCTGGCGGCACTTCGCCTCCAACTCCGGTAATTGCGAGTGGATAAACCGTCGGGCGACATGCCGTTTGCGCTCTAACGCGGTGGCCTGCTTGAGCAGGAGATGGCCCACGATGCAAATGATGGCACTATCTACGAGGCGACGTCCGGCGAGGTCAAGGTAGGCCGTCGGCTGTGATTTGACGAACTGGATGGCCTCCTGAACTCGCTTGCGGGCCTCAATGAGTTCGTTCTTCAGGGCGTCAAGTTCCTGATCGCCGTAGGTCGTGTTTTCGAAATCGGCCACAAAGCTCTCAAAGGACCCGGAGGCCACACCGCGGACCGCGGCCACAATCTGCAATTGGCTGGTCCCTTCGTAAATGGTGGTGATTCGGGCGTCACGGAAATACCGTTCCGCCGCATAGTCCTTCATATAGCCGGACCCACCCAACACCTGAATCGCATCGCTAGCCACCCGCACACACATCTCGGAAGCGTAATACTTGCTCATGGGCGTGAGCATGCCGTTGATCCGCTTCAGCGTCCGCGAGAGCTGCTTCCGCTCCTTTTGCTCCTCCTTGGGAAGATCGGGGACGGTCTCCAAGATCCGCAAGTTGTTATTTTCCAGATCGCAAATGCGGCTCGTTTCGTAGGTCAACGCGCGGGCAGCCTCGACGGCAATCTTCATATCCGTCACCATCTCGGCAACCGCAGGGAGGCGTTCAATGGGCCCACCGAACTGCTGTCGGGTATGGGCATAGACGCGGGCCAGTCGGAAGGCCGCCTCACCAATCCCCAGGGACTGGGCGGCAATTCCCACCCGGGCACCATTCATCAGGGCCATCACGTAGGTGATCAATCCCCTCTGCCGTTCGCCGATGAGTCGGGCCGGGGTATCGTCAAAGACCAACTCGCAGGTAGGCGAACCATGAATCCCCAATTTCTCTTCCAAATGACGTACGCGGACGCGCTCGTTCCGCTCGGTGATGAAAAGGCTCAGCCCCCGCCCGTCCATGATATCGGGCTCGCTCCGGGCGAGGACGAGGAGGATTTCACCACAGCCATTGGTGATGAATCGCTTGACACCGTTCAACCGCCATTGACCCGTCTCGTCCTGGTATGCCCGCAAGCGGACGGCCTGGAGGTCGCTCCCCGCGTCGGGCTCGGTCAAGACCATGGCGCCGGTGACCTCACCGCGGGCAAAGCGGGGCAGGACCTCATCCTTGATATCCTCCGAGGCAAAGGCGTTGATCGTCTCGGCAATCCCCTGGAGGCCGAACAAATTCATAAATGAAGCGTCCGCCCGGCTCACGATTTCCGTGGCCATCGTATAGACGAGGTTGGGGCAGTTCAGGCCGCCATATTTCCGCGGGAGCGTGAAGCCCATCAGATCGGCCTGGGCCATCCGCCGAAGGTTCTCCCGCACCAGGGGATGGAGCGTCACCGTCCCATCCTCATTCAGCGTGTTGCCTTCGCGGTCGATCTGTTCGGCGTGCGGGGCAATAATATCGGCCGCAATTTGACCGACAATTTCCAAAACCCGCCAGTAATTATCGACGGCGTCATCCTCGTCGAGGGGGGCATAATCGGCTTGGCCGTTGTCCGTATATGCCTCCTGAAGCCTGGCGAGTTCCTTCATGTCGATATGGCGGAACAGAAATTGAATATCGTCGTTGTCCAAAAAGTAGTTTCCCACGGAAACCTCTCCCGTCTTTTCAAACGACTACCAATGCGTCTGTGCGTCTTTCCTGATAGCTCAACAATCGATCCATCATCTGCCTACGATGACCTGCTCGGAAAAGCAATCACTTGGGCCGCTCCCGAAGGGCCTTGATCATCATGGGGATGACCTTTTTCAAGTCGCCCACAATTCCGTAATGGGCAATCGAGAAAATCGGTGCGTTGGGGTCGGTATTGATGGCGATGATCTTGGCCGATTCCTCCATGCCCGCACGGTGTTGCACGGCCCCCGAAATCCCGGCTGCAATATACAGAGCGGGACGCACCGTTGTCCCCGTCTGCCCGATCTGGTGTTCCTTGCCGATGAAACCGCTATCGACCGCGGCACGACTGGCCCCTACCGCCCCCCCGATGACCCCGGCCAACTCGTAAATGAGACGAAAGTCTTCCTTACTTCCCACGCCACCACCACCGGCCACAATGATGCGGGCACTCTTTAAGTTGACCTTACGGGGCTCGATATGCCGTTCAATCAGGCGTAGGGCCAGCAGGCTCTCGTCAATTTCGACCTTCTCCTCGATGACTTCGCCGTTGCGCGAGGGATTCGGAGGCAACAGCGGCATCACACCCTCACGGACGGTGGCCATTTGCGGCCAACGGTCGTAATTAACAATCGTGGCGATGATGTTCCCGCCGAAGGCCGGTCTGATTTGCAGCAAGAGTTTTGGGTGCAACTCCTTTGTCTTGGGATCTGTGACGTCACTGATCTGCAAGTCGGTGCAATCAGCGGTCATTCCGGCTTGCATGGCAGAGGCCACCCGTGGCGCCAAATCTCGCCCCAAAGGCGTGGCCCCGTAGAGCACAATCTGGGGCCGATACTTCTCGATCAGTGTGCACAACACCCGGGCATAGGGGATCGTCTGGAAATGGGCGAGTCGGGAATCCTCCACTAAATAGACCCGGTCCGCGCCATGGGCGATCAATTTGCTCGCCAAACCTCGGACCTGATGCCCGGGCAAGACGGCCCCGACGGCAACGCCCAACTCATCCGCCAACTGCCGCGCCTTGCCGCACAGTTCCAGGACCACGTCGTGAAGGGAACCGTCTTCCTGTTCTGCAAAGACCCAGACTTCACCCTGGCGATTTGGTGCAATCATCATCTTTAGCTTCTTCTGTCTTCAGAAACCTGACCGCGAGATGTTTTCCAAGAGACCAACGATACTGCCTGTTCCGACACTCCCGATTACCCAAGCGTGCGATCGACGACCAACTCCTGGATGAGCCGGCGGATACCCTCCTCTGTGGGTGGAATCTCGGTGTAACCTTTCTTGGTCAAGACGATGGCCTGGACGCGGAAGACCTTGGTCGGAGAGCCGGGGAGACCGCACCGGTTGAGATCGGCATGGATATCATCCAGGTTCCATTGTTCGATGAGCAACCCTTGCCGCCGCAATTCCTCGGTGCGTTTGGCGATGGCGTCCAGCACTTCCTCGTCGGAAGCATTGCCCAGGCTCGCCCGCACTTCCGCCTCGATCTCGGCGGGGACACGCGCCCGCTTGAATCGCATGACCCTGCGTGCGGCGGGAGGCCGAGGCTGATTGGCCGTGGAGATGACCGTGAATAGCGCCGGGAGGTTAACATCGACGATCTCCCAGCCCCGCCCAACATTCCGCCGGACCCGTGCCCGACCGTCAACGATGTCCACCAATTGTTCGAGATACGTGACCTGTGGCAGACCGAGCTTTTCCGCGATCTGCGGTCCCACCTGGGCCGTATCACCGTCGATCGCTTGACGCCCGCACAGGACGATGTCATAGCGACCGATCGTGCGGATGGTCTGGGCCAGGATGTAGCTGGTGGCGAGCGTGTCGCTGGCTGCCGCCCGACGGTCGGTGATGAGGATCGCCCGATCAGCCCCCCGATAAAGGGAATCGCGGAGGACATCGGCAGCCTTGGGGGGGCCCATGCTGATGACGGTGACCGTCCCGCCCCAGCGATCTCGAATTTCCAGAGCCGTTTCTAGGGCATTCAAATCTTCGGGATTAAAAATAGCAGGAAGCGCAGCCCGATTGACAGTCCCATCTTCTTTCATTGCCTCGGCCGTGATATTGGCCGTGTCGGGCACCTGCTTGACACAAACAATCACGTCGTACGGCACGTTCTCGGTCTCCGTGATCAGTTCATGAAGGGGTGGATCAAACGCATCAACGACCGATCATCCCCGCGTCGGCCGGTGCGCCAGTGTATTATTGTGTCCCGTGTCGGTCTCGACCTCTTGGGGGGACAGACCAACCCTCCTCGGTGACCGCCCGCGATCCAAGCACCGATAAACGCCGTCGGGCGGCGGCGTGCCCTCGACCGATCGTTCGGATGGGGCAGCATGCTGTTCCGCCGTCCCCCACAACGACCGGACCGGCGTCCGGGGATTGTCGGCCTACAAGCAACCGGGGAGGCCTCCCTTTAGGCTGGTAAAATGCATATTGTAGCGAAATTTCGCCCCCGGCGGAACACCGCTTTCCGGTGAAAAAGCGGTACGCAGTCATTCGACCGTTACCCCTTCTGATCGTTCCAAACCGTAGGGGTAACCCTGTCGCTCCTCCATTTTTGCATCATGCGACGTGTTCCCCAGAGATGAAGTACCGCCCGCCATGTTGCGCGATTGTTGCCCTGGAGGGCCACGCGCCATTTTATTCAAACCGAATCGTTGGAGGGCCACGCGCCGTCGTGGCCGTGAATGACCATGGATCGTCAATCGGCACTTCGGCGGACGCGACGGCGCGCGTCCCTCCAGGTTTGATGGAAAACGTTGTGTCAATCCAGGTTTGATGGAACATCGCGCGCAAAGAATCGGGCGACCACAAGCGT
>FWWL01005417.1_pt1 | contig 19956 bp, 19 predicted proteins | sample 2228331 | NCBI WGS metagenome assembly FWWL01 (sample SAMEA103939775, study PRJEB20133) | metagenome | reverse complement strand
ATCTATTAACTTAAAAATATTTAATCATGAAAAAAAACGTTATTTTTATTTATACTTATTCTAAATTATATTCATTATCTTTGCCAAAAAAAATTAGCTATGAATAACGCCATTTATCATTTCAGGAAGCCTGTAAATGAGCAGGTTTATAACTACAGAAAAGGAAGTCCTGAGCATGAAAAGCTTATGCTGGAACTGAAAAAGATAGAAAACGAGGTCGTTGAAATTCCATTAATAATTAATGGGAAAGAAATCTTCACAGGCAAAACTGGCAAATTAACCATGCCACATCGTCATCAACACGTTATTGCCAACTATCATAAAGCAAGTGAAGAACATATCGTTCAGGCAATTGAAGCTGCTCAGAAAGCTAAAACCGATTGGATGGAGCTTTCGTGGGTTGAGCGTGCTTCTATCTTTCACAAAGCTGCTGAACTCATCAGTAAAAAATATCGCTATGCTTTAAATGCAGCCACCATGCACGGACAGGGAAAAAATGCCTATCAGGCAGAAATAGACTCGGCTTGCGAAGTAATTGATTACTTGCGGTTCAACAACTATTTTGCTTCAAAAATATACAGCGAACAACCTCTAACTAACGATGAAGTTATCAATCGCCTCGAATACAGACCACTGGAGGGATTTATCTATACCATTTCTCCTTTCAACTTTACTGCTATTGCTGCAAACTTAAATACTTCAGTGGCACTTATGGGCAATACGGTAGTATGGAAACCATCTACTACGGCTCTTCTATCAAATTACCTGTTAATGAAAATATTAAAAGAAGCCGGATTACCCGATGGAATAATCAACTTCATTCCATCCGACGGTTCGGTTATCAGCAAAATTATTTTGTCGCATAAAGATTTTGGTGGCTTACATTTTACCGGATCTACCAAAACATTCAGAACTCTTTGGCGACAAATATCAGACAACCTCGAATTATACAAATCGTACCCAAAAATTGTAGGAGAAACAGGAGGAAAAGATTTTGTATTTGTACATTCATCAGCTAATGTTGATGAAGTGGTGACTGCCTTAATCAGAGGTGCTTTCGAATATCAGGGACAAAAATGTTCTGCCGCTTCCAGAGCCTATATACCAAAATCGCTATGGAAAGAAATAAAAGAAAAACTCCTTAGCGAAATAAGTACAATTAAGATAGGTGATGTTACAGATGTTGAAAACTTTATGAACGCCGTTATAGACGAAGAAGCTTACAACCGTATCATGCAGTATATTGAAATAGCACGTAAGTCTTCAGAAGCAACCATTTTAACCGGTGGAAAAGGTTTTAGGGAAATCGGTTATTTTATAGAGCCTACTGTAATTGAAGTAACCAATCCACACTTCATTACCATGGAAGAAGAAATATTCGGTCCTGTGCTGTCAATTTATGTATATCCTGATGAGAAATTTGAAGATACGTTAAAACTTTGCGACGAGACTTCTCCTTATGGTTTAACCGGCAGTATCTTCTCCAATGACCGTTATGCAACCATTAAAGCCTGCCGTGTACTTCGCTTTGCAGCCGGTAACCTATACTTCAACGACAAGCCCACAGGTGCTATGGTAGGACAACAGCCTTTTGGCGGGGCAAGAGGCTCGGGAACCAACGACAAAGCTGGCAGCCATCTCAATCTCCTACGCTGGACTAGCCCAAGAACCATTAAAGAAACTTTGATGCCAGTTAGAGAGTATAGGTATTATTGATAAAAATTAATTACCTTGTATTTCTCTTGCTTTTTCTTGAATCTCGTGTTCTTTTATGATTTCTTGTTTAATATCTCGATTATTTAGATATATAGTTCGCATGATTTTTTTGTCGGGAAAGTAAACATAAGCATTATAAGGATCGTTTGGTATAGAAGGTATTTCTGAGGATATTTCTTCTGGAATTTCAATTCTTTTAATATTCTCATTTTTAGGTTCTTCTTTCCAATAAATCTTCTTTATTTCATCGTATTTCCATCCACCGGTATCATAATCTTGGGGTTTTGTATATGAATAATAAACATCGTTGGTATTATTTGAAGTCTTTTTTGTATGAGATGCATTTTCTATTAAATAATCAAAATTTACATTCCCCTTTACTTTATCTGAGAACTTAACAACAAATGAGCCATTACCTTTTTTATTTATCCAGAACCTTCCCTGTGGATCATCAAGCATTGTCAGGAATATTTTAGAATTTTCATTCACTCTATCATCATAAACAACTACTTCGTCTGTATTATCTGCAACAAAAAATTCACCACTTGCAATAATTGTATTGCCAGGATTATACCATCCTGGTTTAACTAGGCATAATATTTTGCCTTGTTCATTCTTTTCGTAAGGTTCTAATGCCATTCCTATAACATGACATGGTTTATCGGCTTTCATTCCAACACCAGATATATTTGAAGTTGTTATGTAGTCACCTACATTTATTTTACCATTTGCTGCTGTTACTAAAACAGGTACTCTACCTGCCAATGCAACTGGAACACCACTATTTGGATCATTAAGCGTTACGGTCGGATTTTCTGAATGAATTCCAATACATGCTTCATCATACGCTTTATTTGAAACAATATATCGGTTACTTTGGGTAAGATCAGTAGAAATAATCATTCCTGGTTGAGTCACACCTTCAACTTTGAAATATTCAGCAAGATCACCTAATAACACATTAGAGCCTGCATAAACATTTTTCTCAGCATAGATATTACCACTTACAAAAGTTCCGCCTATTGAAGGTCCGACATTAATCCATACAGAAAAGCCATATAATCTAAAATCTCCTGAACCATTAGAATTATCCTCAACACCAACTAATCTAAAACGAATCCAGTTTCCAGCTAAACCAGATAGTACACCTGAAATTGGACCATAATCCCCTTCTGTATTTGACCATGCTGTTTGAGAATATGTGCCACTACAGCTTGAATTAGAACCAGATACAATTGTATTATAACCATGATAAGACCAATTGGTTACTTTTGTCCATGTTGAATTATCCGTAGTATATTCAAGATAAACACCATCATAATTGTTCTCAAGTGAGCTGTTGAAACTCAATTCTATTTTGAGATCAGTTGTTCCTGTTGGTATCCATATAAACGGGCTTATAAGTGGTCTAGAAGCGTAACTTCCCTGATTATCGAATACAAAATAAGAATTTAAACCATCTATAATATAAAGCCACTGAGAGTTAGGATTGCTTCCACAACCTGTTGCATTTAAAAATCCACCTAACCCCATTTGATTATTCCACTGCCATAAAGGCAAAACACCTGACGAAGCTATAGAAGATGGAGTGGCTGGATTGCCGACTAATAAATACCCTCTAATAGCTGCATTTGCAGGAGTAAACATACCCCAACGATTTGACCCTTCTTCACATCCAAGACAACCCCATGTAGCTGATGACCATGCTCCAAGAACACCAGCTCCATTGTTGCCAGATCCCCAGCGATACCCATAAACTCCTGCTGAATAATTCCCTGATGATGTACTTAGTCCCTGAATTGCAGAGATATTTGAAGTACCATAACTCCAGCTCGTCCCTGAGCTTAAAATACCAGAATTATCAGCAAATACAGCAGAAATAGCATTTGTTGTATTTACTACATGTAATCGATGTGATGGGCTAGTTATATTAATCCCAACATTTCCATTATTGGAAATTCTCATACGTTCGGTTAAAGTTGAACTTGCATCTTGTGTATTGCTAAATAAAATAGCAGTTGGATAATCTCCACTTCCACCGGCTGCTTCTCTGATAACCGAAATTTGTGCCTGTGGATCTGTGGTATGATTGTCACCAAAATTTAAACGAGTTAAAATTCGTCCAGAAATTGTTTCTTGTGTAGTCTGTCGCATTGACAATGTCGCCGGATTACCTGATCCTGTGGTAGTATTTCTAATTTCAAGATCTACGCCTAATGGTGATGTGGGCGATGACTCACTGCTTATTACTGCTCTACCCTGTATAAAAGCAGCCCATGTATTAGCATTGGTAGCGTATGCTGCATTTGTCCCATTAATTCCATAAATTCCGTAACTCAATCCACTTGAATTTCTATAACCCAAATAACCTGAAACAATATTTGTTGTAGATAATTGAGCACCTGCACCATAGAAAACACCATTACTACCAGAAGTATTTTCATAAAAATATCCTCTGCAATTTGCATTTGATGTTGAGACATTTATAGCATAAGCTGTTGAAGTAGCTCCAGACATTGGAATACTTATCCCACTACGGTAAGTATTTGTTGTTGGATTTATAGTAAATAAGTAATTTGCAGTTGGTGAAGGAAACGTTGAATTATCACTTAGAACAAGTTGGCCAGTCGGATATAATCTCATTCTCTCTGCAACAACATTATTATTGTTTGTGAAAAAACGCAAATCGCCGGAAACATTTCCGCTAGTATAATCTGTCAAATAACTTTGAATATTTGCAGTGATACGATTATTTGTAGCTTGTGTTGCGGCAAAATAAAGACCTCCGGATCTTGCTCCTGCAGTTGTTGAATGCGTACTTAGTATCAGTTGTGAACCTACAGAAGAACCACCATCATGAACATGCAACACAGCAGAATTACCATCTAAATTAATAACCGGTACTATTGTCCCTATTCCAACAGTTGGATATGAACTATAAGACGAACTCATAATTCTCATTCTATTTATGTTATTTGTCCTAAATTGTAAATGCTCATCATTAGTTGTACCAAGAAAATTATCAGTAGGGTTTGTATTATCATTTCCCGTAATCATCCATGCTTCTTTACCCACTAAAAACTTTATCCAGTTTGGGGAAGCGGGAGTACCGGCGTTGTAATAATACCCCACGCCTTGCCCACCTGTCATACTGGCATTAGTATTGTAAACCAACAAAGAAGTTGCAGGCGAAGTTATCGTTGTTCCATCTGTAGTACTGGAAAGTGATACACGTGGAATTAAAATCCCTTTATCACTATATTGTATATCCCATGCAGCAGAGTTATCAGGCGGGTTACCTGTTGTATTAAGTGATATTTGTCCCACTATATGTTGGCTTATGCATAGAGTTATAAGCAAATAAGCTATCTTTCTCATAGTCAATTTTTTTTGTTTATACGAAATAAAAATGGTTTAGTTTCACTTATTACAAAAATAGTTAGAAAAAATCTTCAATACAATAATAACATGGTGTCCCAAACGTATAAAATGTATAATTATTACACCCCTTCGGTATTGCTGAATAATCTTGACGATTTTCTATAATCTTTACATCCCTTCGGGATTTGTTTTGGTTGTTGTTTTTGAATATTGTTTATCCCATTCATCCTAAGCCCGTTGCTTGCAACAAGATGCACAGGACTTAGATAAATTGCTTCTTCACAATAACAGAAAAGATAAAAGAAGTTTTGCCATAAAAATCGCTTTCTTATACAATTGCTTCCTTTTTAAATACTGTATATTTAACAATTATAAATACTATATTTCAGGCAATTAGGTTTTTTAGAAAATATTTTGGACACTAATATTGTGAAATTTAAAAAATCTCATGTAAATTTGTCGTAATGAAAACTTATTGGTTAATCATAATATTTTTTATTGTTGCTTATGCCCGTTCGCAAGACATTCATTTTTCCCAGTACTTTTATTCACCATTAACACTAAATCCGGCAAACACTGGAAATGTGGATGCAGACTGGCGTTTTGTAAACAATTATCGTAACCAGTGGAAATCGCTTTCCATTCCTTATCGGACTATTGCTGTATCGTACGAACATCAATGGTATATTTATACCGAACAATTAAGTTATGGTATTAACATTGTAAATGACAAATCCGGACCGGCAGGCTTAACTGTCAATAAGCTTTTTTTAACCCTTGCCTATCATAAAAACATCAACCAGCACAATATTCATGGAGGAATACAAGGCGGCCTGGTATTTAAAAAATACTCGCTTGATGAGCTTACCTTTCCCAATCAATTCGATATGACAACAGGATATTTCAATTCTCAACTCAGCAATAATGAAACCAATCTGGTAAATCATCTTAACTATCCCGACTTAAATATTGGCATAGGCTGGGATAAGCCCATGCGTTTATTTCATCCTGAGGCTGGTATTTCAGCCTTTCATATCATTGTACCAAAAGAAAGCTTTAACGATGACAATCATCGTATAGGAATCCGATATGCTATACATGGTGGTTTGCATATTCCGATAGGCAATGTGTATGTAAAACCACAGGTACTTCAGATGCGCCAGAGAAAAGCGACTGACATAATTCTGGGAAGTGAGATCGGCTACAGCGTGCCTAATAAAAATGCATTTTTTAAACGCTTCTTTGCAGGTTATTTCATGAGGAACGACTTTACAACAGCTTTCGATGCCAACATTTTCTTGATTGGTACCCAAATAAAACACTGGCAATTGGGTTTTAGCTACGATATTAACACAAGCCATCTGGCACAAGCAACCAGCCACAGAGGTGCATTCGAATTTTCTGTTATTTATACATCAAAAAGTACCATTCCTAAAAAATACACCATACCATGCGACCGAATGTAATGATAATAGTTGCCATTTGTATTGCTCATCAGTTGTTTTCGCAGCCATCTGAAACCATGAAATATTTAAACCCATGGCAAATAAAATCTATTGCAAAAAATACCGAACGCATGGGCGACACTTATTCTGCCATAGAATATTATGAGGCCATTTTAAAAAAAAATCCAAATAAAACAGACATCAAATTCAAATTGGCTCAGCTTTATCAACAAAGCCGAAACTATCCGGCAGCACAGCAATATTATCATGAAGCTTTTGAAGCCGACAAAGAAGCTTACGTAGATGCTTTATTCTATCGTGGGCTCATGAAAAAAATGCAAGGAAACTATAGCGAAGCAAAAGAAGATTTTGTACTTTTCTCGAAAATGATTAAAGGGAGCAAATTACAAGAAGAATACAAAAAGAAAGTAAAGAATGAAATTGATGGCTGCGACCTTGCCTTAAAACTCAAAAACAAACCGCTCGATGTTTTCATTCTGCATCTCGACACTTCTATCAATAGTGCTCATGCCGAAGCATCCCCATGCCCTTATAGTGGAAATTCCTTGATATTTTCTTCTCTTAAGGCAAACAAAGTATTTTATATTGATGCAAACAACGATACAATTTTTCTCACCAGACAGCTTTATAAGGCATACAAAAAGGGTGAAAAATGGTACAGCGAAGGATTGTTTACCGATGCACCACTCAATGAAACCGGAGTTAATGTATTAAATCCTGCCTTAAATCCGGCTGGCAATCGTTTATATTTTACTAAATGCAGGCCAAATTGGAAAAACAAAACGATTTGTGCCATTTACCTGAGCGAAAAAATTGATGGACAATGGACTGAACCTATGAAGCTGAATAATCTGATTAATGATCCTCGCTATACTTCGACACAACCAACAGTGGGTGTTGATTCCAAAACTCAAAATGAAGTATTGTATTTTGTCAGCGACCGCGAAGGCGGCAAAGGCGGATTAGACATCTGGTATTCGGTTTATAATGCTAAACGAAACGAATTTAAGCCGCCAAAAAATGCAGGTAATAAAATCAATACTCCGGGTGATGAAATGACACCTTTTTACGATATCGAAAGCCATACTTTATTTTTCAGTTCTGATGGATGGCCTTCCATGGGTGGAAAAGACATCTTTAAATCTCAAGGCGAGCTTACTCAATTTACAACACCAGAAAACGTTGGTTTCCCTATCAACTCATGTGCAGACGATTTGTATTACACTGTTTCAAAAAGTCGAGAAGGTGGTTTTTTTGTATCTAATCGAAAAGGTATTATTCCTTTGTTACATGAAACCTGTTGCGACGACATTTTCGAATATCGTTGGGCAGACTACATCCACGTGGCATTGATAGGTAAAATCTACGGAATTAAAGACAGCACTATTTATGAACAACTTGAAAAACAAATAGTAGATAAAAACTTTATTGAAGAACTCGATGCAGAAAGTGATAAGGTAAATCCACTGCCAGAAAAAAAGGTTGATTTATATGTTGTTCAGGGCAACGAACGAATTTATATTAAGTCCGCTACCACAAATGAAAATGGAGAGTTTTTCTTCAACCTTGAACCAAAAAAAGATTATAAAGTAGTTATTGACAATTATGGCTTTTTTAACAAAGAATTAAGTGTTACAACACAAAACATTACACAATCTGATACTTTAAGAGCCGATGCTATTTACATCAATGTTATTCCTCTGGAACCGGTTATCATAAAAAATATTTATTACGAATTTGGAAAATGGAACTTAACTGATTCTTCTAAAGCAATTCTAGACATGACTGTTTACAAATTAATGCTTGAAAATCCACGGATAATAGTAGAAATTTCATCTCACACCGATAGCGTAAGCTCAGACGAATTTAACATGAAACTCTCACAGAAACGTGCAGAGAGTGTAGTAAAGTATTTAATCAGCAAAGGTATAGAAAAAGAAAGGCTGGTTGCTAAAGGTTATGGCGAGACTAAGCCCATAGCTCCCAATACAAACCCCGATGGAAGCGATAATCCTGAAGGAAGACAAAAAAACCGTCGTACCGAATTTCGCATCATTGGTTCATTAGACCAATATTCAAAAATTCTATACGAAGAATGATTTATAAGTACTTCTGTTGATAATAATGTACAAGCCCCTTTATTGGACTTTGAACAACTTGATTTATTTTAATCTCATAATGATTTAATGCTGCTTGTAATTCATTCTGAAAAAAAAATGCTACCGATCCCACAAACGATAACGGATATTGCTTATCATAATAAGGCAATAAATGTATCTCAATCATTTCATTGAAACATTCAACAACCAGCTGACGCAACTCTGCTTCGTCAATATTTTGATAAATGAAAGGCACAAATGAAGCAAGGTAGCGATTAGGGAAAACCGTTGAATAAAGCTTATGAAGAACGTCTGAAAAATCATCTGCAAAATAATCCTGTATTTTTCTCATTAAGGCATTATTGAACTCTTTATATAGGAGCTTTGTAAGAAACTTTTTTCCAATATGGCTGCCACTGCCTTCATCTCCTAAAATAAAGCCTAACGATGGCTTATGTTTTATCAGCTTTTCACCATTATAAAATGCAATGTTAGAACCAGTACCTATTATGCCTACCCAACCCTTACCATCTCCATAAAAAGAAATTGCAGCTCCCATCAAATCACTATCAATAACAATTGTTTCAGCCTTTTTAAATACCTCTGACAATCCTCTGCGTATGATGTTCTTTTTTGGTTCAACAGCACAACCCGCTCCGTAAAAAAACACAGAACTAACATCAATGCGGTCTATCAGTAAACTTGCTACCTGACAGACTTTTTGTTCGTTAACAAAATAAGGATTAAGACCCTCTGTTTCTTTAAAAATCCAATGCCTTCCGTCGAAAATTGCCCATTGAGTTTTTGTTGAACCACTGTCGGCTATTATTAGCATAGCATTAATTTAACGCAATTTACAAAAAAATTTCTACTTATTCCTATCTACAATCTGTTGAAAAATTTTTCGAAGTTCCATAGTTTTTTCCATAGGAACAGACAAAGAGTCTAATTTACTCAATGCCTTACGAATATAACTTTCAATGGTTATTTTCGTTATTTTGCTGATATTCATTTCTTTATAGAGCTGAGTAACGGCTTCAACTTTTTTCTTAAGGTCGTCAGAGTGTTCTGTAAACCAGAAATCGAGCTTGTTTTTCTGATTAGCATCAGCTTTTTCGTAGGCAAGCAGATATAAATAGGTTTTCTTGTTAGTAACAATATCGTTTCCAATTTGTTTTCCAAAAACATCCTGGTTCGCAAATACATCTAACCAGTCGTCCTGTAGTTGAAAAGCAAGTCCAAGATCAATACCAACTTCGTACAATGTTTGAACATCGTTTTGTGGTGCTTGAGCAATCAAAGCCCCCAAACTGAGAGAGCAAGCTAGTAATACGGCTGTTTTTAATCGAATCATGGTTAAATATTCGCTAACCGAAACATTTGTCCTTGTTTCAAAGTTCATATCGAGTTGCTGCCCCTCACAAACCTGAAGAGCTGTTTGAGTAAAAAGTTTCAACGCCTGCTGTTGTATTTGTGCTGGTAAATCGAAAAAAAACTGATAAGCAAGAATCATCATTGCATCACCAGAAAGAATGGCGGTATTTTCATTCCATTTGATGTGAATAGTAGTTTTGTTTCTTCTGATGGGAGCTTTATCCATGATATCATCATGAACCAACGTAAAATTATGAAACATTTCCAATCCTAAGGCTGGTTTTAAAGCCATTTGAATATCCTCTCGATACATGCCATAGGCTAGGAGCATTAACAAAGGACGCAGTCTTTTGCCTTGTCCTTCAAGAATATACGAAATAGGCTCATATAATTCTTTAGGATATTCTGGATAAGAAATTGATGCAATTTCGGTATTAATAATATCCTGAAGCTCTTTAATCGTTTTCATTATCAGAAAGATAAGTTAATTCAAATAAACCTTCCACTAGTATTTTTTTAATACCTTCTTCGAGCGTAATTAAGGGACGAGGTAAAAGCTGTTTCATTTTGGTAATATCGGGGCGTCGTCCACGCATATCACCTTCCTGCAAAGGTGGCAAGTGTACTATTTGTGAACCCGAACCTGTTTTTTGTATTATAAGTCTTGCCAGATCTATAATATGAATTTCTTCATCATTTCCAATATTAACTACCTCATTTACAAATTTGTTTTTAACGAAAGCGTTAATACAGGCATCTACATTATCATCAATGTAACAAAAGGTTCGTGTTTGTAAGCCATCGCCGTAAATAGTAATATCGGAGTTAGTCAGTGCCTGTTTTATAAAGCGAGAAACAACAAAATGAATGCTTTGTTTTGGTCCATAGGTATTAAAGAAGCGAAAAATCGTATAATCGAGGTTATATTCTTTTTGATAAGAACGGATAAACGCTTCAGCAACATTTTTGACAATAGCATAAGGCAGCCTTGAATTAAGTGGCGTTGTATCTTCATTTTGAGGATATTCAACAGGTTCTCCATAAATTTCAGACGAAGAACTGAAGAATATTCTCTTCACACCAGTATTTTTGCTAAGCTCAAGAATATTTTTAATTCCTTCAATATCTCTTAAAACGAGCAATGGATTTTCAAGTGTACGTTTAACACCCACCACAGCAGCATAGTGAAAAACATAATCGAACCGCCACGCCATCATAATTTCGGCGATTTCTGAACGATTGTTAACATCTGCCTTAATAAACTTCAGGTTATGATTGCTTAAAGGCAACTTTTGAGGATGACCCGAAAGCAGGTTATCAACAGCAACTACAAATGTGTTTTCGAGCTCGCAAAGTTTTTCGCACAATCTGCTTCCAATAAAACCTGCTCCACCTGTAACCAGAATATTCATAATTAATTTGCGTTTTCTTCTACTTCAATTGTTTCTTCTTCTGTTTCGTCGAATATTTCGAGCATGGGCTTATCTATTGATTTATCTGACAATGATTTAGCAAAAGTATGAATAAGCATAGGCATCAATAAAATGTTGCTTAAAAGAGAAAAAATGAGGGTTAGTGTTATCAGGATACCCATTGCCTGCGTACCACCAAAATCAGAAAAAATAAAAATGCTGAAACCCATTACCAATACCAGTAACGATGATAACATGCTAATACCATTGCCGTGTAGGGCTAAGATAACAGCTTTTTTTGCATCGTATTGATGAGTTCGAAGCTCGTGTCTATACCGACTTAAAAAATGAATAGCATTATCAACCGAGATACCAAGAGCTATACTGAAAACAATAATTGTTGAAGGCTTGACTGGAATATGCAAAAAGCCCATTAATCCTGCTACTACTAGTAAAGGAATAAGGTTTGGAAAGATTGAAATAAAAATCATTCTGAATGACGAAAAAAGCATGCCCATAATAAAGCTAATAAGCAAAATAGCCAATAAAACACTCTGTAGCAGATTTCTTATAAGATAATCAGTTCCTTTAGTATAAACCACGCTGTTTCCTGTAAGTGTAACCTTGTATTTATCTTTTGGGAAAAGCGAATCAATTTTTGCCTGTACATTTTGCTTAACAATATTCATTTCTTTTAATCCTATATCGGCCATTTGAAAACTTATTCGGGTCATTTGTTTAGCTGAATCTACAAATGCATGTAAAGGATTGCGTTTAAAAACGGTATCGCTCACATCTTTTCTGGTAGGCAAATACGATAAAATAAAACCTGATTCTTCATTTTTGGGCAATAAATACTTTTTGTCGTTACCATTATAGTAGGCTTGTTTGGCAAATTTCACAAGCTCAACTATTGAAAGTGGCTTTGAAAAGTAAGAGAAATTCTGTTGCAAATAATTTTGCAGTTCATCCATTTTATTGATGGTAGCAAGTTTCATGATGCCATTTTTCTTGTGAGTATTAACCACAATTTCAAAAGGCATAACACCCCCTACTTGATTTTCAAAGAACTTAATGTCTGCTAAAATTGGATCATCAGGCTTGAGGTCGTCCACCATTTTGCCGGAAGTTTCCATTTTTGTCATTCCCCATATCCCAAAAATAATAAACAATGAAAAACCTATGACTATAGCCTTTTTATAATCTACAATGATTTTTTCAATAATGCTTAAAATAGTTTTTGTTCTGTTACTCTGAATGTGTTTAATATGACGTTCCTTAGGTTCGGGCAAAAAGCTGAGAAATATGGGGATTATTGTTAACGACAACAGAAATTCAATCATAATATTAAAAGAAGCTATGATACCAAACTCTTTCAAAATTTGAGTAGGAGAAAGAATAAATGTGGCAAAGCCAATAGCAGTCGTTAAATTAGTCAAAAAGGTTGCTGTTCCAATTCGTTGAATAATTCTGGCCAGTGCTTTTACTTTGTTTTGATGCGAAGAATATTCGCTCAAGTATCGGTTAAGCAAAAAGATACAATTTTCTATACCTATTATTATCAACAACGAAGGCACAATTCCGGAAAGGATGGTTACTTTAAATCCAAAAATTCCCATCAAGCCAAGGCTAAATATTACGCTAATACCCACAACAATTAACGAAGAAACAACTGCTCTAAATGAACGAAATAAGCCAATCAAAACAACAATTGACACAAGTACAGAAAGAATAATGAACAAATAAAGCTCTTTTTTTATTTTCTCAGTTGTTTGTACACGGATGTAGGGTAATCCCGATATATGTAATTCTACGTTATACTTTTCTTTATACTGATTTACATAATGCTCAATAGAATCTACCAGATGAATACGGTTTTTGTCGCTTAGTCGGTTCTTGTTAATGGTAATTGCCATTGCATAAAAATTGCGTTCTGGGTTGTACAAAATTCCTTTGTAAAAGGGCAAATGGCAAAGAATATGTTTGATACTATCTACTTCTTTCTGAGAACTGGGTTTCTGTCTTACTATTTTTTCAAAGGAAAATTTTTTTATCTCTTCGTTCTTTGTTAGATTTATTATTCTTGATGGAGAAACAACTTCCTCTACGCTATGAATGTTTTTTATATTTTCGTTTAATTCGTACCAATCTGTAAAATGTTGATAATTAAAAAAATTACTGTCAACAACACCCACTATCATTACGTTTCCATCTTCACCAAACTGCTTTTTAAAATTCAGATACTCCTGATATGTAGAATCGCTCTGAGGTAACATTTGTGCAAGTTCGTATGACATTTGAACTCGTTGAGCAAAATAGAGCATAATAGCTATGAGTATGGCTATGATAGATAAAACATACCATCTTTTACGCAATATTACCGATGCAATCCAAGACCACATAGCAAAAAAATAAGTTTCAAAGTTACGTTAAAATTATTGGTTAACGAAATTTTTTTTAACGTTCTTTTTCCCAGATAAATGCATTTTTAATTAAACCGCCAACTATTTCTAGCTTTACCAGAGTTATTTTTTGATGTATTCCGTACCTGCCGGCAGCTCCGGGATTTACATATAAAAATTGATAAGTCTTGTCGTACATTATTCTTAATAGGTGAGAATGTCCGGCTACAACCAGATTGTATTTTTGTGAGCTAAATGAATCTTTTACTGTTTTATCATATTTTGAAGGATAACCAACTATATGCTTCATAAAAACCTTTATACCATTGTATTCAAATTCCTGTACCTCAGGAATGGCCCTTTTGATTAGTCCTCCATCAATATTTCCATAAACAGCTCTAACAGGCTTAAACTGTTGCAGCTTATCCAAAACTTCTACAGAACCAATATCACCTGCATGCCAAATTTCTTCGCAATCAGCAAAATAGGAAAAGACAAAATCTCCTAAGTATCCATGCGTATCCGATAAAATTCCTATATATGGCATCGTTATAGTATCTGAAAATTATCTGAATCGAGATATGCTGGAAACGAATTTCTGAATGAAAGCAATTCTTCTTTATTAATTGTATATATAAGCACTTCTTCTGAATTATCGATTACTTCTGATAATACCTTACCTTTAAAATCTATGATGCAAGTTCCCCCGTTGTATGAAATGTTATTTCCATCAATTCCTGTACGGTTGACACCTACTACATAAGATTGATTTTCTATTGCACGTGCTTTGAGAAGTGTTTTCCATGCTTCAATACGTACCGAAGGCCAATTAGCGACTACCAATATAACATCGTATTCATTTTGTTTGTTTCTCATCCACACTGGAAAACGCAGGTCGTAGCATATAAAAGGTCGGATTGCAAAATCACCTTCTTCTATAACGATGTGCCGGTTACCCTGTGTATAATAGTTATGCTCATTTGCCATTCTGAATAAATGACGTTTATCGTAGGTGAAGACATGACCATCTTTCCGAAAATAGTAAAACCTATTGAAATAATTCTGATTGTCAACTATTTTAAGGCTACCGCATAATGAAAGCTGATATTTGATTGCCAGTTGTTGCAAGGCATGGATGTAATCATGGTTCGGGCTTAGAGCATTTTCTGTTTTCATTGAATAGCCTGTCAGGAACATTTCAGGAAATACTACAAGCTGCACTTTTGATGAAACATTCCGCACAAAGTCTTTTACCTTTCGAAAATTGGCTTCATAATTTTCCCAGACAATATCCATCTGAACAGCAGCTATGGCAATATTTTTATTCATATTGAGGCAGTTCAAAATGATTTGCTTTTTTACCAGTAACACCCTGATAGCATACTGCAATTTCTTTTAAAACTTCATGATACGAAAGCTGTGGGCTAAGTTCTTTTACCGGACCTAAAACCTTTTTCCCATAATCAAGTTTTGTTACAATAATGGGAACATTTGCTTTTTGAGCAATCAGATAAAATCCTTTTTTCCAGCGTTTTGTTTTTTTTCGGGTTCCTTCGGGTGTAATTACAAGGTAAAAGGTATCATTATTTAAAAAGTGTCTTACCATCTGGTCAACCAGATTGTTATTTACATTTCCACGCTCAATAGGAATTCCTCCTAATGCTTTAAGCAAATATCCCAGCGGAAAGAAAAAGAATTCTTTTTTAATAATAAATTTAGGTTTAAGTCCAAAATGGCGTAAAGCAAGCCACCCATTGATAAAATCTGCCGCACTGGTATGAGGTGCAGCTATAATAACCATCTTTTTATAGGAAGGAAAAGAGCCTTCAATTTTCCAACCGAGGCTCTTTAAAATCTTTGTGTGCCAGGACATTTTAATAGTTTTCTTCGAACAACTCAAAGTATGATTTTGGATGCAAGCAAGCAGGACAAGTTTCTAAAGCTTTGGTTCCTTCGTGAACATAGCCACAATTGCGGCATACCCATTTCACTTTTTCCTCTCGTTCAAAAACTTTGTTTTCTATAATGTTTTGATACAGTTTGCGATAACGTTTTTCATGTTCAGCTTCAACTTTAGCAATCATTTTGAAAGCAGTCGCAATTTCTTTAAAACCTTCTTTCATTGCAACCTCAGCAAAATGAGGATAAAGCTCTGTCCATTCTTCGTTTTCGCCTTTTGCTGCGGCTTCAAGATTTTCAATTGTTGTACCAATTTTTCCGGCAGGATAAGCAGCGGTTATTTCGACCATGCCACCTTCAAGAAACTTAAAGAATCTTTTAGCATGCTCTTTTTCCTGCTTAGCAGTTAATTCAAAAATAGCAGCAATCTGCTCGTAACCTTCCTGACGGGCAACTTTTGCAAAAAATTCGTAACGATTTCTTGCCTGAGATTCTCCAGCAAAAGCTTTTAATAAATTTTTTTCGGTTTCTGTTCCTTTAATATTGTTCATAAGTTCTATTTTTTAAATTCCATTTTTTGAATTTCAATTTCTTCTAAAGTACGCAAATCGTTCTCGAGATTTTCCATTTCACTTTTATCGCCGGTTAATTCCAGAATAATCAAACCTGCATTGCTGCAAAAATCGCCTGATACTTCGTGCAAGCCAATGCGTGTTTTAATAGAACAACCATACTTTGTTAACAGATTTTGAACGGCTAAAGCATTTTTAGAACGCTCTTTAACATAAACACCTAAAATAGTTATTGTTTCCATACGCAATTTTTTTTTGGCTAAGATATGAAAAAAAATCGAATCTAACTCAATTTTTTTGTTTGCCTATTTCAATGCTTTGAAATATTTTTGAAAGAAGATAATGTAGAACTTTGTAAACAAATTGATATTATGAAACATCAAGTAAAAACAACATGGAAAGGAAACATGGCTTTTGAAGCCAATGTAAACGATTTACCAGTAATGATGGATGCTGCACCTGAACATGGTGGTCAGAACCAAGGTCCTCGTCCGAAAGAACTTTTGCTCGCAGCAGTAACAGGCTGCACTGGCATGGATGTAGTCGCTATTTTGAAAAAAATGCAGGTTGAACTCGAATCATTCAATATGTATATAGAAGCCGATGTTACTGAAGAACATCCCAAACATTATACAAATATGCATCTGATATACGAGTTTAAAGGAAAAAAACTGGATAAAAGCAAACTTGAAAAAGCTGTGACACTTTCGCAAGATAAATATTGCGGAGTATCTTATATGTTTAAAAAGTTCCTGACTTTTACCTACGAAATCAAAATCATTGAATAGTAACCTAAAATTATTATAGTATGTTGTACACCAATTTAAAACACATCGAAACAGCTGATGAATTAAAGAAAATTATCAGCGAAAACGAAAATGTAATGGTATGCTGTGGTCGCATGGGGCCCATGTGTGTTCCAGTGTATGCAGCTATGGAAGAACTTGAGCCCGAATATCCTCACGTAAAATTTTACGACATGGAATTCGACAATCCCGAAGCACACATTATTCGCAATGCACCCGAGTGCAAAGGTTTTATGGGATTACCCTTTGTTATGTATTATAAAAACGGAAAGGTTGTAAAAGCAACATCAAGCATTCAATCTAAAGAGCAAATTAAGGAAATTCTGGATACTCATTTTGCTAAATAATATGACCTACGACGCCATCATTATAGGAGCTGGTCCAGCAGGATTAACTGCTGGTATTTATTTAGGAAGGGCAAAAATCAAAACCCTCATTCTGAGCGATGGTATGGCTGGTGGGCAATTAATTCTTACCCACCAGATTGCTAATTATCCGGGCGTAGAAAATATTAGCGGCTATCAGCTTGCTTCAGTTATGAAAAAACAAGCACAGTCCTTTGGCTGTGATATTAAAACAAATGTTCAGATAAAAGAAGTAACACTGGAGGGAAACATTAAAAAGGTTATTCTGTCGGATAGCACAGAGTATGAATCTAAAATAGTTATACTGAGCCCCGGGGGAAAACCCAGAAACTTAAACATTCCTGGAGAAAACGATTTTAAAGGCAAGGGAGTTTCTTATTGTGCTACCTGCGACGGAGATTTTTTCAGCGGAAAAGAAATTGTAGTTGTCGGCGGTGGAAATTCTGCCCTCGAAGAGTCCATATCGTTGACAAAATATGCCAGCAAGATAACTATTGTTCATCAGTTCGATTATTTTCAAGCTTTCCCACACATTGTTGAAGAAGCCAGAAAAAACGATAAAATTCATTTCATTCTAAACTCCACATTAGCCGAAATCTACGGTAATGAAAATGTTCAGGGTGTATTGATTAAAAATCTTATAACCAACGAACAAGTCCACTATCCTACCGATGGTGTTTTTATTTTTATAGGCTATTTGCCCAACACCTCGTTTTTGGCGGATAAAATTGCCATGAACAAATCGGGCGAAATAATCGTCAACCACAATATGGAAACTAATTTAAAGGGCGTATACGCTGCCGGTGATTGTATTGAAAAACGCTTCAGACAAATAACTACAGCTGTTGGCGAAGCTACTATTGCTGCTATGGCTGCAACAGAGTATTTCTATTCATTAAAAAATTAAGTCATGAGTATTGTTTTATTAGTAATATTGATTATAGTTGTTGTTTTCGTAGGTCTAACCATATACAATTATCGTCGGATAAAAAAGATGCCCATAGGACCTGAAAGCACAAAAATCAAACACCTGACTGCCAACACTTTTAATCAATACGTTAAAGGAGGCATTTGTATTGTCGATTTCTGGGCTGAATGGTGTATGCCCTGCAAACTGATGATGCCAGTGTTAAATGAACTGGCTGAAAAAACAAACTACAAAATTTATAAAGTCAATGTTGACCAGCAACAGGCACTAGCTGCCCGATTCAGAATTAAAAGCATCCCATCGCTTCTGATATTCAAAAACGGAAAAGAAGTTAAAAGAATCATCGGAGTTAAAAATAAAGAGTATATTTTGAAGGAGATAGAAAAATTATAGTGCTATGAGAGCAATAAATTCTTATTCAGATTTAATCGAACAATTGAAAGATACAGACAAAGCCTTCGTACTGCTTTTTAAAAAAGGTAGCGAACAAAGCGAATGTGCATATCAAAATCTGGAAGAAGCGACAAAATCAGCATCGGTTAATGTTTATACCGTCGATGTCAACACAGTCAGAGACATACACCCTGTGTATGGAATAACCTCTGCACCAACATTGCTTGTTTTTGAAAACGGTGAAATGGTAAGCACAATAAAAGGCTGCCAGGATAAAGACTTTTTAAAAGCAATGTTCACAAGTGCCATTTATCAGGCTAAAATGAAAGCCGAAGGTAAAGCACCTAAACAGGTTACAGTGTATTCTACTCCGACCTGTACCTGGTGTAACACATTAAAATCGTGGCTCAGAAAAAATGGTATTCCCTATACCGATGTTGACGTTTCGAGAGATGAGCGTGCAGCAAGAGAGCTCGTCCAACGTACAGGGCAGCAAGGTGTACCTCAGACCGAAATAAACGGGCAATGGGTTATCGGATTCGACCAAAAACGTTTAAAAGAATTGTTGGAACTTTAAAAATATATGCCTATGAAAGAACTACAAGCAATTAATCAACAAGTTATTATTGATTTAAGCGAGCAAACAAAAGAACAAAGAACTGCTTCAGGTATCATTATTCCCGATACAGCCAAAGACAAGCCAAACTATGGCAAAGTTATAAACATGGCTGCCATTGAAAATGCTGAAATTAAAGTAGGTGATACCGTAGTGTACAAAGCCTACAGCGGAACAGAAATCGAATTTGAAGGTAAAAAATACCTGATTTTACCTTACGGCGACATTCTGGCAAAAATTGTCGAAGTAGAGGAAATTTAATTTACACGAAAGTATGAAAAGAGAAAGGCTGTTTTTTCAACGGCCTTTTTCTTTTTTTAAAAAAGAAAACAAAAACCTTACAAAAGTCATAGTTTTTGCTTTTTTTTTGCTGTTTTGCAATGTCAAAGGTTCAAGGGTACCCAAATACAACCTTTGCAAAAAAAAGAATGTTTAACTAAAAAATTAAGAACAATAAAAAAAATTATTCACGAAAAAAATCGGAATGACGAAAGTAAAAAATGCAAAACGCATTTTAACATTTCGTA
>FWWL01005416.1_pt1 | contig 19959 bp, 19 predicted proteins | sample 2228331 | NCBI WGS metagenome assembly FWWL01 (sample SAMEA103939775, study PRJEB20133) | metagenome | reverse complement strand
AATCCCAAGCCGAATTTTTCTCCTTTTTAAGAAAATATCTCGGTTGACTCTTTTCTCTAACCAATTAAAATTAAATTAAAAAAATAAAATAATTAAAAATATAGTGGAGGTAAAAATAATGAAGGAATGGGGTAGAATGAATAGGCGGAGTTTTTTAAAGATCTGCACTGTTCTTACTGCTACGATGGGATTACCTTATAGTTGGGTAGAAAAGATAGAGGCTGCGGTTAAGACTTCTAAAAAACCTACAGTCCTTTGGTTAAATTTTATGGAATGCACAGGATGCACAGAAACTCTTCTTAGAGCTTCCCATCCTCCTTTAGCTCGGTTCCTTTTAGAAATTGTCAATTTAGAGTATCATGAAACCCTTATGGCTGGGGCAGGAGAGCAAGCTGAAGCCACTCTAAAAAAAGCTATGGAAGTTTATAAAGGGGAGTATATTTTAGTAGTGGAAGGAGCTGTTTCTACTAAAGACGGAGGAATTTATTGTCAAATTGGAGGTAAACCGGCCCTTCAGATTTTAAAAGAAGTCTCTAAGGAAGCTAAACTAGTTATTGCTTATGGAACTTGTGCGAGCTTCGGAGGCATTCAAGCTGCTAATCCTAATCCTACAGGAGCTGTAGGAATTTCGGAGATAATAGGAATGGGTAAATTAATTAATATTCCAGGATGTCCTCCTAATCCCTATAACATTTTAGCAACAGTAGCCTATCTTCTAACTTTTAATAAACCACCAGAGATGGACGAATACAAGCGCCCGAGTTTTGCTTATGGAAGGAGAATTCATGATCATTGTGAAAGGAGACCTCATTTTGATGAAGGAAGGTTTGTTGAATATTTTGGAGATGAGGGACATAAAAAAGGGTATTGTCTTTATAAAGTAGGATGTAAAGGTCCTGTAACCTATGCTAACTGTATGACCCTTAAGTTCTGTGATATTGGAGCTTGGCCTATTGGAGCGGGGCATCCTTGCCTTGGATGTACCGAACCCCATTTCTGGGACAGGATGACTCCTTTCTATGAACATCTTCCCAAGGTTACTATCCCAGCTGGTGAAGGTATTATTGCTGATGCTGAAAAGATAGGGTCCTATGCTATAACTGGTGCAGGAATTGCTATTGGAGTTCACGCTGGAGCTGGTCTTATAAAAAAATGGCTCAAAAAAGAAAAAAAGACCTCTTTATCCTTAGAAACTAAAAGGGGAGAAAAGGAGGAATAAGATATGGGTAGAAAGATAACAATTGATCCGATTACCAGGATTGAAGGACATTTAAAAATTGATGTAGAAGTGGATGGGGGTAAGGTAAAAAATGCCTGGGCTTCAGCTCAAATGTGGAGAGGTATTGAAGTAATCTTAAAAGGGAGGGACCCCAGAGATGCTTGGGTTTTTGCGCAAAGATTTTGTGGAGTTTGCACAACCGTTCATGCTATAGCTTCAGTTAGAGCTGTAGAAAATGCCTTAAATATAGAAATACCTCTCAATGCCCAGTATGTAAGAAATATTATCCTCTGTGCTCATGCCCTTCACGACCATATAGTGCATTTTTATCATCTTTCAGCCCTTGATTGGGTAGATGTGACTTCAGCTTTGAAAGCGGATCCCCAAAAGACAGCAGAATTAGCTCAATCTATTTCTGATTGGCCTGGAAATTCAGAAACCTATTTTAAAGGAGTCAAAGATAGATTAAGTGCCTTTGTAAGCACGGGCCAATTAGGTCCCTTGGCTTCGGGTTATTGGGGACATCCTCAAATGAAACTTCCACCTGAGATAAACCTCTTAGCAGTTGCCCATTATCTCACCGCTTTGGATTATCAATATAAGGCTAACCAGGTAGTAGCCATCTTTGGGGCTAAAACTCCCCACATCCAAACTGTAGTAGTAGGAGGAGTCGCATTAGCCATTAATCCCGATAATCCTGCTACTTTTAATTTAGAGAGATTAACCTATGCCAGAGAACTTTGGATGTCAGTAAAAGATTTTGTTCAGAAGGTCTATTTAAATGATGTTATAACTTTAGGTGCCCTTTATGCTGATTGGTTTGATATAGGAAAGGGAGTAACTAACTATTTAGCAGTTCCTGATTTACCTCTTGATACTAAGGGAACTCAGTTTGATCTTCCTGGAGGTACCATTTTTAATGGAGACCTCTCTACCTATCGTCCTATTAACAGTTTTAATGATCCCTATTTTAGGGACAATGTAGCGGAAAGTGTAGTCCATTCTTGGTATAAAGATATTGGACCAAAACATCCTTGGGAAGGAGATACTATCCCAGAATATACTGGTTTTAAAGAAGATGGAAAATATACTTGGGCTAAAGCTCCTCGGTTTAAAGGAGAACCTATGCAAGTAGGTCCCTTAGCTCAAGTTCTTATGGGTGTAGCTAGTAAACATGAGCTTACTTTAAAATGGGTCAATTATGCTTTAGAAAAGGCCTCTTCCTTAGTGAAAAAACCCATTACCTTAGATAAGCTTCACTCCACCATGGGAAGACATTTAGCCAGAGCCATAAGAGCTGCAATGTTAGCTGATTTAGGATTAAAACATTTAGACCTTTTGGAAAGAAATATAGTTAAAGGAGATTTAGATATCTATCCCTATCGAAGGGGGATAAAATTCCCAGAAGGAGAAATCAAAGGATTCGGATTTCATGAAGCCCCCAGGGGGACCCTTTCTCATTGGGTAATAATTGAAAAAGGAAAAATTAAAAACTATCAAGCTGTAGTCCCTTCAACTTGGAATGTAAGCCCAAGAGATGAGAAAGGTAAAAGAGGTCCCTATGAAGAAGCTCTAATTGATAATCCTGTAGTAAGACCTGAACAGCCCTTAGAGGTATTAAGAACTATTCATTCCTTTGATCCTTGTATAGCCTGTGCTGTCCATCTTTATAACAAAGAAAAGAGAGAGCTTGCCCGGGTAAAAGTCCTATAAAAGGAGGTTAACCTATGAAGGTAGAACCCAGATTATATAAAAGAGTATTTGTTTGGAGTTGGGCTTTAAGACTTTTTCATTGGGTCTTTGCCTTTTCTACAGCTGCTCTTATTTTAACCGGTCTGTATATTCATAATCCTCCAGTTACTACCACTTGGGCTGAATTTAGACCTTCCTTCCTTATGGCCACCCTTAGGTATTACCATTTTATAGCTGCCTATTTTTTTATAGCAGCTATTATTCTCAGAATTTATCTTCTTTTCTTTGGTAATAAATATGAAAGAGCTAAAGATTTTCTTCCCATTAACCGAGAAAATATAGCCTCTCTATGGAGAACTCTAAAATTCTATCTTTACATTACCGAGGAACACGAATGGAGGGTAGGGCATAGCGTTCTTGCTGGAGTAATGTATAGTATTATTTTTTTCTCCTCTCTTATTATGATTTTAACAGGACTCTATCTCCTCTATCCTGATGTATTATGGATTAAAAAATTGGGAGTCTTTCTTTTCGGTTCCGTTCAAATGGCCCGCTTTATCCATTATCTCTTTCACTGGATTTTTACCTTTTTTGTTATTTCTCACCTTTATGTTGCTATTTGGAATGATTTTAAAGCTCCTGAAGCTATTATATCTGGAGCCTTTTCTGGTTCTAAATTCCTACCAGCTGATGTGGTGGAAAGAGAAATTAAAAAAGAGGGCCCTTATATTTAATGTAGGCTAAACAAGCACCCTCAGAAGAGACCATACAGGGTCCTATGGGGGTGTCTGGTTTACAAGTTTTTCCAAATAAAACACAATCTATAGGTTTAGCCTTGCCTTGTAAAATTATTCCGCAGATACACCCTTTGGCTACTTCTCTAATTTTAGGGATTTCCCATAAAAGTTCACCATCCCAGGCTTTATACTCCTCCTTTAAAGCTAAACCACTTTTAGGAACCTCTCCTAATCCTCTCCAAGGAAAAACTTCTCTTAAATAAAAAACCCTTTTTAAAAATTCTTGAGCCTTCTTATTACCCTCATAAGTAACAGCTCTACTATAAGCAATAAATACTCCTTTTTTTTGATCTTTTATCTTTTCCACAAGCATTTTTATCGCCTGCACTAAATCTAAGGGTTCAAAGCCAGCAATTACCATAGGAAGATTATATTTAATCATCACCGCCTCAAAAGCCTTCGCTCCGATTACCGCTGAAACATGCCCAGGACCTATTATTCCATCTAAGAAAACTCCCTTCTTAGAAAAAAGAAAGTCTAATACAGCTGGGGTTAACATGTGATTAGAAATTACCTTTAAATTAGAAATACCCTCAACTTTAGCTCTTTCTAATAAAAAAGCTGTAGCGGGAGCAGTAGTCTCGAAACCTATGGCATAAAAAACTACTAATTTTTGAGGATTTTCTTGAGCAATTTTTAGGGCTTCCATAGCATGGGAAAGCATTTTTATATTCCAGCCCTGAGCCCGCAATTTCACCAAAGAAATCCCATAAAGATTAGGGACGCGAAAAAGATCCCCATAGGTAGTAAAGATGACCTCTTTGTTTTGAGCTATCTGTAAACCATATTCAATCCTATCCATACCCAAAACACAAACAGGACAGCCTGGACCATGTAAAAATTCAATATAACCTTTTAAAGCCTCATCTAAACCGAACCTCAATAAACTATGAGTATGGCCTCCACAAAATTCCATAATTTTAATAGGTTTTTTCAATTTATCACTTAATTCTTTTATTTCCCTAAGAAATTTATAAACTAACTTAGGATCTTTATAGGATTCTAAAATTTGATTAAGAGAATTCTTCATACACTTTAAGAATCTCTTGGGCTTCCTTTTCATCAATCCTTTGAATAGCAAAACCTATATGAACAAGAACCCAATCTCCTGGTTTAATTTCTTCAGATAAAAGAGGAATATAGACCTCCTTTTGAACTCCTTGAACTTCAGCTTTAGCTGTAAAGGGATCAAGAATCTCAAGAATTCTATAGGGATAGGCTAAACACATCTCTAATAACTCTTAGATTGCTTATAGACATACCAGATTCTTTGAAGGGCTGTTAAATGGGTAAGAAAGGATAATAGGGTCATACAAAGAAAGATTAAATCAAAGATAAGAAAGACAATAATAAGGGTTAGCCTCTCAAAGCGGGTAAATAAACCGACTTTACAAAACACCCCCACTCCTTCAGCTCTAGCTCTAGTATAACTTACCATAAGAGAACCAGTAATCCCTAAGAAGGATAAAATTATTCCCGTTGGAGAACCTTTTAAAATAAAGTAATAGGTTAAAGCTAAAAATAAAAAGATCTCTCCGTAACGGTCTAAAGTAGAATCAAGGAATGCTCCAAAAGCAGTAACCTTATTAGCTGTTCTGGCTAAAAGCCCATCTATAGCATCTAAGGGAGCAAATAAAAGTAAAATTAACCCAGCTATTAAAAATTTCCCTTGAGCAAGAAAAAAGGCACTAATTACAAATCCCAAAAAGCACAAGAGAGTAATTATATTAGGATGAATATTTAGCCCCATCAAAACCTTAACTAAAGGAATTAATAAAGGTTCTACTGTAACTCTTACTCTTTCAGAGAGATTCATTAGTTATTCGTATTTTCCTTTTTCCAGAATTCTATATTGTAAAGCCTCAGCTATGTGTTCTTTTTTTATTATATCACTTCCAGCTAAATCGGCTATAGTGCGGGATATTTTTAAGATCTTGTGAACCGATCTGGCTGAAAAGGCAAATTTTTCTATGGCCTTTAATAAAAGCTCCTCAGCCAAAAGTTCAAGTTTACAAAATTTCTTAATTTCCTTAGGTTTTAAATGGGCATTTAATTTTAAGGGAGTTCCATAGCGCCTTTCTTGAATCTTTCTAATCCTAATTATCCTTTCTCTGATGTCTTTTGAACTCTCTTCTGCTTCTCTTCCCTCTTGGATCAACTCTTTCACCTCTACAGATGGCACCTCTATATGAAGATCAATCCTATCTATAATTGGACCAGAAAGTTTGGAACGATATTTCTTTATTTCCTGAAAACTGCATTGACAAGCCTTTCTTGGATGCCCAAGCCATCCACATTTACAGGGATTCATGGCAGCAATCAACATAAATCGGGCTGGATAGGTTACAGTGTAAGAGGCTCGGGTAATGGTAACTTTACCATCCTCTAAGGGCTGTCTTAAAGCCTCAATGACATCCCTTCTAAATTCAGGAAATTCATCTAAAAAAAGAACTCCATTATGAGCTAAACTTACTTCTCCTGGACGGGGATAGGTACCTCCTCCGATTAAACCAGCTTCGGAAATACTAAAATGAGGGTTCCGAAAAGGTCTCTCAGTGATAAAAGGTCTTTCCGGAGATAGCAAACCAGCTACTGAATAAATTTTAGTAGTCTCTAAAATCTCTTCATATTCTAAGGAAGGAAGAATACTCGGTATTCGACTGGCTAACATAGTCTTTCCTGCTCCAGGTGGACCTATTATTAATAAATTATGCCCACCACCAGCAGCAATTTCGAAAGCCCTTTTAGCTAACCTTTGCCCATAAATTTCATTAAAATCTCCTGAAAAAAAAGGCTCCACCAGAAAGGGAGAAAGATCGACAGAATAGTTGCCTCCTCTCCCAGATTTAACATATTCAAAAACCTCTCTAAAATGCTTAAAACCCCTCACAGGAAAATCTTTGACTAAAAAGGCTTCCTTGAGATTCTCATAGGGAATCCAGATCTCCTTAAGCTTAAGTTCCTTAGCCTTCAAAACAAAAGGTAAAATTCCTCTTGCTCCCTTAAGAGAACCATCTAAGGAAAGTTCTCCTACTAAGGCCACATCTTGAAGTTTATCAGCCTCAAGCAAGCCTTCACTCGTTAATATCCCGACAGCGATAGCCAAATCAAAACCTGTTCCTTCCTTTTTAAGATCGGCTGGAGAGAGGTTAACAACGATCTTTTTCAAAGGAAAATCAAAACCTGAATTGATAAAGGCTGATCTAATTCTTTCTCGGCTTTCTTTAATACTACTATCTGGAAGCCCAACTATGGTAATTCCAGGAAGACCTCTGGATAAATCTACTTCAACCTCTACCGGAAAGGCTTCTAAACCGTAGAGGGTAAAGGAAAGAACTTTACTTAACATTCTTTATTAAATAAAAAAGAGAAGGACTAAGAAAAGTTTCCCAGTCCTTCTCTTAAAAATCTCTTAAAAAATTCTTTATTTAATCTTTTCTCTTTAGCCACCAATAAATTGCATAAATTTGGGAAGCACAGGGTTAGCATAAAGAAGAATAAGGGCAATAACCAAAGCATAAATAACCTGGGTTTCAACTAAAGCAATACCAAGAATCATTGTAACAGTTAATTTTCCTGCCAGTTCCGGATTTCTGGCAATACCTTCGCAAGCCCCGGCTGTAGCTTGACCAATACCAATACCGCATCCTAAGGCTCCAAGGCCAACTCCAATTCCTGCAGCTAAAATAATAGCGGAATAAATTCCAAATCCTGTTTGAAGTTTGTCTCCAGCTACCTTAGCCACTTCTTCCGCTAAACCAGGTTGAGTTAAGATCAAAGAAAATCCAAGTAAAAAAAGAAACATTACCCATTTCCTCATCTCTCCACCCTCCTTAAAATAATTTTTAAATATCTTTATCAAGAAGGCTCTACCCCCTTGATAAAACTCTTTAATGATGTTCCTCCACTGCTCCAGCAAAATAAACTAAGCTTAAAAGGACAAAAATAAAGGTTTGAATAAAGGCTACAGCAAAACCTAAAAGCATAATCGGTAAAGGTGCAAAGAATTTGCCACCTAACATAGTCAAAATTCCTAAAAGAATTTCCTTAGAAAGAAGGTTCCCAAACAAACGAAAAGAAAGGGAAAGAATCCTTCCTACATGGCTAAAAATTTCTGCTGGTAGCATAAGAGGAATTAACCAAGGCATCGGTCCAAGAAAATCCTTAAAATAAGCTAAACCTTTAAATTTTAAGCCTAAATAATGATAATAAACAATAGTTATCAAAGTTAACCCCATAGTAACATTAATATTTGCTGTAGGAGACATAAATCCAGGAATAAGACCTAAGAGATTAGAAAAAAGAATATAAAGGGCATAAGTAGTTATTAAAGGAAAGACCGTGGGCATAAGTTTGTCAAGCTTTTCCTGAGGTAAATTGCTTTTAGTAAAATCATAAATGGTTTCAACCAAAAATTCCCAAAAATTTTGGAAAGCTCCCGGTAAAAAATCCCTCTTATTTCTGGCTACTAAAGCCAAAATAAGGATAAGGGTAATAACGAAATAACTATGAATCATATGAGGTGCCAAAAGCTGAGCTAAAAGACCGTATTTCTCGGCCTCTTCATAATAATGCCATCCCGATGGTAACCCCAGCTTTTCCAAAATTAAACATAAAAATAAAATAGGATGTTCCATTTATAAACCTCCTTATAAAAACTTTCTCCCTCTAACCCAATTTCTAAAAACTAAAACAAAAATCTGTATATAAATTAAAGTAAAACCTAAAAGAATTAAAACCGGATGAAACTGAAGTTTCCCAATTAAAAAGTAAAAAATTATCCCTAAAGCTAAGAGTCTTAAATAAGTTTTTATTAAAAAAAAGGTTCTCTCCCTTTGATAGGGTCTTTCTATACAATGCATTACATTTTGATAAACCCTCCTAAGCATTTCACTTCCTTCTTTTTTTAAGGTAAAAAAATTTAATAAAGCTAAAAGAGCCCCAGATAAATAGGCTAAAATAGCCCTTCCCTCCTGAAAAAACACTATAACTCCAATTAAACCAGTAAACAAACTAAGACCCATTAAAACTCCTAATTCTCTAAAAAAACTATTCTCCCTTTCTTTCATCCCTTTCTATATCCTTCATCCTTCTTTTACTATAATAAAGAAGATTTTTTATCCCTCCTATAGCTCCGGCAATAATAAAAAAAGTTGTAATCCAAGGGGAGGTCTTTCCTTTTAAAAGCTTCTCTTCTATCAACCATCCTGTAAGAGCTCCCGCTAAAATAGACCCAATTACAGAAACACCAATTAATAAACTTTCACTTAAAAGGGAAAACAAAAATTTAAAATTACTTTCTCCTTTCTTTTTCAATTTCCTATATTTTAAAAACTTTACCTAAACTTTCAAAAACTATTTTTTACTTTTTTACCAAGAAAACATAATCATTTTTTTATTTTTTAAAAATTTACAATACCTTTTTGAAACTTTTCTTTTCTTTTTGAAGAAAAATATTCTTTTACTTGTTCAACAAAGGCTTCAAGGCGCATTCTTACTCCCATAGATTTTTGTCCATCACAGGGAACGGTTAAAAGCGGTAAGTTTTCCTTAGTTTCTTCTCTTATTCTTTTAAGGATAGATGCCTGGACATTGCCTGGCATACAGGCAAAGGGAATTACATTAACAATTCCTGCAACCTCCTTTTCCAAATATTCTACCGCCTTCCCTACAGAAAGCATAACTTCTCCTCCTTCATAATCCGGATGGACAAAGGCTTTAGCATAACTTTCTAATTCCTCAATAGAAGGATCCTTAGCCCTATCTCCTAAAAGATCTTCTACCAATCTTATAAATTTTTCTTCCTCTTTGACTTGATAGCGATTTTCTAAAATAAACTTTAAGATAACCCCTAAATTCCCTAATCTTTTAGCCCATTTTTTAGAAATATAGTTTATAAAATAAATCCATTCTCCTACTGGAGGCATTAAAACCTCAAGTCCCCTATTTTCAAGAAAGCGATATAAATTCTCATTGGCAAAGCGATTGTTCCTCACATAAATTTCTCCTACAATACCCACAGTAGGTAGTTTTTCCTCCTTTATAGGAAGCTTTAAAAATTCCTCCTTGACTTTAAGAAGGACTTCCTTCAGATCTCTTCTCTCCTCTATGGCCTCTTCTAACTCCTTTAAAGCTGATTCATAAATTCTTTCAGCTTCTCTTTTCTCTAAAGCCCGAGGTCTAAAATATCTTAAAAGTTTGTCTAAGATATCAATAGCTACAATTCCTTTCCAGGCAATTTTGGTAAAATCTCTACCTGCTATACCTAAATCATCATAAAATTCTACATCCTGTTGAGGAGAATAAACGGGTAAATTGTCAATTCCCAAATCTCTTAAGATCTTTCTATGAAGGCGATTGTATTGCCCAAATCTACAAGGTCCAGAACCATCCGGCATAAAGAAGATACTCCTTTCAGGATTAAAATCCGGTCTTTGCACAAGCTTAAGGAGATCTCCAGTAGTTAAAATAGTAGGATAACACTCTTTTCCGGAGGTATATTTTCTTCCTAATTCTAAAGACTCCTCATCCGGTTTCGGAAGGACTTCTGCTTTTACCATACAAGCTCTAAAAGCAGCTGCTAAAGCTTTAGCGTGATCACACATATAGGGAATATAAATAGTTCTATCTTCAGAAGGATGGATTCTTTGACGATTAAAGGATCTTTGGAAAGGATAGACTCTAATCTTACCTTTTAAACTATCTACAAAGGCTTCTAACCTTGTCACTATTCCGGCTTCCGCACTATGTTCATCAACTTCTATTTCCATAAAGGGCTTTTCAGCTAAAAGTTCTTTAAAGAAATGGGCAATAAAAGAATCAGGACCACAAGAAAAATTAGTAAAATAAAGAGGAAAAAGATTTGGAGTTCTCCTTATAAATTCTGCACCTAATAAAAATCTCTGACCGTATTCCCAATACATTCCCTCTAAAAGGTCTTTTTCTTTTACCTCCTCTAAGGGTAACATATCTATCGGTAAACCCAGTAAACCCAACTTTCTTATTTTGTGATGAATAGAAAGATTGGCTCCCGGATCAAAGGCATTATAGGGTCTTCCTACAATCACAAGGACTATCTCATTTTTAAATTCTTCCAGAAGTTCTTTTCCTCTTTTCTTTAGCCAGTGGTGAAAATCCCTTTGGGCCTCTTCAGCGATTCTCCAAGCCTTTTTTACTTTTTCTTCCCTCTCTCCTAAAAGCTTAGCCAAAGCCTTAATTTCCTCGTTTAAAACTACACCCCCTCTTCCTAAATGAAAAACAGGAGAAAGGACCCTTACTCCTAACTCTTTAAAATTAATACTGGCTGGTGCAATCCAGGGTACACTTTGAACCCAAGGGCAAATCTTTCCCAGCTTAGCTGAAGAGCTCTCCGGAGGAAGATCAGTGATCTGGGGTAAAAAGAGGGTCTTAACTCCCAAATTAATTAGATTTTGAATATGCCCTAAAGCAATTTTTATCGGAAAACAAGGCTCAGCCGGAGCTAACTCACACCCCCTCTTAATTATCTCCTTAGAGGTAGGAGGGGAGAGAAAAACAGAATATCCTAACTCTTGAAAAAGAGTAGCAAAATGAGGTAACCATTCAAAGAATTGAAGAGACCTGGGGATTCCAATTACTTTATCAGAGCTTAAATCACTCTTATAAAGGTCTTCCTTCCAATAGGAAAGAAGTTTTCTTTCCCGCTCCAAAGTGGGATTAGGAATACTTTCCTTAGGTTTTCGGTGATCTAATTCGTAGCGTTCACATCTTCCCCCATAAAAAAAGGGTTGTGATCCCTTAATAGTGACCTTATAAACTTCACATTGATTAGGACAATAATGACATTCAAAGGTATGAATAAAATAACTAATCTTTTCTAAATCAAAACCTTTAAACTTAGTTTTTCCTTTAGTTTCTTCCTTAGCTAAAAGGGCTACTCCAATAGATCCGGTTACCTCATTATGGGGAGGCACAATTATCGGTCTTCCCAAGACTTTTTCAAAGGCTGCTACTACTCCTTTATTAAAAGCTACAGCACCTTGAAAGAAAATGGTCTTACCAATTTTCCTTCCTTCTATTACTTTGTTAAGATAATTATAGACAATAGCATAACATAATCCGGCAATCAGATCCTCCTTAGGAAACCCCTGTTGTTGATAATGAAGAAGGTCAGATTGCATAAAGACTGTGCACCGTTCCCCCATTTTAAGAGGAGAGGAGCTTTTTAAAGCTAAATCTCCAAAATTTTCAATAGGCACTCCCAATTTTACAGCTTGCTCTTGAAGAAAGGACCCTGTGCCAGCCGCACAGGCTTTGTTCATAGTAAAATCAGCAATAGTTCCTTTTTCTAAATAAATATATTTAGAATCCTGGCCCCCTATCTCAAAAATGGTATCTACTTCGGGATTAAGATAAAGGGCTCCATAGGCTTGGGCAGTTATTTCATTTCGAATGACATCAGCTCCAATAAAATCCCCTACCAGATATCTACCTGAACCAGTTACCCCAACTCCTTTTACTTCTATATTTTCAGGAAGCTGGGCCTTAAGCTCTTTTAAAGCCCTTTTAATACTTTCCAGGGGCTTCCCATTATGAAATAAATAAACCTTAGCTAAAAGATTTCCCTCTCTATTAATAGCCACAATTTTTGTGCTTACCGAACCAACATCTACTCCTAAATAAACCTCATTATTAGCTTCAGGCTTCTTAAGATTGATAGTTTCTTTATATTTTTGGGAAATTTCAAGGGATTGAAAGGGGGTTAAGGTAGGATGCCGAGGAGGATTATAAGACCTTTTTTTTAGATATTCCTTTAAAATTTCTGAACCTTTATAAGAGGAACTAGCTTTTCCTTCTAGCCCATAAAGGGCAGCTCCGATAGCTCCCATAATCTTAAAATTTTCTGGAATAATTAATTCGCCTTCTTTAAGATGGAAGATCTCTTTTATAGCCCTTCTCACTCCATAATTAGCTGCCACCCCTCCCTGAAAGACAAGGGGTGGAAAAATAGGGCGTCCTTTAGCTAAATTACTCTTTAAATTTCTAATAATAGCAAAACAAAGCCCAGCAATAATCTCCTCATCGGGAACTGCAGTTTGCTGAAGGTGAATCATATCAGATTTAGTAAAAACAGTGCATCTTCCGGCAATTCTCGGAACGTTTTTAGCTAAAAGAGCCTTCTGAGAAAACTCTTCTATAGTATAGCCTAACCGAGCTGCCTGTTGTTCAAGAAAAGAACCAGTCCCAGCCGCACAAAGAGTATTGAGGGCAAAATCTTCAATCTCAGGAATTCCCCTTTCATGGGTAATAAAGATAAGCTTAGAATCCTCTCCCCCTATATCAATTATAGTTTTTACCTCAGGATGAAAAAAAGTAGCGGCTTTGGCATGAGCCATAACCTCATTCACAAAGGCTACTCCTAAGATTTGAGAAATCGTCTTTCCTGCAGTTCCAGTACAAGTAATTCCTTTAAGCTGAGAACCATAGTTTCTTTCTACCTCCCTTAAAAGGCGCTCAGCTGTCTCAATCGGCTGACCTTCAGTCCGAATATAATTAGAATAAAGAACTTTTTTCTCTTTATCTAATACAGCTACCTTAGCTGTCCCTGAACCTACATCTAATCCTACATATACCATCTAAGACCCCTCCTTAATATAAAAGTCCTTTAAATACTTTTTTAATCGGTAACCTAATTGTCTCCGAGAAAGGCCTAATTCTCGAGCTGCTTTACTTTGATTAAAATTATACTTCCTTAAAACCTGTAAAATTCTTTCTTTTTCAAGCTCTTTCAAATTTCCTAAAAGACCCTTATCAAATTTTTCAAAATTAGCCTTTACTTCCTCCAAAGACAACAGGACTTCTAAATCTTCCTCTCCTATCTCTTCCTTTTCCGTTAAAAGAACTAACCGGTGAATTAAATTTTCCAGTTCCCTTACATTGCCCGGAAAGGGATATCTCTTTAATTTTTCTATGGCTGAAAGGGTAATCTTTAAATTTTTTCCATAAAGTTTATTAAATTTTTTTAAAAAGTAATTGCTCAGAATGTAGATATCTTCTTTTCTTTCTCTTAGAGGTGGAATATAGAGAGAAATTACATTTAATCGCCAATAGAGATCTTCTCTAAACTCTCCTTTTTTTACCATTTCCTCTAAATTCTTATGGGTAGCTGCTATAATTCTTACATCCACTTTAATGGGTTTAAGGCTTCCTAATCTTTCAAAGGTTTGTTCCTGAATTATCCTTAATAATTTGGCTTGAAGAGAAAGAGGAAGGTCTCCGATTTCATCTAAGAAAAGAGTCCCCTGATGGGCCAATTCAATTTTTCCTTTTTTACTAATAAAAGCTCCTGTAAAAGCACCTTTTTCAAAACCGAAAAGTTCAGCTTCCAATAAACCTTCTGGAATAGCAGCACAATTAATAGCTACAAAGGGACCCTCTACTCGAGGAGAAGAAAAATGAATAGCCCGGGCTAAAAGTTCTTTCCCAGTCCCAGATTCACCCCTAATTAAGACCGTTGCCTTACTGAAGGCAATTTTCATGGCACTCTTAATAACTTCCTTCATAGAGGGACTAGCATAAACTAAATTGTGAAATTGATATTGTTCCTTTAATTCCTCTGCTAAAGCCCTTCTTTTTTTCTTTTCTTCATAATAGGTTTGATAAAGTTTAAGCACCTGAGCAATAAGGGTAGCTATTATCTCTAAAACCCGAAGATCCTCTTCAAAGGGAATAGTGGGATCAAAAATCCTATCTACGGAAAGGACTCCTAAAATCTCTTCTTTGAATTTGATAGGAACACAGAGAAAGGAAATATTGTCCTTATGAAGGCGAGCCCCAGTCCTATTTAAAAAAAGGGGCTCCTTTCCTAAATCAGGTATTACTAAGGGCTCTCCTCTTTCTACTACCTTCCCTACAATACCCTCGCCTATTTTGTATCTTCCCCTTTCTATTTGTTCAGGAGTCAATCCATAGGCTACCTCTATCTTTAATTCTCCTGTCTCTAAATCCAAAAGAGTAATAGTTCCTCTCCGAAGATCTAAATAATCAGAAAGGATTTTCATAGCTTGATAAAGATTTTCTTGAATTTCAAAGGAAGAGCTTAAAACCTTGCTTACTTCAAAAAGGGCTAAAAGCTCAAAATTCTTTCTTTCTAAAAAATTCATACCCCTTTAAAGGATTTTACCCTCTCTCTCAAAAAAAGACAAGACAATTTCAAGACTCCTTAATATTTTCCAAAATCCTTTACATTCACTCTAAGGCTTCCAAAGGGAAAAAATGGCCTAACACTCCCCAAAAAAATCATTATACACTAACACCTTTCAAATATTCAAAAAGAACTTTTTCAGCAGCTTCCACTGCGGATCCTAAAGGAACCTTTATTCCAAAAAAATTAAATCCCATCTCTAAAGCCGAGAGGGCTATTAATAGATCAAAGGGGGATTGATCTCCCATATGGGTTATTCTTATAATCTTGCCTTTAAGTCTATCTTGCCCTCCAGCCAATACTATCCCCCATTTTTCTCTTAAAAACTTTAACAATTCCCCAGTCCTAAGCTCAGAAGGAGCAGAAATTACGGTAAGAGATTCCGCAGAAACCTCAGGGAAAAGTTTTAAACCTAAGGCCAAAATACCAGCTTTACAAGCCTCTGAAAGGGCCTTACTATGCCTAAAAATCCTCTCCAAGCCAAGCTCTCTTATTCTTTTTAAAATTTCTCTTAAACCTAATAAAAGGGAAACTGCTGGAGTAAAAGCTGTAGTATCCTTCTCATAGGCTTTTTCTTCCTTTCTTAAATCAAAATAGTAACGAGGAAGCTTAGCCCTTAGGGAAGCTTCTTGAGCCTTTTTAGAAAGGGCTATAAAAGATAGCCCAGGAGGTAAACTTAAAGCCTTTTGAGAACCGGTAATTACTCCATCTAAACCCCATTCATCCATAGGTAGAGGAAAAACCCCTAAAGCGGTAATAGCATCAATTATTAATAAAGTTTCTCTTTGGGAGGTGATTTGAGCAATTTCTTGAATGGGATGTTTAGCCCCTGTTGAGGTTTCACAGGCTTGAATTAGAATAGCCTTAGCTTCAGGATTTTTTCTTATCGCCTCTTCAATTTGTTCAGGTTTAACTACTCTTCCCCACTCTAAGGATATAACTATAGGATTTAGGCCATATTCAAGAGTTAATTCTTTCCATCTTTGTCCAAATTTTCCAGCCTCAACTACGATGACCTTATCTCCTGGAGAAAAAAGATTAACAATGGCAGCTTCCATAGCCCCTGTTCCAGAGGAAGTAAAAAAATAAACCTTTTCTTGAGTCTGGAAAAGATATTTCAGGTTCTCCCTTATTTCCTTTAGAATCTCTGAAAATTCAGGCAACCTATGATGAGTCATCGGTTGAGCTTGAGTTAGAAGCACCTTGGGAGACACAGGCACAGGACCAGGGGTAAAAAGATACCTTTTACCTAAAAACTCCATTCTATTCCCCCTTTGGAAAATTTATTAAATTTTACCTTAAAAAAGCTCTTATCACAAGAGAAACTTTAAAGAGTTTACAATTTTGAAATAGCCCTTTCCTGGAATAAGAGGACAAGAGAAAAAATTCTCGTTTACTTTTAAAAAGGCCAAAAAACTCATAATAAAAAATTATGGCAATTTTATCTCCCTCCTTCTATGGGCTTTATGTAATTACTGATGAAAGGCTCACGCCCTATAAAGAAGGCAAAATCTTTGAATTAGTAGAAAAAGCCCTAAAGGGTGGGGCAAGAATAGTTCAATTGCGAGACAAAACTCATAAAGATAAAGATTTAGTAGATATAGCCTTAAAGTTAAAGAAGCTTTGTCATAACTATCAAGCTCTTTTTATAGTGAATGATCGAATTAAACTGGCTCAATTAGTCTCAGCGGATGGGGTTCACCTCGGAAAGGAAGATTTTTCTCTGGAAGAGGCTAAGGAGATTTTAAAAGATAAAATCATAGGTATATCCTGTTATGGTGATTTAGAAAGAGCTAAGAGAGCTCAAGAAAAAGGGGCAAGCTATGTGGCCTTTGGAAGTGTCTATCCTTCTCCTACCAAGCCTACTTCTGAGGTTATTTCTAAAAAAGTTTTAAGAGAGGCTAAAAGGACCCTAAAGATCCCTATATGTGCTATCGGCGGTATTACCTTAGAGAAGACTAAAGAGCTTTTAGAATTAGGGGTAGATCTTATTGCGGTAATAAGTGATATTTGGAAAAGTGAAGATATTGAAAAGAGAGCTCAAAGTTATTACGAGCTTTTTAAAAAATATAGAATTAAGGGGTAGAATCTCTGTTTAGATTCCAACTCTCTTCAGGCTCTGATCCGACTTGAATTCCTAAATTTTTCACTTTTTCTAAAATTTCTGGATGAGAAAGAATTTCTCCTTTTTTATCAATCTTCCTAAAAAAAAGTCCACCTATATATTTCCCCCAACCGGCGTCCATCACATATTTAAAGGTTCGCACAAAGCTTTCAAAAATTTTCTTACCTTGAGTAGCCCCAAGGGAAAGAAGAATTCCTTTAGGAGATTTGTCAAAGGGATGTCTCTCTTTTAAGAGATATTTTCTGGCCCAAAAAACTTGAAAACGCTCAAAAAAAGCTTGAACCATAGAGGGGTGGGAATAAAAGAAGATAGGGGCAGAAATTACTAATATATCTGAAGCAAGATACTTTTGATATAGCCCTTGCATATCATCCTCTATGATACATTCTCCAGAATAATCGCACTCACCGCATTCTATACAGGGAGAAAATTTAAGCTCATAAAGATTTATCCTTTCATAAGTATGCCTGGTTTGAGAAAATCCTTCCAGAAAAGCTTGGAGGAGAAAATCAGTGTTACCACCTACTCTTGGACTGCCATGAATAGCTAAGAGATGCATTTATTTAATAAGAGTTTTTTTAATAATTGAGTGCACCAAAGTAAAAACTTCTTCAAAGGTAGCAGGAGAGCACCTTCCCATTTCAATAAATTTAATAACTATTTCCTTAGTTGTGCGAAGAACAACTTCTTCTAAAGGAGAAAGATTCGGAGATGCACTTTGAAGAGATCTTTTTTCTAAGGAAACTATTTTTTCTTGAGACATTTTAGAAGTCTATAAATTTATTTAGTGGAGCCGGAGGGACTTGAACCCTCGACCTCGTGAATGCCATTCACGCGCTCTCCCTCTGAGCTACGGCCCCGCTTTTCTTGCCATTTTTAAGAATAATCCTTTCTTTAATTTTTGTCAAGACCTTTCAAAAATTACTTTCCCAGGCTCCCCTATCCTACCTTCTACCTTTATTTTTAACTTTTCTATAAACTGAGGGATTAGCCATACCTGAGAAATAAGATGAAGAGTTATTTCAGAAAGAGTATAAAAAAATCTTTTAAAATTTCCTTTATGAAGGACTAAGGCTATAGGAAGAACTAATTGGTCCCCCAGATATTTTTCAAATTGAGCTTGAGTCTGCAAAAACTTTAAAAAGGCTTTAGCTGAGCTTTTTCCTACTTCTTCAGCTGGAAGCCCCTTTTTTCCAAGAGTGGAGAACCCAGCTCTTTTAATCCCATCTTGAGCCCATAAAAAGAGAAGGGTTCCCGGTGAATCACTTTTTACCACCTCCTTTATAACTTCAGTAATATATCCCTTTTCAAGAAGGACCTTAAGAGCAGCTTGGGCTTGTCTTCCTACAATAGACTTTGGCAAATCTTCGGTAATTAAGCTTAAAAGACCAATCCTTTTAGGCTGAAAGCCTAAATCAATTTCTGGAAGAGCAAACTCCCTAATACCTTCCACTTGACTCCAAATTAAGCCTCCACCCTTAGGATAAAAACCAGCTCTTTCTAACTTTATCTTGCCTTTAAAACCAAAATTTCTAATAACCGGAAGCCAAACTTCCTTTAAATAAGGAAAAGGAGGGGAGTAAGGAACAAAGGTGCCTCCTTTTAAATACACTACTCCTCCTTCAACAGTTGTATTTCCCAATCCCTCTAAAAGCTTCACTAAAAGGCGTAGAAGCCTCCTTTTTATAACTCCCAAGGGCTTTAGCTCCAAAAGAGAAATCTCTTAGTATTACAAACCTAATTGGCATTTAGTATGGACATATTTACCAGTTTGAGTCTTTAAAAACATAGTAATAATCCCTGTCTTCCTTAGTAAGTCCTCCGTCAGCACAACAGGAAATTTCAGCACATAGGAATTTATAATGCTCTTAGCTCTCTTTAGTTTTATATATGGAGTTAAACCGTTCATTTCCTTACCATGGCTTGGTTTATAGAAATTCCATGTATCCTGCCACTCTTTGCTTTATACAAAAATATCTTTATATTTTTGCATCTTTCTACATGTATCATCAAGAAACACTCGTCATCATCCCTTCTGACTAATTCCTTTGCCTTGGATTGTTCAATTTTTCTCAGTTCATGGTATAAAATACTCATAGGCTATCCCTCCATCCTGGTAGTGATTGAGTCTCTCTTTGCCAAGATAAGGCCAACTGCTTCATTATACCAAGTATTCGGTGGACAGCCTCTGTCCTCTTCATAAGTTCTTGAGCCCTATTGTCTCCTTCCTGTTGCCCTCTTCCTGTCTCAATTGCATCTATAAACTGGTTAACATGTTCATACCTATCTGGGCATCGCTTCCAATGCCTCCTTTAAGTTTTAGTATTGATAACCGATTTTATTTATTCAAGTATACCGAGATTGAGTTCCTAAACTCCTCAAAATCTTCTAAGTTTTTTCTTAAAATTGAGATAATTATTGCTGAGTCTATTTTTTCATAATGATGGACAAGAATGTTTCTAAATTTTGCCATCTTTTACATATTTTTTGATAAATTTTCATCAATTCCTCCAAAAAAATATGCAAATACAATGTTTTGCTCTTCGTGAAAGAACTTACATAAATCTTCAATTTTTGATTGAATATTCTATGGAATTGGCTTAAAATTTATCACACTTTAGAATACCAAAAATATCTATTAACAGACAATATTATTGCAAGACCAATGGGTTTAAAATTCGCTGAATAAATCTCTCTACATCAAACTTTCTCTTGCATCCTTCAAAGCTCATATATCTTACCTTACCAAATATTGGTCTTTCCTTCCACGGTCTGTCATGAACTCCGCATATACTCCAAAGAATTCCTGTATAACCATTTGGGTCTCTTCCATCAATTTCGTACTTATCATTGAGATATATTGCTATCTGTATTGCTTCCTCAGCAGAAGTTGTCCACTCAAGTATCTTTTTTGCCCAATACATTCTTAAGTAGCCATGCATTT
>FWWL01005411.1_pt1 | contig 19966 bp, 18 predicted proteins | sample 2228331 | NCBI WGS metagenome assembly FWWL01 (sample SAMEA103939775, study PRJEB20133) | metagenome | reverse complement strand
GGAGCCCCGCCCTGCTCCGGCCGCGCCGCGTGGAGCCGCGCCCGTGCCGGAGCTGCCGCGCCGGCCGTCGCAGCCCGAGCCGCAGGCACAAGCGCCCGCCAAGGCGGGCTGGCTCTCGGACCTGCTCAACCGCGCCTCGCGCGAGGACAAGGCGCCCGAGGCCAGCAAGCCAACCGCGCATTCGATCGAGCGGCTCGACTCGCTCTCGGTCGACATCGCCCGGATGATTGACCACGACGCGGCGGTCGAGCTCTGGGACCGCTACAAGCGCGGCGAGCGCAACGTCTTCACCCGCCGGCTCTACACGCTGCAGGGCCAGCAGACATTCGACGAAATCCGCCGCAAATACCGCCGCGACGCCGAGTTCAAGGAGACGGTCGACCGCTATATCGACGAGTTCGAACGCCTGCTGGGCGAGGCCGCCAAGGACGACCGCGACTCGATGGTCGCCAAGACCTACCTGACCTCCGAGACCGGCAAGGTCTACACCATGCTGGCCCATGCCAGCGGGCGGTTCGAGTAGGGGCGGAGTACCTCGATCGGGAGATCATGAAGGCCGTCCTCCGGGCGGCCTTTTTCTTTGACGATGCGATTGACCCGGCCCATGGGGCCGGCCCGATAAGGCGGGGCTCAGCCAGAACGAGGTGATTCGTGAGCGTTTCCCTTGAAGTCCTGTCGCCATCGGAGGCCGCCGAACGGCTCGGCGTATCGGCCAAGGCCTTGCGGCTCTACGAGCATCGCGGCCTGATCAGGCCCACCCGCACCGCTGCCGGTTGGCGTGCCTACAGCCCGGACGACATGACACGGCTCACCGAGATCGTGGCGCTGCGGGCTCTCGGCCTCAGCATGGCCCAGATGGCGCGAGTGCTGGACGGCGACGCATCGGCTCTGGAGCCGGCGCTTGCCGCGCATCAGAGGGCGCTCGAGATCAAACGCCGACAGATTACCGAGGCGATCGACAGGGTCAGTGTCATGCGGGCTGATTTGGGCCGGGGCGCAGCACCCGCGCCCAAGGACATCTCACGCCTGCTGCGGCCGCGCGCTGACGCTAGCGTCGCCTTCGTGCTGCCATGGCCATGGGGCGGGGAGCACTTCGAGCTGCACGAGATCAAGCCGCTGACATACATCATAGGGCCGCTCGGCAGCGGCAAGACGCGCTTGGCGCGGCGGCTGTCCCAGATGCTGCCGGATGCGGCTTTCCTCGGGCTGGACCGTCTGACGGAGAACAGCGATGCGCTCCAGTCGCGGTTCGCCGCCGATCCCGGCCTGAAGGTGCGGATCGACCGGCGCCTTGCCTGGCTGATCGAGGACGGCGCGACGATGTCGGAGGCGCTGGTCACCTTGCTGGCCGCGCTGGAGGCGGACAATTCCGCCGTGCTCGTCATCGACATGGTCGAGCAGGGGCTGGACCAGTCCACGCAGGAAGCATTGATCGCCCATCTGCGTGGGCGCGGCGCGAGTGGCCGGCCGCTATTCCTTCTGACGCGCTCTTCGGCGATCCTCGACCTCGCGGCTGTCGGTCCCGATGAGTCGATCATCCTGTGCCCGGCCAATCACGCGCCGCCGAGCCGCGTTTCTCCTAGGCCCGGTTCGCCGGGATACGAGGCGGTGGCGACCTGCCTTGCATCGCCAGAGGTCAGGGCACGCACAGAGGGCGTCATCGCATGGCGACCGCAGGTCGCGTGACATCACATCTTCCGAGCGAGGCGCGGGCGTCTCGACGCGCACCCTGCCCTCGTGCCGAACTCGGCGGCTATCAGCATCAAATCTTCCCCTTCACGCCCAGAGAGACGTTGAGCGTCTCGGCGTCCGCGCCGGCTCCGGGCTTGGGGACGCGGAAGGACTGGCCCGTCGCGCCGTTCTGGATCCGGGTGCCGCCTCGCGCTTCGACATATCGGGTGTATTCGAGGCGTCCGGCGAGCGAGAGGACGGAGGTGAGCTTGTAATCGACGCCGATGCTCGCGCCGATCATTCCCGTGGGGGAGAATTTGTCGATGAACAGCGTGCTGCGCAACGCATGAACATCATCGGCCTGCCCGAAGCTGAACGGGCTGCCATAGACTTCGGCCGAGACCGACAGGGTTTCCCCCCGGTAATAGGCTCCGAGCCCGAGATAGGGCGTATCCCATTTCTGCCGGTAGGAGATTGTCAGCTGGCCCGGATCGAAGGTGCCGGCGGTGTCGCGCAATGCGTTGACCGAGTAAAGAAAGCTGCCGCCATAAGCCCGGTATTTCACATCGTAACGCCGGAAGCCTGCCAGGCCTGCGATCCCGACATCGCCCATATTCGTCAGCGTGTAGGCTGCGCTGATATCCCCTTGCCAGGCTTTCGGCACGCGCGTGTCGGGATGGACCGATTGATGTGTCCAGGAATCGGGGCCCTGATATCCCAGGAACCAGTCGCGGTCGCGCATATCGGCGCCGGATGACACGGCGGCCCAGAGACTGCCGCGCAGCGTCAGCCCATCGAAAACCTGCACGGCGGCGCGGCCGCCCAGCGTGACAGCATCGGCTTTCCAGTCGAGCTGGCTGAGCTTATCCGTTCGGTTGCCGGTATTGTAGACGTTTTCGGTCGATTTGGCCCCCAGATAGCCGATCGACGGGGTGAAGGAGAACCGTTCGCCCCCGCCGGCCGGCTCCAGCGGCGCCGGATCCAGAGCTTGCGCCAGCACCGTGCTCGACAGCATAGCGAAAACCGACGCCAGCCCAATTCCGCGAATCATGGTCACCTCCCAATCGGAGGTAGCAGACACGAATCATCTCAATGGCAGGTTAACCATAGCGCTGCCGGCTGAACGGATAAGTTGTGCCAACCGTCCTGCCATGCAAAAGATAGTCGCGCCATGTCCGCGCTGACGACCGACGCGCGCGGGTTAGCGCGCCCAGCGCACGATCTCGATCAGCACCTGAGACAGCGCGCGGTCGAGCGCCTGGGCGGCGGCCGGTCCGTCGCTCGCGCTGGCCGGCACACGAGCCTGGAACAATCTGGCGCGCTGGACCTTGCCGGTTCGGTCTCCCACCAGCTTGGCGGTGATTTCGACGACGGCCGCGCCGCTGGCGGCGTCGATGTTGAAGCTGCGGATGTCGGTGTTGAGCTGGAGATCGGGCACGATGCGCTCGCCAGGCCTTGCGACCGAGCCGAGGCGATTGCCGTTCTCAAAGGTCTGGATCAGCCGCGTCTGGACGAGCCTCGGAACCCGGTCGGCCCATTGTCCGCCGCCGAGGAAAGAGAGCGCGCCGGCCGAATCCTTGACGATGATACGGTCCGAATCGAGCGTCTGCACCGTCGTCGGCTCGGCCACGATCAGCGCCGCGCGCGAGCCTCCGACACGGCCGAAGCCCGAGGGCGCCGAGAGATCGAAGGTGGTAGGCGTCGCGCCGCCGCCGCAGCCGGCGAGCAGCGTCGAGGAGGCGAGTAGCAGAGGCAGTGCCAGCCGACGCAGGCCGGCCGGGGAGAACGTTGTGTCGGTCATGAGCTAGCGCGCGCCATTATACTGTGGAAGCGGCGGCTTGCCGCCGAAGATGAACTGCTGCGGGTTGCGCTCGAGATTGCGCAGCGTCCGCGCCAGGTCGGTGAGTGTGCGTCGACCGTCGGCGGCGAGCGCTTCGATGTCGCGCAGGCCCGGCCCGGTGAAGCGGTTGATACCGGCGGTGATCTGCGCGGTGCGACCGTCGAGATTGTCGGCCAGCACGCGGATCGACTGCGCGGCCTTGGTGATCTCGGCGAAGGTGCCCTTGCCTTCCTCGCCCGCGGCCGAGTTGAGGAAGGCTTCCGCCCCCTTCAGCACGCCCTCGATCTGATCGGCGGCGCGGTCGAGCTTGCCGGTGATCGAGGCGACATCCTTGACCGCCTTGTCGACCGACGCGCTGTTGCCACCCAGCGCCGCGGTGAACTTCTCGATGTTGTCGATGGCGGAGGCGATCTTGTTCTCTTCCAGTGTCCGGTTGAAGCGGTCCGCGAGCGCCGCGACATCGCGCACGGCGCGCGAGACTTCGCCACCGGAATTGCCGAGCACCGAAGCGAAATTCTGGATGTCGTTCAGCGTGGCCGCGAGCTTCTGCGGATCGACCGCGCCGTTGAGCTTTTCGGTCAGCGCAGCAGTCTCGCGCGCCGCCTTGGAGACGTCGCTGCCGGAATCGCCCAGCGCCTTGGTGAACTTCTCGACATTGTCGAGCGTGTTGGTAATTTTCTGCTGGTCGATGGCGCGCACGACCTGAGACAGGTCCTCGCTCAGTGTGCCGAGCTTCTGGCTCAGCGGCGCGATCGTCTCGGCGATCTGGCCGAAACTCGCCATCAACCTGCCGACGCCGTCGGAGTTGTCGCCGAGCGCGGCGGAAAATTTCCGGACGTTTTCGATGGTCTGGTTGATCGGCGAGGCGTTGATCCTGACGAGGCCGTCGACGTTGTCGAGCACGGTGTTTGCGCGGTTGGCGATCGAGCGGACCGTCTCGAGCAGATCCTGGAACTCGGAACGCTCGGCCTTGATCACCGGAAGGTCCTGACCCTGCAGCGCCACCAGCGGCGGCGCGTCCCTGTCGCCGCCAAGAAGCTGCAATGCGACGACGCCGGCCAGCCCTTGCGCCTCGATCCGCGCCTTGGTGTCGGTCTTGAGAGGGGTCGAGCCCTCGACCGAGATCACCGCGAAGATCTGCTTGGGATCGTCCGGTCTCAGTTGGATACGCGTGACCTCGCCGACGCGCAGGCCGTTGAAGAGCACGCTGGAGCCGCGCCCCAACCCGGTCACCGACCCCTCGAAGATGATCCTGACGTCGCGCTTGTCGCGCCCTGCGCCACTGTTGAACCAGTAGACGAAGCCGAACACCGCCGCGAGGACAGCGAGCGTAAACAGACCGACAAGTGCGTAGTTGGCCCTGGATTCCATGGTCTAACGCTACGTCCTCATTGCGCCGAGGGCAGACGGGCGCGGGCCCGTTCGCCACCGAAATAGGCTTTCAGCCAGGGATGGTCGGATTCCAGCATCGTTGCGAGCGGACCGACCGCGATGACCCGTTTGTCGGCCAGCGCGGCGATCCTGTCGCAGGCGGAATAAAGGCTGTCGAGGTCATGGGTTACCATGAACACGGTCAGCCCCAAAGTCTGCTTCAGGGTCACGATCAGTTCGTCGAATTCGGCCGCGCCGATCGGGTCGAGGCCCGAGGTCGGCTCGTCGAGGAAGACGATCTCGGGATCGAGCGCCAGCGCGCGGGCCAGCGCGGCGCGCTTGATCATGCCGCCCGACAGCTCCGAGGGCGCCTTGTCGGCGGCTTCGGGCTTCAGGCCGACGAGATCGAGCTTCACCATCGCCATCTCGTCGAGGAGGCGCGGCGAGAGCTTGAGATATTCGCGCATCGGCACCTGGATGTTCTGCTTCACGGTCAGCGCCGAGAACAGCGCGCCGTGCTGGAACATCACGCCGAAGCGGCGCTCGAGCGCGCGGCGGCCGGCCTGGTCCAGGCCTTCGACATTCTGGCCGAGCACCTCGATCGTGCCGCGCCGCTTCTGCACCAGCCCGAGGATGGTGCGGGTCAGCACCGACTTCCCCTGCCCCGAACCGCCGACGAAGCCGAGGATCTCCCCGCGCATCACATCGAGATCGAGCCCGTTCATGATGACCTTGTCGCCGAACTGGACCTTGAGGTCGCGCACGCGGATGACGACGTCGGCCTCCGCCCCGTCCGCCGTCTCGGCCTTCCGCTCCGCGCTGTCCTCGATCATCGTCATGCAACCGGCCTCAGAACGCGATCGACGCGAAGAACATGGCGAAGAGGCCGTCGACGACGATGACCATAAAGATCGCCTTCACCACCGATGCCGTGACCTGACGGCCAAGCGACTCGGCCGAGCCTTTGACCGCGAGCCCCTCGATCGAGGCGATCAGACCAATGACGAAGGCCATGAACGGCGCCTTGATCAGCCCCACGGCGAAATGCTTCCAGGTGATGACGCCCTGCAGCCTGGCGAGGAAGGTGTCGATGCCGATGCCGCCATAGAGCCAGGCGACCAACGCGGCACCCGTCAGGCCCGACATCGCCGAGATGAAGGTCAGGATCGGCAGCGAGATGACCAGCGCCAGGATGCGCGGAACCACCAGCACCTCGATCGGATCGAGCCCCATCACGCGCAGCGCGTCGATCTCCTCGCGCATCTTCATCGAGCCGATCTCGGCGGTGAAGGCCGAGCCCGAGCGGCCGGCGATCATGATCGAGGTCAGGAGCACGCCGAGTTCGCGCAGGATCAGGATGCCGGTCAGGTTGACGACGAAGGCCGTCGCGCCGAACTGCTGGAGCTGGAAGATGCCCTGCTGGGCGACGATGCAGCCGACCAGGAACGAGATCAGCATGATGATCGGCGCGCCGTTGAAGGCGATCAGCTCGATCTGGTTGATCAGGGACGGACCGCGGAACTTGCGCGGGCCGAGCAGCACGGCGAGCGAACCGACGACGACCTCGCCCAGAAACATCGCGCCGCCGACCATGTCACGGCCGAAGCGGATAATGGCGGCGCCGATGTTCACCAGCACGCTGACGACGCCGAAACTGCCGGCAGGCGAGATCGCATCCTCGCCATGGATCTGGATTTCGGCGAGAAGCACGGCATGCTCCGAGCGCTGGCTGGCAATCTCGACGGCCCCGCCCGCCTCCTCGCGCTCGGCCTTGAGCCGGTTGAGGACATAGGCGCCGAGCGTGTCGAGCCGCGCCACCGCCGAGAGGTCGATCCGGGCCGCGCCGACCTTTGCCAGCCGGCCGCCGATCTCCTCGATCAGTTCCTCGATGCGCGGCGCATGCTCGGCGCTCCACGCGCCCGAGAGCGCAATAGCGAGCGTGCCTGCATCGTCGCGATAGACCGCTTGAGGATCGGCGGTGTCGAGGGTCGCCATGATACTCCGTGATGTCCCCTGCCCGGCGTGGCGCGACCATGACAGACCGCTCTCAACGCCTTGCAGACCATGCCGGTTCCACCCCTTCAGCCTGTATCGCCGGGCAGGTTGCGCTTGGCAAGCGCAGCAAAGACACAACCGAGAATTGCCAGCGGCGTCATGGCGAGGAAGACGAGAGCGCCGTGATTCTGGAACACCGGCCCGGAGATCAGGGTAGCTGCGGCGCTTGCAAAGGCGTTGACAGCGACCAGCCGCCCTTGCGCCGCGGCTCGTCTGCCGTCGGGCGCCAGCGCGGAGACCACCGCCATGGCGCCGAGATGCAGGCAGCCGAAACTGAGACCGTGCAGGCATTGCAGGGCCAGGGTCGTCCACGGCCCGGGATCGACCGCCATGACGCCGAACCGCACCACCGCCGCGCCTCCTCCCACGCCGATCCAGAACAGACCGGCGACGCCGCGCGCGACGATGCCGCCCGCCACCAGAAACAGCAGGATTTCGGCGGCGACGCCGACTGCCCAAAAGCCGCCGATCGCTTCCTCGCTGTAGCCGAGATTGCGCCAGTGCAGCGAGCCGAAGGCGTAAAGCGCGCCATGGGTGGCGTTGATGCAGGCGACGGCGGCGATGGCCCACCAGAAGGCCGCGCCGAAACCAGCGCGTGGCGCGCCTCGCGTCGGCGTCGCGGAGAGGCCGCGCGGCGGCGATGGCGCAGCCAGCGCCAGAAGCGCGGCGCAGGCGAAGCAGGCCGCCATCGCCATGGGCACGATGCCTGCGCCCTGCCGCGCGATCACCACGCCGCCGAGCAGATTGGCGGCGAAGAAGCTGACCGAGCCCCAGAGTCGGACGCGGCCATAGTCGATGCCCGCACCAGCCCGGACCTGCGCCGTCGTCAGCATGTCGGCGAGCGGAATCACGCCGGCGGTCGCCGTAGCGCTCAGCGCCATCAAGAGACCGATGACCCAGGGGTCGGACTGGGCCGCCATTGCGGCGTAGAACAGGGCGCCCGCCAGATTGAGGCCCGCCAGCAGCAGCACCGGCGGAACCCGGCCGTCGCCGAGGCCCGCCGCGCCCGACGCCGCCAGCACGCGCGCGACGATCGGGATGGTCAGGAGCACGCCGATCGCAACATCCGATACGCCGCGAGAGGCGAGCCAGAGCGGAAAGAACGGGATGTAGACGCCAACGGAGAGGAAGGTCAGCGCATGCAGCAGCGACAGCCGCGCGGCGAGGCCGCTGCGGGAAGAGGACAGTCTCGTCACGGCAGGCCGCATCCGCTTCGCCGCATCGCCCGGGAGCAATTCCTTAATCAATCGTGAGGCAGGCTTTGCGATGGTGCATCCAGACTGACGAATGCCGATTCGGCCAGTCCTTCCAGAGCAGGTTGGTCATGAGCGAGGCGCGTTCGCTGACGGCGCTCAGCGAGAACGACTACGAGGCGATCTCCGAGGCCGTGATGGAGACGGCACGCGGGCGCTGGTTCATGGCCGAATTCGCCAGGCGCAATCGCCAGGCCGACACCATCCAGTTGCTGGGCGCGATCGGCCGGATCGAGCGTGCGGTCGGCGTCGCCGTCGCCGAGCCCGCGCCGGACCCTAGCCTGCGCGAGGCGGCCGCCCTGATCGCCGATCTGCGCGTCGATCTTGAACGCATCAGTGGCCGGACGGAGGCAGCGTCATCCGGTCTCGCCCAGCGCATCGAAACCTCGTCGGCGCGGATTCTCGCCGCGACCGAGACCATCCAGGAAGCATCCTGGCGGCTGCGCGAAGCCGGAGAGACCGACGAGCTCTGCGACCTGCTCGACCGCCGGACGACAGAGATCTTCGCCGCCGCCGCGATCGTCGAGGGCACGGCTCAGCAGATCGACAAGATCGCCGACACCATCGCCATGCTGGATTCCAGCCTGCGCGCCTTCGCCGACCGGGCGCAGGACGAACCCGACGCGCGGGAGCTGGAAATCGTGACCTGGAGCGATCCGGTCAGCGAGATGCCCGCCCCGACATACGACACACCGGCTGCGATGCCCGCAGCCGCCTATGAGGATATCGAGATCGTCGAGATCGGCGGCCTCGCCGGAGAGGCGGGCGATACCATCTCCAGCCAGACGATGACGCAGCCGATGGAGCGCAGGCTCGGCTCGATCCAGAACCTGAGCGACGACCTCGTCTTCGAGGAGACGGCGGAACAGGAGCCGGTCGAAATCGACCTCGATTTCGTCGAGCCGGTCGCAGCTGGGGCAGCTGCCAGAGAGAGCCATCCGGAAACCGCGATTCTGGAAACCGCAGCAGCCATACGATCGGCGGCGACCATCTCCGAGGCCGACCTCTACGCGCTCGACGCCATGTCGGCGGACCGGAAGCTCGCCTATTTCGCCTGATCCTCGGCCGATGGCGAAAAGGTCGCCATCTTGCCGGGGTTGAGCAGGCCGTGCGGATCGACCTCACGCTTGAAACCGAGCTGGTCGGCGTCGGCGCGCTTGTGGCGGCTACCCGCCTCCAGCGAGACGACATGGGGATTGGCGATCATCACGCCGGCCTCCTCATGCAGCACGATGACCTCGTCCAGCCGCTCACGCGTCGTATAGCGCAGGATCGGCAGCGCGCTTGCCGTGACACGCCCGCCGAAACGGATGAATTCGTGATGGGCCAGCACCTCATCGGGGAACGCCGAGATCATCTCCTGGGCGCTCTCGACCAGGCGGTCATGCGGGAACAGGCATTGCAGATAGGTGATCGAGCGGTCGCTCTTCAGCCATTGCAACGTTGTGTGGTTCCAGGTGTATTCGTAGAGCGGGACGGTGCCCGGTCCCTCTTCCGAGGGCGCCTCGTACGTCACCGCGCCACGCTCGCCGATAATCGCCTTGAACGGGCCGAGCGAGGCTTCCGCGATCATGCAGATCAGAATGCTTTTGCCTTCAGGACAATGCTGCTTCAGCGCGCCGAAATAGCCCGGGATCGGCCATGAAACAGGCGTCACCAGCTTCTTGACGACACCGTCGGCCAGCGCGACCTCGTAACCGGCCTTGAACGCGTCCATGTAGTCGTCGAAGGCGACGATGACGTCGATCCAGGGCCAGGCGGGAGCCAGCGGCATCTCCAGCGCGGTGATGATGCCTGTCGTGCCATAGGCGCGGTTGACCTTCTGCGCCGCGTCGTCGCGCAGTTCCAGGATGCGCGGCTCCTCCTCGACTGTGACGATGCGGGCGGCCAGGATGTTGCCCGGCTCGCGCAGGCCGCCATAGGTCACCGAGCCGACGCCGCCCGAGCCGCCGGCGACGAAGCCGCCCAGCGTCGCCGAGCGCTTGGTCGAGGGATGCATGCGCAGCTCGAAGCCCTCGGCCCGCGTCGCCATGTCTATGTCGAGCAGGCGCGAGCCGGCCGCCGCGCGTACGATGCCGGGTTTTTGCCATTCGATGCCGGTCAGGGCGTTGATGTCGAGCAGCACGCCCCCTTGCAGCGGCACGGCTTGCCCGTAATTGCCGGTTCCGGCGGCGCGTACCGTGAGCGGTATCCGCAGCGTGGCGCAGGCCGCAGCGATGCGGATGACCTCAGCCTCGTCGCGCGGCACGGCGATGATGTCGGCGCTCTTGTCGGCGAGTTCGGTGTTCAGGACCGGCGAATACCAGAAAAAGTCGCGCGAGCGCTTGCGGACCACCTGCGGCTCGTCGATGAGCTGGATGTCCGAAAGCGCGGCCTTCAGGGCCGCGATGTCGTAGCGCGAGGGCTGGGCCGCCCTGGGCTTGCGCTCGGGCGCTGCGCTCATCTCAATTCTCCCGCTTCAGCGCGCTCTCATGCCAGCGCCGCAGCAGCAGATGCGAAATCCAGCTCGTCGCGAGGAAGATCGCGATGCCCGACAGCGAGATCATGATGAGAGCGGCGAAGACCCGCGGAATCTTGAGCTGGTAGCCCGCTTCGAGGATGCGATAGGCCAGCCCCGAGGCGCTGCCGCCGGTCCCGGCGACGAATTCGGCGACGACGGCCCCGATCAGCGCGAGCCCACCGGAAATCTTCAGGCCCGCAAGGAAGTAAGGCAGCGCGGCCGGGAGCTTGAGATAGCGCATTGTCTGCCAGCGGGTGGCGCCATAGAGCTGGAACAGGTTGATCAGGTTGTGGTCGGCGGAGTTGAGGCCAAGGATCGTGTTCGACAGGATCGGGAAAAAGGCGACGATCCAAGCGCAGATCAGCAGCGAGAGGTTGATGTCGCCGGCCCAGATGATGATCAGCGGCGCGATCGCCACGATCGGCGTGACCTGCAGGATCACCGCATAGGGCAGGAGCGACATCTCCAGCCATTTCGACTGGGTGAACAGCACGGCGAGCGTGACTCCGACGATGACGGCGGCCGCCAGCGCCATGAAGGTGATCTTCAGCGTGATCCAGAGCGAAACCGAGAGCGTGCCCCAGTCGGCGACCAGCGTCTGGCCGATCAGAATGGGGCCGGGCAGGATGTATTGCGGAATGCCGTTCCAGCGCACGGCGAACTCCCAGAGGGCCAGCGCCAGCACGCCGATGACGAGCGGCGCGAGGATGCGCGGCCAGGCGCTGGCGGGCAGGCCGAGGATGCGCGGCTCGGTCGCGAAGACCGGGCGAGCCTCGGCGTCCGTGCCGCTGGAATGAGCCGGCAGCAGGGTGTCGATCGACGGTGCGCTCACGATCCGATCGCCTCCTTGAGCTTGCCCGAGACAACGCGGCAGAGATGGGCGTATTCGGGCGAGGTCCGGAACAGCTCGTCGCGCGGATAGGGCGCATCGACGTCGAGATCGGCCATGACCCGGCCGGGCCGCGCCGCCATCACCACGATGCGCTTGGAGAGATAGACCGACTCGAACACGGAATGGGTGACGAAGACGGCGGTGAACTTCTCCTGCCACCAGAGTTCGAGCAGATCGTCGTTCAGGCGGTGGCGGGTGATCTCGTCGAGCGCGGCGAAAGGCTCGTCCATCAGCAGGATTTTGGGCTTGAGCACCAGCCCGCGCGCGATCGAGACGCGCATCTTCATGCCGCCCGAGAGTTCGCGCGGATAGGAGCGCTCGAAGCCTTTCAGCCCGACCAAGGCCAGCATCTGCGCGGCCCTGGCCTCCGCCTCAGCCTTGCGCACGCCTTTCAGCGTCAGCGGCATCATGACGTTGGCCAGCGCCGTCGCCCAGGGCATCAGCGTCGGGTCCTGGAAGACGAAGCCGAGATCACGTTCCGGCTTGCCGCCGGCGTCGTGCCCGGTCGTCGGCCAGTCGATCGCGCCGCCTGAGGGCGCGCCCAGCCCCGCGATCATGCGCAGCAGGGTCGATTTACCGCAGCCGGAGGGGCCGAGCAGGCTGACGAACTCGCCCGTGCCGAGATCGAGATTGACGTCGCGCACGGCGAGCGTGCCGTTGGCGAACTGCTTGGAGACGCCACGAATGGAGACCAGCGGCCGGCCGCTGGCGGCGGCGTGCTCCTTGGTGGGTGTGCTCAGAGAGGCCAAGTCCAAAGCCTGATGCCGATCTTTATGTAACCAAACCAACCATGCCGTCATCTCGGACCTGCGCAGCTACGCGACTTGTCCGGGACGACGGCGATCGTGGAATTCTGAGGTCGGGCGCTTAAGCCTTGCCCACGCCCTTGTTGATGAATTCCAGGCTGTAGGCCTTCTTCAGGTCGATGCCGGCCGGGAACACACCCGCTTCCGTCATGGTCTTGTAGAAGCTGCCCCAGCGCGCATCGGTCATCGCGCCGACGCCGAGCGTCAGCGCATCGCCAGACAGCACGATGCCCTTCTCGGTCATCACCTTGACGGCGTAGTCGATCTTCTCCTGATCCATGTCGGGATTGTCCTTCAGGATCTGGGCGTTGGCGGCGGCGTTGGCTGGCGTCGCCTTCATGTACTCGGCCCAGCCTTCCAGCGAGGCGGTAACGAAGCGCTGCACGAGGTCCTTCTTCTCGTCGACCATCTTCCGCGAGATGTTGATCGTGGTGTTGTAGTTCTCGAAGCCGGCGTCGGCGATCAGGTGGACCACCGGCGTCACCCCGCCCTGCTTATAGATCGCGAACGGCTCGGACGACAGGAAGCCCTGCTGAGAGATCTGCTTGTCGGCGAGGAACGGAGCCATATTGAAGGTGTAGGGCCTGATCTGCTCGTCGCTGTAGCCGAATTTGGCCTTGAGGAAGGGCCAATAGCTGTTGCGGCCGGCCGCGCCGACCAGAATCGGCTTGCCCTTCAGCGCGGCCAGCGAATCATTGCCGACGCCGGGATGCGAGATGATGACCTGCGGGTCCTTCTGGAAGATCGAGGCGATGCAGAGGAAAGGGATATTCTCCTGCGCGTAGCGGATCGCCTCGAAGGAGTTCGACATGATCATGTCGACGCGGCCGCCGAGCAAAAGCTGCGAGGGGTTCTGCTGGGGGCCGCCGGGCCTGATCTCGGCGTCGATGCCGTATTTCTTGTAGATGCCGTTGGCAGCGGCGAGATAGAACCCGCCATGCTCGGCCTGGGCGCGCCAGTTGGTCTGGTAGGAGACCTTGTCGAGCGTCTGGGCGCTGACCCGTGCGCCCGGAACCGGCACGAGAACCGAGGCGGCCGAGCCGCCGAGCAGGCCGAGCGCGGCGCGCCGGCTCATCCGATACTTCATCGTCGTCATGCTGGTGACCTCCCCTGAGGATTGTTTAAGGCAACGATGCCTGAGATCGCGGGCGAGCAATAGACATGCCATGCAGCGGGGGCCGCTGGAAATGCGGCATGAGGCGCTTGCGCACAGAGAACGGGCAGTTGCCGCATTGGACAGCAGGATCGCCGCGTCATGGCGCTCTTGCGCCGCGCCGGCTTCCGCCCGAGCCGCATCCGGTTAAGCTGTCATCTGCTCTTTCCGACCGGAACGCCATGACGCCTCCTTCGACCACCCGCCCCGCCCTTTCCGCCCTGCGCGCCGACCTCGCCGGTCTGACGATCTATGACGATGCGCCGTCCCTGCGCATGCACAGCCGCGACTTCTTCTGGTTTTCGCCCGTGCTGAAGCCCGATCTGGAGGGCAGGCAGGCCGATCTCATCATCCTGCCGCGCGACAGGGAGGAGATCGCCCGTGTCGCCTCGGCCTGCGCTCGCCACAAGGTGCCTCTGACGGTGCGCGGCGGCGGCACCGGCAATTACGGCCAGGCCGTGCCGCTGGAGGGCGGTGTGGTCATGAACCTGACGCGGCTGAACCGCGTGGTCTGGACGAGACGCGGCGCTGGCCGCTTCGAGGCCGGCGCCAACCTGCTCGACATCGACAAGGCGCTCTGGTCACACGGGCAGGAATTGCGGATGCACCCCTCGACGCGGGCGCAGGCGACGATTGGCGGCTTCGTCGCCGGCGGCGCGGCCGGCGCAGGCTCCTGCACCTGGGGCCAGATCGACAATCTGGGCGCGGTTACCGCGCTGCAGGTGATGACGGTCGAGGCAGAGCCCCGCCTGATCGAACTGCGGGGCAAGGACATCCTCAAGGTGATGCACGCCTATGGCGTCAACGGCATCATCACCGAGGTCGAGGTCCCGCTGGCGCCGGCGCATGACTGGGCCGAGCGCATCGCGACCTTCGACACGCTGAAGGCGGCCGCAGCCTTCGGTCAGGCCTTCACCGAATGCGACGGCATCGCCAAGAAGCTGGTCAGCATCCATGCCCCCGCCATCGCGCCTTATCTGCGCCGACTTGCGCCCTATCTCGGCGCGGGCAAGGCCTTCGCCATCCTGATGGTGTCCGAGCCGCAGGGCGACGAACTCGACCGGCTGATCGCAGAGATGGGCGGCACGGTGACCTTTTCGCGCGACGCGGAGGCGGCGCGGGCTGCGGCCTTCGGCGCGCATCGCGAGAAGGGTGCGCCCGGCCCGCTCTACGAATACACCTGGAACCACACCACGCTGCACGCGCTGAAAATCGATCCGGCGATCACCTATCTGCAACTGCGCTTCCCGCCCGGCCGGAACCTCGAACTGCTCGACTGGGCGGAGAACACATTCCGCGAGGACGTGATCTTCCACATCGAGTTCCAGCGCCGGCAGGGCAAGGTCTACCATTCGAGCCTGCCGCTGGTGCGCTTCAGCACGGCCGAGCGGCTGCACGAGATCATGCGATTGGCCGAAGAGGCCGGCATCCAGGCGTCGAACCCGCATACATGGGTTCTGAACAACGCCGGCTGGAAGCGCACCGACGCGCCGCAGCCGGAGTTCAAGCGCCTCGCCGACCCGCTCGGACTGATGAACCCCGGCAAGCTGCTCGGCTGGGAAGCGGACGCCAGGGCCGCGGCGGAATGACGTCCGCGCGCGCCTGGTCCGCCGCCGAAATCCCTGACCAGTCCGGCCGACGCGCCATCGTCACCGGGCCGGGCGGGCTCGGTTACCAGACCGCGCTCGGGCTGGCCCGGGCCGGAGCGCAAGTGCTGCTCGCGGGCCGCGATGCCGAGAAGGGCGCTCGGGCGCTCGCAGCCATCCGCGCCGCTGCGCCCGATGCGCAGGTGAGCTTCGCCGAACTCGACCTCGCCGACCTGTCCTCGGTTGCGGCGTTTGCGAACGACCGACTGGCCTCCTCCGAGCTGCTGGACATCCTGATCAACAATGCCGGCGTTATGGCCTTGCCCATGCGAAGCCTGACCGCCGACGGCTTCGAGCGGCAATTCGGCGTCAACGTGGCCGGGCATTTCGCCTTGACCGGCCTTCTGCTACCGCTGCTGCAGAAGGCGATTGCACCGCGCGTGGTCCAGCTGAGCAGCCTCGCCCATCGGCGCGGCCGGATCGATTTCGAAGATCTGCAGGGCGAGCGCCGCTACGATCCGTGGAAAGCCTACTGCCAGTCCAAGCTCGCCATGCTGATCTTTGCAGGTGAACTGCAACGCCGTAGCGACCGGAACGGCTGGGGCCTGACCAGCGTCGCGGCGCATCCGGGCTGGGCGGCGAGCGGGCTGATCGGCAACGGCCCAGCGACCGGCCGCACCGGTCTGGCGGCGCTGGTCTGGCAGTCGGTTCTGCTGGGCGCCAGGCTGCTGAGCCAGTCCACGGCGGCGGGAGCCCTGCCGACGCTCTATGCCGCCACCGCGCCGAGCATAGTCGGAGGCGGCTATTACGGCCCGGATGGCTGGCGCGAGATCAGGGGCGCGCCCGCGCCGGCCAAAGCGACGGGCGAGGCCAACGACCCGGCCGTCGCCGCGCGTCTCTGGGACGTGCTGGAGGCGGCGACGGGGGCGCCTTTCGCCCGCTTTGAACTTTCAAGACGAGGATAGACGGACATGAGCGCACGCTTCTGGGGCGACCTGAAGACCACGGATTTCAAAGATCTCGATGCGGAGAAGACCGTCGCAGTGCTGCCGCTGGCGGCGATCGAGCAGCATGGGCCGCATCTGCCGGTCTCGGTCGACACCACGATCATGAACGCGATGCTCGGGTTGGCCATGCCGCTGGTCCCGGCCGGGCTCGACGTGCTGGTGCTGCCGACCATGGCCGTGTGCAAGTCGAACGAGCACCTGCATTCGCCGGGCACGCTGACGCTGACATGGGAGACCGCGACGAGGGCCTGGATCGAGATCGGCGAGAGCGTCAAGCGAGCCGGATTGCGCAAGCTCGTCATCGTCACCTCGCATGGCGGCAATATCGACCCGATGAAGGTGGTGGCGCGCGAATTGCGCGTCAGCCACGGCATGCTGGCCGTCACCACAGCATGGCGCGCCTTCGGACTGCCGCCAAACGTCTTCGCCGAGCTCGACGCCAATCACGGCATCCATGGCGGCGACATCGAGACCTCGCTGATGCTGCATTTCAGGCCCGACCTCGTCGACATGACGAATGCTGGCCCTTTCAAGCCCTCGACGGTGACCATGGCCGAGGAGGGCTATGCCTGGCTGAGGCCGACCGGGCTGCACGCCATGGCCTGGACGGCGCAGGACGTCCATCCCTCGGGCGCGGCGGGCGATGCGAGCCTCGCCACAGCCGAGAAGGGCAAGGCGACGGCGGAGCTTCAGGCGAAGGGATTTGTCGAATTGCTGGCGGATGTGGCGCGGTTTCCGCTGGAGCGGCTGCACGAGGCAGGCTGACGGCGTCGCTCATTTTTGTTGTTACATAAATGGAGATCGACTACGATCCGAAGAAGCGCGAGACGACGCTCGTCGAGCGCGGACTCGACTTCGACGATGCGAGCCAGATTTTCGCCGGCCGCCATGTCTCGCGCATCGATGATCGGTTCGACTACGGCGAAACACGCGTCATCACGGTCGGGTTCATATACGGCCGGATGGTGGTCACGGTCTGGACAGAGCGTGCGCAAAAGCGCCGCATCATCAGTCTCAGGAAGGCCAATGACGATGAACAAGCCGCATTTGGACCCATCCTGGGTTGACCCGGACGACGCGCCGGACCTCTCCACGCCGGAATGGCTCGCCAAGTTCGCCGAGGCGGACGTCTATCAGGGTGACCGGCTGGCGCGCCGTGGCCGACCGCCCTCAGCCGCCCCCAAAATCTCGACGACGATCCGGCTCTCGGCGGATGTCGTCGATCATTTCAGGATGGAGGGGCCGGGCTGGCAGAGCCGTATCGATGCGGCGCTCAAGGACTGGATCGCGCTTCGAAAGGCGGGGTAGACACGACCATCCCTACTCCCCCGCCTTCATCTGCCTTGCGTAAATCTCCTTGTAGCTCTCGCGCAGCAGGTTCTTCTGGACCTTGCCCATTGTGTTGCGCGGCAGGTCGTCGACGATGAAGACCTGCTTGGGCAGCTTGAACTTGGCAAGCCGCTGCTCCAGCGTTTTTGCGATCGAAGCCGAAGTGATCGTCGCGCCGGGCTTGACCACGACGACCGCCGTCACGCCCTCGCCGAAATCGGGGTGCGGGCAGCCGATGACGGCGCTCTCGATCACGCCCGGCATCTCGTCGATCTCGGCCTCGACCTCCTTGGGATAGACGTTGTAGCCGCCGGTGATGATCAGGTCCTTGCCCCGCCCGACGATATGGACGTAGCCGGCGGGGTCGATCTTGCCGAGATCGCCGGTGATGAAGAAGCCGTCGGCCCGGAACTCGGCCGCCGTCTTCTCGGGGTTGCGCCAGTAGCCCTTGAAGACGTTGGGGCCCTTGACCTCGATCATGCCGATCTCGTCGGCAGCCAGCACCTTCGCCGTCTCGGGATCGGTGACCCGCGCCGAGACGCCCGGCAGCGGGAAGCCGACCGTGCCGGCGACACGCTCGCCATCATAGGGGTTGGAGGTGTTCATGTTGGTCTCGGTCATCCCGTAGCGCTCGAGGATGGCGTGGCCGGTGCGCTCGCGCCATTCGCGATGCGTCTCGGCCAGCAGCGGCGCCGAGCCCGATACGAACAGGCGCATATGCGCGGTCGCCTCCTTCGTCAGCCGCGCATCCTGCAGCAGCCGGACATAGAAGGTCGGCACGCCCATCATGCAGGTGGCCTGCGGCAGATGTGCAAAAACCTGGTCGGGATCGAATTTCGGCAGCAGGATCATCGACGAGCCGGAGAACAGCACGCAGTTGGTCGCCACGAACAGGCCATGGGTGTGGAAGATCGGCAGGGCGTGCAGCAGCACGTCGTCCTTGGAGAAGCGCCAGTAGTCGACCAGCGCCAGCGCGTTCGAGGCGAGATTGTCGTGGCTCAGCATCGCGCCTTTTGAACGCCCGGTGGTGCCCGAGGTGTAGAGGATCGCGCCGAGATCGTCGGGCCCGCGGTCGACATCGGCGAAGGCTGTCGGCGCAGCCAATCCCTTGTCGGCGAGCGTGCCGGCCGAGACGTCGTGCGAGCGCCAGACGCCCAGCGTCTCCAGCCTGGCCCCGGCCTTGTCCGCATAGGGCTTCATCGCATCGGCCCGGGCCGGATCGCAGACGAAGACGGCGGGCTGGGCGTCGCCCAGGAAATACTCGATCTCGGCCGGCGTATAGGCCGTGTTGAGCGGCAGGAAGATCGCCCCGCTGCGGATCGCGCCGAGATAGAGCATCAGCGCCTCGATCGACTTCTCGACCTGCACTGCAACGCGGTCGCCCGGTTTCACGCCGAGCGAGACCAGCACATTTGCGAAGCGGCCCGAAACATCGACCATGTCGGCATAGGAATAGCGCCGGCCGTCATCGAGCAGGGCGAAGGGGGCGGCGGGCGCAGGCATGCGCGCGCGGACGAGGTCGAACAGATGGTTGCCCATGATGTCGGGTCCTTTCAGGCGTTTCCGGTTGTTTTTTGATTGTCAGGCCGCCGGCCGCAGCAGCTTGCGCACGCTGGAATTGGCGACGACCGTGTTGCGGGTGGCGAAGGCCTCGTGATTGATCTCGATCTCGTCGAGGTCATAGCGGTAATTCACCATCACGCCATGCGACTCGCGCAGACCCCGCGCCGAGAGATTGCCGCCGACATTGATGCGCTCCAGCCGCGCGCCATTGCCGAGATGGAAGCGAGCGACGGGGTCGATGACGCGGCCAGACGCGGTGCGCGCCCGCAGCAGGTATTGCGCCGCCATCTGGCCGAGCAGCCTGTCGCGGCGGGCGCGCGTCGCCTCGTCGAGCGAAACCGCCTCGCCGGGCGAGCGGGCGAGTTCGGCGCGCTCCTCGTTGGTCATCCGGAAATCGCCCGGTTCCTCGACAGTGGCCGACAACCAGCGCGCAAAACCCGGCAGCGGCGAGAGCGTGACGAAGGTGTCGAGATTGGGCAGTTCGCGCTTCAGATCCTCGGCGACCTGCTTGATCAGGAAATTGCCGAAGGAGATGCCGCGCAGGCCCTCCTGGCAGTTCGAGATCGAATAGAACACGGCCGTGCTCGCAGCCTGGGCCGGCAGCACCTCGCGCTCGCCGCTCAGAACCTCGCCGATGCTGCGCGGGATTTCGCCGGTCAGCGCCACCTCAACGAAGATCAGCGGTTCGTCGATCAGTTGCGGATGGAAGAAGGCGAAGCAGCGCCGATCGGCCGGCTCCAGCCTGCGGCGCAGATCGTCCCAGCCCTGGATCTCGTGGACCGCCTCATAGCGGATGATCTTTTCTAGCACGTTGGCCGGCGTGCGCCAGTCGATCCGGCGCAGCACGAGGAAGCCGCGATTGATGATGTGGACGCCCCCGCCCAACGGCGGCGCTATGGTGCCGATCCGGCTGCCCAACCAGCGAGAGGAGCGTGCGCAA
>FWWL01005408.1_pt1 | contig 19974 bp, 16 predicted proteins | sample 2228331 | NCBI WGS metagenome assembly FWWL01 (sample SAMEA103939775, study PRJEB20133) | metagenome | reverse complement strand
CAAGCCGTTTTGCGCGGAATTCGAAGCGGCCATTGGTGGAAATCTCGGCCCCAAGCGCAGACAGCGCCAAAAAATGCGTATCAACCCGGCGCCGCCCAATGACATCGCCCCCGGGTGGGGGCAGGTCCACCGCCCCACAGCGCGCAAGCATAGGCCCAGCGAGCAGAATTGAGGCCCGAATCCGCCCGCAAAGCTCTGGGTCAAGATCAGCCGGGCGCACGCGCGCCGCGTGGATCGCAAGCGTGTTCCTGCCGCTCCATTCCGCCTCGGCCCCAACCGAGCGGATCAAGGCCACCAACGCTTCAACATCGCGAATGCGCGGAATGTTCGACAAGATCACCGGCTGATCGGTCAAGAGCGCTGCTGCGACAATCGGCAAGGCAGCATTCTTGTTGCCCGAAGGCGCAATCGTGCCGGAAAGCCGGTGCCCGCCTTCGACGACATATTGAATTCGGTCGCTTGCCAAGGCTTGTGCCATCTCCTGCCTCGTCCGTTTTTGTTTCGCTTTTTTGCCTGACACTCTATCAGCTCTCGGCGCGGCACGAAACCGGAAAGACCTATCCTCTTCGTTCCGCGCCCCTCAGAGGGGGTCGTTGCGAATCAGGGCCGCCAGAGAAGGAAATTGCCGATGAGGCGCAAGCCAACCGCTTGGCTCTTCTCGGGGTGGAATTGGGTTGCAAAAATTGTCTCCCGCGCGACGATTGCGGTGATCACCCCGCCATAATCCACATGCGCAAAACGGTGGGCCAATTCTTCTGGAACAAGCTGATAGGAGTGCACAAAATAGGCATGATCCCCCGTCTTGACCCCGTCAAGGACAGGGTGGTGTCCAGTCAGAACAAGATCGTTCCAGCCCATATGCGGGATTTTGAGCCGGGGATCCTGTGGTTGGATCCTGTCGACCACCCCGGGAATCCAGCCTAAGCCCGCGGTGATTTCATATTCGCGCCCTTCGCTTGCAAGAAGCTGCATGCCGACACAGATGCCAAAAAACGGACGCCCCTTTTCTAAGACCGCTTCGGTGATTGCCTCGATCATCCCATCAATGGCCGCAAGCGCCCGCTTGCAGGCTGCAAATGCCCCATCTCCCGGCAGCACCAGCCGATCGGCGCGGGCAATCTCATCGGGCCTCTCGCTCACGCACACGTCGCCGGCCTGAAGCTCTCTCGCCATGCGCTGGAAGGCCTTGTTTGCAGAATGCAGATTTCCGATCCCAGCATCGATGATGACGGTACGCATGGGTTTTTTGCCTACTTCTTGCACGTGCGGGCGCCTGCTGCCCAGGCCAACGGCGCGTTGCCGCGCCGGCCGCGCCTTATTTCGCCTCAAAGCGTCCCTTTGGTTGAGGGCACAACATCGCCTCGGCGCGGGTCAAGCTCGACCGCCTCGCGCAAAGCCCGCGCTAAGGCTTTGAACGCAGCCTCGGCAATATGATGGCTGTTTTCACCAGAGATGAGGTCAACATGCAACGTGATGCCGCCGTGGCTGGCAAACGCCTGGAAGAATTCTCGCACAAGTTCGGTGTCAAAGTGCCCGATTTTTGGGCTTGGGAAGGCAAGGTTCCAGCGCAAGAACGGCCGCCCAGAAAGGTCAAGCGCAACACGAACCTGGGCCTCGTCCATAGGCAGCTGACAAAAACCATAGCGGCGGATGCCGCGTTTATCGCCAAGCGCGCGCGTGAGCGCTTGGCCAAGCGCGATGCCGCAATCTTCGACCGTATGGTGATCGTCGATGTGCAAATCGCCCTTTGCCCGCACCACAAGGTCCACAAGCGCATGGCGGGCAAGCTGGTCGAGCATATGGTCGAAAAAGCCAATCCCAGTGTCAATCTGCGCTTGCCCTGTGCCGTCAAGGCAGAGCACAACGGCAATGTCGGTTTCTGTCGTGGTCCGGGTGATTGTGGCCGCGCGCATGGAACCTCCTTACGAGCGCTTGGCGCGGTATAGGATGGCGCGACCGGTTTGGCTAGAGAACGCGAGCGCCCCCGAGCGCGCCCAAGTACCCCTTGGGTGGCAGAACGGTTGCGCTTGGCCTCCTCTTTTGGCCTCCCTGTGTGTGCGCGGGCGCTTCGCGCAGCCGAACGAATTTCCGTTTCTGGTCCCTCCTGCCTGTTCATGCGCGCCCGCTCCCCCTTGACCTCAGGCACGCCTTAAACGGCAAGGGGGGTTGACGGGTTTTCTCGCCGAGCGATGCAAGAGGCGCCTTGGTGTGCGCGCTGGCCACTCCCTTCGTGGAGGAAAACAACGCGCGCACGCCATAAGACAGAAGCCGTTCGGGAAACGCCACTTTTGGCATCGCCAGAGGCGTTTGCGCGAAAGGGGGATCCCGCCCCTCAGCCCACCTCATGTTCGCCGAGTCGGATGCGGGTGTCGAAGATGCGGTTCTTTATTCTGAAATGTCCGTCAGCCAGCTGACACCTGGCACGCCCCTGCTCGATGCGTCGTGCTGCCTCATCCTTGGGCGGTCTCGATCGGGCAGTGTCTGCGTGGGGATCGGCCGGGGTGTCGTGGTCTCGCAGGCCCTTGGCATCCTTGGGCGGTGTCGATTGGGCAGTGTCTGCGTGAGCGCGTGTTTGCCGTTCCGATCAGTCGCGCCTTGCCAAGGAAACACCACTTGCCAATAGAGCCACAATCGCAGCAAATGCGCTCGCGGGCGGCTCTCTGTCAGTGGACTTGATGTTCGTCGGATCAACCACGCCTTGGATCCTTCTTTCGCTTGCAGCGCTCTCAGTCGGCTGCGCGGGTCTTGCCGTGTGGGGAGGGTCTATTCTGTCACGCGTTCAGCGCCAGCGGGACGATTTGAACAGCATCCAAGCGGTGCACGAGGTTGAAACCGCGCGTCTTGGCGGCCTCGTCGTGGCGGCACCCATCGTGGCCGGCGCGCTTTGGCTCATGATTTCAGGGAATTTTTATTTGGCAACCTTGGGTCTCACAGCGCTGCCGATTTTTCTGGCCGGGTTGGCCGAGGATCTCGGTTTTCAGGTCAGCGCCAAAACCCGCCTTTTTGCCTCTGCGGCGTCAGCTGGCCTGGTTGTTCTTGTGATGCGGGTTTGGGTTACGGCCGAGGGCGCCCCCTTTGTGGAGGCGGTTTTTGCCATCACACCACTTGCCATTGGCATAACGATCTTTGGGGTGGCTGGCATTTGTCATGCCATGAATCTGATCGATGGCGTCAATGGCCTTGCGGGCGGCCTTGCGATGGCGATCGCGCTTGCGCTCAGCTTTCTTGCCCATTCGAAAGGTGCGCCAGAGATCGCCGCAGCCACCTTGGTGATTGCCGTCGCGGTGTTGGGATTTTTGGTCTTCAATTGGCCAAAGGGTTTGCTGTTCTTGGGCGATAGTGGCGCTTATCTTTTGGGTCACATGCTTGCCTGGCTTGCCATTGCGCTCGCCTCGGCAGTGCCGTCGATTTCTGCGATTGCGCTGTCGTTGATGTTTTTCTGGCCAATTGCCGATACGCTGGCGGCAATTGAGCGCCGGCATCGGCGCGGGCGCTCGCTGATGGACCCAGATCGGATGCACTTTCATCATGTCGTTCTGCGTGGCTTGCGAATTCTCTCAGAAGGGCGCATGAGCCTTGCCACTGCCAATGCCCTAACCGGGGCAGTTGTTTTGGCATTCGGTCTCGGGGCCGTTTTTGCCGCGCTTGTCCTTTATCAGTCGCCACGCGCCGCGCTTTATGCCTGGATGGCCTTCGGCGCTGCCTTTGCGCTCTTGTATTGGGCGGCGGTTCGACTGATTGTGTGGCTCGGCCGGCGCCGGCCTCAACAGGTAAAGGCTCAGGAAACACAGCCGCTTCGAGATCCTGGAGGATGAGGACGTTACCCGACATCGCCAGCCCGCACCACGCCGCGCCAAAGCGCAGCCGAGCGTGAGGGCAAGACGTAGCCGATCGTGACGGGAAGACATGGACGGTTCGGTCTGAGGCCTTCAAGACATGGCATCTTGCCTTCGCATGCCTTTCCGCGAAAAGCACGCGGCCGTGAAAGCAAGGCAAGCCTGCCAAGGCAAAGCGTCGCTCGATCTGTGAGGTGCTCCAATTTCGATCGGTGCTCCACTCGAGAACCCCCGCGCGTCCGGCGTAAAGACAAAAGCAAACCGTCCGCGTCTCTCTCGCGGCTATGAAAGGTGAAAAACAACCGCCACCCGGTGCCGCAAACCTCACCAGGACCAAGAACGATGCTTGAGCCAATGCATGAGACGGCCGCGGCGCGACAAAAACGGCGTGCGACATGGGTCGGCGCCGTGGTCAACCTGCCGCTAGCGCTTGGGAAAATTCTTTTAGGCTGGCTTTCGGCTAGTCAAGCTTTGGTGGCCGATGGGGTACATTCGTTTTCTGATCTCATCTCTGATGCGGCGGTTTTTTGGGCACTTGGCCATTCGCGTCGCCCGCCAGATGCCGAGCACCCCTTTGGCCACGGTCGCTTCGAGACAATCGCGACCTTGGCTGTCGCCACAATGCTTGTCGCCGCGGCTTTTGGGATTTTTTTTGATTCGCTCTCTCGCGCTTTGCGCCCATCAGACGAGCCGCCAGCGCTTTTTGCCCTTGTGGGTGCCGCCGTCTCGATTGCGGTGAAGGAGGCGCTGTTCCACTACACGCGCGCTATCGCTTTGAAAACGCGGTCCGATCTTCTTTTGGCCAACGCCTGGCATCACCGCTCCGATGCCATTTCGTCAATTGTTGCGGTCATTGGCATCAGCGCCGCGCAGCTCGGTTTTCCGCTTGCCGATCCTGTCGCGGCGGCAGTCATTGCGGTCATGTTGTTTCACATCGCGCTGAAACTTGGGCGGCCGGCTTTTGCCGAGCTTGTTGATACCGCGCCCGAACCCGAAATCATCGCGCGGATCGAGACTGAACTGCGCGCGGTGCCCGGCGTTCATGATGTGCATGATTTGCGCCTGCGCCGCATCGGCCCTTGGCTGCGTGGCAGCGCGCATGTGACCTTCGACGGGCATATGACCTTGTCCGAGGCGCACCGTCTGACCGAAGCGGCCCGGGCCCGCGCCCGGGCGGCCGTTCCTGAATTGGCCGATCTCGTTTTGCACGCTGAACCTGAGGGGCATGCCGATGGCCCAGCCGCCCATGACAGCCCCTTGCGGCCAGAAATCGAGGCGCTTGTGCGAAAGGTGCTGCGCGATGCCGCAAGCGATGCCTGCATGGTCGCCCTTAGGCTCGATTACCGCGATGACGGCTTGCATGTTGAGCTCTTGCTCGACCCGCCTTTGGCTCAGCCCGATGCCTTGCGCGAGCGCCTCACCGAAGCACTTGCCGCGATGCTCGGCCAGCGCGTGATCGTCGATTTGATGGCACGCAGTCGGTGAAACCAAAAAAGCGGGTCGCAGGCGATCACCACAAACGAACATCTGGCCGGGTTGCCCGGTCAGTTCGCAAAGCCCTTTGGGTATAATGACGGGAGGAATCGTCATGCCGCTTGAGATTGCGGTGCTCAATCTCGGCGTGGCGCTCTTGCTTGGGGCAGCAATCGGCTTCGAGCGTCAATGGCGTCAGCGGCTGGCCGGCTTGCGAACAAGCGCGCTCGTCGCGCTCGGAGCGGCCAGCTTTACCGTTTTCGCCGCGGCCTTCCCCGACGAAGTCAGTCCAACCCGGGTTGCCGCGCAGGTTGTCTCGGGTATCGGCTTTCTCGGCGCAGGCATCATTTTTCGCGAGGGCTTCAATGTTCGCGGACTCACAACGGCAGCAACGCTTTGGGCCGTTGCGGCAATTGGCTTGCTTGCCGGATCGGGGCAATACATCTTGGCCGTGGCCGCAACCGGCATGGTGATTTTTGTCAATTTGGTGCTCCGGCCGCTCTCACAATTTTTGAAGCGCCGAGCCTTGCCACAACTCGACAACGCCGAAAGCTATGCCGTTGAGATTGTCTGTCGGGCCAGTGAAGAGGCTCGGCTGCGCACGTTGCTTATGCAGGGGCTCGCAGCGGGGGGACTACACTTGAGCGGCCTTGAAAGTGAAACCATCGAGCAAAGCGACCGCGTCCGCATCGTCGCCTCGTTGAGTGGACAGGGCCTTACGCAAAGCGCGCTTGAGCAAATTGTCGGCCGACTGAGCCTTGAACCCGCGGTGACGGCGGCGCGCTGGCGCATGATTGCGCCGATGGAAGACTAACGCTGCGGTTCGTCATCGAAACCCTCAGCCAGAGCCGCCCAAAACTGCGAAGGTCACCTCCCTTGCCGTAAACCCTCTTTGGCCGCACGCGCCTTGCGGCACGGCAGGCAAGCGACGTTGGCTTGCCACGAGGGGGCGGATGCTGATTCTGTGCCGCCGCGTGCTTTTGAGGCGCGAAAAGCTTAGTTGAGCTTGCCCCTTTGAGATCTCCCACCGTTGCCCATTGCCCAAGGTGCGCACGACCCAAGGGGGCGGGCGCTTGGCTCGTGGTTATGGACTAAGCCGCGGGGCACGCGTGCCGTCTTTCTGTCTAGGCACGAACAAAGCTTTCGGTCTAGGCACGAACAAAGCGGTGATCGGGGCAGAGGGGGCAAAAGCCGGTTTTTGCCCGGTTGCGGGGGCTGAAACCAAACGGGGCTCACTTCGTGAGGCCGGCACATGGGGCAGCAGCCGGTTCTTGCCTGCCGAACACGCGCCTTCGGCCGCGCCTTTGATTTTGATCTTGTGGCCAAGACTAGACCACCAGGACGGACCGCGCTAGAAGCGCGCCCGTGTGGTTCATCTGTTGAGCTTCTGGCGGGGCGGAAACTGCTTTGGCCGTTTCGCCAAGCCCGGTAAACTTTGCCCTCAGACAAGGCTTGTCCATGACCGCTGATCCCGCGCTTGAGCCCGATTACAAAGCGACCTTGTTTTTGCCTGAGACGACTTTCCCCATGCGCGCCGACCTGCCGCGGCGCGAACCTGAGTGGCTTGCGCGGTGGGAGCGGCTGCGCCTTTATGACCGGCTCCGAGAAAAATCGGCCGGCCGGCCCGTCTTTGTCTTGCATGACGGCCCGCCCTATGCGAACGGGCATCTGCACATCGGCCATGCCCTCAACAAGGTGCTCAAAGACATCATCGTCCGCTCGCGGCAGATGCTTGGCTTTGATTCCCGCTTCGTGCCGGGGTGGGATTGCCACGGCCTACCGATCGAATGGAAGATCGAGGAGCAATATCGCGCTAAAGGGCTCAACAAAGACGCGGTAGATGTCATTGCCTTCCGCCAGGAATGCCGGCGCTTTGCCGAGCATTGGGTGGAGGTGCAGCGGGAAGAGTTTAAGCGGCTCGGCGTGATCGGCGCCTGGGACAAGCCGTATCTCACGATGGACTATCATGCCGAGGCCGTGATCGCGGCCGAATTCATGAAATTCCTCATGAATGGCGCGCTTTATCAGGGCTCGAAGCCGGTGATGTGGTCGCCCGTCGAAAAGACCGCGCTTGCCGATGCCGAGGTTGAATATCACGAGGTCACAAGCCATCAGATCTGGGTCGCCTTTCCGGTAATCGCTGGCCCGCTTCAGGGCAAAAAGGTGGTGATCTGGACAACCACGCCTTGGACGATCCCGCAAAACCGCGCCGTCGCTTTCAACCCCGAGATCGCCTATAGCCTTTACATGGCTCCGGATGGGGCCGAGCTTCTGCTCGCCGATCGGCTTTCGGAAAGCACAAGTCAGGCGATGAAGGCAAAGCTTGTGCGGCTCGGCACGGTTGCGGCCGAAGAGCTTTCTATGCTCACGCTCGCCCATCCTTTCCGGGGTATCGAAGGCGGGCGGGGTGAATGGGATTACGACGTGCCCCTCCTGCCGGCTGAGTTTGTAACCGAGGATGTCGGCACGGGCTTCGTTCACTCGGCCCCAAGCCACGGGGAAGAGGATTTCGAGCTTGGCCGGCGCTTTGGCCTGCCGCTCACCTACAATGTCGAGGCGGACGGGAGCTTTCGCGCCGATCTGCCGCTCTTTGGCGGGCAGCACATCATCACTCCCGAGGGCAAGGAGGGCCCGGCCAATGTCAGTGTCATCAAGGCGCTGGCCGGGGTTGGGGCACTGCTCGCCAAAGGCAAATACCGCCACGCCTACCCGCATTCCTGGCGGTCGAAGGCGCCGGTGATCTTTCGCAATACGCCGCAATGGTTTGCCGCGCTTGACGTGCCGCTTAAAGACGATCTCGGCCAATTCGGCCGCACGATCCGCGAGCGTGCCTTGCGCTCAATTGCCGAGGATGTGCGCTTTGTCCCCGCCTCAGGGCGTAACCGACTTGAGGCTATGGTGCGCACACGGCCTGATTGGGTGCTCTCGCGCCAGCGCGCCTGGGGTGTGCCGCTCACCTGTTTTGTCCGCAAAGGCGCCCGGCCCGAGGATCCGGACTATCTTTTGCGCGACGAACGGGTGAATGCGCGCATCATCGCCGCTTTTGAGGCCGAAGGCGCCGATGTCTGGTATCGCCCAGGCTTTAAAGAGCAGGTCCTCTCCGGGCTTTATGACCTGGAGGAATGGGAGCAGGTCTTTGACGTGCTCGATGTCTGGTTTGATTCGGGCTCGACCCATGCCTTTGCGCTGCGCGACCGCGACGATGGCCCCGCCGACGGCATCGCCGATGTCTATCTTGAAGGCACCGACCAGCATCGCGGCTGGTTCCAGTCGTCCCTCCTGCAGGGGGCGGCAACGATTGGCCGCGCGCCCTACCGCACGGTAATCACCCACGGCTTCACGCTCGATGAAAAGGGCATGAAGATGTCAAAATCGCTGGGCAATACTGTGGCTCCGCAAGACGCCATCAAGCAGTCCGGCGCCGACATTCTTCGCCTGTGGGTCGCGTCGGCCGACTACTGGGACGACCAGCGCATCGGCCCGGAAATCCTGAAAGGCACGGCCGATTCCTATCGACGGTTGCGCAACACCTTTCGATTCTTGCTTGGCGCCCTCGGTCGGGTCGAGGCGCCCGTAGTTCCGCTTGCCGAAATGCCCGCGCTCGAACGCTGGGTTCTACACAGGCTTGCCGAGCTCGATGCCCGGGTGCGGCAGGGCTATCTCGACTATGACTTCCAAGGCCTGTTCCACGAGGTGTTCACCTTTGCCACCTCCGATCTCTCGGCTTTCTACTTCGACATCCGCAAGGATGCGCTTTACTGCGACCCGGTCACAAGCCCCACGCGGCGGGCCTGTCTTGCCGTCATGCAAGCGCTGTTCGAAAGGCTCACACCCTGGCTAGCCCCGCTTTTGCCCTTCACCATGGAAGATGTCTGGCTTTCGCACCGCGGAGGCGAGGAGGAGAGCGTGCATCTGCAGGATTTTCCCAAGACCCCGGCCGAATGGCTCGACACGGCGCTCGCCGAGCGCATGAGCCGCGCGCGTGCCGCCCGCCGGGTGGTTACGGGCGCTCTTGAGGTCGAGCGCAAGGCAAAGGTGATTGGCGCGAGTCTCGAGGCCGCACCGATCATCCATGTCGATGATCTGGCCCGGCTTGGGGGGCTTTCGGCAGCGGAATTTGCCGATCTCTGCATCGTCTCGGAGATCGACGTTACAACAACACCCGCCCCTGCCGGCGCCTTCCGGCTTGACGATGTGCCGGGGGTGGCTGTGGTCTTCCGCCCGGCGCGGGGGGAAAAATGCCTGCGATGCTGGAAGATCTTGCCCGATGTCGGCCAACATCGGCACCCTGGGGTTTGCGCGCGCTGTGATGCCGCCATCACCGTCGCCCTCCGCTGAGGCGATCCGCGCCGCGATCCTCGCGCTTGCGTGGGCACGCGGGCGCGGACGCAGCGTCTGCCCCTCAGAGGTTGCGCGGGCGCTTTCGTCCGATTGGCGCGCCTTGCTGCCGGCGGTTCGGGCTGAGGCCGCCGCACTCGAGCGCAAGGGCCTGATCGTGGCCACGCAGCGCGGCAGGCGGGTGGCGCTTGCCGAGGCCAGGGGCCCGATCCGGCTCAGCCTCGCCCCTGAGCTGCCGAAAACCCTCGGCCCGAGTGGACCACCCCATCCCGCGCCCAACCCGGACTGATGGGCAATCGGTCGACATCAAAAGGTTTGGGAGGTTTGGGGCGTGCTCTATTCGCCGCCGGTACGCGCTGACCCGTCTTGCGGCTGATGCAAAATCGCGCTGCGGTAGTCGGCCCAGCGGGAGCAGCGCTCAAGCCGGGGCAGCGCGTCCGTTGGGATACGCGGGTCGCGCCTGCGCGCGTCAGCGCGGAGGGCGACGGCGGGCCGCCGCATGGGCAAGCCGATAGCACCTTGGCAACCGGCCCGGCTTGCGCCGCCGAAGCCGCAGCCGGAGCCGGTTTGTGCCTCATCGTGAAAGCGGTCTTGGAAACAAACACGCCCGCCCCAAAATCGGGACGGGCGCTTCTGTTTTGGGCTTTTGGACGGTGCGCGCATCGGCTTTTGCTGAGGCGGCACGGACGCGGCGCTCCCGCCCCCTTCGACCACTTAACTTCGGCGCGCGAAGAGCCCCCGCTTTGAGTGGCCCGCCATTTTGCACGAAGCCGTGTTTAAGCCGAAAATCGAGCCTGATCGGTTCGCGCTGCGGCCTTTTGACCGTTACTGTGCGCCAAGGGCGCGATCGGTTACGAGGTGGGTCCAGGCGCCTTCGGGCCGGCGGGTGATCACCGGGTCTGAGCCGCCTGAGAGCAAAATATCGACCGTGCGCTCATAAGCCGCGGGGTCAAGCACGCCCGAGGAGCCGGCGGTGAGCTTGGCAATCTCGCCCATCATCCGGATTTGGTGATGCTCGGTCTGCGCGCCCGTTTCATCGTATTCCAGCACGATGCGGGCGGCTTCCTCTTGATTTTCCTCAGCCCATCGCCAGCCCTTCATCGAGGCGCGCACAAATCGCGCCATCCGGTCAACAAAGGCGGGGTCCGAAAGCCGATCCTCGAGCACATAGAGCCCATCTTCGAGCGTCGCCACGCCCATGTCCTCGTATTTAAAGGTGACAAGCTGGTCTGGCGAAATGCCTGCGTCGATCACCTGCCAGTATTCGTTGTAGGTCATCGTGCTGATGCAATCCGCCTGCCGTTGCAGCAGCGGGTCGACGTTGAAGCCCTGCCGCAGTACCGTCACACCATCGGGCCCGCCTGTGGTTGGGAATCCGAGGATCGCCATCCAGGACAGGAAGGGATATTCGTTGCCAAAAAACCACACACCAACCGTCCGCCCGCGCAAATCCTCGGGCGTGCGGATGCCGGTATCGGCAAGGCAGGTCAACATCATGCCCGAGCGCACGAAGGGCTGGGCGATGTTCACAAGCGGCAGCCCCTGTTCGCGGGCAGCGAGTGCTGCGGGCATCCATTCAACGATCACATCCGCCCCGCCGCCTGCGATCACCTGCGGCGGCGCTATGTCAGGCCCGCCCGGACGGATCGTGACGTTGAGCCCCTCTTCCTCGTAAAAGCCCTCGTGCAGCGCCACGTAATAGCCCGCAAACTGTGCCTGCGTCACCCATTTGAGCTGTAGCGTCACGTCCTCGAGCGCCTGCGCACCGCCTGCTGTGAGCACAAGTGCCGCCGTCATCACGGTCAGTTTTGTTCGCATCGCCTTTCACCTCCGAGTTGGCCCCGGGGGAACATCCCACGGGGGGTTATCGATCGATCATCCAGCGCGTTGCGAGGGGTGCCAATGCGTCACCCGCCGCTCGAGCGCGACAAAAAGCCCATAAAACAGCGTTCCGACCACCGCCGCCGCGGTGATCTCAGCCCAAACGAGATCGAGTTGCAAGCGCCCCACCTCGGTTGAAATTCGAAATCCGATGCCGAGGGTTGGCGAGCCGAAGAATTCGGCAACAATCGCGCCAATCAGCGCCAGCGTTGCACAGATCTTGAGCCCGTTAAAGACAAACGGCATCGCTGCCGGCAGTCGAAGATAGACGAGCGTCTGCCACCAGCGCGCCGACCACGTCCGCATCAGATCGCGCTGCATTGGCTCGGCCGCGGCCAGACCCTGAACGGTGTTTACCAGCATCGGGAAGAAAACCATCAGCACCACAACCGCCGCCTTCGAGGGCCAGTCGAAGCCGAACCACATCACCATGATCGGGGCCGTGCCGACAATCGGCATCGCGGCCAGGAAATTGCCCACCGGCAACAGGCCCCGGCGTAGGACGTCGAACCGATCGACGACAAGCGCAAAGATCAAAGCCGCCCCCACCCCAATGGCAAAGCCCGAAAGCGCCCCTTTGAGCACCGTCTGCACGATGTCGAGCCACAAAAGATCGAGCGCGCCTGCAATACGGGCCGCAATCGCGGAAGGCGGCGGCAGAATCACCCGCGGCACCTCGTAAAGCCGCACCGCCATCTCCCACAGAGCAATCAGCGTGGCGCCAAAGAGAAGCGCGGCGCCGGCGCGCCCTGCGCGGGTCGAGAGCGCGGCAAGAAGCGCTGAATTCACCGCCCAGGCGCCAAGCCAAACGGCCAGAAGCAGGGCAAGCCTTCCTTCAAACCCCGCGAGTCCCAAGACCGCGGCTGAAAGCACAAGCGCACCAACCACGAGCCTCATCGCAAGAACCCCATACGTTTGAGCACCCGCCGCTCGATCGCGCCCACAAAACCCACGAGCACCGCCGCAAGGATCGCCGCCGTAAACAACGCCGCCCAAATCTGCAGCGTCTGTCCGTAGTAACTCCCCGACAACAGCCTTGTGCCGATTCCGCCCTGTTGCACCGGCAGTTCGCCCACAATCGTGCCAACAAGCGCCGCCGCCACCGCCACCTTCATCGAGGCAAAGAAGAAGGGCATTGAGGCGGGCAGCCTGAGCCGCCAGAACACCTGCCAGGCCGTGGCATTCCAGGTCTTCATCAGGTCAAGCTGGATGCGATCGGGCGCGCGTAACCCTTTGACCATGCACACAACAACCGGAAAAAACGAGAGATAAGCCGAGATCACCGATTTCGGCAAAAGCCCGACAAGCCCAATCGAGGCCAGCACCACGATGATCATCGGCGCAAGCGCGATGATCGGGATGGTCTGCGAGGCAATCGCCCAGGGCATGACCGAGGCATCCATCGCTCTGTCGTGCACGATGCCAATCGCCAAGAAAAGCCCAAGCCCGGTGCCAATGAGAAAACCAAGTGTCGTGGCCGAGATCGTCACCCACGCGTGCCAAAGAAGACTCCGCGGCGAGGTGAGCGAGGCTTGCGCGCGTTCGAGGAACAAGCTGAGGCGTTCAGCTAGCTTTGCGTCCTCGGGCGGGGTGGTGGCGCGGCAAACCCGCGGGCTGACCGCGCCGCAGCCAAAGGTGGAGTTCCAAAGCTCAGCGAGCACCTGATGCGGGGCGGGCAGTCGCGGACGGTCCTGCGCCATGGTGCGTGCGATGAGCTCCGCAGTGGTGAGCGTAGAGCCACCACGCGCAGCCTGGTCGCGCTCCCATGCTGCGTTCATCGGTACAACCGAGGCATACCACAGCACGAGCAGGACAAAGGTGATCAAAAGCACCGGAAAGCTCCGCCCCCGCCGCGCGCGCGCCCAAGCCTCGGCCAGAACCCCCCGCGCCAATGCGCCCGCCATTTTCTGAAGCGAGAGCTCAGACATCGACAAACCCCGCCCGCAGGCCCTCACGCACGCGATGGGCGATCTCGATGAAGGCGCCGCTGTCGCGGATCTCAAGCGGGCGCTCGCGCGGCAGCGTGCTGTCGATCACATCGCTGATCCGCCCCGGGCGGGGCGACATCACCACGATCTTGGTCGAAAGAAAGACCGCCTCAGGGATCGAGTGGGTCACGAACAAGATCGTCTTGCCCGTCCGGCGCCAGAGGCGCAGAAGCTCTTCATTGAGCCGGTCTCGCACGATTTCGTCGAGCGCACCGAAAGGCTCGTCCATAAGCAAGATCGGCGCATCAAAGGCCAAGGCCCGGGCGATCGAGGCGCGCTGCTGCATGCCGCCTGAGAGCTGCCAGGGATATTTCTTTTCAAAACCAGTAAGCTCGACGAGCTCGAGCACCCGGCGGACGCGCTCAAGCCGCTCAGAGCGCGGATAGCCCATAATCTCGAGCGGCAGAGCGATGTTTTTCTCGATCGTCCGCCAAGGATAAAGGCCCGCCTGTTGGAAGACATAGGCATAGGCGCGGGCGCGGCGTGCAGCCTCAGGGCTCAACCCATTGACCGTGATCCGCCCTGAGGTCGGCCGCTCGAGATCGGCCACAACTCTGAGGAAGGTTGTCTTCCCGCAGCCCGACGGGCCGATGAAGCTCACGAATTCGCCCTCGCGGATGGTCAGCGTGACATCCTTGAGCGCATGGACCGCTCCCTCGCCCTGCCCGTAGATTAGGTTGAGGTTCTCAGCCTCGACAACCACAGGCGAGCTCGCCGCGTCGGTGGCTTTGGCCCGAGCAGGTGTAGCAAATGTGGTCATGACGCAAGCCCCCAAAGCGCGGGTGAGGCAAATTCAATGGAATTGCCGGCGGGATCGCGCACATAGAGCGAACGCGGCCCATGCGGCCAGCGGAAATCGGCCTCGATGGCAACACCAGCCGCGGCAAGGCGCTCTGCGATTGCATCGAGATCGGCTTCGGCCACACGGAAACAGAGGTGCCCAGGCCCTGTGGCCCCGTGCGGGGGCACGGGCAGGGCCCCGGGCGCGGGCGGCTGCGCCGTCGCTGAGGCGCGAAAGATGAGTACCACCGTTGCCCCGCAGCGGAAAAACACATGCCGGCCCTCCTGCGCGGCAATCTCGGGTAGGCCGAGGATGCGGCCGTAAAAATCGCGCGCGGCCGCAAGATCTTCGGCATAAAGCGCGGCCTCGAGCACGCCAGTGATCACGTGCTCATACCCCGCTCGCTGGAATGCCGGTGCGCACCACCGGGCGCGGAGCGGTCCGCTCCTTCCAGGTCGAGAGCGCGCGGTTGACCGCAGGCCGCGGGGCGCGGCCGACAAACCGGCCCCAGCCTTCGGAATCCTGGAGGCGGCCGTCAACAAAGGCCACGCGCCCGCGCGTCAGCACAAAGCGCGGCAGACCCGTCACCTCCATCCCCTCGAAGACGTTGTAGTCGATGACTGAAATCTGCGTTGCGGCGCTGATCGTTTTTTTCTTCGCCGGATCCCAGACCACGATATCGGCGTCAGACCCTTCGCGGATCACGCCCTTCTGCGGGTAGAGGTTAAGGATCCGGGCAATATTGGTGGAGGTGACGGCGACGAATTCCTCGGGCGTGAGCCGGCCCGTGTTCACCCCATGGGTCCAAAGCACGGGCATCCGGTCTTCAAGCCCGCCGGTGCCGTTCGGAATCTTGGTGAAATCGCCGCGGCCCAGGCGCTTTTGCTCGGTGGTGAAGCTGCAATGGTCGGTAGCTACCACCGACAGCGAGCCCGATTGCAGCCCGGCCCAAAGGCTTTCCTGATGCCGTTTGTCGCGGAATGGTGGCGACATCACCCGCCGCGCGGCGTGATCCCAATCAGGGTGAAAATATTCGCTTTCATCAAGCACGAGATGCTGGATCAAGGGCTCGCCCCAGACCCGCTTGCCGTGCGCGCGGGCGCGGCGGATCGCCTCATGCGCATCTTCACAGCTTACATGCACCACATAAAGCGGCACGCCGGCCATATCGGCGATCATGATCGCGCGGTTGGTCGCCTCGCCCTCCACGGCGGGTGGGCGGGAATAGGCATGCGCCTCGGGCCCGGTGTTCCCTTCGGCCAGAAGCTTGGCCTGCAATTCAGCCACCACATCGCCATTTTCAGCATGCACAAGCGCAAGCCCGCCGAGATCGCCCACCCGTCGGAAGCTGTGGAAGAGTTCATCATCATCCACCATCAGCGCGCCCTTGTAGGCCATGAAATGCTTGAAGCTGGTGATCCCTGCCTTGACCGAGTCTTCCATCTGCTGCCAGACCCGCTCACCCCACCAGGTGATCGCCATGTGAAAGCTGAAGTCGCAGTGCGCGCGGGCGGACTTGTTGTGCCACTGTTTGGCCGCATCCATCAGATCCTGCCCCTGGCCGGGCAGGATGAAATCGACCACCATCGTCGTGCCGCCCGAAAGCGCCGCGCGCGTGCCTGAGCCGAAATCATCGGCCGAATAGGTGCCCATAAAGGGCATGTCGAGATGCGTATGCGGGTCGATCCCGCCTGGCATGACATAGCAGCCGGTTGCATCGAGCTCTTTTCCGCCGCTGAGCTTGGGGCCGATTTCGGTGATCTTTTCCCCCTCCACCCGGACATCGGCGCGAAAGCTCATGTCGGCATTGACCACGGTGCCGTTCTTAATGATCAGGCTCATCGTGATTCTCCCTGTCGTTCCTTTGGTTTGCCCCGGCTCCTAGACCGAAGCGAAGCAATCAAGCGCTTGCCCGTGCACGCCGATGTCAAGCAGGCTGAATTGGCCTTCGACGACCAGCGCGAAGCGGTCGGCCCAGGGCAAGAACACCACCGCATAACGCCCGTTCGAGCGGGTAACGCGCCAGCATTCGCGCATGATCCCGCCCGAAACCTGCACGGGCTCGGGCGCAGGCGGCACGCGCGCGGCCCTGAAATCGGCGAGCCAAAGATGATCGGGCGGAGTGGCGGCAAGCTCGGCGGCAAGCCGCGCCTCGATCCTGGCTACCATGTCGCGCGCACGCCGCATCACCGCACAACCTCCGCCGTCTCAAGCACCGCGTGCAGCAAGACGTTGGCGCCCGCCTCCGCCCATTGCGGCAAAATGTCCTCGGCCTCGTTGTGCGAAAGCCCGTCTTTACAGGGGACGAAGATCATTGCGGTGGGCGCGATCTCGTTGATCCAGCAGGCATCGTGGCCTGCGCCTGAAACGATGTCGCAGTGCGAATAGCCAAGCTTTTCAGCCGCGCGCCTGACGGTTGCGACGCAGTCCGGGTGAAAGGCGGGCGGGTCAAAGGCGCCCACAATCGTGGAGTCGAACCCAACCCCGATCTCCGCACAGGCAGCCGGTGCGCGGGTGCAGAATTCGTCCACCATCCCCTTCAGCACGTCAAGAAGGTGAGAGCGGAAATCGACTGTGCAGACCACCCGCCCCGGGATGATGTTGCGACTGTTTGGGTAGACATCGATCTGCCCAATGGCACCCACGGCATTGGGCTGGCGGGCCATGGCGATTTCGTGGGCAAGCTCGATCAGCCGGGCAAGCCCGCGGCCTGCGTTCTTGCGCATAGGCATCGGGGTTGAGCCCGTATGCGCCTCTTTGCCCGTGAGCGTGCATTCGATCCATCGCAGGCCCTGGCCGTGGGTTACAACGCCGATCTCCTTGCCCTCGGCCTCGAGAATCGGGCCCTGTTCGATATGGAGTTCGAAGAGCGCGTGGATCGGCCGGCCGCCCACGGGCTCAGAACCCTTCCAGCCGATCCGCTCGAGCTCGTCACCAAAGCGCTTGCCCTGCGCATCGGTGCGGTCATAGGCCCATTCCAGCGTGTGCTTGCCGGCAAAGACGCCTGAGCCAAGCATCGCTGGGGCAAAGCGCGTGCCCTCTTCATTCGTCCAGTTGACAACCACGATCGGCCGACGGGTGCGGATGCCGAGGTCGTTCATGGTGCGCACGGCCTCAAGCGCCCCGAGCACCCCGAGAACCCCGTCGAACTTGCCGCCGGTTGGTTGTGTGTCGAGGTGGCTTCCCATCCAGACCGGGGCGGCCTCTGGCTCTTCGCCCGGGCGGGTGGCGAACATGTTGCCCATCTGGTCGACGGCAAGCGTGAGGCCCGCCTCCTGGCACCAGCGGGCAAAGAGCGCGCGGCCCTCGGCATCGGCATCGGTCAGCGTCTGGCGGTTGTTCCCGCCGGCCACCCCGGGGCCGATCTTGGCCATCTCGATCAGGCTGTCCCACAGTCGTTCGGAGTTGACGCGCAGGTTCGGATGGGCGCTCGTCATGGCTCGGTTCCTCTGCAGAGGTCCTGGCGGCTTTGCTCTCGGGGCGCTTTAGTCGAGCGTCTCAAGCACCTCTTGCACGGTGCCGATCAGCTGGTCGATCTGCGCTTTTTCAATGATGAGCGGCGGGGAAAGCGCGATGATGTCACCTGTGGTGCGGATCAGCACGCCCTTTTCATAAGCCTTGAGGAAGGCCGAGAAGGCCCGTTTCGTGGGCGCGCCCGGGATCGGCTCAAGCTCAATTGCCCCGACAAGCCCGATGTTGCGGATGTCGATCACATGCCGAGTGCCCTTGAGCTCATGCAGGCGCGCTTCCCAATAAGGGGCAAGCTCGGCTGCGCGCGCAAACAGGCCCTCCTCGGCATAGGTCTCAAGCGTGGCGATGCCAGCGGCCGAGGCAATGGGGTTGCCGGAATAGGTGTAGCCGTGGAAGAGCTCGATCATATGTTCCGGACCCTGCATGAAGGCCTCGTAGATCTCGCCCTTCACGAGCACCCCGCCCATGGGGATGACGCCGTTTGTGAGCCCCTTTGCGCAGGTGATCATGTCGGGCATCACGCCAAAGCGCTGCGCGGCAAAGGGCGCTCCAAGCCGGCCGAAACCCGTGATCACCTCGTCGAAGATCAGAAGAATGCCGTATTTCGTGCAAAGCTCCCGCAGCCGCTCGAGATAGCCCACAGGCGGAACCAAAACCCCGGTCGAGCCTGCCACAGGCTCAACGATCACCGCGGCAATTGTCTCGGCGCCGTGCAGCGCGACAAGCCGCTCAAGGTCCTCGGCCAGATACGCGCCATGCGCGGGCTGGCCACGCGAGAAGGCATTTTGTGGCAGATGCGTGTGCGGCAGATGGTCGACCCCTGCGAGCATCATGCCGAACATCCGGCGATTGTTGGTGATCCCACCCACCGAAATGCCGCCGAAGTTGACTCCATGATAGCCGCGTTCGCGTCCAATAAGCCGCGTGCGCGTGCCCTCGCCGCGGGCGCGGTGATAGGCAATGGCGATCTTGAGCGCGGTATCGACGCTTTCTGAGCCGGAATTGGTGAAGAAGACGTGCCCCATCCCCTCGGGCGCGATCTGCATCAGCCGATTGGCAAGCTCGAAGGCAAGAGGATGGCCCATCTGGAAGGCCGGGGCATAGTCAAGCTCGGCCGCCTGCTTCTGGATTGCCTGCACGATCTTCGGCCGGCAATGCCCGGCGTTACAGCACCAAAGCCCGGCTGTGCCATCCAAAACCCGCCGCCCTTCGGCGGTGGTGTAATACATCCCTTCCGCCGCCACCAACATACGCGGGTTCTTCTTGAACTGGCGGTTGGCGGTAAAAGGCATCCAGAAGGCGCGCAGATCGTTCGGGGCGAGGGGGCGATCAAGGGCCATGGGAATTCTCCAAATTTTGGTCCGATGTTCTGGGCATGCCTGACCGACGCGCAAGGTGCAACCACTGACTGAACCGATCCTGACGCTACCAATTCTGACCAAACAGTCAAGAAATTTGCATACCCTGGCGAGATCTGCGATCGTGGTTCAGCGGGCGATTGGCAGGCCCAACGTTGCGAGCTTATCTTAGAGTCAAACCCGACGGCAACGAGCGATGAAGGCACAACAAGCCGAAAACCGAGAACGCGACGAACAGGCCGATTCCGCAGCGTTTGCGGCAAGCCCGCCGCGAGGAAGCACACGCATCCAGCGTGAGAATCGGGAGCGGATCTTGCAAGCCGCGCTTGAGGTCTTTTCGACCTATGGGTTTCGCGGCGCGACGCTTGACCAAATTGCTGCCGCGGCGGGGCTGTCGAAGCCGAACGTGCTTTATTATTTTGAAAGCAAAGAGGCCATTCACCGCGCGCTTTTGGCCGGCTTGCTCGACGTTTGGCTTGAGCCTTTGCGCAGACTCGACCCAAACGGCGAGCCGAAGGCCGAGATTTTGGCCTATGTCCGGCGCAAGCTCATGATGTCGCGAGAATACCCCCGCGAATCACGGTTGTTTGCCAATGAGATTCTGCAGGGCGCACCGCGGCTTGAGACCTTCATCGCAAGCGAACTCAAAGCGCTTGTCGATGATCGCGCCCGCGTCATCGAGGCCTGGGCCGCAGCCGGCAAAATTGCGCCTGTTGATCCCTATCACCTGATCTTTTCGATCTGGGCGCTCACCCAGCATTACGCTGACTTCGAGGCGCAGATCCGCCTCATTCGGCCGGGGCGCGACGTCACTGAGGGCGCTGAAGACTTTCTTACCGCCCTTTACG